>Ga0209542_10007350_pt1 | contig 21023 bp, 27 predicted proteins | sample RifCSPhighO2_01_FD_184028 | JGI IMG/M metagenome (GOLD analysis project Ga0209542, IMG submission 184028) | Soil microbial communities from Rifle, Colorado - Rifle CSP2_plank highO2_0.1 (SPAdes) (version 2) | ecosystem: Environmental > Terrestrial > Deep subsurface > Rock core/Sediment ... | reverse complement strand
AAAAGAAAAGATGCTTCAGAATTTTGCGGGAGAGTTAAATCCCAGGCTTACAGAATAAAATTTCTTGCGTTTATTGTAACTATTTAGGGGTTACATATGGAAAGGTTTATATATTGATTTTGGGTTATGCCAAAATGGAGAAAACAAAAAATGACCTATGAAATGTTAGAATCGTATGTTGAGGCTATGAGAAAAGCAAGTGAACAAATTAAGAGAGAAAATCCTGACTTTCTTGTTGCTCCTATGCTTGGTTCTGTCCCATTTATAGATACGTTAGCTATAGTTGATGATGAATTTAATTCTGCACGAGTTGTATATATGCCTGCTTCTAGCAGAATAGATAATGTTAATCATGTTATGGAGTCTTGGTTTTATAATTTCCTAAATGATGTTGTAAAATCTCCTTCAAAATTTCCCACCATCCTGGGAATTGATGAAGTTGTCAGCGGACAATCTGTTACAAGGTGCTTTAAGATGATAGATTCTGCCAGTCAGAAGAAAAGAAAATATATAAGACAAAATCTGGTAGAAAGATTGCATTCTAGGGATTCTGAAAGTGCATTGCAATCTTTAAGAGAGGTTGATTTATTGACTGAAAATGAATATTCTTACGAGTTTGGGAATATTAGAAACAGGTTACAGCAAGGAATATATAAAGAAAATCCAGAGCAGGGAAAAACTGACTCAAAATATGTGATAGACACAGTAAAAACAGCTTTAGAAAAGAAACTAATATACAAGTCTATTGGTATTGAAGACTCTAAATGTCACAACAGGGCCAAAGAATATGAAGAACTCAAATCTCAAAAAAGAATAATACCAATTTCTGTACAACAAATTATAACTATGGATAATCCAGATTATTGTCCTCCCAGGTTTGAAGTAATGGAGGGAGAAAGAGAATATGCAAGGTTCTTACCAAGAGTCAAGGATTTTGTAGTTACTCCCCAATATTTAGAACTTTTGAGGAGTATAGCAAAATTTATGGGAAAAGACCCTGACAAAATTGCTCCTGTAAATATGAAAGCAATTCTAGATTCTTCAAAATATCTATAAACTTAAGTTTTATTAATCTCTTTTTAGTTGTATATTTATGGAAAAGGAGAACAGGAGAGACTATCAGAAAATAGGTTTGAAAGCTGGTCTTGAAATTCATCAGCAGCTTGACACAGGAAAGCTTTTTTGTGCATGCCCTGCATATCTTAGGAGCGATGAGCCTGATTTTGTAATTAAGAGAAAGCTGCACGCTGTTGCTGGCGAAACTGGGGAAATTGACCCTGCTGTTTTGCACGAGATGGAAAAGGGGAAGGAGTTTGTTTATCAGGGATATAAAGATAACGTCTGTCTTGTTGAACTTGATGAAGAGCCACCACATTTAGTTAATGAAGATGCTTTGAATGAAGCGTTAAAAATTGCGCTTCTTTTAAATTGTGAGCCTTATTCAGCTGCCCAGATAATGAGAAAGACAGTAATTAATGGGAGTAATACTTCTGGATTTCAGCGCTCTGTTTTAGTTGCACATAATGGTTATGTTGAAACTTCTTTTGGCAAGATTGGAATTGAGAGTATTGCACTTGAAGAAGATGCTGCAAGAGAGATTTCAAAAGATGGGAAGATGGTTGTTTATAGATTAGACCGGCTTGGGATACCTCTTGTTGAAATTACGACAAAACCGGAACTTCATACTCCAGAACAGATAAAAGAGAGTGCATTGAAGATTGGGGAGATAATTAGGGCGTGTAGAGTAAAAAGAGGAATAGGAACAATAAGGCAGGATTTGAATATCTCTGTCAAAGGACACGAGAGGGTTGAGATAAAGGGTTTCCAAGAGCCAAAGATGATGATAGAGACAGTTAATCAGGAAATTTTAAGGCAGCAGCAGGAAATTAAAAAGAAGAAGAAAATAGGAGAGGTTAGGAATGCTAAAGAAGATGGGACTACGGAATTTTTAAGGCCGATGCCTGGAGAAGCGAGAATGTATCCAGAAACTGACTTGCCTCTTTTGAAAATATCACGTGATAGAATAAATTCATTGAAGAAGCGGCTGCCTAAGATGAAGCATGAAATAAGAGACGAGTTGAGAAAGAAGAGGGTTTCAGAGGAGATGATTAATCTTGTTGTTGACAATCTTGACGAATTTAATGTTTTGATAAAAGTTTATGATAAAGATGCAAACTTAATTGCAAAGATGATTGCTCTCTGGCCGCAGGAATTTGCTTCAAAGCTGAACAAAGATGTTCTCGAGATTAAAAAGGCGCTAAATGAGAGAGAACTTGAGAAAGTTCTTGAAAAACTTAAAGAAGGAAAAATATCTGAAGGAGATGTAAAAGGGATTTTATTGAAAGTTGCTTCTGGTGGGAATATTGAGGATGCTCTGAAAATTGAAAAAATGAGTGATGATGATTTGGAAAAGAAGTTAAGAGAGATTGTAAAGGAGAAGCCAGGCATGAGAGCAAATGCATACATGGGGATTGTGATAAAAAAACTAGGCGCTTCCATAGATAAAAGGAAGGCAATGGAAATTCTGCAGAAGATTGTCAAGTAGAATTGTTATGCGATTTCTTTGATTGCTTTTTCATATGAGATTTTCATAAATTGGCTTACAAAGTCAATCGCATCGCCCCGTCTTTTGCATGCATAACATATCCACTCATCTGGTCTTTTGTCTGATATGTTGAAACTAAGATAGTGTGGCTCTTCTGTATGAAAGGGGCAGAGCCCGACAAGTCTGTGTTGTTTTCTTTTTAAAGGGAAATATCTGGAGATAGTTATCTTGAGCATGCTTCTGGCTTCATTAATATTTTCTTGGCTTATATTTGTTTTTGGTTTTTTAGACATAATTTCTTTTTTAATTTGCGTCTATTTAATGATTTATATAATTATAAAGAAAACCCTTAAAAAGCTGAAACTTCTTGATGGAATATGGAAAGAAGTTATGTAAAAGACATAGGTGAGAAAGACAGCGGAAAGAGTGTGCTGTTGAAGGGGTGGATTCAGGAAGTAAGGAATGTTGGCAAGATAAAATTTATTTTATTGAGAGATATTACCGGGGTTTTGCAGTGTGTTGTTGCAGATAAAAGTCTTCTTAATAAAGTTCCTTCTATTGAGTCTGTAATTGTGGTCGTTGGCAAGATAAAATCATCCAAGGTAAAAAGTGACGATGTTACAAAAAAAGATATTGAGGTAGAGGTAGAGAAGATAGAGCTTTTGGGCGAGGCGGATGTTTTGCCAATAAGTGTTACAGAAAAGACAATAACAACTGGTTTGGCCAATAGATTGGATTATAGATTTATTGATTTGAGAAAGAGAAATATTTCTGCTATTTTCAAGATTCAAAATGAGATTGCTCATGCATTCAGAGAACATTTTTACAAATTAGGGTATTTTGAGATGCAGCCTCCCTGTATTATCTCTGCTGCGTCTGAAGGTGGAACAGAATTATTCCCCGTGCAGTATTTTGAGAAGAAAGCATTTTTGGCTCAAAGCCCCCAGTTGTATAAACAAATGATTGCTTGTTCTATGGAGAAAACTGCGATGATAACTCCTGTTTGGAGGGCTGAAAAGCATAACACTCCAAGACATATCAATGAAATAAGGCAGATGGATATTGAGATGGCATTTGCGAATCAAATGGAAATTATGAATGTGCTTGAGGGTGTTGTTAAATATATTGTTGGTGAAGTTATGAAAAACTGCAAATCAGAATTGGAGCTGCTCGGAGTTAAATTGAAAGCCCCCAAGGGTGTTTATTTAAGTTACGAAGAGGCAATAAAGAAAGTCGGGGGAAAAATAGGAGAAGATTTTACTCCAGAACAAGAGAGAAAGTTATGTGACTTGTATCCAGGAGATATTGTTTTCACTCATTCTTGGCCAACTTCAATTAAGCCATTTTACATAATGCCAAAAGACGGAAAGAAAGATGCAAAATTAAGTGAGGGCTTTGATGCCTTATATGGAGGGGTTGAGATTTCTTCTGGCGGGCAGAGAATTCATTTGCCAGAATTGTTAATTGAGAGAATAAAAGCAAAAGGACTGAATCCAAAAAATTTTAAAGAATATATTGACAGTTTTAGGTTTGGCGCCCCGCCTCATGCTGGATGGAGTATTGGTCTTGAAAGACTAACGCAAGTTATCTGCGGGCTTGACAATATTAAGGAAGCTACAATGTTCCCGAGAGATAGGGATAGATTGACACCATGAAAGCAAAATTCATATCAATAGATGAGGCGATGAAAAAAGGGAAGGGAGGGGTGGCTGTGCGCGGGTGGGTTTATAGGGAGAGAGGAAGCAACAAGATTAAATTCATAGTTTTAAGGGATTCAAGCAATATTGTCCAGTGTGTTTTGCCAAAGGAAAAGTTTGAAAAACAATGGAATGAAATAGATGGGGTGACAGTTGAGTCTTCTGTTGAGATTGAAGGAAGAATAAGAAAAGAAGAGAGAGCTCCGACAGGATACGAAATTGACGTGGAAAAATTTGAGCTGATTAATAGGGCTGAGCCTTTTCCAATAACAAAAGATATTAATGAAGAATTGCTGCTTGACAGAAGGCATTTATGGTTGAGAAGCAGGAAGATGATTTCTGTTCTGAAAATCAGGAGCACAGTTTTTAATGCAATTCACGAATATTTCCGAGGAGAGGGGTTTTATGAATATCAATCTCCTATTTTCCAATCTGTTCAGGCAGAGGGTGGAAGCACATTATTTGAAGTGAAATATTTTGACAAGAAAACGTATCTTGCCCAGACATGGCAGTTGTATGCAGAGCCGGCAATATTTGCGCTTGAAAAGATATATACTATTGCCCCAAGTTTCAGGGCAGAGGCATCAAAGACAGCGAGACATTTAACAGAATACTGGCATGCTGAGATGGAAGCTGCATGGGTAAGCTTTGATGAAATTCAGGATTTTGGAGAGGGGCTTTTAAAACATATTGTAAAAAAAGTCTTGGAGAATAATAAACAAGAGCTTGAAATTTTGGGGAGAGATATAAAAAAATTAGAGCCAACCATCAAAAAGAAATTTCCTAGAATAACTTATGATGGGGCTTTAAAAACATTAAAGGAGAAATGCAAATTAAATGTCCAGTGGGGCAAAGATTTGAGAACAATTGAAGAGGATGCACTCTCAAAGATTAATGAAACTCCAATTATAATTACGCGCTATCCTAAAGAAGTAAAGGCATTTTATATGAAAGAAGATAATAAAAACAAAAAAGTTGTTTTAGGATGTGATTTTATTGCCCCTGAAGGTTATGGGGAGATAATAGGGGGGAGCGAGAGAGAATCTGACATAGAAAAAATAAAGAAAAGACTGAAAGAGATGGGCGAGAAAGTGGAGAATTATTCATTTTATCTTGATACAAGAAGATACGGGAGTGTTCCTCACGGAGGTTTTGGCATGGGTGTTGAGAGAGTTGTATCCTGGATTTGCGGACTTGAAAATATAAAAGATGCAATTCCTTTCCCAAGAACTCCAGGAAGATTTAGTCCTTAAAAGATTTAAATTATTAATTTTTGATACAGAGCACAAACTATGACTTTTAAGTCATAGATGATTGTATAGTTTGTCTCTGTCTCCCAAAATCCTTTCAGATAAATCTGAGCAAACCATGGGCTTCAGCCCATGGTTAACACAAGGATTTTTTGATTAAGTTTATAAATGATTTTTCTTAGTGATTGTTATGGTTAGCAAAAATACTGGGAAGGCAGGAGAGAAAGTTGAAAAAATTAGTGAAAAGGAAATTGAAAGGGAGCTTGATGAGATAGAATCGGAAAATAATGGCTCTGACAATGATTTGCGAGATGTTAAAATAAAATCGTCAAAAGAGATTTCCAAGTTGGGGAAAGGTGATAAGGTCAAAATTGATGATATAGAATATGAGGTTGATTCACATTATGTTCTGATTGACCATGGAACTACGAAAGAAATGGCGATTGAGGTTTTTGATAAAAATGAGGGGGACTATCAGATAAGATATTTTAATGACCAGGTTGAGAGAACAATTGATTTTTATGAACTGCAAGGCGAGATAATGTTTGTAAAGAAACCCTTTAAGAAGATTGAGTGGTAACTATTTGAATTCGAGAAGATATTTTTGCTGTTTTGTTGGGGATTGGGATTAAGTTATAGCTTCTTATCTTAAATGGCAGAGATAATTTATGATATCTTCCTGTAAAAAATGGGCTGAGTTCTATTTGTTGTTCTGATATTATTTTCCTGGATAATTTTTCTTCAAGTCCATAAAACATTATTGCTGGAGTACTTCCTATCTCACGTAATTCTCTTGGTTTTCTGCAATATTTTTTAAAGTCGCAACCGCCGCAGATTGTATAGTCCCTGCACATTTGAGGGCGTTCGTTATACCTTGAGCATCTTGTTGAGATGGCAAGATTGTTATTTTCTAAACTGAATCTTGGGGCAAGCCATGAATCTGCAGGGTAAGCAAAATATTTTATCTTAAATTCTGGATGCTTGATTAAATCTTCAATTTTATGATGTGCTTCTGGATATGGAGAGAGAATATTTCCGATTAACAATAAAAAATCCCAATTATCTCCTATTGGATTGACATTAACTCCTTCTATGTTTGGCGGCTGAAAACAACATATGCTATCGGTGCAATCTGCTTCATAAAATTGAATGCGCGAAGCTATCTCTGTAAATTGTTCGTGGTTTATCTCTGGTTTTCCAAACATCATTAAATTTAGCGATTTGTTGGTTTTATAAATATAATCAACATCAAATGTTAGTGAGAATTTTTGCTGTTAGAAGTATTTATAAACCAAATTTTCTAATATGTTTTATGGAACCTTTGGATTTTGAGCAGACTGATGAAGAAGATAGTCTTGATTTTAGCCATTATGATAATCCTGTAAAAGCGCGAGGAATAGTAAGGGAGTATACAGATGATTTGGCAGATGTGGCAATTAGTTTAGGCGGCATGAGCAGATTATACGCATCTTATGCAAGAGTTATAAAAACCGTTAGTAATATTATCTCCGGGTATAATAAATGTGATAATTTGGATTTAGCTTTGAATAGGATATCTTTGCAGATAGGGGACAAATCAAGCCCCACTTTGGTTGAGATGCTTTCTAAGAAAGAATGTTTGCTTTCTCGACAATGGTCTGAAAAAAGAGGCGGCTCTAGAGATGACGAGCAATCAGATATCGCAATAAGAGCTTATGAGGAGAATACTATTCACAACCCCTTGCTTGTTTGAACTTCTACAAATAGTTAATTAAGATTACAGATAAATTTAAAACCCATGTTCGCTTAATTTCAAAATGGAGATAGGTGAGATTAAAATCTTGTACTTAGGGCATTCGGGTTTTTTGATAAATAACGAAAAGAAGATTGCGATAGATCCTTATAATGTTTCAGATGGCGCTCTGGCAGAGAAAGCAGATTTAATTTTAATTACCCACAGCCATTATGACCATTGCTCTATTAAGGACATACAAAAACTCTCTAAAAAAGGGACGATTATAGTTGTGTCTGCTGACGCGCAAAGCAAAATTAGTCATGTTGAAGATGTTGAGATGCAAATAATTGAGGTTGGCGACGAGCTTAGCTTTTGGGGTGTAAAAATAAGTGCTGTTCCTGCATATAATGTTGACAAGGAGTTTCATCCAAAGAGCGAGGGCTGGATGGGCTACATCATAAAAATGGGGAATGTGGTTGTTTATCATGCAGGAGATTCTGACAAAATTCCTGAGATGTCAAAGCTTTCAGGATATGGAAAAGACGGGAATAAATTTGTCGCTTTGCTTCCTGTCTCTGGAACTTACGTGATGACTGCAGAAGAAGCTGCAGAAGTTGCTTCTTTAATAAGCCCGAATGTTGTAATTCCAATGCATTATGGAGCTGGAGTCGCAGGAACTTTGGAAGATGCACAAAGATTTGTTAAGTTGTGCATGCAGGTCGGGTTGAAAGCAGAAATTCTGGAGAAAATTTAAGATTTTCTCCAGCCCATTCAGATTATAAATCTGAAGGTCTAGAAAAAATATGAATTTTCCAGTCTCATTCAACTCCTCAAGAACTTTCAGTTCTTGATGGCCATCAAGGATTTGCATCCTTGAGGTTTGCAAGTTGAATATTTTAGAGAATATATAGAATTTTGATAGGAAAGATTAAAAGTAATAAGAATATTAATTTGTCATGGCTTATGCAGTGTATACGACTGAGAGCTTTGATAAAGAGATGGAAAAAGTTTCTTGTTCTGACAAAGATATTCTTGCAGCTAAGAGAAAACCCTTACGTTGGAGACCAAAAAGAGTTTGAAAAAAGACTAAAAAATCTATAAATTAATTATTTTCATCAGTTTTTAGGGATATTCTTTTGTATAAATAAATATTTAAACTAATTTCTACATGATAAATCATTAAATATATGAAAGGAGGTGTAAAAAAAGAGAAAGATGGTTTTAGATTTTGCAAAAGAGGCGCTGAAGAACGCAGAAACTCACAGCATTAATTTTGATGAACTAAGGGCTGGAAAGGCGAACATCAAGGTTTTTGGGTGCGGTGGTGCGGGATGCAACGCAATAACATGGCTTTTTAATAAAGGCATAAACGGCGCAACTATATATGGAGTAAACACTGACGCTTTGCACTTGAGTATTACCAAAGCCGATGAGAAGATTCTGATCGGTAAGGAGCTTACGAGGGGGCTTGGCTGCGGAGGTTATCCAAATAAAGGTAGGGAAGCTGCAAAAGAAAGCGTTTCTGAATTAAAGAGAGCTGCTGGCGGCGCTGACATGGTTTTTGTTTTATCTGGAATGGGTGGAGGCACAGGAACAGGCTCATCTCCTGTAGTGGCACAATTGGCCAAGGAGTCGGGAGCAGTTGTTATAGGCGTTGTCACAATGCCATTTGAGTGTGAGAAGGCAAGAATTGAAAAAGCTGAGTTTGGCTTGCAAGAATTGACAGAAGTTGCAGATACTATTATCGTAATTGATAATAACAGACTTGTAGACATTGCTGGAAATCTTCCTATGGAGCAGGCATTTGCAGTAGCAAACGAGCTTGTTTCTACAATGATAAAAGGTATAGTTGAAACAATCACATTGCCATCGTTGATTAACCTTGACTATGCTGACGTTTCTGCTATTATGAAGAACGGAGATGTTGCAGTAATTGGAGTTGGCGAGAGCGATACAACTGCAAGAGTGGATGAAGCTGTTAAACAAGCTTTAACTCATCCATTGCTTGATGTTGATTATAAGGGTGCTACAGGAGCTTTAATTCACATAACCTGCGGACCAGACTTCAAATTGGAGGAGTTTGCAGGAGTTGGAGAATTAGTAACCGAAAATATCTCTCCTGATGCACAAGTTATCATTGGAGCTAGAGTCAACAAAGAATTTGCCAACAAAGTAAGAGTTATTACCATAATGACTGGAGTTAAATCACCATATGTTATGGGAAGACGTTCTTATGAAGCTGAAAGAGCCAAGACCCAAAACGAAATGTCTGATTTGGGCATAGAGGTCTTCAGGTAAGTTTGTAAGCACCTAACAATCAGAAGGAAGCAAGATTTATTTTGCTTTTTGGCTTCCTTTTCTTTTTATTTTTATCCGAACATTTTTAAATCATTTAAGTGCAGTATAAACATGGTATATGGTGTAGGAGAATCATTTGACCGCTATTTGAAAAGAGCAGTCATGGGCAGAAGGCCAGCTATAATATGTTCTGAATCTTTAGAAAACGGAAGTAGAACTTTTAGCTGGCATTATAGATCTAATTATCATGGTGGAGAGATAGATTATCTTCTAACCTATTGGGCTAGACTTGCTCTGGATGCTGGATGCAAGAGTTATTCTGAAGCTATGAAAAGGGACGATTTAATAAAAAAGGCCTCAAGAGCCGCAAATGCAAAAGAAGGACTGGAGGATTAGCCTTTCTTAGCAAGGTTTTGATTTTAAGTTTATACGATACTAGTTCTGTAGAAAGGTTTAAATATAATGAAATATAATGTTTTATTATAGATAATTATAGGTAATGAAATGATACAGAACATAATAAGCATCGGAGAACGAGAAGACAGGATATTGAACATAATTAAGGCAAAATATGGTATGAAGAATAAGAGCGAGGCGATTGCCTTTCTTGCGAAAACATATGAAGAGAGCTTTCTTGAGCCGGAGTTGAGACCCGAATATCTTGGAAAATTGCAGAAGATAGAGGAAGAAGGATATGGGAAGACCTTTGACTCTATTGTGCAATTAAGGAAGAAGATAGAGAAGAGGTAAGATGCCCCATAATTACAGAACAAGCAAGAACCTAGACAGAATTCTGGACAAGCTTTTCAAGAAAGATAAGTCTAGTTATGAACAAGTTATGAATAAGATTGACGAGATTATTAATTCGTATGATGTTGAGCATTATAAGAATTTAAGGCACGATTTGAAAGATTTTAAGAGAGTACAAGTCGGGCATTTTGTTTTAATTTTTAAATTCAACAAAACAATGAATCTTGTGGAGTTTGTAGACTTTGATCATCACGACAATATTTACAAGAAAAGATTTTAACAATCTTTTACATCTCTCTGTCTTCGGGTTTTAACAATGGAACGCCGAGCTTTTTAGTTATTTTTTTTTCTGTTTTTGAGGGAAACATTTTTCCTGTTTTTTTATCAAACAAACCGTATTCATTTAGCTTGAGGCCTTTTTTTATCGCGATTCTTCTAAGTGAGATGTTATAATTTTTTGAACCTATAAAATAAAGAGAAGCGGCTCCCCAAGATTCTGGTTTTATAACTCTCAAGTCTGCTTGAATGCCGGACTTTAGGATAATAGTAGCTTTTGTTGCGCCTTTTCCTAAAACCTTTTTAATCCCCTTTATCTTTGCAAAAGCATTTGTAACTTTTTCAGGCTCATTTGAGGATGCAAGAATGTCAATATCTCTTACAAAGGGCTTTTTTCTTCTTGTTGAGCCAGCAGTTTCTATTTTTTCTATTGCTTTTATCTTTTTTAATTGATTTAATATATTGTTTGCTTCTTTTTCTGCCTTCTTTAATGAAATCTTTCCAGGAGATTGTTTTGCAAGCTGGATTGCATCCAAGATGTCTTTTTCGGATTCTTCTCCAAATCCTGAAATTTTGTCTATTTTATGCTCTTTTGCTGCTTTTTCGAGCTGTATTATATTTTCTATTTTAAGAGTTTTGCGCAGTTTTTCTATTTTTTTTGGACCAAGTCCTGGAATTTTCATTAATTCTCTTATATGTTCTGGTATTGTTTTAAGAAGAGTTTCATATTCTTTTATTTTGCCTGTTTGAATATATTCTTCTATCTTTTTTGTGAGCTCTTTTCCTATATTTGGAATATTGTCTAATCCTTTAAGCCCTTTCTTTTTGTATATTTTTTCTATATCTTCTTTAAGAGATTCAATTGTTCTTGCTGCGTTTCTGTATGCTATAGGTTTCCATTCAACATTCTTCATTGCAAGAATATCTGCTATTTCATAGAATATTTTAGATATTTCTTGATTTTTAGGCATGCTCTTTATTTATGATATATATTTGGCTCTTCAAACATTGTTGGACGCCTTGTGTTATCCCAGCTTTCCCATCTTAGAACAGACTCAAGTTCCAACTTTCTTGATTTTTTTGCTTTTCCTTTTTCATATCCAATCGGAATTATTGCCTCGATGTGGATGTTTTGAGGTATTTTCAGAATCTCTTTAATTACTTCATAATCAAATTCACCTACCCAGCAGGAGTTTATTCCTAAATCTGTCAGTTTTAGCATAAAAGTGTTTATTGCTGCACCTGCCTGCTGCCTTGAATAATCATTACCTCTTTTTCCATATTGGTTTTCGAGATTTATGTCATCTGCGCAAACGACAATCAGCACAGGGGCTTCGTTTATCCATGTTTGATTCGAGTGTTTTGCAAGAGCTTTGATTGTTTTTTCATCTTCTACAATGATAAATTTAAGATTGTTAATATTGCCCGCGAATGGGCCTTTTATTGCAGAATCTATTGCATCTATGATATCGCTATAAGGAACTCTTCTTGGCTTGAATGTCTTTGTGGAGTGCCTTTCTTCAATTATTTTATCAAAGTTCATGGTTTTAATAAGAAAGAGAGATATTTAAGGTTTGTTTCGCATCTCTCCGCCGCCAATAACTTTGTTTTTATTATACAAAACTATTGACTGCCCTGCTGCTATTGCTTCTATTTGCTTTTGGAATATGAAGGCATATTTGTCTCCTTCTTTTCTTAATTTTCCAGTGTGAAACTGCCCGAGGTGCCTGATTCTTGCTTTTAGCCTGGAATCTGGTATTTTTTCTTTTGGATTTATCTGATGGAGATTGTGTATTATTATTTCTCGTTTTAACAAAGATGGATGCCCCTTTGGGCCAGCTATAATTAGGTTATCTTTTCTTTTTTCTACTATATAATATCTGTCCTGGGCATGTTCTTTCGGCTTTTCTATTTTTAATCCAAGATGATTCTCTATTCTCTGGCCTATTGTATAATAAACTGAACCTTCGTGAGTTCCAAGAAAATTATTTTCTGGTGAGAAAATCTTTCCTATTTTCTGCTTTATTTTTGTTTCAAGAAATGGTTTTATTCCATTTGTTTTGCCAAGGAAGCAGATGCCTGTTGTGCCTGGCTTATTCCAGTTTGGAAAATCGTTTCTTTTTGCTATTCTTCTTATTTGTTTTTTTGTTAGATTTCCAATTGGAAAGATTAATCTTGATAGTATTTTCTGATTTAGTTCATAGAGAAAATAGGACTGGTCTTTTGTTTTATCTTTTCCTTGGAGAAGATGGAAGCCTGATTTTGTTTTTAGAATTTTAGCATAATGCCCTGTTGCAATATAATCTGCTCCTAGTTTTTCTGCTTCTCTTAATAGATATGGGAATTTGATAAGCTTATTGCATTCTATGTCCGGGTTTGGGGTTAATCCTTTTTTATAATCTTTAATCATGGGAAGAATTACCTCTTTGTAATATTCTTTCTTGTAATCTCTTGAGATAAATTTTATTTTGAGCTTTTTTGCAATAATCTCTGCCATTTTCTTGTCGGTCATTGCAGAATTGCTCTTGCACTTGTTTTTTGCTTTATTTTCTTCCCTGAATGTCTGCATGAACAATCCGATTACATTATAGCCCTGCTTTTTCAGCAGGAGTGCTGAAACTGCTGAGTCTACTCCACCGGATAGAGCTAAAAGAACTGTCCTTTGCTTTCTTGATTTCATATTGATATTTTGTTATATAGACTATAAAAAATAAGCGATTGACAACAATAATGATTAAAAGGCACCCATATTTTATTGCAAAATGGGAGATATAATTGTGCCAAGGGTGCCTGATTGGGACAGCTATTTCATGACTATGGTTTATCTCGCTGGAATGAGGAGCAAGGATATGAGCACCCATATAGGTGCGGTTTTTGTAGGACCTGACAGGGAAATCAGGTCAACAGGATATAATGGTTTTCCAAGAAGATTAAATGACTATCTTCCAGAAAGGCAGGAGAGACCTGAAAAATATTATTGGTTTGAGCACGGAGAGAGGAATGGTATGTTTAATGCTGTTTTAATGGGGGTTTCCTTAAAGGGGTGCACAATGTATACAAATGGTATGCCCTGCATGGATTGCGGAAGAGGAGCCGTTCAGTCTGGAATAATAGAAGTTGTAACTGATAAAAAATGGGATGATGCCAATGCTGAAAAATGGGCGGAGCATACAAAAAGAACTATTATGATGTTTGACGAAGTTGGAGTAAAACATAGACAATGGGATGGGGAGCTTATTGATATATTTAAATTCAAGAACGGAGAGATTTTTGGTAAAAATTTAATAACTTCTGTTCCTTTGCAATTAGATGGCAGAGGAAGTGCAGACAGGCGGGCTGGTGAAATTTAAGTACGGAAAGAATGATAAAGAAAAGATTAGCGAGGATTTGAAGAGAGAAATTAAAGGAGGATATGCAAGATATTATGAAAGAAAGGAAAGAGAGATAAGGAACAAGAAAATTTTGTTGATTATTATTGGCCTGATTCTTCTGATTTTATTCGGACTTGCACTCTGGAGATTGTTCTAGATATTTATGAATGAAACGTCCCCGGCTGGACTCGAACCAGCGACCCTTCGGTTAACAGCCGAATGCTCTAGCCGGACTGAGCTACGGGGACATAAGATTTTGAGATAAAATGCTTATTTAAAGATTGTTTTATAACAATCTTTAACTCTCGGTTAGCAAACCTTCGAGTTTAGAAGTTATTGGTTTGGATTATTTGAAGAATAGCTTTTCTCGCTTTGCGGTGTTCATCTTTTCTAGGAAGCGATAGACGTTTGCCTGCTTTGAGCCTTTTATAAGATTTTTTATTCCTGTTGTTGTTTCTTCTATGTTCTCTGCAGGACCGATTATTCCTACTGTGTTGTTGTGCAATGCGACAGCACAGCCGGAAACATCTTCTACATTCCTTTTTGTTTTTCCTTTGGTTCCTATTACTCTTCCTCTTACTTCTTCAAGATTCTTTCTTTTTGTGAAGTGTTTTATAGGCAGTTTTCGGAATATTACGTTTTCGTCGGTCAGTCTTATTGCATCTTTAAGGGCAAAGCCAAAATCCAATGCTTCGAGAATCGTGACTGCTTCGTATTCTTCAACAGGATTTCCTTCTATTTCTATTGTTCTGCCTTTGAATGTTATTTTTACTCCAATTTTCTTTTCAATAGCTTCTTTGTTATGCTTTATTTTGTTTATGCTTGACATTTGAAGAGTTTTAGTCATTTTATAAAAGAACAAGAGCAAAAGGCACGCCTTTTATCTTGTGAACTCCCTCTTTTTTTATTATACCAACTTCCAGAGCAATAGTTATTGACTCTTTTCCTACAATGTTAAAACAGGCGTCTTCAAGCAATTGTCTTTTCATTGTCTTAATAAGCTCCTCTTTCGAAACTTCTTTATCTTTATAAAAATTCTCCCTTAGATGCAGTTGCTTTTTTCCTTCGTCAAATTTCTTCCCTATAAGATTTGAGTCGCAGATTGCAACAACAGTTCTGTATGATTTGTGTATTTTTACAAACATTTTTACAAAACTTTAGTATATTTATCTAAATCGTAAATTTCATCACATGACACTGCAATTACCCCCTTTGCCTGATATCCTGTGCCTTCTAACATTTTAACTATTTTATCAAAATATTTTCCAGAGGTTTGGTATTCTGCGATGCCTTTTATTTGATAATGCTCTTTATTATTTTCTGTCAGAATTGCAACTCTTTTGTTTTCGTCAAGATTCTTTTTGGTTTTTCCAAAGTGGCAGTCAGCAATTAAAATTTTGTCGCTGACTACTCCGCAGCATTCAACTGCAATTAAGTTTGGAATACCCTCTTTTGAAGAAGTTGATAGGTGAATTACTTTCCATCTTTTCAATAGTTTTTTTATATTTTCTGGAATCATTTTAAAGATGGTACCTGATTGGAGATTTTGCGCCGCAAGCAAGACACTTTTTGAATTTTACTCCTTTTTCTGCGACTATCTCTGTATCTGGCTTTTTGCATTCAGGGCATATAACAAATTCTTTTGCATATTGCTCTATTTTATCATTTACTTTTTGGGAGTTTAGTTTTGTAATTAGGATTAATCTCTCTCCCTCTATTTTTCCAGGAACTGCAAGCTCTTTTTGAAGAAATTTTGCTAGGTGGTCCAAGTGTCTTCGTAAATATCCTGCAATTTGAGAGATGTTTGTTATAATTGTATTCTTTCCAGATATCTGACCTTCTACTTTTGGAATTTCAAATCTCTCTCCACCTGTTTTAACTACCTTTACTTTCTTGTATGCTTCTCTCAATAGGCTTTCATATGACTCCATAAACCTGTGGATTTAGCTAACTTTATAAAGTTGATTGTATATTTGCCTTTATGAATGTGAAGAATTTGGTTCTTGGGGTTGGAATTGTAATTGTCTTTGCATTGGTTTTGTGGCAGGGCTTTGAGGCATTCTATCCTACCCCACTTTATGAGATTTTCTGCAATCAAACGGTTTTTATGGGAAAGACCTCTCCAGTAATTGCTCAGCAAAATTGCTTTGTCTCTCAAAAAATTCGTAACAATGAAACTCAGTGCTATAATCAGGGAGGATTGCCGGTTTACGGGTATGATGTAACAGGATGTGCAACAGAATTTAAAGAGTGTAATTTCTGCAACAAAGAGTATGAGGCAGCAGCTTTATCACATTCAAAGATAGTGTTTGTAATTTCGCTTATAGTTGCTATTTTGGCAGTTATTACAGGATATTTTGTCTTGAGCATAGAACCTGTTGGAAGTGCGCTTATGGGCTCTGGAATTTGGGCAATATTTTACGGAACTGTAGTCAATTGGAGAAATTTCACAACAGTATGGAGATTTTTGCTTTTGTTCCTTGTGTTTATTGTTCTTGTTTGGATTACATTAAGATTGAATAAAGAGAGAAAAGGCGAGAAGAGAAGATAATATTTGTCTATCGCTTAAGAATTATAGCATAATCTTCTCTGTATGGTTCTTCTTTGCAAAGGAGCTGTTTTTTTATTCGTTGGCTTATCAGCCGAGATACCTGATTTTGCCTGGGCGAGGCTCGTAAACTACGCCATCTTCAAGAAGTTTTTTTATTTCCTGGTTTATTAGGTCTGGAGATTCTTTCAAATCAAGTATTATCTGTTCTATATTTGCCCCGCCATCTTTTTCTCCTTCCTTAACCATCTTGACTATTTTGTCTTTTAATTCAAAAAGCTGTGCTTTATCTGGAATTTGTGGCGCTTCTTTTTCAATCTCTAACTTTCTAACCAGAAGATAAGCTGGCTCTTTTTTCTTTATAAGCTCTGGAGTTATGTAAATCTCATTATTCCATGTTCTCAAGAGCCCTGTAACCATAATTGTATCACCCTGGTTTAACTGCGAGAATTTTTCTATGTCGTCTCCAAATGCTTTTAGTTTTATCTGACCTGTTGAATCATCCAATGTAACAGATGCATATTTCTTTTCTCCATCCTGAATATACTTGTCAATCACATTTGCCACAAGATTAATTCTTACTACTTGTTCTCCCGGAACTTCAAGAAATTTGAATCTTTCTCCGTCAAGAATTATTTTTCCTGATAAAATCTCCCCAACACGCATTTTATACGCCACGTTTCTCTTAAAACTTTGTTCTTCTGCCATATTATTTGTTGATTATACATTTAGTTAATAATGAACAAGATACTCCAAAACAGCTTATTCTTATGTCTTTGTTATTTCTCTTTCCCATTAGAATTGTCATTCCTGTAAAATCTTCTGGGTTGTCTATCTTCATTTTGTTGAATATGTTTATTAATTCCTTTGGAACAATATGTACAAAATGGCTATTTAATCTTATCTCGTTTATGATATAATAATTCTCTTTTTCATCATCTTTGAAGTTGAATTCGTTATTTTTCATGCTAATTAATAAATTTTTAAAAGCTTTAACATAGATATTCTTATTGAATAATTTGATATTTTCTAATTCTTTTATTTCCATTTTATCTCGAAGTCCTTTGAATGTGCTTATTGTTGGGGCTGAATATTTCTCCTGATTTCTTTAATTGGGAGAGGGCATCTTCAAGCTCCTCTGGCTTTAACTTTCCAGCTAGCTCTTTTTCAATCTCCTCTATGGGAATCATCTTGCCAACCCTTGATTCAAGATTGAAGATTGTGTCTCTGACGAGGAGAATTTTGCTTCTTTTTGAAGATGTAATTCCTGTTGTCATCTTGTCTATATCAAATGATTTTGTTTCTTCATCATAACCCACCTGGGTGAGGGATATCTTGAGAATGTCAATTGCTTTTTTTGCATCTTCTCTTTTTACTTTGTCGCTTAGTCTCATTCTTGCGCATGCTTCAGAGAGTCTTATAATTCCTTCAAGTTGTCTTGCAGTTATTGGAATTGGCTTTATATTTGCATCTGTTCTTATAGACTGGTTTCTTAGATTTACATAAAAACTCTTTATCTCTTCTACTGCCTCGTTTGTCAATTTTGGCTTTATTTTCTGTTTTGAGTATGATATATATTTTCTAAGGAGTTTTGGTTCTATCATCTCCCTTATAACCTCTTGTGAGTGTTCTTCAAGAACGTGTGTTGCAATTGCTTCGTCCTGTGATTTATTTGGCAGGTCTCTTATCACAAAAATTACGTCAAATCTGCTTAATAGGGCAGGGGAGATATCAATCTGCTGTGGGATGGGAGTATATGGGTCAAATCTTCCTAATTTTGGGTTTCCTGCTGCAAGAACAGTTGTCTCGGCTCTTAGAGTTGCGTGAATGTTTGCCTTGGAGATACTTACTGTTTGTTGCTCGAGTGCTTCGTGCATAGCGCTTCTGTCTTGTTCAGTCATCTTTTCTATTTCATCAATACAGACAAGCCCCCTGTTTGCTAGAACCATTGCGCCTGCTTCAAGAGACCATCCTCTGAGAAATTCATCTTTTACAACAGAAGCTGTAAGCCCTGCTGCTGTTGCTGCCTTGCCTGAGACATATCTCCCTTTTGGAGCAATGCTGGAGATAAATTTTAAGAGAACAGATTTTGCCACACCAGGATCGCCTACTAAAAGAACGTGAATATCTCCTCTTGTCTGCCCTCCGTCTGATTTGATTTTTTTCACTCCACCAAATAGCTGGAGGATAAGGGCTTCTTTAATACTGTCCATTCCATAAACACTTTTGGCAATGCTTGTTGAAAGTCTTTTGTATAAATTTGGGTCTGCGGCAAGTTCAAGTATCTGTTTTGTCTCTTCTTCTGAAACATTCAGGTCTTCAAATGATTCTTCAAGCGGGATAACATTATTTGCCTCTATTGCAATATCAAATCTTGTCGAAATTGCACCTGTTTGAAGCGGAATTGGGACTTCTTTTAATACACCATACACTTTTATTTTGCTTCCAGGTGTTGTTCTTTCTTCCATTTTTGGGTCAACAAGGTCTTCTTTGATGAATATTGTAATTCTTCTTGGCTGTTCCCCGCCTTCCAATGAATCTGGGGATTCTTCTATAACTAGCCTCTGGACGTCAACCATCTCTTTGGATAATAATCTGAACTGCCCTTTCCACATGCACGAGCATTTGGTTGGTTCTCTGAATTTTTTCTCTATCTGCAAAACAGAGAGGATTGCTCCGCAGTTAGGGCATTCAAATTTCGCGTTTATTACCTGCGGACGAATTTCAGATGCTTGGCGAACGATGCCATCAATCCAGAGAAGCTGGTCAAGGTGTTTTGCCCTGATTGCTCTCACCTTAATATATGCTGTCTTGGGCAGACTTTCAAATCTTATTCTTGCATTTTTAACAAGGTTAGAAAATGTTTCTTCAAGTGCCTCTTCCATCATTGCTATTGTATCTTCAGGAAATTCTATGACACTTTCTGCAAGCATTGGAGAAAATTCTGCGAGAATCTGATGGTCTATTCTTATAATCCTGTCATCTGACTGCCTGATTGTCTTTTTAATTTCCGGGTCATTAAAGAAGTTTTTTGCTTCCTGTATAATCTCTTCCCTTTTTTTCTTTTTTTCAACTGACTTGTCCATGTTGTATGCAAACAAAAGGTTTCATCAAGAACCTTGTGTTCTTGAATGCCATCAAGGATTTTAAATCCTTGAGGTCCTAACAAGTCACCTTTCCTTGAGATGTCTTGCTAATAATTTCCCTTGTATGTTTGTTCAACAATGTGGATTTATATGGTTTGTTATACTTTCAAGAGTAGTTTCTAATATCTATATAATCAATTATTCCAAGCCGAATCTTAGAATGGCACCGACGCCTTTTGTAAGATTAAGAAATTGCTCTCCTTCCTGGCTTTCTGTTGAAATTATATATGCTTCTGCTCCTATGTTTGCTGCTTTTTCTTCATATTCTTTTATCTTTTCTTTGTTGAGGGTTTTTGATATGAGGATGATGCCTGCCGCACCCCTCTGAAGAGCAAGATTTACTCTTTCTTCTCCGTATGCTGTCTTTTCTTTTGATTTCCCAAGTGTTTCAAAGAACTTGTTAACTATACTCTTCTCTTTTATAAGCTCCTGATTTGAGATGTCTTCCTGCGAGGCTTCTACAAGGAGCTTAAGACCGTGCTCATCAACATAGCCTATGTCTTTTATTGCTATAACTTTTTCCTTTAGTTTTGTTACTAGTTCTCCTGTCTCTAGAAAATCCTCTTTTGTAGGTATTGGCCCGCCTATTAAAAATCCTTTTAGTTTTGGCATATCAAAGAATATCTCTTTCATTCCGTCTGCAACTCTGCGGAAGAATTCTTTGGCTAGGCCTTCAGTTATTCTGCTAAATCTTGCAGATGATTGACCTCCAGCTCTTATTTTTCCTGGAACTCCGGAACTTAATTTTCTGAGAACTTTAATTTGTTTTCCTTCAAGAACGCCTATTGTTGCTTCCTGCCTGTCTATTACTAAAAGCCCGTAAATTTCTTCTATTGCAAGTATCTCCTTTAATGGTTCTGTGATAAATCTCTGGTCGCACCTGTATAATCTTACATTTAACGGCTTTGGCGGCTCATAAAGCCAAGATTTTATGTCCTGGACTCCTTCTTTTTCAGAGACATTTCCTGCAAATGCCGCTAGCCCGTTCTTTGGAGTCTGTCTTAATTTTTTTAATTCTCTTATTATAGCATCTAAAGAATCTATGACTGCTGTTCTTGTCTGTTTTGATTTTATGTTTTCTGCGGTTGAGCGTTCTGCTTCAAGCTGGGATGTTACAGAATAAATATTAAATCCAGCAGGAATCATTACAGTTACAAGCTCTGTATGCCTTCCTTTTATCTTTTCAAGCTTTGCTATCAACTCTTCAAGTTCTGCTTTTTGTTTGTCTGTGAGTTCCATGATTAGTAGAAAAATATATGATTAATAAATGTTGCATTTATTGATACAGAGCACAAACTATGACTTTTAAGTCATAGATGATTGTATAGTTTGTCTCTGTCTCCCAAAATCCTCTCAGATAAATCTGAGCAAACCATGGGCTTCAGCCCATGGTTAACACAAGGATTTTGTGATTTATTATTAATAGAA
>Ga0209542_10007349_pt1 | contig 21025 bp, 18 predicted proteins | sample RifCSPhighO2_01_FD_184028 | JGI IMG/M metagenome (GOLD analysis project Ga0209542, IMG submission 184028) | Soil microbial communities from Rifle, Colorado - Rifle CSP2_plank highO2_0.1 (SPAdes) (version 2) | ecosystem: Environmental > Terrestrial > Deep subsurface > Rock core/Sediment ... | reverse complement strand
GATGCCAAATGAAAATCCATGACCTCTAATAAAATACCAGTCAAAAATTGTAATGGACATAAAATAAGCTATTGCTGTGTAGGCGAGAAAAAAGAGAACTTTTGTCTGTTGGTCAATTTTTTTATTCCTCACTATCTTAAAAACCCATATGATAAGACCTAAAATCGAAAGTATCAAAATCCTGTTTATAATCTGGTAAACAATTGGTGGTAAAGTTAAAGATAACCATTTATAAACTCCGAAATACCAAGGTAAAATTTCTCTTATAGTACGATAAACTGTGTTGATGAGATGGTCCTTGAAGGTAATACCGGAGCTCAAAGGAAAATCTTCAGTCTCTGGGATAATCGGAAGCCTGAGTAATTGGACAAATGTAGGAGTTCCGTAGTCATTTACAAAAAAGCGCAGGAAGTTGATTGCAATCAGAATTATTGGAACAGCGATTATTAAACCTCCCACGAATATCAATTTCTTCCTGATACTAAGTCGCCAGAAAATTACAAAAATGGCAAAGGCGATTATTAGCCAAATAATTTGAAATTGGAACTTTGTGGCGATGCCTGCAATAATTGCAATGGTCAATAAGATCACTTCTTTCCAACCCGATTTTGTCAAAAGTATCCTAGCAATAAGATAAATCGAGGCCATAAACAAAAAATTGAATAATCCGTCAGAAGTAACACCTGCTGAGGAGAATACAAACATTGGCATAAAGGCAATCATACTAGTTAAGCTAATTTGCAAAAAGAAATTTTTTGGGAAAATTAGTTGAGATATTGCAAAAATCACCCAAATAGTAGCTATAAAGATTATAGCTGAGAATAAGCGGACTGCATAAACTCTTGCGAACAAATCTCCATCTCCGGAAAGATTGTAAACTTTGCTCGCAAAATAATAATAAAGTAAAGGGTATCTTGTCGATTCCTCAATGATCTCAGTTGTCCGATCAACATGGTTATTTAAAGACTCTATCTCGGCTTCGTGTAGCCCCTCATAGGTTTTTGAATAATTGATTTTAAATTCGGGGTGATATGTAAAAAGATTGTTGCCCTGGCTATCACGTCTGGTACCTAAAAGTTCCTCAGAAATTAAAATTTCTTGACTGGTGGAAAGCTCATGATACCTTTGAACTCTCCCATGATCACTTCTGAATGCTACCTGACCAAAATGAGCTTGTTCATCTGGAAAATGCCAAATGGGGACAACTAATTGCCAAGCCAAGAGATTAAAAAAAATGGCTAAAAACAGTGTAAATTTTATAGACTTCATCCTGAAAGAAATTTTTGATACAAATTGATAAGTTTCGTGGCTTGCCTTGCCCACGTAAGTTCTTGTACTGCAATTTTTCCACCATCTCCGAGTTTCCGTCTTAAACTTGGATCGGCGATAAGTCTAAAAATTGCATCAGCTAACGACTCGACATTCCCTGCATTGATTAAAAGTCCAGAAACACCATTAACAATCGGGGAGTCGATTTCCTTTGTAGAAATAACTGGCACACCAGAAGCCATTGCTTCCAAGATTGCCGAAGGGTAAGCATCTTGGTAAGACGGCAAACAAAATATATCTGATTTAGCAAGGACTGACCATCTCTTGGTAAAGCTGACTGGACCTAAGTACCGAGCATTTACACGCAATGTTGCAATTTCTCTTTTAAGCTTGGCAACTGAGGTGTTTGGTCCGGTTCCAGCAATTAATAAAGTAACATTAGAATTCTGGTTTTGGACGATTTTTATCGCTTTTAATAAATCAAATATTCCCTTGCGATTAATGGTTGTTCCCACAAAAAGGATTCGGACCTCTTTATTGGTTCTTTTCCTAATAGACTGCTGATTAATTTCATTGACGCCCTTTGGTACAAAAAATATTTTTGATTTCTGACCAAATTTTTTCTTTAAATTTTTGTAACCCCTGGGATGCATCAAAATAAAACTTGCTCCTCTTTTTAGAGAATCTTCTAAACCCAAACTCCCTAATAATTTGGCGGCAAAAATGAAGAGTAGGTTTTGTAATATTATCCATGGTTTAAATTGATGACGCTCTTGCCAGCTTTTAATGGCATCTTTACGATCTTCTTCCTCTTTGGGGTAATGGTCAAACTGGTCACAACTATAAAAGATAACCGGGATTCTACCAACGAATGGATAAATTAGTGAGGGGCCAAATTGCATGTACTGGATAATATCGGGCTTTGAACTTCTAATTGTAGAAAGCTCATCAAAAAAAATCTTCAGGCGAAAACTGCCAAAACTGCGACCGAATGAAACATAAGTATTGGCGAAATGATGTCTGATGCCTTTTTGGGCAAGTATATTGCCGAATTCTTTTTGGAATCTTTTGAAATGGTGGTCTTTGACCATGGTAGTCAAAATCTCAACCTTTTGTCCTAAATCTGCCAGCGCGCCAGCAAGCTCAAATGTGTCGCGCCAAGTACCTGGATAATAAAATGGCCCTGGAGTGGCACCTGCTACCCATTTATTAATTAAGAGAATTTTCATCTGAATAATTTTGTTTTATCTCTCACAAACTTGAATAATTTAATCGAGAAAGTAAGTGGGTAGATAAAAGGAGTAACTTTTGGTACTAAAACGGGCGCAACTTCTATCTTTCGGACGACTCTGTCAAATGTCACCTTGGGTCTTGTGATGCCGTTTTTGGTTAAGATATAATCGGCGTTTTTGACGTTAAAAAGCTTACGGCGATCTCCAACCAACTCCCTATTTCTTTGGCTTTCCGGCCCATGCCACACTTGCTGGTACCCTCCTGCATGTGAATAATCATGTTTTTGATGAATTGCCCAAATAACATCCGTCGCATCAATAACAGGTATTTTCAGATATCTGGCCTGATATACCAACCAATTATCCCAAGCTGTCCTGCCAAGGGCAAAGTCTGGCATCTCAAAATCAATTTTAGGAGTAAATACGAAATAATCGTTAGCGCCATATCTGTCTAGTCTTCCCTCTTTTAAAAGACGACTTTTAAGTTTGTCTTGCCATCCATTTTTAAATTCAAGCTTTGACCTGACATTAAGATTCCAGCGTCTGCCAGTTATGAAAAATCTAGGAAGTTTAATCTGTTTAATGGCCTTGGTAAAATCGTCTGTAAGAATAATGTCGCAATTAACATAGGCAAGTTTTTTAAATTTAGCCATCTCGTAAGCTTTTTTGAAAACATCAGGCAAAAGTGGTGTTCCAAATTCGTTGATCGCGATATCTGGAACATGTAAAGCATGATATTTCTTAGCTATTTGGGCTACTTTATAACCTTTACCTAAAAGAATAATTTGGCATTTTGGTCGAACTTTACACCAACTTGCAATGGCATTTTCTTGAATAACAGCAAAATGGCCCCTAAAATCTTTGGGGGAAGTAAATATAGTCAGCATAAACAAGGGAATTATATTATATTGATTAGTAAGTAGCTGAAACTATTAAATTTAAAAGAGAGAAATTATGCTTGGGTAGGAATAGATTGATAAAATTCCTTTTTTGAAACTTCTCCGTTAGTCTTTTTCTTATACTGTGGGGTAGCCTTAGTATTCAGGCTTCTTTCTACCAACACTTTGTGAAGATTTTCAGCCACTTTTTGGCGATCTTTATTGGCAAAATACCACTCAATCGTTTTTGCGAGTCCTTCGGAAAATTTTACCTGTGGCTCCCAACCAAGAAGTTCTTTGGCTAAGCTATTGTTAGCTACTCGGTTTGCAGGGCCTGTTGGCATTTCAGGGTGCAGCTTGACTTTGGCATTGTGACCACTATATTCAAGGATCATCTTGGCAGTTTCAAAAACGGTGAGTCTCTCCTCTGAACCAAGGTTAACGCTTGTGCCATCATCAATTTTCTCAGCAGCCAGAAGAAACCCAGAGATTATATCGTCGACATAAGTCCAGTTTCTGACCTGTCGGCCATTGCCCCAAATGATAAATGGGTCTTGTTTGATAAAAGCCCTGGCAATCATCGCCATAACTGCATGGTCTTCCTTACCTCGAGGGCCATAAACCACAAAAAATCGGCAAGCTGCTGATTTGATACCAAACTCCTGCGTATACGCTCGAAGTGTCATCTCGGCCATTAGTTTTGCCCAGCCGTACATATTGTCCGCGTCGTATGGTGGGCCGACTTGTTGCTCTTTGAGATAAAGCTTTTGGGTTGGGTCGACCTGTAAATAGTTTGGATAGACACAGCCTGAGGAAGCAAAAACAATTTTCGCAACGCTAGCATTGTGAGCTTGCCAAAAAAGATTACCATCAAGAAGAAGGTTTGTGGCCGGCCCGGCCTGATGAAGATCAACATAAGCTCGTCCCCCATGATCGCCGGCCAAATGAAAGATTAGATCGACTCCACTAACGGCCTTCTTGGCAATTCTAGTGTATCTAAGATCTCCCCTTACAAACTCAATACTTTTATTGGAAATATGATGCTTTATGTTTTCAAGACTGCCAGAAGAAAGATCATCAGCAACTCTCACTTCTAAGTTTTTAGAAACAAGCTCATCAACTAAATGGGAGCCTATAAATGAGGCTCCACCGGTTACCAGGATTTTCTTATTCTTCCAAAAATTGCTCTTCATTGTGAAGTTTAGCTAGTTTCCCATACCAACCGTTTGATAGAAAGCTACTTTATCGTATTTTAGCCGATCAAGTATCCTCCAGCAATCCAGCAAAAATGGCCTTTTGTCACTTGTTGCCAAGTCACCTGGCTTAATACTTTTAAACTCCGGCCACGGAGTTGCAATTATTATAATATCAGATTGAGAAAGACAATCCCTTAGCGACCTTGCCAAAAGAACCTTCGGGGAAAGTAACTCCCTTGCTTTGGCCATTGCCTTTGGGTCCCAGACATAAACCTTAGCATTTTTTCGACTAAGCAAATTTGCTATCTTAACTCCTGCTGATTCCTCGGCAACATCAGTATCGGGTTTATAAGCTAAGCCTAAAATGGCTATTTTACAATTTTTATTCGTAGAAAAGCTTTGCTTATTCGTAGAAAAGCTTTGCTTATTAACGCCTATCTTATCAATCTTTTTTACTATTTGATGAGCAATATTTTCATTAACTAAATCAGTTGCGCTGGCAATTGGTGCTTTGGTACCTACCTTTTTGGCAAAAAAGGAAAAAGCACGATTATCACGCGGGAAACATGGTCCACCATATGGCAAAGCACCTTTGAGGTACTTCTTGCCAATTCGTGAATCTAATCCTAAAGCTTTCGTCACCTCATCAACATCTCCTCCGGGCACTTTCTCACACATTTGAGCTAATGTATTGGCAAAAGAGATTTTTGTAGTGATGTAAGAATTGAGTGCAATTTTAGCAATTTCGGCATTCACAAGGTTCATCCTGACAATCGGTGGTTTATTTGTGCAAAATTTGCGATAGAAACTCTCCAGTATCTCGCCAGATTTTTCGCCTGATTCTCCGATAAGCACAACGTCTGGATTCAAAAGGTTATCAATAACAGATCCTAGAGCGATAAATTCTGGATTGTAACAAACACCAAAATCTTTGTTCAATCTTTTGCCTGAGGCTTTTCCTAGTGCCGGAATAATCTCAATGTCCATTGATTTGGGCATAATTGTGCTAGTTACAACTACAAGATGAAACTTGTCTTTTTTTGCCAAAACTTTCCCGATTTTGACAACAGCGCTTACTACATATTCATTAGAAAAAGCACCGTTTTTAGTACTTGGTGTTGGCACAATAATAAATGTAATGTCGGAATTATTTATTGCTTCATTGTAATCTGAAGTTGCTTTGATCTTTCGGCGATTTTTGGCAATCAACTGCTCAAGGCCTGGCTCATCAACCGGTGTTTTACCCTGATTTATAAGCTTTACAAGGTCGTCATTAACGTCAATGCCGATAACATTAAACCCACGAGAAGCGCAGGTGGCCAAAAAAGGGCTACCTAATTTCCCAAGACCTACAATAGAAATTGTTTGCATAGTTACTTTAAAATGTTCGAGCGGCAATGGGCATCCTCCAACCAGACCCAAATGCCCTACCAGTTACTTTCAATGTTGGCGGAGCCTGTCGCCTTTTGAACTCAGCTCTGGCTATCATTGATAAAACCTTCGCAACCAGCTCTTTATTAAAACCTTTTGCAATGATCTGTTTTGGCGCTTCTTGTTTTTCTATGTACAGATAGAGAATCTTATCAAGAATATGGTAAGGCGGTAAACTGTCTTGGTCTTTTTGGTTTGGTTTAAGTTCGGCAGATGGTGCTTTCGCAAGGATATTTTTGGGGATAAGTTCGCGTTCACGATTGATCCATTTCGCTAATTTGTAAACTTGGGTTTTGGAAAGATCACCGATAACCGCCAGGCCTCCTGTCAGATCCCCATAAAGAGTAGTGTAACCGACAGTCAATTCTGATTTATTACCGGTTGAAAGAACCAGGGCTTTATACTTGTTGGAAAGCGCCATTAAAAGATTCCCTCTAATTCTTGCTTGAATATTTTCTTCGGTTATATCCTTATTGAATCCTTTAAACGCATCATCGAGGGCTTTGTCATAATTTTTCATAAGACTGGCAATTTCGAAAGTCACAGTTTTGATGCCAAGATTTTTAGCTAATTTTTTGGCGTCAATCATACTTTGGGCAGAAGTGTACGGCGAAGGCATCAAGACTCCGGTGACATTTTTGGGACCAAGAGCTCGACTGGCAATAGTTGCTACAATAGCCGAATCGATTCCGCCAGAAATACCAATTAAAGCTTTTTCAAAGCCGCACTTTTTAAGATAATCACTAAGACCAAGAGAGAGGGCTTTGAAGATAAGTTCCTCTTTATTATCTGGATAATCGCTTATAGTTATAGTCTTTGAATCCACATCAACAACAATTATATCTTCCTGAAAGGATTTTGCTCTTGCGATAAGCTTCCCTTGGTGATCAAACACCAAACTAGCTCCATCAAATACCAGATCGTCATTGCCACCTACCTGATTTACATAAACAATGGGTATTTTGTATTTCTTACTAGATACTGAAATCATTGATTCTCTCAACTTTTGTTTTTCGATTGTAAACGGTGATGACGAAAGGTTAATAATAAAATCTACTCTCTCTTGGATCAATGTTTCGATAGGATCAAAACGATAGCGTGGTTTTTGCCAAAAATCACGATCATTCCAAAGATCTTCACATATAGACACACCTATTTTTTCACCTTTTAGGGTTAATATTTGGGGTTTATCAGCAGGTTCAAAGTATCGATCCTCATCAAAGACATCGTATGTTGGCAAAAGAGATTTGAAGAAAATTTTATCAACAGTACCGTTATATATTAGACAAGCAACATTCGAAAGTGGTCTCCCCCTCTCGTTTTCATTGATTACTGCTGTTCCTACTAAAAGAGGGGGAAGTGATTTTGCAGCTTTGGCAAATTTTTCAAGAACTGACCAAGATCTTTTAATAAATTCTGGATACAATAACAGATCTCTTGGCGGATAGCCCAACAGAGCAAGCTCTGAAGTAATAATCAAATCCGATCCTTTGGCTTTGGTCGCAAACTTTTTAATCTTGGCGGCATTGCCTTGTAAATCACCAACTACTGGGTTAATTTGCAACAGTGCAACTTTCATGCTTTATATTCGCTTGCAGAAAACCCCGCATTGCGGGGATAAATGCATAAAGCGAATACATACTTTCGAGGGGTAAAAGTATTAAAATATCGGTTTTCTGCGCTCATGTAAACTTAAAGATAATACCGAGAGCTTTTAGCCCTCGGAAGTTAATTGGATTTTGAGAATTTCTTATGCCATTCAATTGTTTTTATTAATCCGTCTTTAAGTGAAGTCTTCGATCGCCACTTTAGAAGTTTCTTTGCTTTCTCTCCTCTACAATAAAAACGAAACATTTCATTTTCTCGATATGGGAGATTACCTAATTTCCATTTGAGAGGATACTCCGTTAATTCGACAATCATTTCGATAACCTCTTTTACGGTGTGTTCTTCCCCCGTTCCCAAATCAATTATTTCACCTATTGCCTTTTTGTTTGTTGCTGCAAGAAGGAAACCATCAACAATATCTGATATATAATGAAATTCCCGTGTCTGTTGACCCAGAGTTGCTTGGATTGGCAGAGATTTTAGGCAACTGGTGACAACATTGGGGATTAACATTTCTCCTGTTTGGTATGGCCCATATGTTAAAAAAGGACGGAGGGTAATTATTGGCAAACCGCAAGTTCTGGTCAGCATTTGGCAATAATGGCTCGCAGCTACTTTGGAAGCTGCGTACGGTGAAAGAGGGTTCTCCCGTTGTTTTTCATTAAACGGCACAGGATTATCACCGTACTCATCACAGGTGCCTGTATTAACAAAAGACCTTATATCTTTATTGATAAAACAATTTACAAGATTAATAGTCCCTATTAGGTTGGTGTCTAAATTCTCTTTTAAGAGGTGGACAGATTGACCTCGGTTTACACAAGCAGCAAGGTGAAAAATAACCTTACTATCTGATTTTTTAAGGGCTAGTTGGAGATGATGCTTATCCCGAAGATCAGCATCCAGAATCTTAATGCGAGTTAAAATGTCTTTTAGTCTCCAAACAGAGGATTTGGGTCTTTTTAAAATTGAAACCTTGGCTCCCTTTTGCAATAAGACCCTCACTAAATTCGATCCTATAAATCCGGTTGCCCCAGTAACCAGCACATTTAGATTTTTAAAATCATTCATAATTTAATACTTTTTAGACGGTACCTGAATATATTAAATAAAAACTCAAATATAGTTAAATAACTTACATTCGAAGAACCACCGGCGCGAGGAGTAAAAATAGCCGGTATTTCCTTTATTGATAATTTCTTGCTTTTTGCTTTGACTAATAACTCAGCATCTAAAAACCAATCGTTCGATACAAGGTTAATATTTTCGTATGAAGATCTCTTGAATAGTTTTGGAGTCCCATTTACATCTTTCATTTTCATTAAAAAAAGAATCGAAAACAAAGAATTATATATTTTGGTAACCAAATTTCTCTTCAATCCATCGTAGCGTTTAACTCTAACAACTTTGCAAAGATCCAAAGTTGAATCGGAAAGTAATTCTTTGGCCACTCGAACTAAATAAATGGGTTTTATCTGACCATCTCCCCACATATAACCAATATAGAAAGATTCGCATGCTGAAAGACCCCTGCGAATTCCATATCCGTACCCTTTATTTTTCCCAATAGTAATTGTTTTAATGATCCCAAACTCGTTTTTTAGGCGATTTATAATTTCGCCGGTTTTGTCGGAAGAACCATTATTAACTAAAACGAATTTCACACTTAGTTCATTCTTTTGACACTGTAAAATCAAAGAGCGAACTACATTCTCAGCGACATCTTCTTCGTTGTAAAAAGGTAAAACAATACTAAATGCTTTCTTTCCATTAGGTTTCATCAGAGAAAATTAAAGAAGGGTTGGTTACGCAAGCGTGTTTTCAAAAAATCTTTTATGGCAAGGAAAATTAACGAGGCGAAGTAAAACCACACCATAAACAATGCCGCTTGGAAACCTACAATAAAAGACGTAGTTGGTTTAGCAACTAGAGCCGGAATGCTTGAGGTTAAAATGACAACGAAAACGAGCCAAAAGATTGCAAGCGATGTTTTATTTTTTCTTGAAAGTATAAAAATTGTTGAAAGTAATGCGTATGGAAGATAATTGTTTAAATTATTCGGGAATAAATATCTTATAAATTTAGCCGAAAAATTTGCCGACTCTTTGTGCAAAGTCTTCACTTTGGCAAAAAAGCTGTCAAACCAAAAGCTTGGAGATTCTAAAGAGTATTTAAAATATAACCTCCGGAGAATATCATGATACTCATTTGTCTGATATTTAACGTTTGGATTTATTTTGCGTGCATGCTCAACTCCGCTAGGATCTGCATATTCTATCCCATATTTATTCGGAATATAGCCTAGGCCTATAAATGCGCTATGCCAGAGACCATGGTGAGTAATCATATTTGAAGATTGGCCGTTAAAATATTTTTCATTTCGCCAGTTGCGTACTCCATCTAATATAAGCATTGGCGACACATAAACTAGAATTAAAATGGTTAATAATAATATGTTTTTATGCAAATAAGGAAACTGTGTCCTAAAAATAGGTTTTGGGACAAATTTTTTGAAACCATCTTGAATCATAAGAATTATAAAGAGCAAGGATAGAATTAAAAGTGCTACGACGCCGTTCCCTTCGCGCATGATATTCGCTACTCCGGCAATTAAAAAATAAATTACAAACCATGATGATTTAAATGTCGATCGTTTTTTTAAAAAGAAGATGAGAAACGTCAGATAAAAGGGAATGAATACCCCCAACATCCAGTGATGGTCTATATGACCACTGTAAATGCCTATTTTTAAGTAGAGGTAGTAGAATATTGTAGCAATGATAAGACTTTTAAAACTTAAGAACAGAAGGACGCTAGAGACGATTCCTAAAGATATGAGTAATAAATAATTAAACTTAATAAATCCCCCAAATGACATCTCCTGTAACCCCCAAAGGCGCCCTAGGATTGACAATATAAGTGGGTAGCCTTGATCTTCACCAACTGATGATTCTTCTAAACGGTGATTTCCCGGATTCATAAGAATTTTCCCTGTTTCAAGATAAAAATTAACAGAATCCAACCAGCGGAAACGCGTATTGGTTGCTTCGGCAGGAGTCCAATTCAATTTGATCGATCTGGTGGAAATAAATTGAAGTGACATAGATAGAAGTAGAAAAAATAATACAATTAGAAAAAAATTTTCTTTAACGTTTAACATGTCTCTTTATCTTTGCACCAAGTTCCGCTTGTGCTCCTCGCAATGTTTAAAAGTGTCTGAGATTTTTGAAAGTTTTCGCCATAAAGGCCAAAGGGGAATAAATAAATATAAATAAAATTTTGAGGATAATTATGATTTTTTAGTAACAATTCGGTTCTGTCCAGTAAATCGAAGTAACCATCAAAACGACGCTCCTCGATAATATTGCCGTTTTTCAAAGTTTTAAGAATACTACCGGATTCGGTTCCTTTCTTGAGCAAATAAGGTTTTTGATTTCTGCCATCTTTAGCACCCCATTTAAAATGGATCTGGTCGTCTTGTCGAAATCTTAATAAAGCCAATATAGTGAAATAGTCTAAGGGTTGATCTGAAGCATCGACGAGAGTGTAATTTAAGTACGAATCTTGGACCGAAAAAAGCGTCCTGTCCTCATGTGAAATTTTGACAATAGTTATAACATGGGTATCGGCAATTGTCGTATTACCCTGATTAACATTGTACACTTCAAATCCAAATAGCTCGTAAACATCCCTGAGCGTCTGTGCTGTTGTACCGCACCAAGCACCAGCTAACCCTTCATCAAAAATCTCAAGTCTTTCAGTAAAGGGTATCTCGTTTGGGGAAATTTCCGAAAGGTTGTTTATGATTAAGCTTGAGTCGGACGTCGGCACTCTAGAGAAAACCCACTCTCTAAGAGCCGATACCTTTTTAAAATCAGACGCGTTAGTCTGGGTTAAAATAGGTAATTCGGAAATTATTTCATCCTTTAGTTCATCTTGTGAGATTACTGTTGAAGGTCGAGGATAGTTATCATTTTTTACAATACGCTCCTGCTCTGAAGGATATATGTTTCGAATAGTTTTGTATAAATGTTGCCCAGCCGGTGTTTCTAAAAATCTATATCTAAGATTATATGCACTAAATGTAAATACAACAGTGAATAGTAAGGCGATGTAAAAAGCGTCTTTCTTTGTAATTTTACTGAAAAAGTTTTTTGCCATAGGTTTTTATTGCAAATTTGCTGAAAGAAATTATACCGCCGGGAATTAGTTTTCTATATTTTGCGATATTCTGAGGATAATTCAAAAAGCTGGAAATAACCAGCTTTGCCGTTATGGGGATCGGTCCCCTGAGCTGCATATTGTTAATTGCTCCCCATATTTCGACTCCTGCATAGGCGCGTTTTTTTAGTTTTTTAATTCTTTTTGGGGTTTTTTTATCATTAAAGACTCGATCCATCACCTGCTTCTTTGCTTCAACCATTTTTAAAATCATGGAGGGTTGTTGCCCTTCGGAATCTGTGTGCCAGCGGTATTGGCAGACAAATCCCGGGGAGTACTTCATCGGGAATCTTGCACCGATTCTTACCCACATCTCGTAATCAGGGCAGGTCTTAAGTGTCGAGTCGGCTCCTAAACCTACCTGTTCAAAATAGCTTCTTCGAATAAACGCTGTTTGAGCAGCAGGAACTATTTCGACACATAGGAGTTTCTCATAATCGTATCTTGGACCAGTAAATTCGTGGATAATTTTTCCAGTCTCGTCAATAATGTATTCGTCCCCATAAACAACCGCAACATTAGGATTCAGTTTAAGGTTGAAAACACCCCATGAACATGCGTATGGCAAAAGTACATCATCAGCATTTAAAACCAAAATAACGTCACCAGCTGCAAGTTTAATAGCTTTATCAAGCCCATCGGACTGGCCTTTATCCGGACTGGAAACCCATTTAACCCTATCTTTGTATTTGGGAGTAGAATATTTTTTGAGAATTTTTAGGGTATTATCGCCTGAACCGCCATCTTGGATAATATGTTCAACATTTGTATACTCTTGGTTTAAAACACTTTGAATACACTCCTCAATAAATTTGCCGCTATTAAATGATGGGGTGACGATAGAAACCAACGGTCTATTATCTTGAAAATTGGCGTATGAACTTTTTAGACGGTTAAAATCAATGGTCGGATGCTCTAACTTTTGACTCGATCTTTGGAATTTTGGATAGAAGATTTTTTGATTTTTAGGAAGCGTGTTTAGGCTAAAATAGTGAAAACTAGATGAAGAATTTACTAAGTCTTTGCCAAGTAACTTTTTAAGATGGATAGCGTCTGATTGTTTTTTTCTGTAAATACCATTTATTTCTTCCTGAACGCTACGTATTTCGAGACCATTTCTAGATGCAAAATCTAAGATTGCAATAATTTCTTCAAATGCGGATTGCACAGAGTTTATGACTACACGTGGAGGGTTTTTCACTTCATCTCCCGCATAGCCTCTCCAAATCCCGTTTTGAGAATATTTTGGATTAGAATTCCTGTCGAAATAAGAAAGATCATGGACAAGAATTAAATGCTTTTTCTTCTCAAGCGCAGGGAGAGCCTCTCCTAAAACATATTCGGCAATATCCCAACCGTGAGCATCCCATAGGAAAAGTATTGTTTTGCCGTTTTTTATTAAAGTCTTAAAATCGAGGTCTAAGATATCGCCAATTCGAACATCTAGTTTAGAAAACCATTCTTTTGGTACTATTTTTGCGATTCTTCCGGCAGTTTTATCCTGCCAGTCGGAGGAAAGGCATATACTAATTACTTTGCAATTATTTAATTGATTAGCCGCTTCAGTTAAAACAGCAGTGGAATTACCTGTGCCTCGCCCGAATTCAACGATTAAATCAGGTTTAAACTCGAGAGTAATAGCAAACATTTGGGCATATTGGGCAAGACTGGAGTCGGAGATATGATCGACTGCAACAGCTAACTTTTCAAGCCGAGATTTAGTTTTTTTCAATGCCGATTTTTGGTTTAATAATGCTTTTCCGCTGTTAATATAGTACATATTAATTAATTACTATCTCCTTTAATTTTTTGCCTGCCAGTCCCCAGTTTTTGTCATTAACGATTAAAGCTTCATTGGTTCTTTTATATCGCTCAAACTTCTTATACCATCTAACCCAATTGGTTTGCGGAAGTGATTTTTTGCGATTATGATCAATATGATAAATTTTAAATCTTTCCGGCAAAATAACCTGCTCCAGATATATGGATGCCGCTTGCCAACACATGATGCTGTCCATATGTGAATACGTTGTTAACTGAGCATAACCGTGTAGACGAAACCAATTTTCCCTGACCATTAAGAAAAAGTCTCCAGAGGCATTTCTATGTAATCCATCCGGATAGGCAACTAAACCCTGTCCAGTCCAGTATTTTTTTATAAGTTTGCGTTTTTTGAGAAGTGATGAAATCGGATTGGAGAACATTATTTGTTCAGGTTTTATTGAGCCATAAAAAGCGTGTTTTTTCATGACATGACCAGAGCAATATTTTAACCTCTGATCAATTGTCAATCTACGAGAAATGTATCCTTTTACGTCCAGACGATCGGCTCGATAGAAATAGTCTTTTGAAAAACTAGTTTTTGACAAATATTTAATAAGTGATCCTGAAAAAAGAATATCCGGGTTTGAGGAGAGAATATATTCTCCATTAGCTCTGCGGATGCCGACATTTTTGGCAAAAAATTCAAAGATAGGTATTCTTTGGGAATTTGGCAGTTTGTTATGAACGCTCGATGGCACTTCTATCCATCGAATAATCATTTGACCAAGTTGACTTGGCCAATCTATCTTTTGGAAAAACTCGCCGGGATTTTTCGGATTCCATTCAACAATAATCAGCTCTGAGAACAGATTGTACTTGTTGCATAGATAAACTAGATTGTCGATAAATAATTGTGTTCGATAAAGGTTGTCCATGTTGTATTTTTTGCCATAATCAGGATTGTGCAGTCCTACCACGAAACTAATTTTTAATTTCTTGTTCATTAGAATCTTTTGAATTTTTTATTTATAAGTTTATAAGCACTAATGTATTTCTTTAATGTGGGTTTTATCTGAATAAATTCGATGATCTTTCTTAATTCACTGACCGGATCTAGTATCAGATCTTCATAGTTAATTAATATTTTTTTAGTGTTAGGGTACTTTTTAAGGAAGTTTACCATCCTTTGATTATAAACACTTGATAATTTTAAACCGCTCTTTATTGGCCTGCTTTCCCTATTATTAAGAGACAATGCTATAGAGAGTGGGTTTCTGAAAACTATAATAAAGTAAGGATTTTTTAAAGATTGCATATAAAGATCTATAGTTAAAACTGTGCGAGGATCTTTCCACCCCCAAATTTTGTATTTTGAGCGTTTCTTGACCAAAGACACTATTGGTTTTGAAAACTTTTTTTGGCTTTTTCGAATCTCTGATTCCTTAGGTAGATTGTCCCACTCCCCGCCTGAAAATTTCAAAATACGGTCGTTTAATTTTCTAAATTCCATATCTTCAAAATGGCTGACAGGATTAGAAGGTGTTGGCCCGTCAAAATCTTTTCCCATATAGACACCGAGTGTAGTAAGCAACCCCGAAACTAAAGACGTACCGCTACGGTGCATTCCGAGAATAATTATTTCTTTATTTTCTGAATTTGGTTTTGATTTTGATAAAACTTGAAGATAGCCAAATATGATATTCAGTAGGGTAATCATGGCTTCTTTAGGCTTTAGTAAACATCAGCATTTTCTGACTTCTGGGGTGTTTCCAATCCCCTAAATACTTGACCTTAATGGTTGTACCTTTGCAAATCCATCTAAAAGTTTGGCGATCGTAATGGAAAGGATCCTTATTGAAAAAGGTTTTAATATCCGAACCGTCTTCCCGATGATGAAAAAGAGGCTTGAGGTTAAATTTCCCGCGACCGTTCTCAAAAAAAGTCGCGTAAAATCTTCCATTTTTATAAAGCACTTTTTCGACGTTTAAAATACATTTGATGATATCGTTTAAAGGCAGATGAGTGAAGACGGATATTGCTACTACATAGTGGAACTTACGTCCAAGTTTCGTAAGTTCGAAGTCGCCATCATGAATGTGGGTAGGGTTCTTGGAGTTCAAATGGTTTAGCCTAATTTCACCTTTACCGACTTTTAATAATTCTTCGTCGATATCTGTTCCGAAATAATGCTTTTGCCGAAGGTATTTAATAAAATGTATTCCGCCACGAAGACTGCCGCATCCAATATCCAGAAAATAGTCAGTCGGTTTTAGACCTTGAGAAAGTAAAAAGTTAAACTGAAGCTCTCCTATTTCTTGCCACATGCCTCCAACTGCTTTTTTGTACCACTGTGGGTCTTCGACGCGACGGGAGAAGAATTTCATAAAGGCATTTTTCGAGACAAATAATTCAGGACGGACCGGGTTGCCTCTTGGGGTTTTTGTTTGTTGGTATCTACGATCACAGATGGATTTTTAGGTATTTCATAAGGTTTATTGTTATCTTTAGGAAAATTTCGTTTTACATAGATCCAAATCGGGTCGATCATTTTGGAAATCTGACGGCGAGTTTCTTCAAACGGAGCAATAACTGAAACGATCACAGGGTTATCTTTGGCAAGTACTTTGGCAAGTCTGGCAACTCTTAAATTATGTTCATGCCTGTCTTCTCTGCCAAACCCGGCTCTTTCAGAAATCGATTTTCTCATTTCGTTGCCATCAAGGACAACTCCCTCTATTTCTTTTTGCAGAAACTTTGCGAGGGTAGTTTTGCCAGATCCCGACTGTCCCGTTAACCAAATAACGGGAAAGTGCTTGTCTTTTTTAACTCTTATCTTTGTGCCGGAAATCTTTTCTATCTTTTGGTCAAGCTCTATTTTCCTGATCTTGTAACCAACATCTCTGCCATAGCAAATCTCGTCTATATCAGGAATTACTACAATTTTCACAAGTTCACCGTAATTTTTAAGGGCTTTTTGGATCATAGTCCAGCGTTCGGTAGCGGAAAAAGGATTTTGATTGCTGATTTGAGTATCTCGAATTGCAATAACGATAGGTTTTTTCTTTTTTAGTACGGATTCGATTAGTGCTTTATGCCCTTTGTGAAATGGCTGCCAGCGACCCACGAAAAGACTTGCTAACTTATAAGGTTTTGCCATAGTTCGTCTTATTTTTTAACAATCCATTATATAGCTTGAGATAAAAACCGGTAATTTCTTTTGTGTGGTGCTGGCGCAGCCGGTGCAGGTCTTTGAGGATATTTTTGCGAAAGTATTCTCTTTTGGTGTATGCGGCAAGGATTGCTTTTGCAAGGGAGTTTTTATTTGGACTGACAAGGACTCCATAACGGTTATTTTTAACTACTTCTGTGATTCCTCCTCTTTTTGTGGCAACAACTGGTATACCCGACAGGAGCGACTCGATGGCACTTCTTGGCAGTGGTTCTGGCCATATTGATGGGGTGACAACGAGAGCTGCCTTTTTTATCTGCTCTAGCACTTGATCATGATTCAACTGCCCTGTTAAGATAATCCTTGAACCTAAACCTGCTTCTTTAATCTTTCTCTCTAATTCTTTGGCCAACACCCCGGAACCGATTATTTTTAATTTAACATTGCGTAGTTTCCCACATATTTGCAAGAAAGCATCAAGTAACATATCAACACCTTTCCCTTTTGAAAGCCTTCCGATGTAGATTATCTCTGTTGAGGTTCTTTCTGATAATTTAGCTGACATAATAACAGGATTGTTGATAACTCTTAAGTGATCCAGACCGTTTGCCGTAAAAATTTTAGCAACTTTTTGAGATACGGCAACTTTGGTTGAAATTTGCTTGGCAAAAAAATAGACTATTTTCTGCATCACCCATCCATGAACGGCTGCCATCTGAAGAAAGAAGTATTTGAAAGGCGATTTATCGTAAATGTAGTTTTGATAAAAGAAGTTAAAATCTTTTCTCAAGTATTCGCCTAAATTTTTACATGTTTTATCTTTTTCCCAAAGACAAAAACCTAAATTACATAATGCCTGGTAATCCCTAAAAGTTACGACTGAAGGTTTTTTGTTTAACTTCCCTGCTAAAACACCTGACGGGATAAACTCGTTACTATGGATATGGATAATGTCCGGTTTGTTTTTAAATACGAACCACGAAATATACAGGCTCGTGTAAATAAACCAAAATATATTGTTTGTCCACCAGGGAGTGATTGGTGATTTGGGATCTTTGAGTTTTTTGACGAAAGGGAATCTGTGAATTTGAATTTTTTCAATTACCTCAAAACTTTTTGTACCATAATTTGGCGTGAGAATCGTAACTTGATGTCCTTTTTGAGTAAAAAGCTTGGCTAAATCGTGAGTACTCCATTCGGATCCTCCTCTATCAAAAGGCTGATAAAATTTTATCAGGAAGATGATTTTCATCTTTTTTGGGCCACTATTTCAAAACCCGAAGCTTCGTTTGGGGAGCTTTGTGTCTTTTGTTCTCTACTAATCGATATTTTCTTGTAAAGCGGCAGGTAGATTACGCCTATTATGTCATATAGCCCTCTAAACGGAGTGTCGTATTTGCCGTAACCAAAAGATAGTATTTTATAACTAGATTCAGAAATTAGTTTGCTAATAGATTTTTGGCTAAATTCAATTTTGTGATCAGGGTCAGAAAACGAGCAGATTTTTACCGACCTTTGATATTTTTTCCAAGACGTGTCCTTGTTGGGTACTCCAATAAAAACGAGCCCTTGCGGTTTTAAAACTCTATGAATTTCGTCAAGAATTTGCTCTCTGCTGTGTAGATGCTCCAAAACATCTAGAATTAAGACTTTAGAAAAAGACTCATTTTTTACTGGAAGCTTTTTTTCTAAATTGCCTCTTATGAACCTAATATTTTTTGATTTTTTCTGCTTTGCAGTTCTTTGGGAAATTTTAATTAAATTTTCATCTATTTCAATTCCGACAACTTTATTCGCAATTTTGGCAGCCTTTAAGGAATTTTGTCCATTTCCTGACCCTAAATCTAAAACTGTGTCATATCTGTTAAGATGTTTTGTAAACCACGGGCTTTCTTCTAAAAAATGCTTGGGATGAATAAATTCTTTTGATTTACCCGTATATTTCGTTAGCCTTACTGCAACCGCACTTCCTAAATCTAACTGTTTAAGTATAACTATAAATATTTTTTTGAGGCTAATCATTGAAGCGTGGTCAAAATACCCTTTTAACCTTTTTTAAGGTATCGGAAATGCTAACCAGTAGCTTCATCCATTCAATGTTGTAAAATCTAGGGTGATTGTAATTTGTAAATTCTCCACTTCTAATTTTCGTAAGCATGTGTCTGACTGAATCCTCAACCGATACCTCTGGTTGCCAGCCCAAAATCTTTTTGATCTTTTTGCCGGATATTTGATAACTTCTAGGTCTTCGTCGTTGGCCATCCACTATTATCTTAGGGTAGGTTATTTTCTTGGCCACAAGTACTTTTTTAATTATTTTGGCTAAATCTAGAATATTGTAGTTTTTATAAACCAAATTAAAAATTTGCCCATTAATTTTCTTATCAGAAGACTTTATCACAGCTACATAAGCTCGAGCGATATCAGTCACATCTATCAGGGGTCTCCATTCTTGCCCTCTGCAGTAAACGTAAATCTCCCCTTTGACAAGAGCATCTTTGAGCATGGTGTTGACTACCAAATCGTATCGCATCCTTGGAGAAAAACCGTAAACAGTTCCCTGTCGAAGCACTACCGGACAAAAGTCTTTATCTTTTAGTTTTAATAATTTTCTCTCTGCCATAAATTTGGATATAGAGTAAGGTGCTCTGGGAACAACCTCTGAATCCTCTGATTGAATTATATTTGGACCTGATAAACCTTTATCATAGATTGATGCTGAAGAGGCAAATATAAATTTTTTAATGCCGTTTTTTTTACATAACTTAGCAAGTCTAACTGTGGCTAAATGATTAATCTTCAAATTAGCTTTCGGATTAAAATCTGCCATAGGGTCATTGGATAAACCTGCAGTATGAACTACTGAATCTACGTCTTTCAAATCACGGCCGGTTATGTCTCTAATATCCTTTTGAACAATATCAATTTTCTTTTTCATGTCCCCGAGGATTTCCCTTCCCCAATAAAATGTGTCGACTACTTTTACTTCAAAGCCATTATTCGCCAGAAGTTTTGTGGCAACATAACCGATGTACCCTCCTCCTCCTGTAATTAAGATCCGGCCTGATTTGTTTTTCATAGTTGTTAGATATGTAATGTAACAAATGTATCTACTTGTAAGCAAGAATTTATTATCGACAGCTCAGAGTTTATATTCGCTCGCAGAATACCGTCGAGTCTGGCTCGAGAAGTCTGACTTCTCTCGATGGATGAATACACATAAGCGAATACATACTTTCGAGGGATAAAAGCATAAGGCTATAAAGTTTCTGCGAGCTCATGTAAACTTAAAGTACAAGAAGAAAGTCTACCTAGACTTTCTTGCGGTCCTCGTCCTTCGTATACTCAGGACTGCGGGCCTAACCGAGAGCTTTTAGCCCTCGGAAGTTTATAATAAGATTATGGAAGTATTAGAAATAAAACAATTAAAAATCCCCGATATAAAGGTAATAAGATATGGCAGGTTTTTAGATAATCGCGGTTATTTTTCTGAAAGTTACAGATTAAGCGACGTACATACTAAATTCCTTAACACCTTTAAATTTCTTCAGGTGAACGAAAGTTTTTCCAAGAAAGGTGTTATTAGGGGCTTACATTTTCAGTGGAACCCTTACATGGGTAAACTTGTAAGAACTATTAAAGGTACTATGGTTGACATTGCCCTAGATATCAGACTTGGCTCACCTACATTCGGTAAAGCAATATTATATAAAATCCAAACACATGAAGAGAAAAACCACAATGAGTGGATTTGGATTCCGCCTGGATTTGCGCACGGCAATTTTTTTCTCGAAGATACAATCATCGAATATTTTTGCACCGGAGAATATAATCCCGAATGTGAAGCGGCCATTTCACCTTTAAGCGAAGATATCAGCTGGTCGATGGCTGACAGCAAGTTAAAAAAAGATTTTGAGAAACTTAAAAAATCCAACCTTCTAATTTCCGAAAAAGACAAAAACGGATACAGTCTCCAAGCGTGGTCTAAGAGCAGATATTCTAAAAATTTCCCTTACTCCAAACTGAGAATCAGATAAGACCTTTTTCTTTTAAATAGTATTTTAAGTTTTCTTTCCAGGGATTCATTAGATTTAGATTAATTCTATTTAAATTGAAGTTCTCCAAAACACTATAGTTTGGCCTGATAGCTTTTGTTTCAAAAAAGTCTGAGGTAACTTTAATACATTTTACTTTTAAATTAACTAACTTAAAAATTTCACCGGCGAACTCCCACCAAGAACATTGTCCTTCAGAGGT
>Ga0209542_10007348_pt1 | contig 21026 bp, 21 predicted proteins | sample RifCSPhighO2_01_FD_184028 | JGI IMG/M metagenome (GOLD analysis project Ga0209542, IMG submission 184028) | Soil microbial communities from Rifle, Colorado - Rifle CSP2_plank highO2_0.1 (SPAdes) (version 2) | ecosystem: Environmental > Terrestrial > Deep subsurface > Rock core/Sediment ... | reverse complement strand
TTTGATACAATAGTGTTGAGATTGTGATAGATTGTGAGTGATGTGTTTAACATACAAGACGGCTCCTTTCGGAGCCGTCTTGTATTGTATCAAAAGCTGTTGTACTGTGCATTACGTTATTCAAACTAAGATAATTTGAGGCTCATCTTAGGATGGGAGAATACTCTCAAGCGATCGCTTGAGTTGTGTAACTAACGGTTGGTAATAAATTTATCTCCACATATCGATTTAATGCGGTTGCACCAAATTGATATGTGGCAGAGGCAGGCATTTCTCGTTTTTGGTATTACTTATGTTGAGGGCTTTTTCCCAAACGAAGATTTCCTCTCGCTTCAATTTGTTTTTCTGACACAATCGGCGTGCCTTTTGCTTTTCGTATGGCGCTCGCGAGCGCGATCATGAGCGCGTTGTCGGTGGTAAGGTTGGCTTTTGGAATATGAATTTTAATATGAGCATTTTCCTGCTCGAGATTTTGAAATGCTTCCCGAATGTGAATGTTTGCCACCACGCCGCCGCCAAGAAGCAGGGTCTTGATTCCGTGAGCTTTGATTGCCTTTTTTGTTTTGGTCAAAAGCACTTCAGTTACTGCGTTTTCAAATTCAAGTGCGATACTCATTTTGGTTTTGTCTTCGAGCGCAGGTAATTTCTTGACCGTGTAGAGAACCGAAGTTTTGAGTCCAGAGAACGAAAAATCAAAATCAGGACTTTTGAGCATCGGCCGTGGAAATGAGAATTCGCTCACGAGATTTTTTTGTCGTGCCGCTTCAGCAAGACGCGAAATCTCTGGCCCGCCAGGGTAGGGAAGACCGATAATCCGTGCCACTTTGTCGAACGCTTCGCCAACCGCGTCGTCCCTCGTCTCGCCGATGATTTCAAACTGGTGCCAGTCTCGAATAAGAATAAGTTCTGTATGGCCACCAGAGATAAGCAAGGCAAGCGCGGGAAATTCCAAATCACGCATTTTGATTTTTTCTCCATTTGGAATTTGGTGTTTGGAATTTGGTGTTTCTTCGCCGCTTTTTACAAGAGAGGCGAAGATATGTCCTTCCATGTGATTTATGGGTTCAACCGGAATGTCCCATATTTCCCCGAGTGCTTTAGCGAAATTGATGCCGACCCAAAGTGTCGGTTCCAGTCCCGGGCCATGCGTGACAGCAATTTTATCAATTGGCGGTTTTTCGATTGTTGGAATAAATTCGAGGAATTGTTTAAGTAATTCCGGCTCGCGTTCCAAAATAGTTGAAAGTTGAAAGTTGAAAGTTGAAAGTGTTTTACTTTCTTTTCTCCTCTTACTTTCAACTTTAATCTTTAATCTTGGAACTAAACTTGATTCCTCTAGCAATTTTTTAAACAAAGGAATCAAATTTTTCGCGTGTTCTCGCTTCGCCATCATCGGAAAAACGCCACCGTATTCCCGATGGAGATCAATTTGGGACAACACAACATTTTCCAGTATCTTTATGCTTGGATTTTTTCGCCCGTCCGTTTCTATGAGAGAAAGCGCTGTTTCGTCACAGCTTGTTTCGATGCCTAAAATAATCATTCGTTTAAGTTTTTGAATTTGGTGTGGGCGGTACAGGGATCGAACCTGTTGCCTCATCGACGTCAACGATGCGCTCTACCAAGTGAGCTAACCGCCCATTTAATCCGAATTTATCGGAAGATTCTTATCTTAACAAACGGGCTAGAAAAATCTAGCGGGTACGTTAAATAGCTTTTTTGGTTGTAAAACGGAAGAGGATGTGTTAGTTTTTCGGGTGGAAGGAACAAAACCATCTGAATAAGGAGGAACTATGGACGTTGTCACGATGATTAACCCAGCTCTCGTTGCTGATATTTTAGCCAAAGACTTTTTGCAAATGGCACCGGCAGAGTTCGCGAAGCACCGGGCTCGATTTATTGAACAGGCAGATAGATCATTCTAAGTTTTCCGGAGAGCTTAGTGAGGCGGATGCCACTATGTACGCTTGCCACGCTAGAACTTTCCAGGAGGCACTTCAAGAGTTGAAAAGGGAGGGCGAAAGACAATCAATCGGAGCTTTCTCATTAGCGAGGACAATTGCGTGGTGGAAGGTCATCAGTACCTTTTACACGATACATGGGAGATCAGTGTAATTCAAATTCATGTCGGTTAAACAATAAGGACGCCCGCAACTTCGGCGTTCTTTTTTTATTTTTAACATCCTTATAAACTGGAGTTTATAAGGATGTTATTATTAACATAAGTTTCTGAATATGACCTCATCGGGATTCGAACCCGAGTTCCAGCGTTGAGAACGCCGTGTCCTAGACCAGGCTAGACGATGAGGCCGTTTTGAATAGATTATAGAATGTAGATTCTGGATTATAGAACAAGACCAGAAATACAGACTGGAAAATCATAGCATTTTTTGTCGAAATGGCAAAAAAATGATAAGCTCTTATTTAATGGAAGGGTGTTCCGAATTGGTAAGGAGCCGCTCTCGAAAAGCGGTGCCCGCAAGGGCGTGGAGGTTCAAGTCCTCTCCCTTCCGCACGAGTTCCGCGAGGGCGGAAGGAGGAAGCATATTATGCTTCCGTGTGGGACTTGAAGCCCGATTGAGTATTTTTTGAAGCTTCCGAGCGCACAAAAAATCCAATCGGGGTACTGAAACTGTAAGTTTCAAGTCCTCTCCCTTCCGCAGATTAAGTTTTGATAGCAACCTACGCTTTTGCCGCGTGGAGGAAACTGTAGATATCTTCGAGCGCTTTGACGGCGTCGCCGGCCGCGATGTTGTTTTGGTGATAGAGTCCGTCGGTGCAATCTCCAGCGGCCCAGATGCCCGAAACCGACGCGCGCCCTGTGCGCGGGTCAACGACGATATGTTTGTAGTCGTCGAGCTTTACCAGATCTTTGACCATTTCTGTTGAAGGAAGAAGGCCGATTTCGACGAAGATGCCAGTCGTCGGCAACGTGATAGTTTTATTTTCATCGAGTTTTTTGAAGGTAATTGATTGTACGAATTGGTCTCCCTGGATCGAAATAAGTTCGGTGTTGGTGATGCCCGTCATTTTCGGATTGCTCAACACTTTTTTGACTGTCACGGGATCGGCGCGATACTCCGGCGAGCGCTGAATGAGTGTGACTGATTTGCAGTAGGCAAGTAGTTGTGCCGCAGTTTCAAAACCGGCATTACCACCGCCAATGACGACAACATCCTGATCTGAAAAAAGCGGCCCATCGCATGAGGCGCAATAGGTGATACCTTTGTTTTCAAATTCTTTGGCACCCGGGATTTCGAGTTTGCGATGGTGGCTGCCGGCAGTTAAAAGCGCGGTTTTTGTTTTGTATTCTCCGGTTTCTGTCTTCACTAAAAAACCTTCGGGGATTTTTGAAATGTCTTTAACATACTCGCCTTCTTTGATTTGCACGCTATCCGCGGCATACGCCATAAGATGTTTCTTGAGATCTTCGGCGAGTTTAGCGCCAGTGATTGAAACGGTGCCGATCCAGTTTTGAATATCTTCCGAAACCGACGATTGGCCGTTAAAATCTTTGGTGATAAAAAACGTTTTCAAACGCTTTCGTGACGCGTATACTCCCGCCGCGACGCCTGCAGGGCCACCACCGATGATGATTAAGTCAAACATAAATCAAGCTTTTAGCTTCTAAAGCTTCAGGAGCTTTGCAAGCTTTAGTTTTTAAGAATAAACATAGAAGATTATAGCTTATAAGGAGAAGAATGTCGAAAATTTTAAAAAGAAAAAGAGGCGTTTCGGCCTCTTGTTTGAATATCACTCTGTCTATGGTTTCAGTTCAGCATTTCTCTCACATGATTTTCCCAACGTTCCAGAAGTTTCTCCTCGAATTCAGGAAGTTTTGCTCGGACAGTTTTTCTTATGAGCCGGCGCAGTTCCTTTCGGGGAATAGTGCTCGGTGGAAGTTCTATGATTTCGAGGTCAATTCTGATTCCCGGCGGGTTGTCTTTCAATGGTCCAAAGTTGAGTATCGGTTTTTTCATGTGATTCCTTCCTCTGTCATCATACGCCGAGAAACAAAAAAAGAAAGCCCGCGATCACTTGCGAGTTTTTTCTTTTTCCTATTTCTTAAAGTTCCCGAAGCTTCTGCAGCTCTCTTCCTATAAGCTTATTTTTCAAGCTATTTCTTCGCTCTTCGCAAAAAAGCCGGCACTGCGCTCCAATCGTCTTCTTCGGTCGCCATCGGTTTGGTCTCGCCCTTTTTCTCTTCAGGCTTTTCACTTTTGCCAATAGGGGAGAGAATAGAATTGAAAATTTTGCCTTTCTTATCGTCAGCTCCTTCAGAACCGAAGAGTGTTTTTCGAGGCAGACTGCCTTCTGGGAAACCAGACGCAATGACCGTGATTTTGACCTCACCCTTTTTCAGTTTTTCGTCGCGTACTGTACCGAAAATGACTTTGGCGTTCGGATCGATTGATTCGGTGATGATTTTGGCGGCATCTTGAATTTCAAACATAGTGAGGTCGTCTCCGCCAGCAATCGAGAAGAGTACGCCCTTAGCACCGTTTATGGAAACTTCAAGAAGCGGAGAATTGATAGCTGAACGTGCCGCTTCCTCCGCGCGCTTCTCTCCGGTGGCCAGCCCGATGCCCATAAGCGCGGAGCCGGTATTTTCAAGGACAGCTCGAATGTCGGCGAAGTCAATGTTGATGATGCCGGGTGTAGTGATCAAGTCCGAAATTCCCTCGACGGCCTGCTTCAAAACCTCATCGCACATGGCGAAGGCGTTTTTTGCCGTGGTTTCTTTGCTTACAATTGAAAGCAGGCGGTCGTTTGGAATGACAATAATTGAGTCGACTGATTGTTTTAGTTCCTCAATGCCTTGCTCGGCGAGTCGCATGCGTTGAATGCCTTCAAAAAAGAATGGTTTGGTTGCGACACCGACGGTGAGCGCGCCCAATTCCTTGGCAATTCGAGCGACAATCGGTGCCGCGCCGGTGAATGTGCCGCCACCGACTCCACCTGCTACAAACACCATGTCCGCGCCTTTTATCGCCTCCTGAATTTCTTCCTTGTTTTCTTCAACAGCTTTACGGCCAATATCTGGGTTCATGCCGGCGCCCAAACCATGCGTTAGATTTTTGCCGATGTGGATTTTCTTTTTTGGGAGGGAATTATGCAAATCTTGCGCATCGGTGTTGATAGCGATGAATTCAACGCCTTTGACCTTGGAATTAACCATGTGGTTGACGGCATTTTTGCCTGAACCGCCGATACCGAGCACTTTGATGCGAGCGAACGCTTCGATTTCTGGTTTTAGTTGGGGCATAACGTTATATAAGTTTAAAATCTAAAGTAAAAGTGGAAAAGGTTATTAGAAAGGCCATGTGAGGAAGTATGTGACTGCTCTGCTCCCTCATAAGTCCGCCCATCATAACAGAAAGACGAAAGAAATAACAATAGTTTACAAATAAACTATGTTGTGCTGTAAGAATCGCTTGTTTTGGAGACGTAACGGGGGGTTAAGTTTCTTATTCGTGTTATTCACGCACATTCGTCCCGATTCGATTTATCGAATCGAGGATCCTCGATTTCGTAAACGAAATCGGGATATATTGGTGTCGCGTTAGGGCAAAAACTGTTTAATCCACTCAATTGCTTTGTTTTTGGTGTGATGAACAAGGGTAGCTCCGAAAGGACTTTCTTCTTCGGAAAGGCCGAGAAGACAGAGGCCGTATACGACAGACCAAACAGAATCGCCGAGATCGCGGATGTTTCCGCCAAACGAAAGGGTGGCGATTCGAGAAGGGAGATTGAGCGCTGCTTTCGCCAAATCCTCGAGTGTTGCCAACCTCGAGCCACCGCCGGTTATGATGATGCCCGCTGGCAGTAGCCCGTTTCGTCCGATTTTTTTAAGATGAGCATCGATCAAATCAAAAATGTCTGAAAGGCGCGCGGTAACAATTTCTTCGAGCTTTCGTTTTGAATACTCAGCGCCGATTAAGCTGCCTTTTTTGATTTGTTCCGCGTCTTCGAGTGGTACTTTGAGGCCGAGCGCGATGTCGTTCGTGATATCGTTGCTCCCGAGCGGAAAAACTTCAAGTGAAATTGGGATGTCATTTTCATAGACGACAATGGAGACGGTTTCAGCGCCGATATTCGCGAGCACCGCGCCGGCGATTTTTTGAGTTTTCGTTAAAGTCACCAGACTCGCGGCAATCGGTGAGGCGACAATATCTAAAACTTCGATACCGGCTTCTTCTACCACGTCGACAAGATCATCGAGGTGCTGTTCGAGGCAGGTAATGAAAAGCGTTTTAACTTCGAGCTTGGTGCCTTTCATGCCAGATGGGCGCAGACCGACAATAGTTTTGCCATCTATTTTGTATTGGATTGGAATGCGATGGATGATTTTGCGGTTTTGGGAATGTGCCGGTGGGATTTCGTTTTGACTTGTGCTTGCCACTTTTTCGACATCAAGGTCAGTAATTTCGAGATCAGCGCGGGAGATCATGGTTGCGCCGGTTGAAGCGAATGAGGAGAGGCCGATGCCGCCAACAGAGACAATGGCGCGGCGGATTTTCATGCCCGACATTTTTTCAGCTTGTCGTACCGCTTTCGTGAGCGCGGCGACGTTTTCGGCTTTGTTCATGATGTAGCCGTGTCGGAGGCCTTTTGATTCCGCGAAGCCAGTGCCCAAGATTTTTGGCGCCGGTTTGCCGTTTTGAGTAGCATTTTCAAGCACCATAACCTTGATATGGTACGTGCCTATATCTATTCCGACTGAAACAGTTCGAGCCATTCTTGTTAATAACCAAAGATAGAGAATAATCACCAAACACCAAGATGCAAACACCAAATAATAGCCAATAACCAAATCTCAACAAGGAAAAGAATTCGTTTGATTATTGGTGTTTGGAATTTATCTGGTTATTGTTTCTTGCCCGCCCGACTGAAACGTTGCAGTCGTTCGGGCGGGTTTATTGGAACTTCCCCGTTAATTCCAAATTTTCGCCCCACTTGTCTTTCTTGATACTCCATTGTACTACCATGTTCGAATCCTTTCAAATGGAAGAGACCGTGGATAAATAGCCGAGCGATGAAAGGGGAGAGTTTTTGGTTGAATTTCGGCGCTTCGGCTTTTGCCGCTTTTTGACTTATGAAAATTTCGCCTGTTTTTTTACCAAGCGTAAAACTTAAGATATCAGTCGCCTTGTTTTTTTGCCGATACAGCCGATTTAATTTTTTTGAGAGGGAATTGGTAACAAATACCAGACTAAGCTCATATTTTTTGCCGAGCACAGTTTCTTTCATTTTTAAAAAAGGCAAGCGTGGGAGCTTGTCTTTAGAAAGATTGGTCAGAGAGAACGTGGTCGCTTTGTTTTTTCGCATACAGGCGAAGCAGACATTCTATCGTCCGATTTTTTCAGCCATTTTGCCGAGTTTAATCAATTTTTTAACCTCTTCGCGCCTCCGTAGATTTTTGAGGGCGACTTTCTTTCTGGTGTAGCGGGATTGGTTGCGATCTTTGTAGCGGAGGCTTCGGACGCGCGGAAGCACGCCTGAACCTTGTACTCGACGAGTAAAACGTCGCAGTAAACTAGCGGTGCTTTCGTTGCTATTTTTTTCCACAGCGACATTTATCATGGAAAACTTATCCTAACACAGGCGGGTTTGTGTGGCAAACGAAAAGGGAGAGCTTGGAGCTTCCAAAGCTTCAGGAGCTTTAAGAAAATAAAAAAGAGAAAAAATAAAAATTTGTAATAAATCACGAGACATCTAATTTGCGCGGCTATAGCTTAAAGTTGATGTATGGGGATTTCCCATATTTTTTTATCCCCCCTCCCTAAAACCTTTGGAAGCTTCTGTAGCTACACGCTGTTTTTATCCTTCTGGTAAAAACCGTTTTTTTTGGCTATACTCTTTTCTGTTACTTTGCGTCGGTACTCAAGTGGTCAACGAGGGCGGTCTGTAAAACCGCTGGCATCGCCTACGTAGGTTCGAATCCTACCCGACGCACAACAAAGGACTTCGGTCAGTTTCGGAAAAAGAAATCGGGGCGGAGCCGTTTTGCCGAACGGCAAAACGGCGAATGGTGGACTGGGCAAAATTAAATTCGGGCTTCCAAATCCAAGACGGGGATTTTTCGGAAATGAGGCGGTTCGTTCCAATTTTTTGAACAAATTGAGATATTTCTCCTAGAGATTCCACAGAAGCAATTTTTTCCGCTTGGCATAAGGTTTTTATGTATTCTCGCGTTGGTTCGATCCAGCCGCTCATCCGCTTCTGCAGAAGCAACTCCTTTTCGTTTTTGAGAGATATTTTTTGCTCGACAAGCTCGCACTTTTTCTTGCGATAAGTGTCCTCATCAATCAAATTATCCAAGTAGCCACTGACGAGCTTGTCGAGCTTTTCATCGAGCAAAAACAATTTCTTTGAGATTGCTTCTGCGGAAGTGGTAGCCGATTGGGCACCCTTCTTTTCTTCAGTTTCGAGCATTGCATACAATTCATGCGCCCAATCGCATGGCAAAGCGATTGCTTGCGACTTTTTTATGATTTTTCGTTTCAAATCATTTTCCTGCACATACTTCTCGCTACACGCGCCGTGCTTCCTTGTGCAACGATAGTATCTGTAAGTGCCACCATTGCCATGTGTCCATTGTGCCGTAATCATGGAGCCACATGAACAATGAAAAAGTCCTACAAAAGGAAAATCATGTTTTGATTTGGTTTTGCGAGGTTTGCTTCTCTCTCGCAAAACTTCCGCGACTTTCGTAAACAATTGTTTTGTAATGAGCGGCTGAAATTTTCCTTCGTGAGCTTCACCGTTCCACTTCATCACGCCCATATACAATTCGTTTCTCAAAAGTGATTCAATACCATAATTAGACTTCACTTTTGTTTTAGTTAATTTGGCGAGATAATCGGCAATAGTACGGAGATTATATTTCCCCGTGGCATATTCGGCAAAAACCTTTTTAACAATTTTTGCTTCTCTCGGCTCTGGCACAATGTTGCGAAGTCTGTGATCGTAAATGTAGCCAAAAGGTTTTTGCCCAGGCCATCCGCCTTGGCGTAATTTAGCGCGATTCCCTCGCCTGACATTCTCGGACAGGTTGTCTATGTAATACTTGGCATTAGAAAGAGCGATGGAGAGAAAAAACTTGCCCGATGGTGAATTATCAAAAACAGATGTTGGAAATTTTAAGTCGGCAAGTTTTCCAGTATCTAGTAGATATATCAGCCGTCCGCCATCGACGGAGTTTCTAGACAACCTGTCCGTATGCCATGCCAAAATACCGAACTGATGAGGAAGACCGCTCTCCAATTTGTCGAGCATAGTATTAAACACTTCACGACCCGGAATTTTAGCAGTTTTCTTTTCAATAAAAGTCTCTACAATCTCTAACCTCTCACGCTCGGCAAATTCTTTGAGCTCGGAGTGTTGAGATTCCAAGCTCAATACTTGGCGGTCTTCCTCATCAGTGGATTTGCGGATGTAGAGAAAGTATTTTGTTGGTACTTGATTGTTCATAGCGAAGGAATCGTTTAATTAGTAAAAATTGCTTCTTCAAAAAATTGGAAATGGATTTCTCAAATCCATAATGCCTTTGTGCATGACGAACCGCCTCATTTCCGAAAAATCCCCGTCTTGGATTTGGAAGCCCGAATTTAATTTTGCCCAGTCCACCATTCGCCGTTTTGCCGTTCGGCAAAACGGCTCCGCCCCGATTTCTTTTTCCGAAACTGACCGAAGTCCTTTGTTGTGCTCTTTAATTAACTTTGCGCGAACCTATTTTGGACAGAAACCGGAGTGATTCGCACGCTCCGCGTGCGTGGTGGATCTAAACCTAATCTTACGCTCCGATTCTGTGGGACTTCAACTATTCCGCTAACGCCTCGCAAAGCCTCGGCGTTCCCGCCCTCGCTCCCACCGCTTTCTCCATGCTTGATTTGTTTTGCGCGGGATTTTTTTGAAATTGAATGGGCGATGGGGCGAGAGGCGGGGCTTCCACACTTACATTATAATATAAGATTGTAGTATAATATAGCAAGAGCTATACTTGATTTGTGAATAACGAATCAACAAAGCTCGGAAATAACATGAAGCGAATTAGAACCAAGAAAGGTATATCGCAAGGTGATATTGCTCGAACGCTTGGGCTCGGTCGAGGATATGTGAGCAATATTGAAAATGGAAAGACTAATCCGACACTTTCAACTATTGCGAATCTAGCCAAAGCGCTCGGAGTTTCAAGTGATGAGCTTTTGAAATAACTATGTCCAAAGAAGATTTTATAAATCAAATACTTTCAATACCGTTTGAATCAAGAACGCTTGAGTTTAAACGACTCGGGAGTCGTAACGAAACTCTCGATAAGGTTCTACAGTCAATCGTTGCAATGGCAAATACCGACGGAGGTATTATCGTGCTCGGCATTGATGATCCACAAAAAACCACAACTAAAGGTCATGACAGAATTTTTGGGATTGAGGAAAATATTGAATTGTATGATGAACTTGGACGAAGTGTTAAAAAAATTTCTCCTCCAATTTCTTCAATTTGGCCACCAGAATTAATAGAGGTTCCTGATAAAAAAGTTAGGATTGGATGGCTCGTCATTCCAAAAGTTGCGGATGGTTTTCGTTCTGTTGAAAATCATGTTTATATCAGACAGGAAAGAGGGAACAAGAGATTGTCGCCGCAGGAAATTATTCACTTTGCTTACGTCAAGGGTTTTGAGCGAGCAGATTCAGAATTGGTAAATGTTGATATAAATTTGCTCAAAACAAATTATTATGAAGCGTGGAGAAAAAAGCGAGGAATTGAAGAAAACGCCATAAGTTCGATACTAGAAAAGACTGGTTTAGTGAGAAAAGATAAGAGTGGTAATTTGTTGCCAACTCGCGCCGCAGTTTTGCTTTTTGCAGAATATCCGAATGATCTTATGGAAACAAAATGTACAATCAGAGTCTTTCAATATGAGGGAAATTTAGAAACGATTAAAGAAACACTGAATCTTATCGGTACTCCGCAGACAATAAGTGGGCCAATAACAAAGGTAATAAAAGATGGCCATGAGTATGTGCTCACATTACTGCGAAGCGGTATAAGAATTCCATCTGGCTTTGTTACTCAATATCAAATTCCGGAGAGGGCGATAAAAGAAGCTATCACGAATGCTGTGATACATAGGGATTACCACACCAAAAAAGATATTGAAATTAAAATTTTTGAAGATCATGTTGAAATAGAAAGTCCGGGTCTTCTACCTTTTAACATTACACCTTCAAACATTGGAATCGTTAGGTCGCATGGATATAGAAATGATTTGATAGTTAAACATTTGCGGGAATTTCCTGATCCGCCAAATCTTGACCAGAATGAAGGAGTAAGAGCCATGAGACAGACGATGACTGAAGCTAATCTTTACCCGCCGATATTTATTACCTACCCACATTTGCAGGATTCGTTAAGGGTCGTTTTTTTCAATGAGAAAGCTCCAACAGAATGGGACAAAATTTCTCATTACTTAAATCAAAACAAATATATAAATAACAGCGTTGCAAGAAAAATTCTCAACATACAAGACACATCGGTTGTATCAAGAATGTTGACAAGGTGGACAAAACAAGGAGTTCTAACAAAAATTATTCCAAGGGAGGGTGCAAAACGTAACACAGTTTATAGGCTACCAGCAACTGATGAGAAAAGTTTATTTGCACCGGACAAAAACAAATAAACTAGGAAGCTCTAATTTAGAGCGTATATTGAGATTTTATTTGCAGGTGCTATTGACAATATGGTGCTAATATGAAAACATGCTTTTTGGATTCGCAACTTGGGTTGTGAGCCCGTAGAGTACATCAACAATCAAATAATGGAGGAACTTGCATGAGCAAGCAAAAATCCAGCACATACGATCTGCCATCCCTTGGGATGTGGAAGCACTTCTGTGCACTAGTCACAGAAAATCTTCCGGCAGATATCTCGTCCGGGGAAATCCGCCAGTGCGAACGCAACCCTAAATTGCTTCAGCGGGCACTTCTCACAGCTGTCCGAAGACAGTGGGACATAGGATACGGAACAGCCGTATACGTCCCCGATTCGGAAGTCATGAACATACACGGTTGGAAATATCCACTTAGAGACATGGTCTGGTTTGGACTGGAACCATATTGCAGAAATGTGATTTTGAACACTGCGCCAGTTGTTGCTGGTCACAAAGCCATTTTCTGTGTGACTTCAACTATTGAGACCGCTAATCGGCAAGTTGAGGAGATGCCGACCATTTACGTCACATCTGCACCTCGGCCACATGGAGTGAGACCTATAAAAGGAGTCAGAATCGTCATCACGGACGAAATCGGAGACGAGAAACCTTTTACACAACTCCAAGGATACATGGAGGAAATTCTATTATCTGAAGGTTGTGTCGCTCGACGGTAAGTGTCCGCAGATTGCCCGGCAACCAGAAATGGTTGCCGGTTTTTTTCTCCGACGGAGCCCCGCCGCATCCCTCTCCGCCCTCGCGGCGGGGGAATATGTGCGCGGTGGGTGGGAGGGCAAGTACATGGTATCTTGCGCCTCGGGCATTTCCGCTAGGGCGTCCATGACTAAAGGACGAGCGCCGACGCTCTCTTGCAATACAAGAGTTTAGTAGCGAAAGCGATACCACGAAAGCTATTTTGAAAACGAGGAGTGGGGTTGTGCAAGCCTGGACTCCGAAGGCACAAACAACGAAGGCAAAAACGGGAGTAAATCACAAACACGATGATAACCGTAACCTCTAGCTAATCACTGCGAGGAGGAAGGCGAAGCTGGGGAGAGGATTCCTTCCTCTCCCCAAATAGTAATCCCGCGTGCGCGTGTATTAGCGCACATGCGGGATACCTAGGCATCTAGGCGCTCGTAGCCCTAGCGGAAATGCCCGAGGCGAATGCCGAGGGTGCTATCTTCTTTAGTTCAAGGATGCACAATGATATAGTAATGAACAAGGCACGATATTGTTTTTGGATTCCGCCACTTCTTCCCTCAAAGGAAGAAGTCTCACCTCTCGCCCCATCGCCCATTCAATTTCAAAAAAACCCGCGCAAAACAAATCAAGCATGGAAAGCGATGAGGGCGAGGGCGGGAACGCCGAGGCTTTGCGAGGCGTTGGCGGAATGTTTGAAGTTAGTACAGAATCGAAGCGTAAGATTAGGTTTAGAGTTACCACGCACGCGGAGCGTGCGAATCACTCCGGTTTCTGTCCAAAATAGGTTCGTGCAAAGTTAATTAAAGAGCACAAAACAAACGAGTCCAACGCTATCGCGTTGGACGAGTATTGTTTTGTAGCGATTCGGTGGGATTCGAAAGACGGAGGCGGTATACAAGACGAGCGGAGCAAGTGCTTGTCGCCGAGTCGGGGTCGCGAGTACTTAGATTTTTATGAGTGTAGCGAAATAAAAAGCTTAGTAACTTGTGACCGAATCCTACCCGACGCACAAAGTTTCCCCAAGGACTAACCTTGGAATCCAAGGTTAGTCCTTGGGAATGGGTGGATTATTGAGTTCTTTTAAAAATTCGGCCATAGTTGGTGTTGCTGGTGTTAGTTTTAATTCGGAGATTTTAATTCTAATAATTTTTTCTTTTGGGAAGTTGTTGTCAGTGTCAGGTATTTGAAAAAAAGTCTTTCCTTTTCGGATTCTCTTTACAACTGGAACTTCCAAGGTGATTTTTCCTTCCGTGTGGTCATTTCCATCTGTCTCTTTCAACACTGAAAAAATGGAGTCTATAAATTGTTTTATTTCACCTAGATACAGATTATTTTTCATTTTCTAAAAATACTCCCCCGAACGATTTTGTCAACCATCATTTTATTTTCCTTGGAGCGAGCCCTCCTTTTTGAAAGGGTTTATGAATTCCCCTTCTTTAACCTCTAAGCGAGGATACATTTTTGAAAGACCTTGGGAGAAGCGACGGCGACGGACAGAGAAAATTTTTACCAAAAAATTTTCGTGTCTTTCAAAAACGTATCCGAGCGACCCTTCATTGCATGTTTATACATTTCATGGTATCTTGTGGCTAGAAGATCGCGTGCCACCGCGGTACTACCTTTTAACAAAACTCTGGCGGCCAACTGGCCGTTTGGAGTCTGACTACCATCTCAATTTACAAGTGGCACATGGAGGTTTTCATGAACTTTGAAAATGTTTCATTCACGTTCATGCGGCACTCCATTAGTTTGGTTTGCAGCATGTTCTGTTTTCTTGTTGGACGTGTACACGTTTCAGCATTTGAAGCCAGTGACTCGGTTGTGTTTCTGAACGCGGACGTGGAAGCATATCCACCGAAAATCACGCTAAATTGGCATTCAACCGCAGTAAATCCAGTCGGCTACACCATCTCGCGAAAATTGCGGGACGAGGGAGAGTGGCTGTCTTCAATTACTTTGTTTGGTATGGCAACAAGTTGGAGCGATGAAAACATCGTTCTCGGTACAGCCTACGAGTATAAAGTCGAAGGGGTCTTTGAAGGAGGTCAGCATGCTTTTGGCTATCTGCTCTCTGGTGTCGAAGTTGGAGCGGTAGAAAATCGAGGCGGCATCATTCTTCTTGTTGAAGATGCACACGCTTCGGTTCTCTCGTCTGAACTCAAACGTCTCCAAGAAGACCTCATTGGCGATGGCTGGTTTGTCATTCGACATGATGTGTCAGGGACGAGCTCGGTTTCCGAGATCAAGAAACTCATTCACGCTGAATACATTCGTGATTCTGCCAATCTGAAAGCTGTCTTTCTCTTCGGGAGAATCCCGGTGCCATATTCTGGAAAGTTTCCGCCGGACGGACACAGTCCGTCCCACGCAGGCGCTTGGCCAGCAGACGTATTCTACGGCGACATGGAAGGGGACTGGACGGATTCCAAAGTCAACGAAACGCGGGGTATTGATCCTCGCAACCACAACATCCCGGGAGATGGGAAGTTTGATAACCTTTTTATTCCGGGAACTGTCGCGCTCCAAGTTGGCCGAGTTGATTTCGCTAACATGTCTAGTCTCGGAGAATCTGAAGCTGGATTATTGAAACATTATCTCGACAAGAACCACGTGTGGAGACATAAGGAGTCCGCACCTTTAGAAGAGGCTTTTGTTATCGATGGTTTCGAATCATCGAAGGAGGCTTTTTCTGGAAGCGGTTGGCGGAACTTTGGATCTCTCCTTGGGCTCTCACGCATAACTGCGGGAAATCTTTCCTCTGGTGCTTCAGAAGTTGGAAGTGAGGAGTGTCTCTTCGGATTCATTTCCGGTTTGGGTACATGGAGTACTCTGCCCGGCATCACACTGGAGGATTGGAATGGGGGACGTTTCCAGGCAGTCTTTACCCTTCTTTTCGGTAGTTACTTCGGAGACTGGGATTCGGAGAACAATCTTCTGCGAGGTGTCCTTACATCACCTAAAGGGGGTCTGGCGGCGTGCTTCGCTGGTCGGCCGCAGTTGTTTCTTCATCACATGGGGCTTGGCGAGTCGATCGGGGCGAGTATTATTACAAGCCAGAACAACGTAGGCGTGTATATGCCTATGGGCTTTGGTGCCAATGGTACCCACATCGCCTTGCTTGGTGATCCCACGCTTCGGATGCGAGTTGTTGCACCTCCGAAATATCTTTCCGCCAGAATGGGGAAGAAGGAGAACATCTTGCTTACGTGGACGGCTTCGGAAGACGATGTTGTGGGTTACCACATCTATCGCTCGGAAAGTCCGCGCGGCCCTTTTGTTCGGAGGAATGATCGTTTGGTTACGGCGACTTCTTTTGAAGACGAGGGGAGCTACTCGCAATGGTATCAGGTTCGGGCCGTGACGCTTCTGACTGGAAATAGTGGGAGTTACTATGACTTGAGCCAAGCGGTCTGTGCTCCAGTTTTAAAAGCAAAGAAAGAAGTTCAGAAGGATACAAAAACGGTTCTTTTCCGAACCTCTGAAGACGTGAATGGGGTAGTTTCAAGGGTTCGAAGCAGGTAAAACTGTGGAGAGACTCCAGAATCGAAGACGCGAGGACACCGTTCTCGCGCCTTTTCTTGTCTTTTTGAAAAGAGCCGGGATAATGAGAAAGCCCTTGACAAAAGTCTCATTTTAGAGTAGTAAGGATGCTGGTCTAGCAAAATAAACCAACAAAAGACCAAAACAAAAGAAAGAGTACCTTATTATGAACCACTTAGCGTCAGGAGAGGACTACATAACATATCTTAGCCAGAATGATCGTTTGTCCCCGTCAACCGGTCCGAGCCAGTTCACGTTGGAAGTCCTCAACAGGAGTCTTCGCGAGGGGCTGACCGAGTTGCCGAGCACCGAAGTCGTTTCGGCGCCCGAGGGCCAGAGGGAGGAGATGGCGGCCTAGTGGACGAGTTTGGGGAAGGTCATGCGTCGGCCGGCAGTTTGCTTTCGCAAACTGCCGGTCTTTTCTTTTTCCAATTGTTTTTTTCTGTTATGATTCCACTATGAATGAGGAATGTTATCTAAACGGGCGTTACTTGCCGCTTAAGGACGCTTTTGTGCACGCCTACGACATTGGCATGACCCGCGGGTACGGGATCTATGAAGGAATCATGGTGTATGGGGAAAAACCATTCCGTCTCGAAGAACATCTCGAACGTTTTGAAGCAGGCGCGAAAATACTCAATCTAAAAATTCCGCACACTCCTAAAGAGATTGAAAACGTTATTCTCGAATTGGTGCGGCGGAATGGTTTCGGAGATACGAAAATCCGGATTATTCTAACTGGCGGGGATACCGTTAATTCAGTTGAATATGATCCGAAGAAGCCGACTTTTTTCGTGATGGCAGAGGAGTACATCTCTTTGCCGGAAGATTTTTATAATAAAGGTGGAGAGGTGATGACCTATGAACATCAGCGTTTTATGCCGGGATGCAAAACTATCAATTACATTACGGCCGTCAATCTCCAGTCGAAGCGGAAAGAAAAAAAAGCTATTGAAATTTTGTATGTTTCAAATGGCCGCGTACTCGAAGCTTCAACCAGCAACTTTTTTATTTTCAAAGGCGATACGCTTATCACTCCGAAAGAAAACATACTTTTCGGCATTACCCGAAAAGTGGTTCTGGAGCTTGCAAAGGGAAAATTCAAGGTTGAAGAGCGCGAGGTTAAAGCAGAAGAACTTCAGGAGGCGGATGAAGCTTTCATTACCGCCAGTTATAAAGAGATTGTGCCGATTGTCAGAATCAATGGTGCCTTGGTTGGGGATGGGAAAGTCGGTCGGCGAACGGTATCTCTCATGGAATCATTCAAGAAAATAACCAGAGGCTGATTAGACGCCCTGAAAGTTGCTTTTTTCAGCCTTTTTCTATATAGTGGTTTCTTCCACAAAAGAACACATTTAAGTTAATTTTACCCCACTACCATGTCACAAGACCGACTTATTAAACTTTCTTGCGCGAAATGCAAACATACCAATTACTGGTCTGAAAAAAACAAGAAAAAAGTTGAGCGCAAAATCGAGCTCAAGAAGTTTTGTAAGTGGTGCAAGAAACGCACACCGCATAAAGAAAGCAAGAAGTAGAATTTTCAAGCATCCCCCGCTAGGGATGTTTTTAAAAGACCTGTTACCATCTATTCTCAAATTCTCAAGAATTTGAGAATAGATGGTGTTTTAGGGTTGTCCTCGGGTGTTAAATGTTGCGGTCGCTCCAGTTTCTGATATTCTTTCCATATTGGGCCTGTAGTTTCAATGGTAAAACATTGGTCTCCAAAACCAAGGTTCCGCGTTCGAGTCGCGGCGGGCCCGCAAAAAAAGATAGGGCACTCCTGTCTTTGAAAGTTCGAGATTCACCATCCAGAATAGAGGTAAGTGAAGTTTTGTTCAATGGTTGTTGCTTTGACAATGACCTGTTTGCCTCCGTGTTTTTTTGCGGTAACACCGTAATTTTTTCTTTGTCGATAGCGGTAGGCTTTTACCTTCGAGCCTAGCCACAAACTAAGGGCGGAATGAGCGTTGTAAGTTTTGATGCTACCCTTGTACTGGTAGTGTTTTCTACGTCTGACGTAGATAAAGTAACGAACGGGTATTTTCATGGGGTTCTATGATCCGGAGGTAGTGTAGTCTGAAGGGAATATCTGTCAAGATTTCTAGACTTTTATATATTAAAGCGGTACAACTATTACAACACATGATTAATATGAAACCCCTCGTGAATAAAGTTTGTTTGAAAAATCTTTAGTTTCACCCGCCATATACAAAAATACCCGACGCGGTGTCGGGTATCTATAGAGCCGAGATTTTTTCAGGACGCTTTTCGAGAGCGTAGAACAGCAATGGCGGTTGCGTAACCAAGGAGCGCGGAACCCCAAAAGATAGCCAACCCTAGACGGGTGTTTGGGAGAAAAAATAAACTTGTCGCGGCTCCCAAGCAAAACAAGACAAGCAGGGCTACTAATATTTTTTTCATCGGGATTTTTCCTTTCTGTGTTATAAATTAACCCATAATTCCATAAATTGCAATTTTTGTTATGTCAGAACCCCTCGCGCATAAAATTCGACCAAAAAGTTTGAAAGATTTTGTCGGACAGGATCATTTGGTCGGCAAAAGCGGCCCGCTCCGAAAAGCCATCGAAGATCGGCATCTTTTCTCATTTATTCTCTGGGGGCCGCCCGGGGTTGGAAAAACGACGCTTGCCCGCATATATACAAACGCACTTCACGCACGTTTGTATGAGCTTTCGGCGGTTTCCGCTGGCAAGGATGATATTCGGAAAATTGTCGAGGATCCGGACACGCTTCTTGAACAGAGGCCAAAACTTTTATTTCTGGACGAGATTCATCGTTTTAACAAAGCCCAGCAGGATTTTCTTCTGCCCTATGTTGAGAGCGGGAAGTTGACGCTTATCGGCGCCACTACCGAGAACCCAAGTTTTGAAATTATTAACGCCCTCCTTTCCCGTGCCCGTGTTTTTATTTTACACAGCCTAACTGACACAGAAATCAAAAGCATTCTGAAGCGAACTAAAATGAAGATGCCGAAAGACGCCATGGAGTGGCTCTCCGAAATGGCGCACGGCGACGCGCGGATCGCGCTTACTGTTTTGGAAAACACCCTCGAGTTGTACAAAACAGTGACGGTGGAAAATCTGAAAAATACCCTCCAACATGCTTTTATTCGTTTCGATAAAAAAGGTGATGAGCATTACGACACCATTTCGGCGTTTATAAAAAGTATGCGGGCGTCTGACGCGGATGCGGCGATCTATTATTTAGCGCGCATGATTGAGGGCGGGGAAGACCCAAAGTTTATTGCGAGGCGCATGGTCATTTTTGCGTCGGAAGATATTGGTTTAGCGCAACCGACGGCACTTGTGGTTGCGAATGAAGTGTTTCGAGCGGTTGAGACGATTGGTTTGCCCGAAGCCGGCATCAACCTTGCTCACGGCGTGGCGTATCTTGCGGCGGCGAAGAAAGATCGCTCGGCTTATGACGCCTATTTCGCCGCGCTCGATGATGTTCGCAAAACCGGCAATCTTCCGATTCCGTTCAAAATCCGAAATGCCCCGACGAAACTCATGAAAGAGCTTGGCTACGGCAAAAATTACAAAAAATATGATACCGAAAGCTACTTGCCGGATAAGTTGAAGGGGAAGATTTATCTCAAGAAGAAGCCGAAAGCTTGACTATTCTGGTTCGTTGGTCTAGTTTCTTAGTAGGAGGTTCTTATGCATGAAATTTCAGCTTTCACGTTTGGGGAAAAAGGAAAGTCAGGATGGTTCATCGATCACAAAAGAATTCCGGCGGCGGTATCAATCACTCCTAATTCTGGGGATTTTCTTCTCTTTGTGGAAGGATCACCTTGTGGTTTTTGTCTTCCGGGAGAAAATGTGCACGAGATGACATTGGAAGAAGTTGGCGATCGTCAAAGTATTCTAGTTGCTTACACGGGGATGAAGGGGCGTCCAGATGAGTATGTTACTTTGAATAACGAAATGCAAAACTAGAAGCATACTGAACACCCTCAGCCGTCTGTGGTTTTTGAAATACAACACTCAAACTAACGATTCAACGAAGGAAAAGGGGGAGAAGAAACTTTTTAATACCGATCAGGCAAGAAGGTGAGCAGTGATGGCGGCAAGGTAATGTGTCAGATAGCCGTCAATCGAGCGAGGGAACGAGGTTACCAATCCGTAGCAGACTTTGAGCATCCGAAAGTGGACTTCGACTTTCATCCGAAGGTTCAGAACGAAGATCTGCCAGTCGGCGGCCAGCTTTTTCATGTTGGCGCGGGAAGCAGTGATGAGCATACGCTCATTCTCGATAAAGAAGTCCTGTTCCAATTCTTTCGAGATATACCCGGCGTCTGCCCCAAACAATCCTCGCAGCTTCTTGTTCATCTTGCGGAAAATCTTTCTGTCGCCGCAATTGCCCGGCGTCAGTTTGAGAGCAAGCACCCTGCCTTCGACATCAGCAGAAAGATGAAGCTTGAGGCCATAGAAGAAACCCTTGGAGCTTTTCGACATTGCAGACAAGACTTTCATAGTTCGGTGAGACATTGAGTTCTTGAGGAGACACACCGGCAGTTCGGTGGAGTCGGTAAACTTGATGAGATGAGCTTGCTTTTGGAGGAACTGCATGATGACGGTAATGATACGAGCGAGATATACTCCCGCTCGATTCAAGGCAACGACGAACCGGTTGTACGAGCAGGGAGGTTCAAGGATTTCGTAGAGCGATTTTTTGGTAGCGATGTTCTGGCGCTGTTTGAAGATGACAGAGGTAACAATTTCAGAATTGGTGAGTAATGGTTTCCGACCTTTAGGATGTTCCCGTTCGTTGAATTTCAATGTGCGGAAGAAGTTTGATACAATAGTGTTGAGGTTGTGATAGGTTGTTATTGATGTCAGTAACATACAAGACGGCTCCGTTCGGAGCCGTCTTGTATTGTATCAAAAGCTGTTGTACTGTGCATTACGTTATTCAAACTGTTAGAAAGGTATGTGTTGGTGTGGTAGATGATCCAGCGCTTCTGGAGGATGCTCGACGTTTCATAGCGTCTGTTAACTCCACTTTTTTCACAGAGTAGTTTCTTGATCGGCGACTCCTGCGTT
>Ga0209542_10007347_pt1 | contig 21026 bp, 23 predicted proteins | sample RifCSPhighO2_01_FD_184028 | JGI IMG/M metagenome (GOLD analysis project Ga0209542, IMG submission 184028) | Soil microbial communities from Rifle, Colorado - Rifle CSP2_plank highO2_0.1 (SPAdes) (version 2) | ecosystem: Environmental > Terrestrial > Deep subsurface > Rock core/Sediment ... | reverse complement strand
CAGGATGTCGATGGTCCACCCGAGGACATCGTCCGGAGCACCCCGCCTGATGACCTCCCGCAAATATGCATAGCCGAGCTTTGCGGCGGCCAGTTGGCGTTCCATCGCGCCCAAGTACGGATCGATGTAGCAATCCGAGATGATGACAGTTCCGCCGGACTTGACCATGCGAGCGATATTGGCCACAGCCTTGTACTGCAACTCGTATGACACATGGTGCAGCGAACCAGAGCAGACGACCACGTCGTACGGCGACATGGGCTGCCAATCGAGCACGTTACCCGTGCTGAAGATAGCAGCTCCGTATGCACTGCGAGCATGCGACACATAGCGCTCGTCGATATCCACGCCGTGGAGGCTCAGGTCACGCCGCACCTCAGCAATTTTGCCGAGAAGGTGGCCGGTCCCGCACATCATGTCCAAGAGCCTCCCGTCGGCGGGTGTCAGCGCGATAGCCTCCCGCAGGACGGCCGCAAGCGTCTTGCGGTAAGGCCAAAAGATGAGGCTCCTGTCGTAGATTTCGACCTCGGGCAATGGTTTCATTTCCTATACTCCCCAAATCGGTGATTAGCTCGCGCGATAGTGCCACTGTATATCAAGTGCGTCAAATATAAGAAATAAAAAAAATCGCCTGACGGGGTGGCCGGTTCTTTTGAGAGAACGTGGCCGCCTGCGTCAGGCGACTTTCGAATGGAATTTTCGTTGAACCCAAAAGAGCTCGAAATTCATTACGCCAAGTACTTTTGATGCCAATCGGCCAGAGGGCCGTTACTTTGAATGTGTGGGCGAGTACCTAGTACGTTATGTATTCCGTGAATGAGGATCACGAAATTTCCTTAATGAGCGACCGTCCATAAGGATACTGTCCTTTAGAATATTGTAAAGGACAGACCTGTGGATAAAGGACATCCGCAGCTCGACGGACGGGGGAATGGCTATATATCAAGGTCTATGGAGACAGGGCAGTGGTCGGAGCCGTGGAGCTCCGGATGGATGCGTGCCCTCGTAAGGAGTGGGGCGAGGTTCTCGCTCACGAAGAGGTAATCGATGCGCCAACCCACATTGCGCTCCCGAGCGTGGCCGAAGTGGCTCCACCAGCTGTAATGACCATTGCCCTCTGTAAATACGCGGAACGTATCGACAAATCCCGAAGCGATGAGCTTGTCGATGCCTTCACGCTCTTCCTTGGTAAATCCCTTCTCACCCTCGTTGGCCTTGGGATTCGCGAGGTCGTCCGGAGTATGTGCCACATTGAGGTCCCCGCAGATGATAACGAGGTAATCGATGCGCCAACCCACATTGCGCTCCCGAGCGTGGCCGAAGTGGCTCCACCAGCTGTAATGACCATTGCCCTCTGTAAATACGCGGAACGTGTCGACAAATCCCGCCGCAATGAGCTTGTCGATGCCCTCACGCTCTTCCTTGGTAAATCCCTTCTCTCCCTCGTTGGCCTTGGGGTTCGCGAGGTCGTCCGGAGTATGTGCCACATTGAGGTCCCCGCAGATAACGACCGGCTTTTCCTCCTCGAGTTCCTTGCAGTAGGCCAAAAAAGCGGGGTCCCAATGCTTGTGCCTGAGCTTGAGACGAGAGAGATCGGGCTTGGCATTCGGGGTGTATACATTCACAACGTAGAAAGCTTCGTACTCAGCGGCGACGATACGTCCCTCGGCATTTGGGTCGCCATACCCATCAACTAAGCCATATTTTTCGACATACCCATCGGGAAACCCGAGGAGGACTGTGTGAGGCTTCTCCTTCGTAAAGATTGCCGTGCCAGCGTACCCCTTTTTTCGCGTCGAAGAGTTCCAATGCTCATCATAATCCGGTAGGTCTACCTCTGATTGATGCTGCTCTGCCTTGGTCTCCTGCAGGCATACAATGTCGGGTTGCAGCGTTTCAACGGCTTTGGCGAAGAAGCCGCTCTTATGCACGGCACGGATGCCATTGACGTTCCATGAAACGATACGCATATCGCTCACAAGGTTACCATGCTTCATATTTCGCTCATCGCTGCGGCGCATACTGATGTAACGTGAGCGGGAGAGATACGTCTTCATGATACGAGGCGGACTCTTAAAAACCCGTCGCGTGCGCAATATGAAACATATTAGAGATATCCTAAATGAGCGCCGTACCACATTGTTTACGGCCTCGGCCGAGAAGGGGAGTTCGGAGTGGTCCGCATTCAATACGGTAGCGGAAGATAGCTCCGGCATGTTCCGCGTGGCTACGCCACAGCGCGAAATGCCACGGTACAGCAACGTCGTACCGATTAAGCGCTATCGAAATCCCTACCAGCTCTTCCCGAAGCGGGCTTAATTTCGCATTCCTCCGGAAAAACCCGCGCCGAGTCCAGCGCGGGTTTTTCATTGCAAAAAGGTCCCGCGCAGCGAATTACACGCCGCGCGGGGAAGTTAGTTCTGTTTGTTCGTCCAAAACTGCCCAATCAATGAGACGGCGAGATGAATTGGAATCGGGCCGAGCATTTGGACTTCCTGTTGTAACATTGCAACGCCGTCCACGTCGAGCATGGCAATCTTATTCCTCCGCTGCCTGCTCTTTTCTACTACATGCCGCTCGAATGGTAGTCCGAACAGCTGTAAGCACGTTTCGAGATCTAAGCCGAATGTGTCGCACACTCGGGTCAAGGAAAAGATCGCCCCATTGTCGCGTTTTTCTTTTGTTCTCGGCGAATCGTCGACTGGCGCTCTAGGGAAATCACCGCGGCACATTAGCCCAAGTGCCGACGGCGACACATGAGCCTCTTGCGCCGCTGATTTTTGCGCCCCGACTGTCGATGGATAATTCCGTGAATGAATCTTTGCCAGCAATAGCAGGCGGAATTCGTCTTTGCTTTTAGGTTTCTGGAGCTCGGTCATTTCTGTTCCCTCCTTTGAGGAATTGTTTGCTGGGTGTGACGCATCATCACTAATCTTTATCGTCTCCGAGAATCATCCTTATTACGTGCTGACGTTTCTCCAGTTCGCGTCGGACATGTTTCCGATATTCCATCAGAGTCAGGGGTGGGTTAATCTCTCCGTCTCTTCCTCCACTAATTAGAACAGCGAAGTCAGGGTATGCTTTCTCGAGCATTTGCGCAGTTTCTTCCTTGTCGTCTTCTCTGTAGGTCATGCTCCAGTCGCCGATGATGATTTTTTTCTGCTCTGGATCGAAGTTGATTCGTCCACCGCCGCCCCTGTAGCAATTTACCTCTACGTCGTTTCCCACTTCTTCCTCGAGCATTTTCGCAAGATCTTGGTGAAACCCGACGTCGGGATCCGGAGCCCAAAATACTCGCTTTTTCTCTCCGGTCTTCTTGTTCCACAGATCGGCAATCACGTAGCGGCCGCTCCCCGCGATTGTGACGTCGGGTATTTCAATAGACATGGCGCCCTCCTTGGACTGTTTGGGTTGGATGGTAGTCGCAGCAAAGAGACGGTGATCCTTCCGCTTCTTTGCTACGACCACTCCCCAAGATTTTCAAAGAACTTTTCTCAATGAGAATCCGAGTAATCAGATTCTCAACAGAGGGGAGAAGTGAACTTCTCCCAGTGCCGCGCGGACTGAACCGCGCGGAGATTACGTTAACCCCTATTATTCAGAGGGTTTCTTTTGTATTTGAACAGGGCGCGAACCCTATCCCAACCGATTAGGGTGACCAACGCTTCAAGGTCGGCCGCCTCTTTATGGTCAAAGGTTTTGATAATCGGCCAAGGTCCTCGAGGGACATCGGGAAGTTCGTCTTCGTCTGCGGTGAGGAACTCACCCTCGCAGACCCGACCGTTTGGGAAAAATGGGCCTCGGAAGAGTTCCAAGTTCCCGTCGCGTTGACCAAAGGCGAATTGACGCATGTGTCGTTCTCCTCTCTATGCGCCGAGGCGCGATTTGTTGGGTTACCTGGACGCGATAATGCCTTGTTATGGGCCATCTGACAACTATTTCCTCATAATCTGTTGACATTTTCCGACAACACAATATACTGAGTTCATGCCCCCAGTCATACGCAAAGCACTTAAAGAGATTGGCCTTTCCGACAAGGAGTCCGCAGTGCTTCTCGTACTGATTGAAAAGGGGCCGCTGTACGCCGCTGCGATAGCGAAGGCGGCAAAGCTCAACCGGACGACCGCCTATGGAATATTGAAGGAACTCTCTAGCAAAGGACTCGTCTCGCAAATCAAGAGAGACGGCGCCGACCAATGGCAATCTATCGCGCCGGAGTTGTTGCCCGGCTATATCGAGAGACGTCGCGATGCGCTGACGGAGAGCAGCAAGGCGGTCGAAAATGCACTGCCGCAGATAAAACTGCTGCGCACCAAGGGCAAGGCATTGCCGAAAGTGCAATTTTTCGAAGGAGTCGATGGTTTGAAACAAGCGTACGAAGATACGCTCGAAAACAATAAAGAAAAACGTCTCCGCGACATCACTGGTATCGACGCTGCATTTAATCTTTTTGACGCAGCGTGGATTGAATACTATTTGAAAAAGCGAGCGAAGCTCGGCGTACAGTGCGTGGACCTTGTACCCGATACTGACTGGGGGCACAAGAGCAAACTCGACGACGAGAAATATATCCGCACCACAAAATTCCTTCCACGTGAACACGGTTTCGATGCTGAAGTGAGCATCTACGACAACAAAGTTGGGATTTTCTCCTATGCCGAGAACAATCCCGTGGCGATACTGATTGAGGACGACACGATTTCACACATGATGAAAACTCTTTTTGATTTTATGGCAAAAAATGCAACGTAACTCGATTCGTTACTTGCTTATTTAACTAAATAAGCAAGTAACGAATGCTTTTCTTTTCCCGTGCGGCGCTTCGCGTTGGCTACGGAGCATGCTTCGCTACGCTTTTCTCCTTTTCCCGTGGAACGCCTGATGAACCTCTCTTAAGTGCTTATCTGTTACATGCGTGTATACCTGCGTGGTCGAGATGTTGGCATGTCCGAGCATCGCCTGCACCGCGCGGAGGTCCGCACCATTTTCGAGCAGGTCCGTCGCAAACGAGTGTCGGATGACGTGCGGCGTGACCTTGCGCGTGATGCCGGCTTTCGTCGCGTACTGCTTGACCATGCGCTCGACTGAGCGCGGCGTCAGGCGTGGCAGGTCTCCGCCCAAGGCGGATCGGCCTCGGGCCGATTTGCCCGTACTCTTTGCACCACGACCGTAACTGACAAAAAGTGCGTCGCTCATATCGCCACGCTTTTTAAGATATTCGGCGATGGCCTTTTTTGCGGAGGGGGAGAGGAAGACGACGCGCACTTTTTCACCCTTGCCGCGGACCGCGAATTCGTCGCGTGTGAGATCGAGATCTTGATTCAGATTGCAGAGCTCCGAGACGCGCAGTCCGGTCGAAAAGAAAAGCTCAAGTATCGCGCGATCTCGGAGCGCCGGTAGGGTGTCGCCCGCTGGCGCGCGCATGATGCGGTTCAGCTCATCTGCCGTGATGAGGTCGAGGTCGCGCGCGCCAATCTTCGCCAGCTCGATGCGCTCTGGATTGAGCGATTCGACATCGCGCTTGCGGAGGAATTTAAGAAAAGCGCGAAGCGCGATGAGGTGGTAATTCTGCGTATTCTTTTTCATCGTGCCGCTCACACCCTCCGAGCGATTGAGGGTGATGCGGAATTCGCGCACCATTTGTTCCGATATTTGACTCGGCTTCGTCACCTTTCCAAAACTGATAAAGCGCGTGAGATAGCGGTCGTAATTCTCGACGGTTTTGACACCGCGCCCTCTCTCAATTTCCAGATATTCAAGGAACTGCGTTTTGAGCGACTTCAGGTCTGCGGCCATGGGTTCATTCTACCCGATACGTCGCACAATGTTGCGCAATCCCCGCGCCACCGCAGGCTATACTTTGGGGAGCGTGGTCACGAAGGGAGGACCTACATGACGCGCTGGCAAAAATACAAATTGCGCGCCCTTTGGCTCCTGTATCAGTGCGGCCGATGGGCAAGCGCCTGCGGCTATAGCTGGTAAGACCAAAAAGAGATGCCCTCGGCGCACGGAAAGTCCGTGCGCCGCCACTTTTTAAAAAGACTGAGGCCGCACTAGGCGGCCTCCAGAAAATCGTGCGCAATCCGTTGATATGCCTCGGGTTCGAGTTGGTCGTGGCATCGTCGACAGATTCGCAGAAACGCCCGACGCTGTCGGAGCGCCTCGTCGCGCCAAAAATGCCGGCGAGGGTAGATGTGATGCCGTGTGAGCGGCACCGCCTCGCGACACTTGGGACAACAATGGCGAGTGAGCGGATTACTACGGACACCCTCCTCTTGGTTGCGCCGACAGTGCGGCTATCAAAATTGTAACAGGCACTACTCGTCCTTCAAATACTTTTTCTTCTTCAACTTCTCCGGCAGGTAGCTTTCCGTATCGTACATTTTGTAGCCTTTGTGGTAGCCCAAGTTTTTCATCAGCTTCGTCGGCGCGTTGCGCACGCGCATCGGGATAGGGAGATTGCACAGCGATGACATTGGCGTTACGCTGTACCTATGGAGCCAAACAAATCGTCGGCACGAGCGTGGTTCATCCTCGGACTTGTATTCATCGCGCTTCTTTTCCTTTATGCCTATCTCAGCCGATTTATACTTGTCCTCAATTCGGCTCCGCTCTCCGGTGTTGCATCCGCGGTATTCGGTGCAGGCGGCATCATTTTTTTGATCATCGGCGCGGTGAAGGGAGCTGCGAGCTGGTTTAGAAAATAGGATCGTGAACAGAAAACAAATTGGATATTGGTTTATTGCTTGGTGCGTAGGAGCAGCCTATCTTTGGTTTCAATATAAAAATCCCACGATCTTCTCCGGTACGGTGCCTATGTTCGCTTCATGGGGATTCGGGGGTGCACTTGTGATCGGTACGCTTATGGTTATTATAAAATCGATACCGTTTTTACATAGACCGCTATGGGGTTTCGAAAAAACACCGAATGGGTACAAAGATACGAGCATCGAGAAATACCCATACATCGTGCTCGCACTCTTAGGTGTCATTATCGTGTCATTCCTGTTCTCGCTGACGCTTTGATCCATCATTCTCCCGTAGATACTTTTTCTTCTTCAACTTCTCCGGCAGGTAGCTTTCCGTATCGTACATTTTGTAGCCTTTGTGGTAGCCGAGGTTTTTCATCAGCTTCGTCGGCGCATTGCGTACGCGCATCGGAATCGGTAGATTGCCGTGCTCCTTCACATCGGCGAGCGCTTCGAATACCGCATCGTATGAGCGACGGTCTTTTTTGCACTCTGCGAGGTAGGCGACTCCGTGTGCGAGATTTATCGTCGCTTCGGGATATCCGATTTTGTTCACCGCTTCGAATACGGCATTGGCGACGACGAGCGCCGTCGGCTGTGCGAGGCCAATATCCTCACTCGCGAAGATGACCATGCGCCGTGCGATGAATTTGGGGTCCTCGCCCGCGTCCACCATGCGCGCGAGGTAATAGAGCGCAGCATCGGGCTGTGAGGCGCGCATGCTTTTTATGAATGCGGAGATGGTGTTGTAGTGCTCTTCGCCTTTTTTATCGTAGCGAAGGTGTTTGGACTGAATAGCTTCTTTCAGATTTTCCAGCGTAATCTTGCCGTAGAGCGCCTGCGCTGTTTCAAGCGTCGTGATGGCTTGGCGCGCGTCGCCGCTTGCCATTTGCACGAGCCAATCGCGCGCGTCTTTCGGAATTTTCAGTTTCGTGCGCTTTAATATCTGCCCCATTTCTTTTTCGTTGTGCTCGCCCAGCACGAACACGCGCGCACGCGAGAGGAGTGGCGAGATAATTTCGAAGGAAGGATTCTCGGTCGTCGCGCCGATGAGCGTGGTATCGCCACGCTCGACAAACGGCAAAAGGAAATCTTGTTGGGCTTTGTTGAAACGATGGATTTCGTCGATAAAAAGTATTTTTGGTTTGCCGCCGAGTTTCAATTGACGACTCCCGATTATTTTCCGGACGTCCTCTTTGCCCGCCTCAACCGCAGAGAGTTCGTAAAATTCCGCACCGACCGCATTCGCATAGATACGCGCGAGCGTCGTCTTGCCACTCCCCGGCGGGCCCCACAAAATGAAAGAAAAGAGTTCCTTTTTTTCGATAGCGACACGTACCGGCTTGCCTGTGCCGGTCAAATGTTCCTGCCCGACGAATTCGTCGAGCGACCGTGGACGAATCTTTGAGGCGAGCGGTTCCATAGGGCCGATGATACGCCTGCCGGTGAGTTTTGCACCTTGCGAAACGCGTGCAAACGATTATGCTGGGACGATGAGAACAACCCTGATATGGATTGCGGTGCTTATAGTAGTGCTTATCGGCGGATACTTCCTCTATCAACTATTCATGACAGGGCCAGAGGCAGACAACACAGGACAGCCTGCGGCGGCGGCAGGAGCAGCGACCACGACGCCCGATCAGGTGCAGGCGCAGGAGGTCACCGTCGGCACGGGGGCAGAGGCAGTGCCCGGTACAAAGGTGTCAGTGCTCTACATTGGCCAATTGCCCGATGGCACGGTATTCGACAGCTCAGAAGCGCACGGTAATACCCCTCTCGAATTCATGCTCGGCGAGCCTGGGATGATTGCTGGCTTCCAAATAGGCGTAAACGGCATGAAAGTGGGTGGGGAGCGGCTTATCGCCATACCCCCTTCGCTCGGATATGGGACGCAGGCCGTGACCGACGCGAGCGGCGCTATCATCATCCCCGCCAATTCGACCATCGTTTTCGACGTAAAACTGGTAAAAGTCGAGCCGGCGGCGGCAACTTCGGGCGGGGGGACGCAGTAAGGGGCGTGCGGGGAGTTCCCGAAAAGGCCTTGCATAGGGCCACATAATGTGCTATCGTCCCTGTAATGCTCACGAAGCGTAAGAAGGTCAACGAGATTGGCAAGGGTGCCCGTCACGAGAGTGATACGGGCTCTCCGGAGGTGCAGGTCGCGCTCATAACGCGCCGTATTGAGGAGCTTTCCAAACATCTCGACAAGAATCGCAAGGATAAGCACTCGCGCCGCGGTCTCCTCGGCCTTGTTGCTGACCGGAGGAAACACCTCAAGTACCTCGAGACGAACAACAAGCGTGCGTACAGCGCGATTGTCAAAAAGCTCGGCCTCAAAAAATAGCCGATTTGGTATACTGCATTTTCCCCAGCCCCATTTTTGCGGGCGTACATCGATAGGGCTGGCGGACTCGTTTTCGTAAGCACATTATTGGAGCGGCACGCTTCGCCCGACAGGAGTGCGCTATTCGCGCACGCATGCCGCAAGACTTTTTATACGCAAAAATGGAGCGGGGTCTAAGAATTTCTAATTCGCCCAGCTCATAAGAATTTCTAAGACATGGCAATCATCAAACACCCTGAACAGCGTGTCGGCGTATTCATCGACACGCAGAATCTCTACCATAGTGCGAAAAATCTCTATCACGCGCGTGTCAATTTCGGCAACGTGCTGAAAGACAGCGTCGCAGGGAGACGCCTTGTGCGTGCCCGCGCGTACGTCGTGACGACGGAGTCCGGCGAAGAGAAAGGTTTTTTCGAAGCGCTCGGCAAAATAGGCATCGAGACGCGTACGAAAGACCTCCAAATCTTCTTTGGCGGAGCAAAGAAGGCCGACTGGGACGTCGGCATGGCCGTCGACGCCATCACCGCGTCGCCGAAACTCGATACGGTCATCCTCTTTACAGGAGACGGCGACTTCATCCCGCTCGTCGAGTACCTCCAGCGCCACGCCGGCTGCCAAGTCGAGGTCGCGTCCTTCGGCCGCTCCACATCGGGCCGTCTCAAAGAGGCGGCAGACCACTTCCTCGACCTCGACCTCGAGCCCAAGCGATACCTCATCAACTACCGCGGCCCCTCGCGCCGCCCGCGCCCGATGGGCGAGCCGGCCGATACGTCCGACAAAGACGTCCAGAACCAAATCAAAGACATCTCCAAAATCACCGGCGTTGAATAGCTCGTGTGACGCCCCGTACTTTTCGTACGGGGCGTCGTATCGTGCGCATTCTTTGAATCCTCATCAATCCCTGATAGAGTGCTCATATATTAAATAATCGTGGCGGCCGGATAGGCAGATTTCGTGGCAATCCCTGAAACCCCGCAGTAGAGTCCTCAATTTTTGATTACGCTTCCCGACAAAATGGTTGGGGAACACAATCAGGAATTGAGCCTACCGGACGGCGTCAGCTGGACACACTACGGGGCAGGTCCGTTCGTCACCAATACACATGCAGAAGAAAGAATATTCCCTCGAAATCGGGGGAAAGACGATGACAGCCGAGTTCAACGATTGGGCCGACCAAGCAAACGGTTCGGTCTTACTTCGCTACGGCAACAGCGCCGTGCTCGCGACCGTCGTCATGGGCTCGAAAGAAAGTGACAAAGATTACTTCCCGCTCTCCGTCGAGTACGAGGAAAAGTTCTACGCAGCAGGAGCCATTCTTGGCTCCCGCTTCATGCGCCGCGAAGGCAGGCCGTCGGACGAAGCGGTGCTCTCTGGCCGCATCGTCGACCGCACCATCCGCCCACTCTTCCCCAAAGGAATGAAGCGCGATGTGCAGGTCATCATTTCCGTTATCTCCATCGAGGATTACGATACCGACATTCTCGCGGTGAACGCGGCCTCTCTGGCAATCGCGACATCGGATATTCCATGGAATGGTCCCGTTTCCGCCGTGCGCATCGGCATCGGAGGCGAGAGCGACGAGCTAATCGTCAATCCCAGCTACGGCCAGCGCTCAGAAGAGCTGCCACCGATGGCAAAGATGGATCTCACCGTCTCCGGCAAGGACGGCCTCGTCAACATGATTGAAGTCAACGCACGCGAAGTCGACGAACCGACGCTCGAAAAGGGTTTGAAACGCGCGAGCGAAGAAATCGAGAAAATCCAAGCATGGCAGAAAGAAATCATCGCAGCTGAAGGCAAAGAAAAGATAGTCTTTGTTGCACCGGAAATCACACCTGAAATCAAAGCCGCATTTACAAATATCATCGAGCCGGAATTGAAAGCACTCGGCGGCATTATGTCGAAGAAGGCATTCGGGGCGATGAAAACAAAGTGGGCACTTGAGAGTGCTGTCGCTTTGCCCGATTACAAACCGCAGATGCTCGACGCGTATTTCGAGTCGCGCATCGATGAATTCGTGCACGACCTCGCGATTAAAGAAGGGAAGCGCGTCGATGGTCGCGCGCTGGACCAAATCCGACCGCTCAAGGCGCAAGCCGGTGGCATCTCGCCGATTATCCACGGCACGGGCCTCTTCTTCCGCGGCGAGACACACGTGCTCGCGGCGCTCACACTTGGCGGACCGGGTGATGCTCAGCTCATCGACACGATAGAATTCCAAGACACAAAGAAAAGCTTCATGCTGCACTACAACTTCCCGCCGTTTAGCGTCGGCGAGACAGGGCGAGTTGGCGGCTTCAACCGACGCATGACAGGCCACGGCGCGCTCGCGGAAAAATCGCTCCGCGCAGTTTTGCCCACAAAAGATATCTTCCCGTACACTATCCGCATCGTTTCGGAGTGTCTCGCGTCCAACGGCTCGACCTCGATGGCGACAGTCTGTGCAGGTACGGTGGCTCTTATGGATGCAGGCGTACCGATTACTCGCCCTGTCGCGGGCATCGCAATGGGCCTCATGTCCGCCAAAGGCGGATCCGCCTCCGGCGGAAGTGAGGCTGTGTATAAGATATTGACCGATATCCAAGGACCTGAAGACCACCATGGCGACATGGACTTCAAAGTCGCTGGCACCTCCATCGGCGTGACCGGCGTACAGATGGACGTGAAAGTCGACGGTATCCCAATCAACGTGCTTGTCGAAGCGTTTGCGCAGGCGAAGAAGGCGCGTCTCGAAATTCTCGAGGTGATTGCTGCTGCGATTCCTTCGCCGCGCGCCGATATTTCTCCGCGCGCGCCGAAGATTCTTTCTACCAAAGTCAAAGTCGACCAAATCGGCCTCGTGATTGGTCCGGGCGGCAAGACCATCAATGGCATACGGGAGCGCACCAAGGCAGACGACATCACCATCGAAGAAGACGGGACGGTGTTCGTCACCGGCAAAGCGGGCGCTGCAGAGGCGGCGCTCAAGGAAATCGTCGACCTCACACGCGAATACATGGTGGGCGAGAAGTTCGAAGGCGAAGTCGTCCGCATGATGGACTTCGGTGCATTCGTGAAAATTGGCCCGAATACAGACGGTCTCGTGCACGTCTCCGAGGTCGCGCCCTTCAGGATTGGTCAAATATCCGATGCGGTCGCAATCGGGGACGTTGTGCCGGTCGTCATCAAGGAAATCGACGAGAAAGGACGCTATAATCTATCCATCAAAGCTGCCGATCCGGATTCTTCCGTGCCTGAGGTGACATATGTGACCGCAAAGGACGTCGGGCTCATTCTCCCCAATAAACACAGCGCGCCTCCGCCTCCCCTCACCCCCGCTCAGCCCGCGACTCCGCCTGCGCCTCCGGCTCCGGCTCCGGAAACATTCCTTGCGCCTGTGCGCTCTGCTCCGACTCCGACAAAGGGCAATCCCCTCGCGCCGATGAGTACCGAGATGCCGGCCGACGACTCTGCGCCCGATGAGAAATCTGCCAACGTACAGGATGATATCGCCCGCATTTTGGGCACTGTGCAAATCCCCGAGCGTCGAGCGCAAAAAAAAGAGGACGAGCCAAAACAATACGACACTGCGCTTGCCGGCAGCGAGCGCGCTGAAGAAGGGGCGCTGGGTGCCGTGCACACGATGCCGCAAAAAACGCCCGAAACAGGACCCGCGCCTGAAGCTGACACCGTGCAAGCCGTCCATACGCTGAAGCAGGATTTGCAGGGCGTCGTGCGCGAACAAAAGATATCTCGGGTTCGAGCTGTCGCGCTCGAAGAACAGAAGCGAAGACCAGAGCCTATCGAGCCAGCTCCACCGAAGCGCGCCGGTCGCGCAAGGAACATCATATTCGTATCACTCCTTCTGCTTTTTCTTGGCGCAACTGCACTTGGCGGTGTGTATTACGTGATGCGTGAGCGCCTCGGGACACCGAGCCTGCCACAATCGGATTCGCTCGTCTTCGCGGAACGCTCGTTTGTCTACGATCTCCGCAACAAGACACCGCTCGCCGTGAAGCAGGCGCTCGCCGGTGCGCGCGTCTCTACGGGCGCATCGCTCGGTTCCATCACCCGCATCGTGCCTATCATGAGTACCGAGAATGCCGAAACTCCGACAGAGCGGCCTGCAACGCTTCGCGAATTCCTAGCCGCCCTCGGGACAGCCCCGCCGGATAGCCTCTTGCGGAGCCTCTCTGACGAATTCTTTTTTGGTTTTCACACGGTCGACGAAGAGGCGCCGCTCCTCGTCGTGCCAGTCGCCGATTACGCACTCGCGTTTGCCGGTATGCTCGAATGGGAGCGAACGATAAACGGAGATCTTGCACCGGTTTTCTCGGGTGTACCGACACTTACGGAAGGTACGGACGATATTCCGGTCACACGCGTCTTTTCCGATGTTGTGATGCGCAACTATGATGTGCGTGCGCTCTACGATGACAGCGGGACGATTCAGCTCTACTACTCCTTTCCAACGAGAGGGCTCCTCGTCCTCGCGGAGAGCCCGTATTCTTTTACCGAAATCCTCTCGCGCCTCCAAGCTGAACGCCGCCTCTAATTCTCAAATATTTCAATCCACAGTGAACGGGACAGGACTTCGCCGCACGTCGCTTAAGCGCTCGTATTCTTCTCTACCTCCAGCGAGTGTGACGTACGGTGTTTTGCGGTGTCTCGTACATTCGGCCTGCTGGCCTCAGTACTTCCTCGCTCGCGCTCGGTCGCAGCAGTGCTTTCCAACCATCAACGAGTGCAGTCATGTAAGTATACGAACATCGCGCAACCTTGATTTACGACATGTAGAAGTGGTGATGATGTCACGTCTGACCACCGCGCGTGGAGTTCGTATACTTACATGACTGCCGAGCCATTCACTTTTGCGTCATGGACGATTCGTGTATTATGCCAACCATGACAGCACTAAAAATTTCTCAGTCGGAATTAGAAGAGTTGCGTGCGGCGCTCGAGGCGGAAAAGGACTCTCTCGAGGAAGAGCTCGCGAGTCATGGTCGCGTGCTCGACGACAGCGGCAATTGGGAAGGCGCGAGCGATGGATTCGAGGGGACGGAATCCGACCCGAACGATGTCGCGGATAAAATTGAAGAGCTCGCCACCAACGTCCCACTCGTTGAGGAACTTGAGCAAAAACACACCGATGTGATTGACGCGCTCGAAAAAATGGATCAGGGCATCTACGGCCTCTGCGAAGCGTGCAATGAACCAATCTCGCTTGATCGACTCCAAGCAGCACCCTCGGCCCGCACCTGTATCCAACACGTCGACGCAGTGTAACTATCCACACGTGTGAGCGGCAACTCACGGATGCGCGCGGTAGCGCCGGTACACTGATGTGCGTGAACCGCACCATCGAATCCGGTTTTGCGCGCGTCTTCGGCGCACAGCCTTCACTACCGTCCGCGCATCTCGTCACCGTCGAGTGCGATATCGTGCGCGGTCTGCATGCTTTTTCCATCGTAGGACTGCCCGACAAATCCGTTGAGGAGGCGCGAGACCGCATCGCCGCCGCCATCAAGAACGCTGGAGACGAACTCGAGTCTCCAAAACGAAGCAATAAAAAGATTGTACTTTCACTCGCGCCCGCCGAGCTGAAAAAAGAGGGTGCCGCGTTCGACGTACCGCTTTCACTCGCGTTCCTCCTCGCATCGGAGCAGATTGGATTCGACCCGTCGGGCAAGCTCTTCGCTGGAGAACTCGCGCTCGACGGCACCGTGCGACCAATTCGCGGAACTTTGGGGATTGCGCTTCTCGCACGCGCGAGCGGAATCACAGAACTCTACATTCCGCACGAAAATGCGGACGAAGCGGGGCTCGTGAATGGAATCACCATCTATCCGATTCGTACGCTCGGGGAAATCATCTCGCATCTCGACACAGAGGATGCTTTTTCTCTCACACCGTTTGTGCCGACACCGACGAGTAGCACGTACACGTACGACGGCATATCACTCTCCGATATCCGCGGGCAGGAAAGCGCAAAGCGCGGACTCGAGATTGCTGCGGCCGGCCGTCACAATATTGCGCTTTTCGGCCCACCCGGCACCGGTAAGACTATGCTCGCACGAGCCGCTGCAGCACTCCTCCCCAATCTCACAGCGGAGGAAATCATCGAGGTCACCGCAATTCATTCGTATGCGGGGGCGACACAGGGTGCCGTTACACGGCCGCCGTTCCGCGCACCCCACCACACGTCGAGCTATGCGTCGCTCATCGGCGGCGGATCCATTCCTCGCCCCGGCGAGGTGACGCTCGCGCATCGTGGGCTTCTCTTTCTCGATGAGTTCCCCGAGTTTCACCGCGATGTTGTAAACGCCCTGCGCGAACCTCTCGAGGATGCCAAAGTTTCGGTGGCTCGTGCGCGCGGCAGCGCGACATTCCCAGCAAACTTCATGCTCGTTGCGGCACTCAATCCGTGCCCGTGCGGCAAATACGGCACGCGCGATTGCAGATGCATGCCGGCTGCAGTGGATCGGTACAAACGGAAGATATCGGGGCCGGTCGCGGACAGAATCGATCTGTGGGTTCACGTGGGCGAGATGCCGCCGGAGTCGCTCGCACTTAAACACAAACAGGTGGACGACCAGAGTGCGCACGTGCGCAAACGCATCGCAAGCGCACGCGACTTGCAGCGCGAGCGCTTCAGAGAACGTCCGCACGTATCGACCAATGCGGATATGGGCCCGAAGGAAATAGAGGAGCTCGCGGGCCTCCAAAGCGACGCGGAAGAGACGCTCATGCAGGCGGCGCGGAAGATGAAACTCTCCGCCCGCGGCTACCATCGCACCGTGAAGCTCGCGCGGACCATCGCCGACCTCGCCGCATCGGAAAACATCGAAAGCTCGCACATGCTGGAGGCTCTGCAATACCGACAAAGAGAAATATGACCGAGCGTCTGAAAAACTCAACGGAGAAGATTCCCGAAAATGTGCACATACTCGATCTCCCAGAAGCGCGCTACCGCATTATTTATGAGACCCACGAGAAACATCATACTGGAGAATCCATCGGTACCCCTGACGCGCTGGCTCTTGAACTTGTAAGCAGCTCCGACTATTCTGATCCAGAGAAGATTCGGGACTTCCTCGATAACTACTGGGATAGTCGCATGCGGAAAAACCCCGACCATCGAATTACCAAAGAGCATCTGGAGCGATACCATATTCCGATGTACTTGATAGACGTTTCGGGACCTGTTCGTATCATTGCACCGCTTTTGGGCGGACCTTTATTACTGCGCGCCGCGGAAGTAGGGCTCGGCGTCGCTGCAATACAACAATTTGCAAAGGTCGCGAAAAAGGTGCCCGCATTAACCCGACGCGACATGTTGCGAGGCGCTATTGCGACTGCTCTAATGGCAAAGGGTATTCCGCAAGCGATATCCGTAGCATCTAATCTAAACGCTCTTGCTTCGAACGAAAACACTCAATCATCAGATGCAATGAAGAGTGTTCAACGACTGAATGAAACAATAAGTCCAGAGACGAATGGTCTGCCCACAACCTGGCGCAACGCAATCTGGGCACAAAAACTTCACGCGATTGCCGACATTGTTCGAACAGAGATTGGTCGCAAGCCGGAGATCGCAGTACGGGTTGGAGTAGCGCATTCTGGCATTGAAGACATGTTGCGTGCTTCACCCGAAGAACGTCTCCAGGTTGTGCACCGATACATGCATATCGTTAAGCTTGTTGAAACTGATGCGGAAAAGGTTCACATTTCACCAATGGTGCGGTACGAGCCTGCGACTGACGGGAAGTGGGAACTAACCAACGTATCAAAAGAGCCTTCTTTAGCGCGGATTGAGATGTGACAAATGGGCGCTCGCATGTGCTCGGGACAAGTCAGCTCCGACAAACCCAGTTTTATGCCTTCTTTAAATCTTCATGTAGATAGCATACGGTGACGCCATGGGAAGCAATATGCGAAATCTGATACTCACACTCATCGCGCTGATTGTGATTCTCGGCGGAGGATACTACTGGTACAGCACTACAAACGGAAATGGTACAACTCCGCCAGTTTCAACAACGACTCCACCACAGGCGACAAGCACACCGCCGGCAACAACAGCGTCGGTCGTGATCGCCGTACTTGATACGGCGGGGACATCCAACGGCAAGCCGCGCGCATGCGACAAAGTAATCCTCGTTCCACGGACAGTTGCGACGACCACCGCGCCGCTCACGGCCGCGCTACAAAATCTTTTTGCAATCTCCACGACGAGTGTAAGCGGATACTTTAATTACATCGCGCGCACGAATGCCACGCTGAAATTTGACCGTGCGACCGTTGCAAATGGTACTGCCCACATTTATCTCACCGGTTCGCTGAGCGGTCTCGCCGGCGTATGTGACGACCCGCGTGCATCAATCCAGATCGAGGAAACGGCGCTACAGTTCGGGACGGTGCAGCGCGTGCAGCTCTATCTCAACAACGCAACAACAACTCTTATACCGAGCCAGCGATAGATGAATCGGGGTCAACGCCACTCCGTTTACGGCGCACCTGTTCCGCACACATGTCTCGCGATAGGTATGGTTTGACATCGGGATGCGTGCGCCTATAGTGCCGGCAGTTGAGGGAGGCTTTCATGGACGCATTGACTCCGAGGCGACGCGAGAAGCATCTGCGCAATCTCGAGGGTGAGAGTGCCACTCTTGCGCACTTGCGAAAGACGCTCGCAAGAAAGGGCTGTTACATCGCGCCGATTGCGCCGAAGTATCGACGGAGAGAGAGCGACTTCGCCGCGCTGCCCAAAGACGACCCACACCAGATGGTGGTCGTCCGTCAGACAGGGCACGGCAGTGTGGTCGTGCGAGTGCACAGCATCCGACCGCACGGTATCGAGGCGATTGTGGACGACGCAAAGCTCCGCTCGTCGGTGTCCGTCAAATGGGGCAGCGGTAGCGCCTCGGTGCTGCGCGGCAAAAAGGCGACGTCGTGGTCCTCATATATCTCCGCGAAGGGTCTTCGCGAGCTTTCGCGCCTTGGTTGCAGGGACGAATAGCAATTCACGTACGGGTCCGGACGAAAGTCCGGACCTGAGTCTTTTGATTTATTTGCGAGAAAATATACAAAAAAGTCGCGGCTGGTCGGGTAATTCCCGGCCAGCCGAAATCTGTGCGACCCTACCTGCATCTGCCGCAACAATTTTAGATGAGGCCGAGCTCGCGGAACGTCGCTTCCACCTGCGCGGGATGGAAGTTCTTGGTTTGCCATACCGCGTCGGCGCCGAGTTCCATGGCACGCTTGGTCGCAGAGGTGTCCGGTTCGGTGGCGTAGAAAATCACCGTGGGACGGTTCGTGTCGGACACTCACGCGATTGCGTCGAGGCCGTGCGACGTATCCGGCATGTCCGGCCCCGCGACGATGACGTCGTACGTATTCCGCTCGATAAAGTGGATGGCCGTGAGGGCACTGTCGAACGACACCACGTCAAATCCGAGGGCCACGATAATTTCATGCGCACGAATCCTGACCTCCGGATGTCCTTCGACGAGAAGACACTTGGGCATGTCTGTTTTCCTTTCCCGTGATTGCCTATGAGTGTGGCAATCGCTTGCCGCACACTACATATGAGCAGACACTCCGTCAACGCATCCTTTAAATCCGGTCTTTGTGCTCTGAGAAGAAGATATTTTTCTTCTTGAGGCCCATTTTCGCGAGGCGCGCGAGGATGAATGTGTTCATTCCTTTTTCTGACGCAAATTTTTTCACTTTATTTTTATCGATGACGGCCCACTCTTTCACTGCGCGGAGCACATCGACCTTGTTGAATACGATATGCGTGACACCGTTGAGGCGCACGGCGCGTTCGAGCGTCTGCATGTTCATCCAGTTGCACTGCCGGCGGCGGCCGGTCGTCGAGCCGAATTCTTCGCCGATATCTCCAATCTTATTGAACACTTCTCCTTTCGGCTGAAACTTCTTACTGCCGACGTATGTCTCGTAGATCTTTGCGACACCCCAGACGTCGCGCACCGCAGTTGCGGGGAGGCCGTTGAGGAGCGCGCCTGCTGTAGTGCAGTGCGACGAGGTGACGAATGGATAATCTCCCCAATCGATGTCGAGGCCGAAACCCTGCGCCCCCTCCGCGAGGATACGGATATTTTTGCCGGAATACCATTCGGCGTACAAATCGATGAGGTAGGGCTTCAAACGTTTGACATGTTTGGCACGTACGCCTGTACGACCGTATTTGTCGCGGTACGCGGGGCCGTTGCCGCGACCAGTCGTACCAATCTTTCCGCCCTTCTTTTTATCTTCTGATTTATGCGCATTCGTAATGACGTGCGTGTTCTCCGCGACAAAAATCTTTCCACGCGTAGCGACGCCTCCCCGTTCAAGCATCTTAAGCTCTCTGAAAAATTGATCGGGATCGAGCACGCAACCACTGCCGATGACAGAGGGGACGCCGAAAAAGACCCCTGCCGGAATGTGATGGGTGACAAACTTCTTACCTTTATGGAAAATTGTGTGGCCTGCGTTGCAGCCCCCGTTGTACCGGAGGACGTGCGTATAGGAGTGCGTACGGGAGAGATAGTGAGCGACTTTTCCTTTGCCGCAATCTCCATATTGGAGATCCACTATCACATCAACCGTAACTGCCATGGCTGCCTCATGATATCAAGCGGCAGCCGTCGCAGCAAATATGCCGCTTAGGCGAAGAATCGGAGCACCGTGAGTGCGATTTGAAGTAGATTATTCATATTATTAGAAGGGGTTCCGCGGACCGTTACGTATCTCAAAGTGCAGGTGTGCCCCTGTCGACTTGCCGGTCGAGCCTACGTAACCGATGACTTGTCCTTGGACCACCGCCTGCCCGACCGAGACGATAACTTTCGATTGGTGCGCGTAGAGGGTCTGTGAGCCGTCCGCGTGCTGGATGACGACATAGCTTCCGTAGCCACCATTGTAACCGCTGCCGCGCGCGACGATGACTTCTCCCGCGGCCGACGCCATGATGGACGTGCCCGAAGAAGCTGCGAGGTCGACACCATTGTATCCGTGAATGCCCTGCGTGCGCTTGTAACTCGAGAGCGGTGACATGAAGGAGCCGATGGTCGCGCCACTTCGTACCGAGACCGAAGCTTTCGCGGCCGTGCCGCTCGTCTTCGGCTTTGGCGCGGGCGCGGCGATTTCGCCGTCGGGAATGATGAGTTCGGTACCCACCGAAAGCGCGCTCTCGTCGATGCCATTGAAGCTCGCGATTTCGGAACCGTCGCCACTGAAACGCTTCGCGATGGAGGAGAGCGTATCGCCCTTCTTTACTGTGTACTTAACGCCGGTCACCGGAAGGATGGTGAGCGTCTGGCCCGCCCGCAAGATGGCGCCGCGGGGCAAGTCGTTGGCCCACAAAATTGTATTTGGCGAGACATCAAAGAGTGTAGCGATGGATGAGAGGCTGTCGCCCTCGCGCACGACGTAAACACTGATGGTCGAATTTTTCGGCTTTGAGATGTCGGCTATCGTTCCCGACGGACCCTCCTCGGGCATGAGCGCCGAGCCATCGACTATAACTATGTCGCCGCCCCCTTTGTCGGGGGCGGGATCGATGTTCATGGCTGCTTCGAGGAGCGGCATCGTCTGGACGTTGCCCGCTGCGGCTTTGGTGTTGCCCATCTCGGCATAGGCGATGTTGCCTCTGATGGAGGCGAGGAGAACGGAGAGGACCGATGCGCGAGCGACGGCAGGGACGAGAGTCCCGACCATGAGAATGAGGGATATGCAGCAAACTGCCGCTCCCGCGATATTTGAATGACTGTATTTCGTCTCTGACGGGTGCGAATGACCCGTCGGAGATTCCTGTTCAATACTTGAAATAAGCCTTGTTGCACGGCTTTTCGTTTTCGCTCATTCGGCAGTCCGAGAGTGTACTCTTGGGTTGCCCTCATTTCGCTCAACAATAAGCCGATTTTAGCGGTCAGCGCACACGGGGAAGG
>Ga0209542_10007346_pt1 | contig 21028 bp, 23 predicted proteins | sample RifCSPhighO2_01_FD_184028 | JGI IMG/M metagenome (GOLD analysis project Ga0209542, IMG submission 184028) | Soil microbial communities from Rifle, Colorado - Rifle CSP2_plank highO2_0.1 (SPAdes) (version 2) | ecosystem: Environmental > Terrestrial > Deep subsurface > Rock core/Sediment ... | reverse complement strand
CCATGGGTCTCTATATATTTACGCTCCGAACGCACCTCAATTATTTCAGTTCTACTTTCGCTCCCGCGACTTCCAGTTTCTTTTTTATGTCTTCCGCCTCTTCCTTTTTGACGTTTTCTTTCAAAACCTGAGCCGAGTTCGCCGCCGCGTCCACCAAATCCTTTGCCTCTTTCAACCCCTTGCCGGTAATATCGCGCACCGCTTTTATCACTTCAATCTTTTTGTCGCCCACTGCCGCGAGCTCAACCGTAAATATGCTTTTTTCTTCCTTGCCCGCCGCAGCTTCAGCGGAGGCGGGGGCCATCGCCATCACGGGCGCCTGGGCTGAAACGCCGAATTTCTTTTCCAAAATCTTAACCAATTCCGCCAGATCCAAAACGGACATTTGCTCTATTTTTTCCACCAATGCTTTGAATTTCTCGGGCACCTCTACTTTTTCTTCTTTTTCCTCTGCCATAAAATAAATTTTTACTGTTTAGTTTCTCTTGTGGCGTTTAACGCCAGAACCAGACCTTTGATATTTCCCTGCAATACATTGGCAAACCCCGAAATCGGGGCGGAAATACTGCCAACCATTTTTGCCAAAAGCTCTTGTTTGGACGGAAGCCGACCCACATTAATCATATCTTGGGCCGACAGCGGATTCTTTTCAAAATATCCGCCGATAATTTTCAGGGCCGTATGGCTTTCCGCGAATTGATGAACGGTTTTTGCCGGCATTACTTCGTCGCCGAATCCGAACACTAAAGCCAGCTGACCCGGCAATTCTTTAGGATTAACAATTATCCCTCGTTCCTTGCAAACCAAATTAAACAAGGTTTTTTTTATAACCTGTAGATTCGCATCAACCTCCTTTAACTTCTTTTTCAATAAAGACATCTCCTTTACCTTCAATCCTTTTATATCAATGAAAACAAGAGTCTTTTGCCGACTCATTTTTTCTTGCAGGCCTTCTATGATTTTTTGTTTTTGCGCGCGCGTAAATGGCATACCGCTAGGAAATAAAAATGTCTGCATTCCGCAGACAGATCATATACGGAGATTGCTTCTCCGTTGTTTTAGCCTCGAGAGGACTTATATTCGGTTTACCTCGGTGGGCAACGCCGAAAGGCCTCTTGTCTGCGACTAACAAGATTATTGCGCACCCCTACCCGCTTGTCAATAGCGCAAGCACTTTTCTGGCAAACTCCCTGGCAACCTCCGGTCCGTTGGCTGTTATGATTTTTCCATCAACCACAATTGGTCCCTCGCGATATAAAACGCCTTCTTCCTGCAAAATTTTTATAGCCGACCTGTCCATTGAGCTGGACCAGACTGTGGCTTTTTTGCCGAACAAAACGCCGGCTCTGGCAAGAATTGTGGGCGCGATGCAAATTGCCGCAAGAATCTTTTCCGATGCCGCGGTCTCTCTGGCGACTCGCAAAGCGTCTTCATTCTCCATAAGTTTTTTCGCTCCGGCGCCGCCGACGAAAATAACCGCGTCGTAATCCGCAACTTTTAACTCCTCCAAAGTAAGCTGTGCTGGAACCTCCCCGCCGTGCACTCCTACTGCCGTACCAATGGCGGTGCTAAAGGTTATAACGCTCGCCCCCGCCCTCTCAAAAACTTCCTTTGGGATAAAGTACTCCTCGTCGCGGAAGTTACGAAAGGCAATAATTAGCGCAATCTTCAGCATATTTTTAATCCGGCATCATTTTAAGTATTTTACTTTAGCCTTATTATGGTCCTCCAGAGTTCTGCTGAAAATCGTCTTCCCTTCCGGCGTAGACAAATAATACCAAAAATTGCTCTCTGCCGGATATATCGCGGCTAAAATGCTGTCCTTCCCCGGATTTGATATCGGCCCCAAAGGCAAGCCGCGGTATCTATATGTATTATACGGCGAATCTATTGCGGTTTCATCTTTTGAAATATTGCTGGTTTTTTTCCCGGTAATATAAGCAATCGTTGCGTCAACCTGCAGGGGAATTCCGGCCTCCATCCGCTTCCAAAGGATTCCCGAAACAATACGCCTGTCCTCTGACGTATTCACCTCCTTTTCAATCAAACTCGCCATGGTTACTATCTGAAAAATAGTTTTTTTTGGGCTCTCAATTTCAGTCTTCATTTCTTCGCTCATTTTTTGGTCAAAATTCTCAAGCATAGAACGGGTAACCCCTTCCGTTTCAAGCCCGTAAGGAAAATGATAGGTATCGGGAAACAAAAATCCCTCCAGAGATGCGTTTTGGGGCACGCTTTGCAAAAAACCGAATTCGGATTTCCAACGTTCCGCCTTTTGGCCGCTTATTCCGATCGCGCCTAATTCCCGCAGGCGCTCTTCCGTTTGCTGTATTGTCAGCCCTTCGGGAACCGTAACGGTTACAAGAGCCGTGTCACCGTCAATTATGGCGTCGGCAATTTCTTTGGCGCTGGACGCTGGAGTTAAAAAATAAGTTCCCGCCTGCAAAACATTGTATTTCCGTTTAAGTAAAACGTACGCGTCAAAAACCCATTGGTTGGAAATAAAACCGGCGTTTTCAAGATTGGCCGCTATTTTGAAAAGATTATCGCCCTGGCCCACAACAAATGGAGTTAATGCCGATTTCGCGGGAAAGGCCGGTTTAAAAAATGATTGGTAAAAAAATGCGGCTGCTCCGAGCAGAAAAATTGCAGATGCGGCCGCCATTATTTTTATTATGTTGCCGAATAATTTACTCATTATCTGAAACCAGCGGCACAAAAGAAAATCCGGGATATTCTGTCTCCTCAAAAGACCCGTCGTATTTTTTGCGCCAAAGCCAAATGGATGATCTTATCGGCGCGACTATCCTACCGTCAATCTTAATCTGTTCTTTCCAAACAGATGGTATATTGTACGCGGAAGCTGAGGCCAAAATCCTGTCAAAGGGAACTTCTTTTGGGTATCCTTTTGAGCCGTCGCCGCAAATAAATTCGGCTATTTCCCGCTTAACAAAATTATATTTCGCAACGTTTCTTTCCCCAAACAGCTTCAACTCCGGAATCCTTTCCATGGCAATCACCCTTCCGCCGGAACCAACTATTTCAGCCAGCAAGGCCGTAGTCCATCCGGAGCCCGATCCTATGTCCAAAATTTTATGCTCTTCCGCCGGCCGAAGCAATTCAAGCATAAAAGCGACGACCAGAGGTTGAGAAATTGTCTGCCCCCAACCGACCGGAAGAGCTTCATTTAATTCCGCCAAATTACGCATATCATCGGGCAAAAAATCGGCCCTTTTTATCTTTTTGAAAGCCGCGATAATCCGCGGGGTCTTCAGCCATCCGTCTTTGATTAACGAATCAATTAGGTTCATAACTTGCTGTTCACCTGCGATTACTCGTATTATATATTATATCGCTCGTTCTCCGTCAAAAAAAGAGCTGCTTTAGCAGCCCTTTTCTATAAGTAATTTTACGCTCTTTGCGGCAGGGTTTATTTCTTTTTCTTTCGGGAGCTCTCCGCTCCCCACTTCTCTATCTGACTATCAAGATTTAAATGCCTAAAATGTTCCGGTCTCGGCTCAAACGGCACATATTCAAGCTCTACCTTGGTAAGGTTCTTAAATTCGTCAAAGGCGAATTCCACTATCCACGCGCCAAGCTCGGCTAGCTTATCTAACGCGGTGATATACTCGTCTTCCGGAGCATCCTTCAGGCAAGGCACCAAAAATCCCGCGATGCCCTTGTATAGCATGAAAGCCGCGCGATGCAAATGGCCTATGAAAGTCGCTTTTGGCCCGGAAATCAAGTCCATGCCGGAAACCAGCATCTCAATCCGGCGCTGAGGCCTGTATGTTTGGCCGTAAGGCAAACCGCCCTTGGGATGCTGAACGTCAAAACAGATGCCCTTTCGGTCAAAAGTACCGTGAGGGCCGCCGAGATACTCAACTTTATGGCCCCTCAAACAAGCGATTTCGGTAAATGTGTCCACGATGTCATGGCCGGCTTTCACCCAGTAAACACGGTCGTGCTCGCGCACCGGAGAACCGATAAGAATAAGGGGTATGTCGGACTTTGGCAGTATTGCCTGAAGATGTTTTCTTTGGGCGTCAGCGCCGTGATACAGCAAATCCTGATGCTGGCCGGAATATGAGTCGGAGCCCTCAAATACGTTGCCTGAACACACTACGGCGTCAACTTTATGCTCCGCGGCCATCTGAAAGACTTTCTGGATAAGGTCGGGCCGCTCTCCTTCGTGGCCGATATGCCAATCGGAAGTCAAAACAAAACGCACGGTCGTCTGGAAAAGCTGGGAAAGGTCCAGGGGCTTGAACTTACTGCGAAATCCCCTCTCAAGACAATACGCCTTGCGCGATTCGTCAAATATAATCACGTATCCATTATCTTTCAGTTCGTTAATTGCGCTTTGAACCGTAAGCGACCCTTCGTCGTCTTCTGGCGCCGGCCTCTCTTCGCTGTCTTGGGTTTGGATTGCCCGTCCTATAAGCCGAGACAAATCTCCGCGCCTGGCCGGTTTCTTCTTCAAGCGCAAAAGCGCCTTCTTTGCCTCTTCGGATAAAGAATCTTTTATTTCAATTTCTTCAAGATAATCGTCTTCCTTAAAATAAGCGGTCAAATCGTAAAAAACATAGGTGAAACCGCTAAAGGCGCCCTCTTCGCTGAAATTCGCTCCGAGCACAAGACATCCCAGCACCGGAGAGGCCCCGCGACGTTTGTTTGCGGCATGAGCCGTGGCGCGATGCAGGGTGGGAATGGCGGCCATGTCAAAATCGTTGTATCGGTTAAGGGCCGCCGGAAGCTGACGCGGAATTAAAAGCCCGGAATCCAATCCTCCGATCACAAGAGCGCGGAAAGGCTTTGAATGTTCATGCACGTAATACACGGATTCCTGCATATTCTCCGCAATGCCCTGCACTGGATAACTTTTTGTATAGGCTTGCGTCTCAATCGCCGCCAGCGCGACTTTAGAGTTTTCGCGGCCGAGAGAAATAACGATTTTCTCATCGCCCATATATCGGATATCGTCGCGTTCAGAACAAATAAGCGACTGCACGAGTTCATCTTTTTTGGAAAAACTCATTTCGCGCGGTCCGTTCAGCAGATAAAAATTAAACGATGCTTTGGGAAAATGAGATATAACGTATTCCGCCTGACCGTCCACCGTCGTCAGAAAGTACTCGCGACGAGTTGTTTTGGTGGGCAGACCGGCAACCAAATTACCCAAAATCGCGCCGAAAAATACGCCCCGCTGTTCGCCGATTTCAATTACGGTGGCCAGCAAGTCGCCTTGCTGGGTTTTCAATCCAAGGCAAGTTCCCTGCACAAAAAGAGCCTCTATCTTCGCCCGTTTGGTAAGCGGGGGCAAAGAATATTCCACCTCCGGCCACTGGCGCTGAAGAACAACCTTTCCCTTTTCTTCCGCAATATCGTAACCCCTCTCGCGCAGTACGTCTATGAGAGGAAAAACGGATTCTTTGGGAATATTTATGGCCGGATCTTCGGAGATATTCTTTATGTTCGTGGGCCCTTTTATAAGAATTTCCAGCAGTCTTGAAGATTTTTGCTCAAGTTCTTTTCGCGGAATGTCCAAATCGTCCTCCGTGCGGGCCGCAGCATCTCCGGCTGACTTCGAAGACGCTTTTTGCTCTCCTAAATGCCTTAGCCATTCAGGATGCCGCTGAAACGATTGAAACCTTATCGAGTCCCAGCTTCGCTGAGGAAAAGCCTGTACGCATTTTTCGCGCAAATCAGCCCGAGAGCCGCAAGACTTGCAAAGCGATTCAAGCTTAATCAGCTCTTCATCGGTCCACGCTTTTCGCGCGTTCATTGACATGACCCTTTCTCCTTACCTTTTTGGAAAGGTGCTTATTAAGTAAGCATACACAAGAAAAAAAGTCCCGGCAACAATGGCCGGGTTAAACACTGTGGATATCTCATCCCTTCCAAATAAAAAAAGGCTCGGCGACAGCGGCCAAGCCTTTAAACACTAGCCCAACTCTTCGCAAATGCGGCGAACGGCTTCTTTTTTGTCTTTAGCGTCCCGGATCGTTCCTCCGATAACAAATTTCGTCGCCCCCCGCGCCAACGCTTCCCGCGGGGTCATCACATATTTATGGGTGCCATGATTTTTATTCCATTTCGGGCGGACGCCGAACACAATCTTCGGAAAATCCCGCAGTTCGGAATACTGCGAAAGAAATTCCAGATCCTTAGCCGAGCAGTATATTCCGCCGGCCTTTTCCTCTTGACCCATTCTGGCGAACTGAAGATTTTTTTCCTCGCGAAAATACGTGCCAAAAACATAATTAACGTCGGCGATGCGCAGAGAATCCAGCACTGAACCGACCAGGATATGAGAAATTCTAGAGGTTTCAACCGCAGCCCTTATTCCCTCGGGACCCGATGTCGCGCTTACCACTATATATTTGATATCCGCTGAATACGAAGAATACACCGAAACCGCTTCTCTTAAAAAATCCGGGTTGCCGGTAAATTGCAAATCCACAAAGAGATTTACCGAACCAACCCGCTCTCTTATTTCATCTATTAGAACGGTCCCGTGACGCAATAAAAGCGCTCCGAGCTTAAAGCCCCACACCGATCTTCCGAGCTCCTGTATTGTTTCAATGGCGCCATCTTTACCCGCCTTGTCCAGCGCAACAATAATCGGATTGCCAAGCTGTTTGCCGTAATGCATCATTGCTTCTTTCTCCTGTCATTTCCTTGCGGCAATCGCTCGGGCGATAATCACTCCCGACATGGAAGCCTGCGCCAGACCGCGTATCCAGCCCGAAACGTCTCCGCCGACGAAAAGTCCTGCGTATTCCGTTTCAAGCTCTCGGGTCAGATTGGTGCGCGCAGAATAGAACTTTACCTCGGCGCCTATCAGCAAAGTATCGTTTCCGTTATTTCTTCCCAGCGCCGGAATAAGACGTATCAGCGCCTCCAACCCTTCTTTCAGATTTTCCATGGATGCCGCGGGAATAGCTTTTCTTAAATCACCCGGCTCAACGTACTGCTCTTTAATGGTCGGCTTGATACCCGCCTCGCGAATTCTCTCCCATGTTGACCTTCTCGGATGAGAACCTCGGAGATCCATTAATCGCTGGATGATAACCTTTTCTCCTCCGGCCAAATCATTCACAAGTCCGGCAATCTTTCTTCCATAACCCACCGAATCTTTGAAGGGTTTGGTAAAATGCGTGGTGTGCAAAAGAGCAAAGTTGGTATTAACGCTGTGTCTCTCCGGATCTTCGTAGCTGTGACCGTTAGTTGTGATAATGCCCCCCCTATATTCCTCGGCAACCACCTCTCCCGACGGACACATGCAAAAAGTGCGAACATTCTCGTCAAAACTGGTACGGTAAGTGAGTTTGGCCTCGTAAAGCGCGTCTACCCATTCCTTCAAAACGTCGTTGGCGACTTCTATGCGAAAACCTATATCCACGAAGTTGCTGGTAAGAGCTATGCCGAGCTTGTTCGCGAATTCCACCCAAAGATCCTCTCCTTCTCTGCCCATCGCGACAACAACCTTCCTTGCCGAATAACTCCGGCCCGCCGCTTTAACCGAGTAATAACCACGGCTGGCGCGGGTTATGGCCGACACGGGAGAGTCGGTAAAAATTTGCACGCCCCTTTCAGCCAAGTTGCCGTAAATATTGCGGGCAATTGCGAAAACCCTGTCGGTGCCAAGATGATGAATGGGAAATGCGGTCAACGTGAATCCGGCATCGGAAGCCCGCCGCGCCAATCCTTCAACGACAACGGGGTCGGGATTGTGCAATTCGTCCTGCGCCCCAAAATCTATGTAAAGTGAGCGCACATAATTTAAAATCCGGTAGAACTCGTCTTTGCCCACAAATTCATGCAGCAATCCGCCCACTTTATGGGTAAGGTTAAGCTTGCCGTCGGAAAATGTGCCAGCTCCCCCCCAGCCGGAAGTCTTGCTTTCATCGTCCAGTTCGCGCAGTTTTCCCTTTTCAAATATCGCGATTTTCATTTCCGGCCGGAGTTTTACCAGTTCCAGCGCGGCGAACATTGCAGTGGGACCGGAACCTATAAGGATAACGTCAAACCATTTGTTGCCCATTTTTTTCCTCCAAATTAACAAAGAACTTAAGCCCGTGTCATTCTACCAAAATATAGTTTTTGGGCAACCCCATGGTAGAAAAGAAAACCGCCGAGATATCATCCTCGGCGGTAAAAATTTTTCGTGACGTCGCGGGAAAGATCGTCTATAACGATTTCTTCCACTCCGCAAAGTTCGGCGAAAAGCTTACAGTTATCGCAGGGGTAATAATAACCCGAGAGAATAAAAGTTGAACCTGAACAAGTGCGACAACAATTACGATTAATAAAATATTTATAAACCCTTTTTGATTAGAGGAACGACTAACTCGCATTTGCAATTTCCTAACTGGCGGGCAACTCGGGTCTGGTATCGCTCATTTTAAGGTATTTTGGGCGATTTTGCCAGTGTCTCATTTGAGGCACGTGGGTCGGGGGTTTATTCGGGAAATGAGACAAATAAGACACTATATGGAGGTGTTTTCTCGTGTCTCATTCTGATAAGATCGTGAAAGTGTTCTGATGGCTTCCGAGGTCTTATGAATAATCCAGTCTTGACCCTGTTCTTTGGCCTGTTCTTCCATAAATGACGGTAAGCTGTCAGTATGGTGGTACCCTATATCTTTTTTCTTGATATTAAAAATCGCGGTGCCACTAAGGGAATATACATCAAACTTAAGGGATGCCTCCTGGGATCCCAAACGACAAACATAAGCGGTCCCCGTTGCGCTCTGTATGACCATTGACTCATTCCAATGCGTGGCGGTAAAAATCAGCCTATCAGGATTTCCAATTCCATTAAATGGGGATTTTTCGTAAAATGTCAGTCGTTGCCCCAGCTGGAAAGTCTGCTTAAATTCTGTTTGGGTTAAAAATTTTCTTTTCATAATTAAAGAACCTCGGCGAGTTCTTCTTTTTCGTTGTCGTCGAGCTCGTCCGGGTCCAAACCGATATCCTCAAGCTTCTCATCTATTTCTTTTTGTTCTTCGGTTTTTTCTTCGTCCATAATTAAATACTCACAACGACACCGATAGTTTGGAAAGCGAAGCCCACAGCGAAAAGAACGAAACCCACTATTCCCAACTTTTTGTCTTTTACGTGTTTCTTTTGTATATAGTTACCTTCGTGATCCATATCTGTAATATAGTCGTCATCTATATTCCCATAGCCACGCAGATGGGGGTACAACATTATCAAGGATGCAAATGTATTAAGCAAGAGACCGATTAAAATCGGAATGCTGGAAAGGTTCATATTATTCTCCTAATTTTCTTGCTCGACAGATGTTTTAATATTAGTGGTGGGGCCATCTTTACTTACATTGATAATCAAAAACTTAGTTTCTATCGGCAACTTAATGGGCTGATTAGAAATAATATCGGTATAGATGTTTGCAAAATTTTCCCATAATCCTTCTTGTCCTACCAAATCGGTTGGTAAATTATTGATTTTCAAAAAATTTGCTATATCTATTTTAAGTTTTTTGAAATCTAGCAGGAATTCCTCAAGCTCATCAAGGGAAACTTCCGAAGAAGTAATACCCAGGTGAGCACTTTTTAGCATTTCTTTAACTTCTTCAGTAAAGAATCTATCTTTTTTTACATGTAACGCCCAGTCTGCGTAAAAACGTAAAAATTTATAATTGTTATTTCCTCGCTGGTGTTCTAAAATTTTTCTTGCTTCTACTAGGAAATAAACAACCTCACTATCTTCTTTAAGTAATGATTCTCTATCATTAAAAAACTTCTTTAGTTTATCTGTGACCTCTTTTTCCATGAATTTGCTCTCCTAATTTTTTTGTTGGCCTGGACATTTAATTCAAGTTGAAGCTACTTATAAAAACCGTGAGGGATGCTATAAAGAGGACGAAAAAGATATTCTCCGTCCAAAACAGGATAAGTTGTCTAAAAATCGCGAGCCTATGAACTAGTACTAATGAGAGAATCCCCCTTTCGCGCCTTATTTTTTCGTCACCCGGCTCTGGCAGCTCGTCTAAATAAATATTCTCTGGTCGCAAGAGACATTTAAGCAATACTAAGTTTACCTTCACGCTTTGTGTAAAAGATACGTTTTTCATTTCCTCGGGCGACGCATTGCTATACGACAAAAATGATCTCCACCTCTTAGCGTGTTCGATCCTCGGTTCAAGGATCAGGATCAGGAATCCGAGAGCAATTGTAAGTAGAAATAAAAGCCAAGAATAATAAAGGGTTTGGAGATCAATTTTTGTGTTTAAAAAATCCAACGACACAAGCGTAACGGAAAAAGCTACTATTCCGGAAGAGAGAATGGTTATTTTGTGTATTGCATCACGCGCTGAAACGCGGATCCGATCTATATCACGATCCAACTTTGCGTGCTTTTCCATGAGTTCCTTAAAATAATCGCTCATATTATTTTTGGCTGGGTATGGCTTAATCTTCCATACATTTAGTGGTCTTTATCTCCTCCGGGGTGAGGGCGTAGAGTTTATAGATTTATTCTATTTCTTGCCATGTTGACATATTTTTTACTTTTCTCGATTCCAATCCATTTCCTACCTAATTTTTTTGCAATAACTGCGGTTGTTCCACTTCCTAAAAAGGGGTCTAAAACGGTATCGCCCTTGTTTGATGAGGCAATAATGATTCGTTGAAGTATTTCCTCCGGCTTCTGTGTTGGGTGTAGGGCGCGCCCATCCTTGCCATGCAACCTTTCCTTTCCTTGAACTAAAGGCATTGTCCAGACATCGCGCATTTGTTTTGGGGATCCATCTTTCTGTTTCTCTGGATTGATTTTTTTTAATCCTTCATAATTAAAAATCCAATTTTTGCCTTTGACTGCCCAAACAACAAATTCGGTGGAGTGGGTAAAGACTCTTTTCGTCATGTTTGGCATAGCGTTGGTCTTTTGCCAAACGATAACGTTGTTAATCTTGAAATCTAATTGTTTAAGAACAATCATCACTGCCGCAAGATTATGATAAGTACAAGAGATATAGATTGAGCCATTGCCTTTTAATACTTTATGGCAAGCCCCAATCCATTTTCTCGTAAATTGCATATACTCTGGGGCAGTCATTTTATCCCATTCCTCATTGACCATATACCAATCACCGCCAGTTTTATTTCCTTTCCATTTCAGACCATTGCCAGAAAGGTTGTAAGGGGGATCGGCAAAGATCAACTCGATTGACTTTTCGTCAATTTTTTCATTTAAAACTTTTATGCAATCGCCGGTGTAAATGATGTTAAGTCTCATAACTATTGCTTTGCTAAAATAGATTTTTGCCACCTCGTAATAGTTTTTGGTATTTGGTCAATCCACTCTTCGGAATGAGCGACACTAGCCGTTAAGCCGAGAATTTGTTCGTAAAGATTCAAAAGCTCGTCGTGGGTAAATTGTCTGCCTTTCTTTCTAATCTCTGAAAGACTTTCAAGCAACCTGATGAATTGAGAAATGGAAAGCGGAACGATTTTCTGCGCTACGCCTTTGTAACCATATTTAATCGCCATCCAAAACGTCTCAATAGTGTCTTGGTGTAATCGTGGGGCAATGAATAAACAGTAAGCAGTCTTTCCGGTATGGTTTTCCTCAAACTCTCGCACATGACGCATAACTGGTTGCCCTTCGTTATACCATTGCGAACGATCTGTCAGCATTGTAACTTCACATACAGAATTAAACTTTTCGTAGAAACATTCTATGTCCGGCTTGTTGGCGGGGGCGGTAAAGGTTGGCTCGTTGTCATCACCAACCGGATAATTTGGCTTAATTTCTAGTGCGTCATTTAGGGCATTGAGTGCAAGCGTGGAGAACTTTTCAAGCTCAATGCTTTTCTTGTTCTCTGATTGATGGATACTTTTGAGCGCATCAATGTATTCCTGAATTTTAGAGACATTCTGCGACTCAAAATGGATTTCAAGTTCTTGTAATTTACGTCGGTATGCCCTCAATTCGTCAATGTACTGCTTTAATTGTTCCGTGTTCAGTTTTTCTATCTTCTGAAAATTGAAGGTGGGAATTTTTAGCGTTTTTGCTTTCAGGTCCGAGACATAATCTTGTACATCACGATTCAGGTTATCTGCTATTTTTTCTAATTCCGGCTTAGTTTCCCACGGCAACGCGGGCTGTTCGAGGTCGGCAAGATATTCAATATATTCATCTGCGTTTTCAAAAACCAAGGGCGCAGCATTATCAGTTGAAAGCAATTTATTAAGTTCAATAGACCTTCTCGGCTCTAAATCTATGTAAAATCCACCTCCCCGTATGTGCAGATACCGTGTCAATCTGAAGTATCTAATTGCGTTATCCCCGTAATCTTTCAAGTTATTGAGAAGTTTCGCAATCTCGCTACTTTTGCTTGTTCCTAAAAATGTTTTTGCAAAATTCTTTCTAAAAGAATCTCGGAATTTCTTTTTGCTCTTATCATCTTTTTGTGAACGCAATCCGATACGATACTCAATCAACTTTTCTGCTTGTTTACTAATTTTCTTGTAATCAGTCAACGTTGGCGCAAACAACGAAAATTCGTCTTTGCTAATTCCAATGGGCTCGTTTCCCAACTTGACCCATCTTTTGTTTACTTCATTGATGAGATGCAAGACTCCGATAAAAGGCTTAATGGCAAAACCGTCATTTTCGGAAAACGTTCTGCTTGCCGGATTGGGAAGCTGCCATTTCAAAAAGTTAATGAAGAACAATTTACCCAAGTCATAATCATCTGAAAGAAAGTATTCGCCAAGCAGAGTAATTTTAACGCCTTCAGCTGAGTTTTTTGCAATACATAATCCCATTTTATTGAGAGGAGCGACAGAATTTCTGCCCCGCATTGCGGGGTCTTCATAGTTTTGAGAGTTGAAAATTTCTTGCGCCACAGAAAAAGGCATTTCCTTTTCTATGTCATCAAAATATTCGTTTTGCTCTCTCGTTAAATCGGTCGGCTTATAAAGTTTGTTTTGGATGAGAAGAGTTTGATATTTGGTCTGATTTTTGGAATTAAAAGGCTGCCCCTCTAATTCTTTCAAAACGCGCAAAAAGTCCCTCAATCTATCGGGATTTCTAACTGTTGTTGAGATTGACCAGGGTTTTTTCATAATTACTTCGTTACTTTGCAATAGAAAACTCGTTCGGTGTGTCCGTCTGTATCGCTCTTACCTGTTGTGAATGCCCTGTAGTCGCGCTCAAAAATATTGACTTCACCACGAGATTTTAATATGTTAATTATTTGTTCATCATCTATTCTGGCATTTGACCTTCCGTCTTTAGACTCACCGGTGTTGTTGTAAGAAAGCAATATGTGTTTGCAGTCGGCATTTGATATTAAATCAGCAAATGCTTTTGACGCAGACTGCAAACAATAATCGCTTTTTATATGAGTACGATCCATTTTCTTTGCCTTGCCGTGCACTGACGGCTTTTCCCAAGCAGTCAGATTTTCTAAAAGATGATAAGCATCTGAATATTGGCGAGAATTATAGGGAGGATCAATATACAAGACATCGCAGCTAATTTTTCGAATAAGCTGATTTGCGTCCTCTTTGTATATTTCATTGTTTACATTATTTTCCGGTTCAAAATCGGGCACTAAAAGGCGTAATGGTTGGATGGTATCCAATTTTTTCCTGTAGGCATCGTAGTGCCCAACTGTATTTGCAACTTTATCAACAGCATAGAGAAGTGCGGTAATCAAAACTGCTTTGTTATTTTCATCGGTCGCAATTTCATCAATCTTTTCTCTAATAGCTCCGATTTTTCTGGCGTTTTCTAAAGTAAAATATGTTCCCCCAAAATGGTTAGAAAAATAATTGGCCTCGTTAGCCTCTAGACCATTAAGCAACTCTATTTTCTTCTCTATACCTTCAAAGTCTACCTTCGAAGTTCCCAGAAAAGCCTTGAGCGGCATATAATTACTTGCAAGAAAATCGTTTGCGATAACCTTAATATTCTTCTCGTTAAATCGTTCTCCAACTACGCCGGTGCCGGCGAATATGTCGCAGAAGACATTAAAGCCGTTGCATTTTTCATTGGCGATGTCCTCAATAAAACCGAGCAATTTATATTTATTGCCTAGAAATCGCCTATTTTGTAACTGAAAGCGTCCCAGCTTTACTCTCTCGTCTAGCGAAAAGTATATTTTGTGTATTTTTTTGACAGTTGGCGTGTATGCTGATTGCTCGGTTTCCAAAAGATCAAATAAGGAGTTTTGTACGCCATCCGAAACATAGTGGGTTGTTTTATTTTTTGAAGTTTGTATATCAGTAAAAATACTGTGAATGTCACTTTCGCTTACAATAATAAAGTCAATAACGTTTACTCCCATGATTTTGCCAGCTTCAATGATTTTATTTACTACCTCTATATCTTGCTTACTCGGCCCTACATCGCCGGAGGGATGATTATGTAACAAAACAACTCCAGCCGCTCTTAATTCAACAGCGGGTCCAAAAACTTCTCTCGGATGGATTAAGCTTTTATCTAGCGTGCCAATTGATATAACTTCTTTTTTCAATAGCGCGTTCCGTGCATTGAGATAAAGACACACTAAATACTCTTTCTTTTTATCCCTGATTTCAGAGGTGAGAGAAACTGCGTCTTGTGCAGACAAAACAATATTGTCTTTTGGCCCTAATTCTTCGTAAAATCTTTTAACCAAAGCAAGAGCGGAAACAATTTGCAGGGCTTTCGCTTCGCCAATCCCAGGAATTTCTAAAAGATCATCGACTATGATATCTAAAAATTTGTTCCTAAACTTCCTAACAACCTGCTCGGAAAGTTGTTTTACATTTTTACCCTTAATCCCGCTACCAATCAAAATTGCCAAAAGCTCACTCTTGGAAAGAGCGTCTGGGCCCTTTTCTAAAAACCTCTCCCGTGGTCTATCTAATTTTGGTAAATCCTTGATTCTGGGCATATTTACCTCATTAAACTCCGTTTTTGCTCAATACGCCAGTCGTGTGCCGTATTCGTTCAACTTTGGGTGCTTCGACTTTGCTCAGCATAAATAAATCTTTTATTTTCATCTCTTTCGGTTGATTAAACGTATAATATCCTCTCTTTTATACCTCCTATCGCCACGCCGCCCAAACCGAATTGCCTTAAGATCGCCGTTATTGTCCCAGTTCCTTAGGGTATTCGGATGGCAATTCAAAACTTCGCACGCTTGGCGAAGAGTAAGGACATTGGGGAGTTTATGGGGTTTTTGGGCTTGTTTTTTCATAAAATATAAACTACCATAAGTTTACACTAGAATTTAAAATAAGTAAACCCCGTTACTTGACCGCAGGGCATTCAAGTAACGGGGTAAAGCTAATTTAGCTCGTTCAACCAAAAACCCCGTCAATTTTGACGGGGTTTTTGGCGAAATCCGGTGATATTATCTTCCTTCTTGATAGGGCTTTTCGGATATAGGTGCTCTTAGCGATCTAGACAGCGCGGCCGCTTTCTGTTTTCTTCCAGACTGGGGGAAGGGGGGCCAAAAACCAAAAAAGTTCGAATCCCGTAAGGGTCGAACTTTTTTGGTTGATACCGGTTTTCCGAAATAGCTTCAAAATCTGAGGCTTGTGGGTCGCTCGATACCAAATTGTCGTGGCGGGGGCGCTAGGATTCGAACCTAGAACAGAAATTTTGGAGATTTCCATGATAGCCATTTCACCACGCCCCCATTTCCGTTCAATGGGTGGAATTTTCTAAAGAATTATGATAAACTCGGTTTGTTGCATGAGAGTTCGACTCCCGCCGCCAAGGCCCTTCGGAGTAAATCCGGGGGGCTTTTTCATTTCTTCCCCTCTTTATGCACCCTATGTTTTCTGCACCATTTGCAGAATTTTTTCAATTCCAACTTTTTTACTTCCTGACCCACTCCTTTTTTTGACTTGCGCGAAAAATAATTCACGCGCTTGCACTCGGAACACTGAATTTTTATAAGCGGTTTTTTTGATGCCATAATCTTTGAATTAATTTTACGAAGCCAGAGATGGGAATTGAACCCATGACTTCCATCTTACCAAGATGGCGTTCTGCCACTGAACTACTCTGGCATGGTAACTTTATGTGCCTTTATATACAAACCCTACTCATTTCTTACGAACCCCGTTTGACGCAATGGGTGGTGAGGGACTCGAACCCCCGGAGGCCTTCCGGCCGCGTGGTTTACAGCCACGTGCAATTGCCGCTATGCGAACCACCCGATTCGTTCTTATTATAGCTAATTTGATTATAATTACTAGCGAGCGCACGGGTGAAAATTTATTTTCATCTGGTGCGAGCGACGTAATTTCAAGCGCCATTATGCCGTTTATTTTTCAATATTTTTCCCGTATCTATTTTTCCACTCTCCTATTTTTTTGTGATCTCCGGAAAGAAGAACTTTCGGCACCGACCACACTTCGGGCCTTGCCCGCCTAAATTTTCCTTTCGGATAAAATTTTGGCGGGCGGGTGTACTCCGGGTACTCTATAAACCCTCCGCCCTTTGTAATCCGTTCTTTCAATAACTGCTTTTTCCCGATAACTCCGGGAATAAGCCTCGCCACGGTTTCAATGACTATCAGCGCGGGAAGCTCGCCCCCCATTAAAACATAATCCCCTATTGAAATTTCTTCGTCCGCAATATGCCTTGCAACTCTTTCATCAACGCCTTCGTATCTGCCGCAAATCATTATCAGCTGGTCCAGTTTTACAAAGCGATACGCCATTTTCTGGTTGAATTTTTTACCGCGAGGCGTAAATAAAACTACGCGTGCTTTTTTATTTTTGCCTCCGGACTTCTTTATATCGGCTACCGCCTTAAAGATTGGTTCAACTTTCATCACCATGCCAATTCCTCCGCCGAAAGGCCTGTCGTCAACGGTCTTATGGCGATCCGACGTCCAATTTCGCAGATTGTGCACATTAATTTTAATAAGACGCTTTTCCTGCGCGCGTTTAATAATTGACTCTTTAAGATAGGAACCGGATATATCCGGAAATATTGTAACGATATCAAACCTCATAAAAAGGTCGTTTTCGCTTCAGCGAAAACGAAAACCGCGCTATCAATGACGATAACACGGTTTTCAAATTTTGTCATTCTTCGACTGCTCAGTATGATGCTGAGTTTAGCGAAGCATCAGCTTGTTGCCCGCCATTTTAGGCGAAGTATTTTTAGAGCTTCAGCTCGTCCAAGCTGGTTTTTGGCTCTCTTGTTCTGGGACCGCGTCCGCCCTCCGGCTCTTCAATCTTCAAGTTCACTCTCGCGTGATTCTTGAGACCGACGATACGAACTAAAGCGCGGATGGCTTTCGCGGTTGATCCTTCTCGGCCTACGATTTGACCCATATCTTCCGGGTGCACCCTCAAACTAAGCAGGACACCCATTTCGTCAACCCTGCGGTCAACTTTTACGTCGTCGGGATGATCAACCAATCCCTTTACAAGATATTCCAGAAAATCTCTATCTATTTCTTTTGCCATAGTCGTTCTTGCCATCTATGAATCTAATAAAAGCTAGCGAACTTGCCTCTGGCGGCGTTTTCGCGCCGTCCGGGGCTATCCTTAGTAGCCGACCTTTGCTTCCTCTCCGGCACTTTCTGGCACCCCGGGAAGCTCTAAAAACTACTATATTATTTTACACAATGAAAAGTATGTGTCAACCCCATATCTGCCAAGAAATATTTTTTCCGGGCAAATATGGGGAGGGAAGGGAAGGGCGCGCGCCTCTCAGGGGGGGGAGGTGAGATGGCACGCGTTATCTTCCGCTTCCCTCATGCAAAAGAGAAAGAACTATTTGTCCCTCGGCGGGCTGTAGATTGCCCTCCCGAGGTCGTGGCCGTGGGGCTTGCAAACTATCTTGCCACCCATGGCCACGGAAACCTCCCGCGGTTGTCGGCAGTCCAGACAGTAACGTACCTTCATGAACTTCATGAAATACCTCCTAAATCATTTTACAATTGTCAGTATATCACACAAAACAGAATTTGTCAAGACCACAGGGCCGTTTTCTGCGACCGCTACCGTATGTTCAAAGTGCGCCGACAAAGAACCATCCGCGGTTTTATACCCGAATCCGTCGGCGCATTTCTTTAGCTTCCAGTCCCCAGCCGTTACCATTGGCTCCAAGCACAGCACCATGCCCTCCGCGAGTTCGGCTCCGCTTCTTCTTTTGCCAAAATTCAAAATCTGCGGATCTTCGTGGAGCTCGCGGCCGATGCCGTGGCCGCACAAATCCCGCACCACGTTATATCCCTGACCCTCAACATAACGTTGAATGGTATTGCCGATATCGCCAACGGTATTTCCCGGCCTGATTTTTTTTATGCCGCGCTTCAAAGCTTTTTTTGTTGCGCGGATAAGTCGCTGGGCTTCCGGGCTTACTTTGTCCACGGGAAGAGTTACTGCCATATCCAAATTGAAACCCTGCCAAACCAATCCCAAATCCAAAGAAACGATATCACCGCTTTTTAAAGCCCTTTCCGAGGGCGCGGCGTGCACCAATTCGTCATTAATTGAGATACAGGTTGCCGCGGGAAAATTCTGATAACCCTTAAACGACGGTTTAGCGCCAGATTTTAAAATCAGGCTCTCGGCGAGCCCGTCTAATTCTTTGGTTGTTACTCCAGGCACGGCTTTTTTTGAGATTTCTTTCATTACAGTCGCGAGAATCCGGCCGCCTTCAGCCATTGTTTTGATTTCTTGCGGAGATTTAATGGAAATCATCGCAGCGCCTTTAGAATATCATTAAAAACATCTTCCGCCGACTGCGCGCCGTTTATTTTTTGAACCGCCAGCTTCTGACTCTTGAAATACTGCACCAAGGGAAAAGTACGTTTAGTGTATTCCCGCAATCGTGTTTTAATAGTTTGAGGATCATCAAGCCCTTCCCTCCTTATGAGCCTTGAACCGTCAAACGGGCAATGGCGCAAGCCTGCAGTCTCTTCGTTGTACAAAATTGGATGGCGCAAAAGCGCGCAAAGCCGCCGGTGAGAATTTCTCCATATTGTTTGTTGAGGCGCCAACTCCAAAAGAACAACCTTTATATTGGCTGCGCCGTATAATTTTTTCAAAAAAGGAATTTGGTCCTTGCCTTCCGAAAGCGTCCGTGGAGAACCCGCCATAAGCATGCCTTTCCCTTCGCTGAAAAGTTCAGCAACTTTTTCTTTAACCCAGTAACTTACCAGCGGAGGGCTGCATAAAATACCCGTTTTCCATAGTTTTTTTTCCTTCGCGAGAAAATACTTAACATTGCCTACTTTTACATACTCTCCGAGCTTGGCCCGCATAACATGCGCCTCAATTATTTTGCTCGTTTCCAAATAATACAACCCAAAACGTTCCTCCAGTAATTCTGCCTGTGTTCCTTTGCCGGCCCCGGGCGGCCCGAAAATTATAATTACCCGAAGTTTGTTATTAAAACGTTTCATACTCCCGCATTTCCAGTTGCGCCTTTATTTGGCGCAGACTTTCCAGCACCACGCTCACCACAATCAAAAGCGAAGTTCCGCCGACCAGAAAAGTGAAGGCGGTAACGCCGGTAACTCCGCCAATGACGGAGGGCATAACCGCGATAAAACCCAAAAATAACGCTCCGATCAAAAGCACGCGATTTAGTATGTATTGCAGGAAGTGAGCTGTGGGATTGCCGGGCCTGATGCCGGGAACGAAACCACCCATCTTCTGAAGATTGGTGGCAACCGATTTTGGATTAAAGGTAACCGCGGTATAAAAATAAGTGAAAATTGCCACCAGCACGAAATATGAAATGCCGTATGCCCATGGATTGCTGAAAAAACCACTAACGCTTTGCGCGACTGAAGATAATGTTCCGCCGGCGCCCGCAAAAAAATTCGCCAGCATTGTGGGAAATAAAAGAATGGAAAGAGCGAAAATTATGGGAATCACGCCCGCCGGATTTACCGATAGAGGCAGATAGGTTGATGTTCCGCCATACATTCTCATACCACGGACCCGTTTGGCGTATGACACCGGAATATTGCGGCGCGCCTCGTTTACCAAGACAACTCCGGCGATTATGCAGAGCGAAAGCACAAAAAACGCAAGGTATGACGGCAATTTTGAGGGATCCCATGTTAAGAAAATCTGGCGTAAATTGTTGGGAACATCAGCCACTATACCGGCGAAAATCAGCAAAGAAACTCCGTTTCCTATTCCTTTTTCGGAAATAAGCTCCCCCAACCAAACTAAAAACATGGTGCCCGCGGCTACCGTCAAAAGAGAACTAATCAGCAAAAATGGCGGGGGAGCCGCAATTACATTCTGGCGCACAAGCAAAGTTATAAAGCCGTATCCCTGCAAAACCGCCAAAGGAACGGTGGCTATTCTTCCGTATTGATTGAATTTTTGCCGCCCGGCCTCTCCTTCTTCTTTGTACATTTTTTCCAAAACCGGAAAAATCATTGTCAAAAGCTGAAGAATAATGGTCGCCGTAATATAAGGCCCCAGCCCAAGCATTACTATGGATAAATTATCCAGTCCGCCGCCCGTAAAAACATTTAAGAGGCCGAAGAATTGGTTGGTAGCGAAAAACTGGCGCAGATTTTCCGCGTCAACTCCAGGTATGGGAATGTTAGCCATAATCCTAAAAACGGCAAAACAGCCCATTACGAAAATAATTTTATTTCGCAGGTCGGAAATTTTAAATATCTTGAGGAGATGCTGATACCACATATTTTTATTTGGCCTGTTTAACGCTACCCTTCGCCGCTTTTATTTTTTGGGCCGCGGCCGCGGAAACCAAACATTCCGCGATGGCAAGCGGTTTGGAAAGTTTCCCGCTGGCCAATATTTTCACCCGCGGCACTCTTCCTTTTATTTTACGGATTATTCGCCTTTCGGCCAAAATTTTGGGAGTAACAGACTCTCCCGCCGAAAATTTTTTATCCAGAACGCCAAGATTAACGACTGTTATCTGATACTTCGGATGACGCGCCCGAGCCCTAAACCTATACCCGCGCAATTTCGGATACCTTTTTATAAGCTCACGGATGGGGGGCATTAATTTTCTTCCGGCCCGTGATTTTTGCCCCTTT
>Ga0209542_10007345_pt1 | contig 21028 bp, 21 predicted proteins | sample RifCSPhighO2_01_FD_184028 | JGI IMG/M metagenome (GOLD analysis project Ga0209542, IMG submission 184028) | Soil microbial communities from Rifle, Colorado - Rifle CSP2_plank highO2_0.1 (SPAdes) (version 2) | ecosystem: Environmental > Terrestrial > Deep subsurface > Rock core/Sediment ... | reverse complement strand
AGGGATTCCTTTTATTTTGTCCTTACTGATAAATCCAAATATTCCACACATTAGAATAGGGTAGCAGTTTTGTTAGAACTAAAAAAGAGTCGTCCTGATGGACTCTTTTTTAACTTGTTGCTATGACCTGTTCTGGTTCTGATTCTACTGAGGCTGTTTTTTCTTTAGAAACTTCAACTTTTGGCACCACGGCCTGTTGGCCTTTGATACTTCCTCCACCTTGTTCGGTCGCTTTACTCTTTGGTTTCCAACTCTTAACCTTAGGCCTGTCCCAGATTTTGTAGTTTACAAGCAAATTATTTACCGTTGGAGACGGTTGAGCGCCTTTTGATACCCAGTAATCAATTCTATCCTTCTTAACATTCAATATTTTTTCGTGGGGATTATAAGTGCCCAAAAGTTCCAAATATTCTCCTTTAGGCTTTTTTGTGTGCTCAACAACAACAACCCTAAAATAGGCCTGTCCCCGTTTTCCTATTCTCGATAATCTGATTTTAAGCATGATGAATATGTTACCAATTTTTCTAAATTTTAGCAAGCAAATTTACCTTACACCTTAATTTGTCCATACAAAAAAGATACATCAGAAGTGTTACCGATGTATCTCATCTTTTGCACATCTTTTGCGCTTAAACGCAGCCCAGCACATTATTTAAGACTATTTTGAATCTCTATTGCCAAACATTGTTTAACAACCCAAATAACCAGCGGAGGGAGACACTTTTTACAAAATTAGTAAATTTTTAAAAAGTGTCTCCCTCCGTATGTATAGAGGTTGTGCGAGCTGTTCAGACAGAGTGCCTTACCAGCCATTTTTCTTGAGTGCATCCGATGCCGCCACTTGCTGGGCCTCCTGCTTTGATGGACCGTCCCCTACGCCAACCATCTCTTTATCCAAGAATACGCCTATTTGAAAATTTCGAGCGTGGTCAGGTCCCCATTCTTTTAGCACCTCATAAGTCGGAGTAAATCCCACTTTTTCCTGAGCTTTTTCTTGAAACAAACTTTTGGCATCTCTATACAATTGATTTTCTATAATTCCGGGTAATTCTTTCAGAATAAATTTATTTATGAACTTTTCAGAAGCCTCATATCCCTGGTCAAGATAAACAGCTCCAATAAGCGACTCCATCGCATTTGCTAAAATATACTGCCGAGCCCGACCGGTATCTTTTGCCTCACCCCTTGAAAGAAGGATGTAGTCATTTAAATCAAACTCTGTCGCAATTCTGGCAAGCATAACGGCGTTCACCAACGCGGCGCGCCAGTTAGTCATTTCCCCCTCCGGGTTTGGATAATTTTTATACAAAAATTCCGTAACCACCAACTCTAAAACTGCGTCGCCCAAAAATTCTAATCGTTCATTGTGATCCTGTCCCCACTTGGGATTTTCGTTCAAATATGAACGATGAGTCAAGGCTTGAAGTAGATAATCCTTGTTTTTGAATTTGAAATCTATTTTTGATTCAAGTTCCAAGAGTTTATAGTTTTGCATGATTAACTTAAAATGCAAAGCGGAAAACGTAAAATAACAATTTAAAATTAAAAATAAATTATTACTTTAAGCTTTACGCTGTTGTTTTTCGCTTTTAGTTTTTAATTTTACGTTTCAGCTTCCTGTTCTGGTTTATCTTCAGATTCTTCTTTTTCTCCTTTCTTCTTGGGAACATCATCTTTGCCAGGCTCACCTATTTCCCTATAAACTGTCCCCAAAACACCATTAACAAATTTACCAGAGGAATCACCTCCGAACGATTTAGCCAATTCAATTGATTCATTAATGGCAACTTTAGGAGGAACCTCATCTCTGTTTCCAAAAAGCAATTCATAAAGCCCAAGACGAAGAACGTTTCTATCTACAACAGCAATCTGTTCCAATGGCCACTGGGGTGCAGCTTTCTCGATTATTTTATCCAGTTCAGGAAGATGCTTCATAACACCGTCAATCAATTGAAAGACAAAGGTTGTATCATCTAATCCTGAGGCAAATTCTTTTACGTTTCTCTCTACTACTGCCGGCAATTCTTCTTGTTTTCTACCCCTAAAATCCCACTCGTAAAGTGACTGCATTGCTACTGATCTTGATAAGTGTCTTGATGCCATTTTTAATTAACTATTTGGTCTTATGACTTCATTTTCTTTTCTCTTTTTCGCAACTCTTTAGCGAGAACATTTACCACTTCCTTACCCTTATAATACCCGCAGAATTTGCAAACCGTGTGAGGCATTATCATTTTTGAGCAATGCGAACACTTGGCCAAATTCTTTGGTTTTAGGGCAAGGTGGCTTCGACGCCGGCCTTGTTTTCCCTTTGACATGTGATGACGTGGTACTGCCATAAAATTTTATAATCTATAAAAGTTTTAAAAACTCTTCTTTTGTTATATTTGAATTTCTAATTATTCTGGTTAATAATCCTCTGTCTATGCTTTTATAATTCGGAACAGTTGCTCTTTTCCTGCCTGGAATTGAACAATCCATGCGGATATGACTTCCTTTCTGCCACATTACTCGATAACCTATTTTCTTTAAGGCCTTAACAACTTCTTGTCCAGATAAAATTGGTAGTTGTGGCATTTCAAAGGACTCTTACAGAGTAATGGTGTGGAAGCTTAATTCTCGAGGATGATAATCCTTCAAAATATCTTTGTTTTTCTCTTCCGGTAAGATCAGTTCTATAACTTCTCTTATGTTTTTAAGAGCCTCGTCAATGGTCTTGCCTTGAGTATAACAGCCCTCCAAAACAGGACACTCGATAACATAAAAACCATCCTGTCCTTTTTCAATAATGAGAGGCAGAGTTAGGCCTTTATATTTAAACGCTGATTTCTTATTTTTCATAGTTAGATTTTATCACAAAATTTAATTTACTGCAAATCACCATCTAACTACTCGAACAACCGACGACAGAGAGTTTTGCGGGCTAAAGCACCGCACACCCCGAAAGAGGGAGACGCTTTTGAAGTCACTTGAGACCAGACCTCAAGTGACTAACCTATTATGCAACCCACTCCGCCCAGCGCTTTATTTCAATAGCACCTCACAACCTCTACGCATGCTCCCTCCGCGCTCCGTCGCCAGAGCTATGGCGGCGTGCGACTGGTTGATTTGGTAAATAATTGCAATTTGTAAGAATGATTCAAACTCATCTGAAATAAAGTGCTGGGTAGAATTTTTGCAAACAAAAAAGACGCTAAATGGCGTCTATTTAGAGATCTCGCTATCTCTACGGTCTTGGAGTTTAATCCGTTCTACTCGTTCAATGTTTAATCTGTCCCGAATAACATCATCGACAAGTTTTAAAAGAATTGTAACTCTCTGTAATTGTTCGAGAGTTAAGTGTTTCTCTTTCTCAATAACTTCTATTCGAAGGTTCCGGAGTCGGGGGAATTCATCCAGCCAATCTTCGGATTCCTTAAGGTCCCCAACAACTTCCGTAATGGTTTTTAAGAAATCAGTAAAAGCATCCATGTCTTACCAACCTTTATCTACAGAAGTGGCACCACCATAGCACGTTATCCAATTTTTAGCAACAAACAAAAGGCTACTCCGGAAAAGCGACCAGCCCGTCTCTGATTTTGCCACTTCCGCAGTCAAGAAAATATATGAAAGCGAATTAAGGATTTATCCAAAATAACGAGGTCGAACGCCAAGCGGTAGTGAGGAGGCAAGAGAGGGTTACCTGTTATTTTGGTTAATAAATCCTTATTGAGCTAAGGATATTTTTGAAGACGAGGACTGGTGGCCAAAATTAGAGATGGGGCTGAGAGCGGTTATCAACATTTTTTCCTAATTGCTCATTGATACATTTAGAATTAAGATTAGATTAATGAAATTCGTCCACCTCCATACCCACTCCCACTACTCTCTTCTTGACGGCATGTCCAAAGTTGATGACATGGTGAAGATGGCAAAAGAGCACGACATGACTGCAATCGGACTGACCGACCATGGGGTGATGTATGGGGCGATTGATTTTTATACGACGTGTAAAAAAAATGGCATCAAACCGATAATTGGAGTTGAGGCATATGTAGCCAACCGAAGCAGGTTTCAAAAAGAGCCCCACATTGATAACAAACGTTATCACCTTACACTTTTAGCCAAGAACAATACCGGTTATCAAAACCTAATTAAACTTACGACTGCTGCCCATCTGGAGGGCTACTACTACAAACCTCGGGTGGACAAAGATCTGCTCCGTGAAAACTCTGAGGGCTTGATTGCCCTCTCTGGATGTCCCGGAAGTGAACTCGGACGAGCCATTCAATCCGGTAACAAAGAAAAGGCTGAAAAAGTTATTTTAGAATACCAATCTATTTTTGGTCATGAAAACTACTATTTGGAAATAATGCACCATCCCGATGTGGAATTTTTCCAGGAATGGAAAAGCTCTCTTATTGAATTCTCCCGCAAGCTGAACATTCCTCTGGTTGCCACTCAAGACTCTCACTACCTGCATCCCGACGACGCCCTCGCCCACAAAACATTAGTTGCCATCTCAACCAACACCGACATCGGGGATACCGCCATTTTTGCCGGCAACGGACACTACCATTTCATTTCAACCCAGGAAGCTCTTGAATGGTTCAAAGACATTCCGGAGGCCGTAGAAAACACAGAAAAAATTGCCGAAAAATGTAATGTTGACTTAACTTTAGGAAAATTTATTTTTCCTGATTTTGCTCTTAAGCCGGGCAAAACAGCTGACCAAATGCTTGACGACTTGACTCTACAAGGAGCAAAAAAACACGGTTTAGACAATAATCAGGAAACAGAAAAGCGTAGACGCTACGAGTTAAATATTATAAAAAATAAAAACTATGCTCCTTATTTCCTAGTTGTTGCCGACCTGCTTCGTTTTGCTCATGAATCAAACATATACACCACTGTCCGCGGTTCCGCTGCGGGTTCTTTGGTGGCTTTTCTTTCAGGAATTACCAGCGTCAATCCCATTGAATTCCAACTTCCGTTTGAGAGGTTTTTAAACCCATTCCGTCCTTCAGCTCCGGATATAGATATGGATTTTGCTGACAACAGAAGACAAGAAGTGGTTGAATATGCCAAAAAGAAATACGGCGCCGATAAGGTGGCCCAGATTGGAACATTCGGAACAATGTTGGCACGCGGAGCAGTCCGTGATGTAGCAAGAGCAACAGGAAAATCATATGAAACCGGAGACAAAATTGCCAAACTTATTCCAATGGGCTCGCAGGGTTTCCCCATGACCATCAAGCATGCAATGGAGATTGAGCCAGGATTAAAAGAACTTTATGAACAAGACTTGGAAGCCCGACAAATTCTTGATATCGCAGAAAAACTCGAAGGAACGGTCCGCCATGTTTCAGTCCACGCCGCTGGTGTGGTAATTTCTCCAAAACCATTGATTGAATATGTGCCAATTCAATTTGATCCAAAAGGGGAAAATAATCTGATTACCCAATATGATATGTACACAGTCGGTGAAGACGGAGTTGGTCTTACCAAGCTTGATTTCTTGGGCATTCGCAACCTAACTATTTTAGAAAATGCAGTTTCTTTGGTTCACAGACACCGAAACATCGACATAGATATTGAAAAAATTTCTTTTGACGATAAAAAAACATTTAAAATGTTGGCTAAAGGTGAAACCGAAGGACTTTTTCAGCTAAACGGATCCGGTATGACAAAATATCTTACAGAACTCAAGCCAACCACTATCCACGACATTAACGCCATGGTCGCACTTTATCGTCCCGGTCCGATAAACAACATTCCGGAATATATAGCCAGAAAGCAAGGTCGCAGTAAAATAAAATATTTCCATCCAAAAGCGGAAAAATTCCTTGATAAATCCTATGGAATTTTAGTTTATCAGGACGATCTTTTGTTTACAGCAATGGAACTAGCCGGATATAACTGGGAATCCGTTGATAAGTTTAGAAAAGCAGTCGGCAAAAAAATTCCGGCAGAAATGGCAAAACAGCATGAAATTTTCGTTCAAGGTTGCCAAACCCATAGTGGAATGTCTAAAGGAGAAGCTGAGCAAATATGGAACCTATTTGAACCGTTCCAGGGATATGGTTTTAACAAAGCCCATGCCGCCTGTTACGGACGTGTCGCCTACCAAACCGCGTACATGAAAGCCAACTTCCCAGCAGAATACATGTGTGCCGTTCTAACTGCAGAGGCCGGTGACACAGAAAAAATATCCGAAATTATATCTGAATGCCAACGAATGGGTATCCCAGTTTTACCTCCCGACATAAACAGTTCTTACAAAGATTTCACGGTAATCAAAAACACAAAAACAGGTAAAGACCAGATTCGTTTTGGTCTTTTAACCATTAAAAACTTAGGCGAAAATATTGCCGAAGCCATCATTGCCGAACGGGAAACTGGTGGAAACTATAAAGACATAGAAGATTTTGTAACCAGAGTTCACAATAAAGACCTAAACAAAAAGTCAGTTGAATCTCTTATCCGTTGCGGGGCTCTTGATAAATTCAACGACAGAAACGTGTTGTTGGTAAATATGGAAAACCTGCTTTCATACTCCAAGGAGAAACAAAAGCAATCTTCAATGGGTCAAGTCAGTCTATTTGGCAACACAGAAAAAACAGAACTTCCATCATTCAGACTTTCTTTTGCCGAACCGGCAAAGTCATGGGAAAAATTAATTTGGGAAAAAGAACTTTTAGGATTATTTGTTTCTGATCACCCTTTAAACAGTTACCAGACCAGACTAAAGCTTGAGAATGTTGTCCCGATTAAAAATATCACTGTCGGTACTATGGGTTCAATAAAAATAGGAGGAATGGTCACCAAAACACAAAAAATAACAACCAAGACAGGTCGAGCCATGATATTTTCCTGGATAGAAGACCTCACCTCTAAAATTGAAGTTGTAGTTTTTCCAAATGTTCTTGAAAAAAACCCAGAGGCCTGGAAAGAAAATACTGTCGTTGTCGCCCACGGAAAAATCAACGATCGTGATGGATCTATCAAATTTCTTTGTGATGAGGTGCGACTCCTAATAGCAAATGTTTAAGAATTATAAAATTTGAATTTATGGTAATTTAGTACTGTGTTTATAATGATGCGTACGCATCATTATAAACACAGTACCTTTTATATTCAAAATAAAATCCGCCTCAAAAGGCAGATTACTGGCTTGTCTTGTTGTCTTCCTTAATGGCAATTCCAGAAAGAATTTGTGAGACGGCATGCTTAATCATGGCCATTCTCAAAAGTTTTTCTGTTCTCTCCTTTGGTAACTTACGAATAACTTCTGCAAGACAACCTCCGACCTCAAACTTAACCCCATTAAAAATATCTCGGCCACCTTCAGTCAATAAAGATTTTCCTAATGTAAAATCACTGTTGTCTACAAAATCCCTAAAGAAACTAATTTCAGCGCTCTGAGTCATGCCAGTAGTTTTCACTTAAAAACCCTTAATTTAATCAAAAAACCTTAAAAAGAATACTACTATTGACCTCGTCTGTCAAGTTCTTTGATTTTTGCTTTAATTTTGTTACTCTAAATAGATTATATGGTCAAAAATCAAATCGAAAACATCCGTCACTCGCTCGCTCATCTTTTGGGTGCGGCAGTTTTAGAATTGTATCCAAAATCAAAGCTTGCTATCGGTCCGTCAGTTGAAAATGGGTTTTATTATGACATTGACGTTGCCGGCGTAATTTCGGACAACGATCTTCCCAAAATAGGAGAGAAGATGCTTGAAATACTTAAGACATGGAAAACATTTGAGGGACAAGAAGTTTCAGCCAGTAAAGCGAAAGATATTTTTACTGATAATCCCTATAAAAAAGAAATAATTGATGAGCTGTCCGAAAAAGGAGAAAAAATTACCTTATACACATCAGGCAGTTTCACTGACCTCTGTCGAGGTGGTCATGTTGAAAACACAAAAGACATAAAACCAAACTCATTCAAACTCTCTCATGTAGCCGGTGCATACTGGCGGGGTAATGAAAAAAATCCACAGTTAACCCGTATTTACGGTCTGGCATTTGCAACTAAAGATGAGCTCCAAAAACACTTAGTCATGCTTGAGGAAGCAAAGAAACGTGATCACAAAAAACTTGGTATTGAATTAGACCTTTTTACCTTTTCCGACTTGGTCGGACCAGGGTTACCCCTTTGGACACCCAAGGGCACACTACTCAGAGACACTCTTGATAACTTTGTATGGGAATTAAGAAAAGAATATGACTATCAGCGAGTCGATATTCCCCATATTACCAAAAAGGATCTTTACGAAAAAAGCGGCCACTGGAACAAATTTGAAGACGAGTTATTCAAAATAATCACACGCGAAGAACACCTCTTTGCCATAAAACCGATGAATTGTCCTCATCATGTTCAGATATACGCCAGAAAGCCCTGGAGCTACAGAGAACTGCCACAAAGATATACCAGTACAACTAAGTGCTATCGTGACGAACAATCTGGTGAGTTATCCGGTCTCGCCCGAGTCAGAGCTTTTACCCAAGATGATGCTCATGTTTTCTGCCGGATCTCCCAATCTAAAGAAGAAATCCAGAAAATATGGGAAATAGTCCATGCATTTTACGGAACAGTAGGATTAAAACTCCGCCTGCGTTTGTCTCTCCGCGATCCAAACCACCCTGAAGAATATCTTGGCGACAAATCTCATTGGAATAAAGCCGAGGAAGTTCTTAGAGAAGTTGCCAATGAAAATAAAACAAAATTTTTTGAAGCTCCCGGTGAAGCCGCTTTTTATGCTCCCAAACTTGATTTCATGGCTACCGATTCTCTCGGAAGAGAGTGGCAAGTTGCCACAATACAATTAGACGTAAGTATGCCTGAAAGCTTTGATTTAACCTGCATAAACGAAAAGGGAGAAAAGGAGCGTATCGTGATGATCCATGCGGCCATAATGGGATCCATAGAAAGATTTCTTTCAATTGTTATTGAACATTATGCCGGAGCCTTTCCGGTCTGGCTATCCCCTGTTCAAGCAATAGTTCTTCCAATATCTGACAACCAAAATGAATGGGCTGAAAAAGTATACGAGGAGTTAAGGGCTAATGATATCCGTGTAGAAATAAACAAAAACAATGAGACTCTGGGTAAAAAAATAAGAGAGGCTGAAATGCAAAAAATTCCCTACTTATTAGTGATAGGTGACAAAGAGGTTAAAGCAAAATCAGTAGCTGTCAGAAAAAGAGGTGAAGGCGATACTGGCCAGATAGAAATTAAAGAATTTTTGAAAAAAATTAAAAAAGAAATAGAAACAAAAAAGTCCTAATTTAGGACTTTTAATTAGAGGATCCAGCTCCAGCCATAAACCATCCCGACTGTCTTCAAAAAGTTGCCAATGGACAGGGCAATAAAGCCCATTTTCCACCTGGCGCTTCCGCACAATACATCCGGTATTACACGAAAACCAGGAATCGGAATTAAACCGAAAACAAACATCATAAACATCCCCCCGCTTTTCAGAATAAGAACTAGCCACTTGAATACCCTGTCTATATTTCGAAAAAGCCACATCTTGGAAACCGGCTCCTCGTAGTACTCTTTGTTATCCGTAAATTTTAAATACTTTCTAGTAAGACGTATCTCTAGGCCTTCTACAAAATTATCTGCCCTCTCCTCACCTTTTAACTTCCTGACAAATTCTTTATCTTTGAGCCACTTTTCTACGACTAATCCTCTCGTTCCCGACCATCCTGTATAGCCGCCCAACATTTCAAGGAAGCCAATGGAACCGACGACAAACACCACCCACGGCTTTGAATGATTATTTAACAGAAGTATTGGCGTAATAACCAGATCTGGGTTGAAATACGATACATAGTATACGCCAGCAAGAAGGAAAACTGACCAAAGTTCAAGAAGTTTGGCTATTTTCTTCCTCACATGCTAATATCCTTTATTGGAAAGAAACTCTGTCTATACTACCTCTTTCAATGACCGAAATCAATTCAACTAAAGTTATCGTCATTATCGGCCCAACCGCATCGGGAAAATCCGATTTGGGTATCTTTTTGGCAAGAAAATTCGGCGGCGAAATAATTTCAGCCGATTCCAGGCAGGTTTATCGCGGAATGGACATTGGAACAGGGAAAGTGCCAAAAGATATATTTCAACCCACACACGATCGTGTTTATGTTGCAAAGGGTGTCAGACATTATTTGATTGACATAGCCAATCCTAAAAAAACATTTACGGTCATTGACTTTAAAAAACTAGGCCAAAAAGCAATTTCCGACATCGTAAACCAGAATAGATTACCGTTTATTGTCGGCGGCACGGGATTTTATATTGATGCTTTGGTTAAAAATTCCACCATTCCCGAAGTCCCTCCTAACAAAAAATTCAGGGCGAGGTTAGAAAAAATGTCAGCTAAAGATTTATACAACAAACTAAACAAATTGGACCCCAATAGAGCTCGGAATATAGACAAGGACAACAAGCGCCGGCTTGTCAGGGCTTTAGAAATAATAAAAATGACCGGAAAACGAATTCCTGAATTGAAAGAATTTGCCAAATATAAAATACTTTATCTGGGTATCAACCCCCCAAGAGATATCTTAGAAAAGAAAATAAAGTTGCGTCTTGAAAAAAGATTAAAACAGGGCATGGTCAAAGAGGTTAAAGGATTAATAGCACAAGGCTTAAGTAAAAAAAGACTATTTGAGCTCGGTCTTGAATATAGATGGCTAAGTGAATACCTGTCCGGAAAAATAAATTACGACGAAATGAAGAATGGTCTTTTGAGAGCCATAATAAAATACTCAAAACGCCAAATGACATGGTTTAAGAGAAATAAAGAAATTCATTGGCTTGTCCCGAGTAAGGCCGAGGGAATAAAAACAGAAAAACAGGCAGAAAAACTAACTAGAAAGTTTATTTCTTAATATCTCTTCCACCACTTGCGGATTTGCTTTACCCTTTGATTCCCGCATCACCACTCCAATCAAAAATTTAAGTGATGCTTCCTTGCCCTTTTTATAATCCTCTACCGCTTGGCTATTATTTACAACTACCTTTTCCACCACTGTTTCTATTTCGCCCTCATCAGAAACTTGACCCAAATTTTTTTCTTTCATTATTTGTTCAGGATGAAGTCCTGTTTCGGACATCTCCTTGAGAACTGACTTGGCACCGGTTGAAGATAGTTCTTTGTGAAATATCAAAACCATCAATTCCGCAAATGCTTCCGGTGAAATTTTAAATCCTTCTAGGTCGTCAATCTCCTCTCCTTTGGCGTTCATTAGAGCCGGAAATTCAGTAATTATATAGTTGGCCGAGAGTTCATGAAGCCGTCTACCCAAGTGCGGTTCTGTGGAAAATTCATCTTTCAAGCCCTTTCTGACGTGAAATTCCTTAGCAGCAGAATCAAGTTCGGTGGCCACATGTTCATAATAGTCCCCAAGATGCCGCGCAATTGTAAAAATCTCAATCTGGGCATCACTAAGTCTGTATAGAGCAAACCTAGTGCGTCTTTGCGATGGTAGCTCAAATAGTCCATCTTTAATTTCCCGGATTTGAGCTGAAGTAAATTTCAAAGGAGGCAAATCAGGTTCCGGAAAATATCTGTAATCGTGCGCCTCTTCCTTTGAGCGCTGACTGACAGTTTTTTTCTTTGAATCGTCCCAGCCCCTTGTTTCTTGAACTACCTTTTCCCCAGCTTCCAAAAGTTCAGTTTGTCTTTTAATCTCATAATCCACTCCGTCTGAAGCAGATTTAATTGAATTTAAGTTTTTGATTTCTACTTTTGTGCCCCATTTTCCATCGTCGCCGGTTAAAGAAATATTAACTTCAACCCGCATGAGACCCTTTTCCATATCAGCATCTGACACACAAAGATATCTCAATATCAATTGCAGTTCTTCTGCGAACTTTTTTACTTCCAGTCCAGTTTCAAAATCAGGCTCAGTTACAAGTTCCATCAACGGAACCCCGGCACGGTTATAGTCTACAAGAGAATAGCCTTCTCTGGTTCCGCTAGCTTGCGGATGATATAGACGACCAGCATCTTCCTCCAGATGAATTCTGGTTATTCTTATTTTCTTACCCGCAATGTCTAAATGACCGTTTTCACAAAGAGGCTTCTGGTATTGAGTTATCTGATAACCCTTGGGCAGATCGGGATAAAAATAATTCTTTCTTTCAAAAAAAGTGTCTTCGGCTATTTTGCAGTTCAAAGCCAAGCCGGCCGTTATAACTTTTTTGACCGCCTCGTAATTAATGACGGGGAGAGTTCCTGGATGCGAAAGGCATATGGGACATATGTTGATATTTGGATGTTTCTCGTTAGGATCATTTAAGCAATCGCAGAACATTTTAGTCCTTGTTTTCAGTTCGGCATGAATTTCTAGCCCAATAACCGGTTTATATTTGTGGATATTGTTCATGATTATTTAAAATAAAACAATTAACAAAGTCTATACATTTTTCCGGCGAAATATTGATATCTATCTCGCTAAATCTAAACACTTTATATCCTCTGCTTTCTAAAACTTTGTTTTGCCAATTGTCTTTTCTAATAACATTATGTTTCTTTGCCCACTCTCCTTTATGCCAATAATCCCCGTCACAATAGATTACAATCTTATGTTTTGGCAAGTAGAAGTCAACAACGGTAATTTCTTCGAGCGGAACTTGTTCTTGAAACATAAGACCACTTTCTAAAAGAGATTTTTTAATCTTAATTTCTATTTCTGTTCTTCTGCTAGAAAGAAGGCCCGATGTAATCATGTTAATGGCCCTGATTCTGCTTTTAGTTTTTACTTCTTTTGTATGATGCTTACCCCAAAATGGGTTCTTATCTCCCACCAACTTACCAACCAAATTTCTGCTTATTTTTTCACGAACATCCCTAGAAACTTCATGTCCCATTAGTTTACTACTGACTTTGGCTCTCACTTCTGAATTATACATAGGGTTTTTATCACTTAACATTCTTTTGGTCATATACAAACTAACTTTCTTAGCAACTTCTGGTCGCTTCATTGGATTTTTATCCCCCATTTTTGATAAGGCAATTTTCTTATTTCTTATCAATATTTTTTCTTTATTTTCCTGATTCTGCCACCATATTTTTGAGTTCTTACCAACTTTTTTTCTAAAAGATACTGACATAATAAGACCCCTATTCCAAGGATTTACACCTTTGTGTGATTTGCTTAGATTTTCTAGCCAAATTTTATATCTAATCGGGTCTGTTGGGGCTGGCATAATATATAAATTTTATCATGATTTTGGCAAATAAAAAAGCCCGTAAAAACGGGCGTGTCCAACTCAAGATTACAAAGAAATCTCGTGAGCTTGTCTACGAGTTAATTCTTCTTCAAGTTGGTCATTGGTAAGTTCACTCAAAAGAATATCCGCGGTCTTTTCGTATGGCTGCATTAGCATGCCTGTTACCTCAATAATTCCCTCAACAACTTTTTCCTTTGCTCCATGAAAAATAGTTGGATACACATCCTTCAGGAGCAGATATATCTGTTCAAACACCTTTCTAATTTCCCACTCAGCATGTCTTCCTGTTCTCATCATTACCGTGTGACGCAAACTGCGCAAATTAACAGAAAAACCTATTTCATTGCTCTGGCCATTTGGAGCAAATCGTCTCAGAGCTGAAGTAATTTTCTTTTTCTGTGAAAAGTTTTTGATATCTTTCAAGCCAATTGCTTCTACTGCCCTCTTGTACCAAACCTCGTCAGATAGTTGCTTTTCCTCACAAAGACTCCTAATTGGTCCCAATATAGGATCAAAAACAATATCAATTTCATCCAACCTTATAAAGCGCCCCGAGTTCTGAGAAAAGGCGGTACCAGCTCTATGTCTGACAAGTTCGTGAGTAAAAACACGGCTACAGTCTGCAATAATAAAGTTAAAACTAACATGTTCAAAAACGGAACCGTGACCAACATCAAAACAGTTGCGAAGATTGTCTTCAATGTCTCTTACCTTTGAAATATTTTCATTGTGACCAAGTGTCAAACTCTTATAGCACAACTTAGCAAACATGCTACAAAGTATCTCCGCGTCAGTTAAACCGACCTTTCGGGCCGCTTCCATTGATTCAAGAAAACATTCATTACCACTGTCTTTAAGATACCGACGAACCTCTGCTTCGTTTATCTTTTGATATCCGACCCAGTAAACTTTAGGTTCAACAAACCTTCCCATTCTGCTTTTCCATTGTTAATGTTCTAACAGTTTAGATATGGTAGCAGAATTTTATCCACAAAAAAAGTCCCCCCGTGGTGGGACAATAAACTATTTGGCATCAGGATGCTTAATGCCCAAAACTGGAAAAACATGCTTTCTTACTTCAATAAAAATCGCTTCCTGGTTTTCTGGGGTTCCATCAACAATGACACAATTGGGGTATTTTCGAACAAACTCAAGATAATTCAGCCTGACCTTTTGAAGCTTAGTAAGAGTTTCAAATTCATCCAATTTCTTACCGGACTTTTTCATCCTTGCAATTGCTATTTCGGCTGGAACGTCAAACACAACTATCATGTCTGGCCAGATAAATGGTACTTGTGCTGCTGAAAACACCCTCTCGTGCAACCCCATAAAGTCATAGAAATCTTTATGGTTATCAGATCCATAGCAGAGAGATGAGGGTATGCCACGATCTTGAATAACACATCGGCCATTCTGGAGTCCGGGGATTATGTTTTCCCTATAATTACACATCCGATCTTCAATATAAAAAGCTTGCATGTGAAATGGGCTCATCTGGTCAAATTTAAAAGCAGGATGATTTCCTTCTATAATCTGATAAATTTCCCTACCTATGGGTCGGTTCCTGTCGGGTTCTTTAGTGTAAGCCACAGGAAGCTTGGCATGAAAAGCTTGTAAAACATTTTGTAGTCTGACATATGCAGAACTCTTACCCGAACCATCAATGCCTTCGAGCAAAATCAAAGGAGATTTGTGATTATTGGAAATCATTGTTTCCCTCATTTTAAAAGTTCTAATCGATCTTAATATTTTACTCCCAAAAAACAAGCATGGCAAATGTGGACAACAAAAACCCACTTGGAAGCTCGGCTTCCAAGTGGGTTTTTGTTATCAGTTCTTCTTATTTAACTTCTATTCCCATAGAACGGGCGGTGCCTTCTATGATTTTCATGGCACCATCTACATCATTAGCGTTTAGGTCAGCCATTTTTTGTTCGGCAATTTCTTTGACCTGAGATTTTGATACTTTGCCAATTTTATTTTTGTTTGGCACACCTGAACCCTTTTCAAGACCGGCGGCAACCCTCAACAAGTAGGCTGCGGGCGGAGTTTTTAATTTGAATTCAAATGTTCTATCTTCAAAAATAGTAATCTCAACGGGAGTAACCTGACCAACTTTGTCTTTGGTTGCCTCATTAAACTGCATCACAAATTGCTGGAGATTAATTCCGTGAGGTCCAAGAGCTGTTCCGACAGGAGGAGCCGGGGTAGCTTTTGCTCCTTCAACCTGTAGTTTTACTATTGTCTTTATTTTTTTTGCCATAATTTGTTTAGAAATTAGTTATTAGAAATTGGATAATTAGAGTTTCTTTATTTGAAGAAAATCTAATTCGACAGGGGTTTCTCTTCCAAAAATAGTAACCAAAACCTTAACTCTTCCTTTTTCAGGTTCAATTTCTGAAACCTTTCCGTCAAAGTCTTTAAACGGTCCGTCAGTTATTTTTACTCTTTCTCCGACCGCAATATCAATCTTGTATTTTGGCTCCTGAACACCCATTCTTTTCATTAAAATTTCTATTTCAGTAGCTGCCAAAGGAGTCGGTATTGTTCCGGCACCGATAAAACCGGTGACGTTGGGAGTGTTTCTGACCACATACCATGACGCATCGTCAACAATCATTTCCACAAGCACATAACCGGCATACAACTTCTCTTCAATTGTCTCACGTTTTCCGCCCCTTATTCTGATTTTTTTTTCCTTTGGCACAAGAACGTTAAAGATTTTGTTTTCAAAACCAAGAGATTCCACCCTTTGTTTGAGATTGCGGGCAACGTTGTCTTCGTAACCAGAATAGGTGTGGATAGCGTACCAGTGACGCTCCTCTGTTTTAACTTGTTTTGGCATTTTATCTAAGCAAAAACTTGTCTATTAAAAACTTATATCCGAAGTCAAGAAACCCCAAAAATACAGCCATAAACAAGCTGATTCCTATCACAATGAAAGTATATAAAATGGTCTGATTCCTGGTCGGCCAGCTTACTTTTGCCAATTCCACCCTTACCTCTCTTAAAAATTGCATTAGTTTAGTCATTTTGTTGGATTTATCCCGCACCTTTCGGGGATATGCATTGCTATGCCCAGTAGGGCCAATCCCCGCAAAGGTGCGGGATTTAAAAACCGCCCGAAGGCGCGTATTTATTTAGGTAATATTAGCAAAATTATTTTTAGTTGTCAACAACAACCTGTTCTTTAACATCAGTAGCCAATAAGTATCCTGACCTAAAATGATATTTAAGATTTTCAAGAAAGTTCATTCTGTCGTAAGGATATAGTTTCCTTGGACGGGCATATTTATAGTCAAAAATACCTTCTCTCTTAATGTCCGCTATCACCCTGTGACTATGATCCCCGTCTATTTCAACAACTCCGCTTTCTTCTGACAACTTAAATGTGGCAATCTTTTTTTGATTGGCGTTCTGATCCAGTTCAAACAGTTCTACAAAGTAAAAAAGTGTCATGTATCGATTGGTGAAATTTGACCTTTCTCTAATAACTCCCCCGCCCTTTTCTCTACCCCTCTCAGGATGGCAAGGACGACCTCTTCCCCTTTAAACTTCAACCTTAATTCATCCATTGATCTCTGAAGATTTTCTAGTGCCACCACAACGTAATCGTCAATCTTGGCAATACCTTTATTCAAGGCAGCCCTTATTAAATCTGACCCCCACCCTCTTTCCTGAAAATACATCAGGTAGTCGTGGTCAACTAGCCAAATCTTTTTAGCTTTTAAATCTAACAGAAAGTTACCGCCATGCCTATCTTTGGCGTCTATTAAATAATCAAACACAGCCGCTTTTAAAATTTCGGCATTATCTACCATGTCAGACCATCCCACCAAGTCTGAAACCTCATACTCCTCAGGAAATTCAATTGGCCTAGCGTCAACGAGTTGTTGGAAAACACCTATCTTACCTTCAATTTTTCTTGTAACAAGGGGTGGGACGAGGTTAAATCCCAAAATTCTGTCAATTTCTCCCGCAAGAGCTTCTAAATCCGTCCTCGCAAAAGACTCTTTCTTTGTTTCCTGAAACTCATCCGATGAGAGTTTAAATAATGCCTTGCCGTCATCTTTTATGTTTACAATCTTTATAGTGGCAAAGCCAAGTAAACTCCCCACTTTTTCTATTTCCCCTTTTTCTAAAACAGACTCAACGCTCTCTTTGGGTTGAGGTGGCGTTTCATGTTTTTCAAAATGAGGTGATTCTGACATGTTTAAATGTCTAAATTCTGAACCGACTTAGCATGAGTCTGAATAAACTTCTTGCGAGGCATTACTTCTGAACCCATTAGAACATCAAATACATGATCTGCCTCCTGAGCATCTTTTACCATAACCTGAAGAAGCACCCTGTTCTGGGGATCAAGGGTAGTTTCCCATAATTGTTCCGGATTCATTTCTCCCAAACCCTTATAGCGCTGAATTGAAACTCCGGCTATCTTTTCGGAAACATTGTTTTCTAAAACCTCTTTTTCACCTTCTGGTGTTTCTTCTCGGTCAACTGGTGTGACCTCCCAATCACCTTCTGAGGCTTTTGGGGTTGGTTTTTTAATTTTTGGTTTTTCGGAATTTCCGTCAGCAAGTGATCTTCTTAACTCGTCAAGAATGCTTTCTTTTTCCTGATCGTTATAAGCATATTCTATTTTGCTTCCCTTTTGAATTCTATACAAAGGTGGTTGAGCGATATACAGATATCCTTTGTCAATCAGTTGAGGAAAGTATCTGTAAAACATGGTTAACAAAAGAGTCCTAATGTGCGAACCATCAGTATCAGCATCGGTCATGATTATGATCTTGTGATAACGAAGTTTTGCCAAATCAAATTCTTCAGCGATTGCGGTACCTAAAGCAATAATTAAGGCTCGTATCTCTTGTGAGGTAAGCATTTTATCGAGACGGGCTTTTTCTACATTCAAAATCTTTCCCTTCAAAGGCAATATAGCTTGAGTTTTTCTATTGCGTCCCATTTTAGAACTGTTATGGACAAATATCCCGCTAGCTAAGGCAAAATTATGAGTTTCCGGAATTTCAATGTCATAAACGTCTATTTTGTCAGTTAATCGTTCTATTTTGACTACCTTATGATTATAATTCGAAACTGCCTCTCTAATCATTTCGTCATCACCACCAAAGAACCTATCGCGAATAGTTTCGTATTTTAGCAATGACTTATCTTTTCTGGCCAATCGCTCACCATTGTATTCCTCAATATCCAAGAATCCATTTCTTTCAATAACTTCTTTCATCAATTTAAGGGCTTTCTCTTTGTATGTTTTGTTGTACGATTCTTTTCTTTTTTGTCTAAATTCAGGAGTCCATTGTTTTTTTGTTTCTTCGCTTCGCCAAATTTTTAATTCCGGACTAACCCATTGGTTCTTTGCCAACAAAGAAAGATCCGCTTTCCTTTCGGGATGATTAGCGAAAAATTCTGCAACTCTTTTTGCTTGTTTTTTTCTATTTTCATCTTTAGACCAAAATTCTTTCTGAACTTTATTTAACAATTCGTTATTTCTATTTCGATATTCTTGATTGGAGTTGTAGAATTCCAAGAATTTTTGGATCATAAACTGTTTGTATCCTTGATTCTCCCATTGTTTTTTTGCCCTCTTACTCAACATAGCACTCATTTCAGGAGAACTCATTATTTTACTAATCTTATCTCGATACTCTTTACTTTGTTTTATTCTCCTCAACTTTTCTAAAACATCAGGTCTAAATGCGGTTTTAAATAAATGTTTTGTGTGATAAAGAAGATGGTCTCGTTTGTTCATTCTCACTATATTATCGGGATTATTATTTAGCTTATTAAAATCTTTATGGTGGCGAGTATCTCCCTCATTTTTAGAGTAAGCACTATTATCTAAATTATATTGATCAGCAAGGACATGAGTAAAACGCCAATAATGTTCGGTTGGATTTAAAACCATTTCATACCCATCAATAGTAATTTTACCTCCAATTTTTGAAATTTTGCGATAAAAAGGCATCAAAGAATCCTTTGAGGTTAAATCCATAGCCTTCTTATAAGTACCGTCTCTTAGCATAAAAAAATGGTCTGGAGTACAAATTATTTCTTTTTCATTATCAAGAATCAATTTAATTACTTCCGCATTCTTTTTAGTAATTCTTGGACACAGGATTGGTGCAATTCCAATATTGCCATCTTCTTTAATAGTATAAGTATAATTTACAATCCCCTTTTTGCTTTCTTCTACTAATTCTCTAAAAGAGGATGTTTTTCCATCGGTCAAAGCAACTTTTGTATCACCGGAAAAACATCCTCCGGCCGAATCTCCCTCAACAATGAATAATTCTGATTCTGACGGATCTCGGCTTGAACAGTCTGCAAGTTTGCCCGGCAAGGTCATTCCCTCCATGGCACCCTTTCGAAGAACGGTTTCGCGGGCAGCCTTAGCGGCAAGACGTGCTTTTGATGCCAAGATTATCTTCTCCATGATTTGCCTCGCATCCAAAGGGTTTCTTTCCAGCCAATCCGCCAATTCCACATTAATTACATTTTCAACGGCAGTTCTGGCGTCAGGAGTTCCAAGTTTAGCTTTTGTTTGTCCTTCAAACTGCGGATCTTTTAACTTAACGGAAATAATTGAAGTTAAACCCTCTCTGACGTCATCTCCGGAAAGATTGTCGTCTTTTTCTTTAAGAAAAGCGTTCTTGCGGGCATAGTCATTCAAGGTTCTAGTAATGGCAGACTTAAAACCGGTTAAATGCATGCCACCCTCGGTGGTATGAACATTGTTAGCAAAACTTAACTCTTTGCCCGATATCTCGTCCGTATATTGCATGGCAACTTCAACAAAAATGTTGTCCTGCTCTTTTCCAACATAAAAAACGGTTTTGTGTTTTGATTCTTCATTACGGTTTAAGTATTCTACATAGGAAACAATTCCTCCTTCAAAATAAAAAGTATAATCCCGAGACAAATCACCTCTTTCGTCTTTGACTGTGACTTTAATGCCCTTGGTTAGATATGCCTGCTGACGAAGATGATTAAGAATTGTTGAAATATCAAAATTTGTTTCCTTAAAAATTAAAGGGTCTGGTTGAAAAGTAATTATAGTTCCGGTTTTTTTGGTTGTACCCACCTTTTTGACCGGTCCAGTCGGTTTACCCATCTTGTATTCTTGAGCGAAAATATCCGGCTTACGGTGAATTTCCGCCCGCATCCAAGTTGAAAGGGCATTAACCACCGACAAACCGACACCATGAAGACCGCCAGAAACTTTGTAGGCGCCCTGTTCAAATTTACCACCAGCGTGAAGTGTAGTGGCAGCCAGTTCCAGTGCCGACTTTTTTAGTTTGGGATGCATGTCAGTCGGAATACCTCGCCCATCATCTGAAACACGAACCTTCTTATCCACCATTAAAACTACCTCAATGTAGTGGGCATACCCGGCCATGGCCTCGTCCAAAGAGTTATCAAAAACCTCCCATACTAAATGGTGCAGTCCATCAATTCCAGTAGAGCCAATATACATTCCAGGTCTCTTTCTGACAGGTTCAAGACCCTCCAAAACTTGGATATCTTTGGCTGTATATGTTTGTTGTTTAACTTCTTTTTCTGCCATTTTTCAAACGAGTAGCCCGCTTTCGCGGGACCGTTAATTATTCCTTAATTGTAGCATTTTAGAGAGTCAGAAGCAAGGCAAAATACCCACAAAAACTATCTTAATTCAGCCCCAAATTGCTCGGCGGTTTGATTGTATATTTTGACCTGTATTGGGTCTATCTCTTCTGTGGTCAACGTCCTTTCGTTGGAACGATAGACAATGCG
>Ga0209542_10007344_pt1 | contig 21030 bp, 23 predicted proteins | sample RifCSPhighO2_01_FD_184028 | JGI IMG/M metagenome (GOLD analysis project Ga0209542, IMG submission 184028) | Soil microbial communities from Rifle, Colorado - Rifle CSP2_plank highO2_0.1 (SPAdes) (version 2) | ecosystem: Environmental > Terrestrial > Deep subsurface > Rock core/Sediment ... | reverse complement strand
GTTTGGGGAGGTCACGCATGCTTCTTGCTTTGATGAGCATATATGCGGCAGTGTTTCTTGAACCGAGGTTTGTGTATTTTGATAAACTAAAAGAAAGTCTCGTGCCAAGTTGGCCGGATTATTGGCTACGCTTATCTATTTTTATTGTTATATATTTGGTGGTTGTCGGTTTGTTAAATAGGTCATTTCTTAAGGGACGTCTAAGCCTAAGTGAATCTTCAATTTTGGTTGCTATATTAATGTCGATTTCAATAATTGGTTTGTTAGTTTCAGTTCTGTACTCCTACTTACCCGTAGAGATTGTTGGAAAAATACCTTCCTATATTTTGCCATATATTTCAACGAACAATGCTCAATTCTGCTGGGGTACGGCTCCAATTGTGTTATTACTTTTTTCCAAAAATAAAAAGACCCGGTTAAGGACCTCTTCTGTGGAAGAATAAGCCAAGGAAGGTTCTATTTGTTTTTCTCTACCCTCTCGGTATATTCTCCTGTCTCAGTATTTACTCTAATTGTATCACCCTCATTAACAAAAAGAGGGGCATTTATTATGGCTCCAGTTTCTATGGTAACTTGTTTAATACCGCCCTGGGCAGTATCTCCTCGTATCGCTGGCGGAGCTTCTATTACCTTGAACTCCATTTTAATAGGCAATTCAATACTGATTATATTATTGTCAAAATATATAGCTTCCAACATTGTGTTGGGCTTAAGATACTTATAATCCTCACCGATTATATTTTTTTCCATTTTGAATCTCTGAGAAGGATTAGTCGGGTTAGCAAACCAGAATTCATCCCGGTGTGAGTAAAGGAACTTAACTTCCTTACGTTCTATGTTTGCTTCCTCAAAAATGTCGGATTGAGCGAAATTGCGTTCAAGAACCTTGCCATTCAGCAGATTGCGCATCCTAGTTTGGACTACTGGTCGTCGTTGTTGCATCTTAAGATGGTGTGTCTCCAACACTAAGTATGGCTGACCTTCAAAAATGAAGAAGGTTTTGGGTTTTAGTTCGTTTACACCTAGGGACATAACTGATGAATAAAATTGTATCAGTACGATGGATTTTTGGCAAGAAAAAACCGCTAATGCGGCTGGGATAATATTTATCTAAATCTTTCTATTACATGTTGGAACACGTCAGGAGGATGTGGCCTTTTGTCCAGATCAAAGGTTTCCATTTCTCCTATTTTTTTGATGGCGGAACTCTTTTTTTGTTCATAGATGGCATTTATAAGATTATCTAGACCGCAATCACCTCCAATTCGATATCCGTAAAGTCGGACCGCTCCATAGGTGAATTCGGGTGGTTCGTTGTTAAAAACACACAGAGTTATTTCTTTATCACCCAATACTGATCTAAACCCCGTGATTGTATCGCCATCCCAAAGCAACTCATTTTTGCTGGTCAGAGTGGTTAAGGTTTCTATTATTTCTTCGAGTAGGTCTTTGGCGAAGGTAAAAACAGGATCATAAACAGGATCATAAAATTTAATAGTATCAGTTGTTTTTTGAAGTGCCATTAGGCGCAATTCGGATTTTTTTGGCATGTTCACCCCGCGATAGTTATATGTAAAAGAGCTAGAGGATAATAACACACCTATTTTCTAAACGCAAGAGTAACAAAAAATATTACCGCGCTTACAAGAACAACAATGGGGCCTGGAACTAAGCCAAAGATATTGGCAATAATAATACCTGCGGTTAAACTCAGCAGGCCTATAATGCCAGAATTCCAATTGTAACCAGCCATGCTTGAAGAAATGTTTTTGGATGCGATTGCTGGTATTACAACCAAGGCACCCATTAATAAAGTTCCAACTGATTTGATGCCTATGGCAACAATCAGGGCTACCAGAAGCATAAATAAGAAATTAATTCGCGCCGGTTTTACTCCCGCAGTTTTTGCCAGGTCTGGAGATATCGTTCCTAGAATTAAACCACTGGAGAGTTTGCGCATTACAAAAATTATGACCAGGGAAAAAATAACTGCTAATAAGGTGTCTGTGGTTGAAGTGCGGGATATGTCTCCGAAAAGAGCTTCAAGAAGTTCCGGCTCTGGAGTCAGTAAAACACCAAGAGCGAGTGCGACAGTGAAAAATAATCCGACCAATGACTCAGTCGAAAGATCGGTTTTTTGTTCGATTAGCCATATTCCGACTATGCCCGCAAACAGTGTCGCAAATGCTCCAAACATAGGATTGAAACTGAATATAAGGCCCAGGGCAACACCGGGAAGGGCGACATGTGACAGGGCATCACCAACAAGGGCCATGCGCCGCAGAACCATAAACGAACCCAAATAACCTGAAGCCAATCCCAGGAAGAGAGCCGATATTAGTTGCAAAAAATTAATGGAGTTAAAATTCATAAATCTGTGCTATTAGAGTCCGGATGAATGTGGTGATAAAACTTAGTTTCACCGCCATACAAAGCCGAGAGATCCTCTGGTTTGAGCACGGAATGTGGTTCCCCAAAACAAACCTGGTTTTTATTTAGGCAGATTACGTTGTTGGCATATTGGTAAACAACATTGAGATCGTGAGATATGATAATTATTGTCATTTGTCTTTTGTCTTGCAGTTCGTGCAGCAAGTTATAGATAGTTTGTTCTCCGCCAATATCTATCCCCGCTGTAGGTTCGTCAAACAACAACACATCAGGATCACCAATTAGAGACCAGGCTATGAGAATTTTTTGTAGCTCACCTCCGGAAAGAAAGCTCATGCGTCTGTTGAGTATGTGATGTTCAAGATGATGCTGGCGAGCAGGTTCAATATCAAAACCAACAGCCGATATGGCCTGCAACATATCTGTCTTGGAAGATGATCGGAGCTTGAGAAATTCTCTGACAGTCAACGGCAAGGACCTGTCTATTAAAAGTTTTTGCGGGACATATCCAATTTTTAATCCATCTTTCCATTTTACCTTTCCGGAATAGGGGATAAGACCAAGCAAAGCTCTAAAGAGAACTGTTTTCCCAGATCCGTTGGGTCCTATAACGGCCAAAACCTCACCCTTGTTCAGGTTGAAGTTAATGTTTTCCAGTACTTTGGTGTTGTCGAATGACACAAAGAGGTCTTCGACTTCAAGTATTTTTTGAGACATAAGCAAGCGGGCGATCAATGAATAATTACTTCCATCACCGTTAACAAAACCAGCGATTTTGCTGCACTCCGTTGAAAGCGTGGATTCGCCTCGCAGTTAGAAAATTATACTGCTTGGCGACCATGCCTGCCTGCCGGCGAGGCAGGCAATCCACCCTTTCAACGGTGCTATAAGCAATTACTCATCAATCGCCTAAGCATCTATTATATTATAACAAAAAACTTTTAAAATTTGGATGGCCTGTTCTGAATTCCTTGGCTGTCATGGCTCTGCCGCCTTCGAGCTGAACGATCCTTAACTCTAGTAGATTCCCATCCATGCTGGCTTCTAGGATTTTTAATCGTACCATTCTGCCATTAAAATAAAACCTTACAAATACTCCCGGTTCCGGGTTGAGAGCGCGGACTTTATTATATGCTGTTTGGGCAGTATCGGTTGATTTTATTTCTCCGTCTTCAGTTTTGAATTTGTGTGTAATGGTGACTTTGGAATGATCCTGTGGTTTCGGTTTTATTTTGCCTGACAAATAATCCGGCAGCGTTTTTATTAATAAATCAGTACCGAGTTTAAATAATTGAGAGTAGGCTTCTTTCAAAGAGGCTGTAGAAGACAAAGTAAAAGGTACGCTTGCTACAATATTACCATCGTCCATTCCTTCGGCCAGTTGCATAATTGTTACGCCAGTTTCAAGATCGCCGTTTAGTATGGCCGTTTGTACTGGTGAAGGGCCTCGGTATTTGGGCAACAGTGACGGATGGATGTTTAGTGTGCCATGCAGCGGTAAATTAAAAATTTCTGGCGGAATTATTTTGCCATAGCCGACGACAATTCCGATCTCTGGTTCTAAAGATGAAAGACTAGTCGCTAAGGCTTTGTTATTTTTTAGAATTTCTGGCTGTAGGACATTAAGCTTTAAGCCCTCGGCGCTAGACTTAATAGGCGGGGGAGTGAGGATCTTTTTGCGCCCAGCTGGTTTATCTGGGCCGGTAACTACGGCCACGATATCATGGCCAACAGAAACCAGTGCTTCCAGTGCTGGAACTGCAAACTCGAATGACCCGAAGAAGATTATTTTAATACTTGACTTTTGCATGATGATTTGCTATAATTAAGAGAGTGAACATAAGTAATTGATCGTGCGCCGCGTCGGACGTTGCTCGGAAGCATCCCTTTCTCCTCTTCTGGGCAACCTCGCCTCGGCGAGCGCCCGGTTCCAGAGCTTCTCTCTCTGGACCGGGCTTTTTCGTTATCATGAGATTATTATTTTGAAATTCTGTCCTTGATTAACATTCCTTGAAGATGATCAAACTCGTGCTGAAGCACACGTGCCAGGAATCCCTTAGCTTTTATTTTTATTTTCTTCCCACTTTCATCGATTGCTTTTAATTTGATTTTTTTTGCTCGTTTAATTTGGTGCCAGTAGTTGGGGATACTCAGACAACCTTCTTCCATTTCGGCCTCGTCTTTTGAGTATTCTGTCATTTCCGGATTTATATAAGCTTCAGGCACTTCATTTTCAATGGCGAGCTTCTTGTCTATTACGAATATCTGTAAATCAAGTCCAACTTGGTTAGCTGCCAGGCCGACTCCACCCGCCTCTACCATCTTTTTTTTCATATCAGAAACTAACCGAGTTATCTCAGGTGTTATTTGTGCTATATGATCAAGCTTCTTGCGAAGTATTTTGTTTGGTTGGATTACGATATCCATTATTTTGCCTTGATCCAGAACAAATAATACCTTCTATCACCATTCGAATTCCCAGCGAGAATTCAGCATTCCGTCAAAAGAGTGGATTCATCTCGCATTTAAGAAATTATACTGCTCGATGACCATGCAATCCACTTTTTTGACGGTGCTATAAGATATTATTTGTTCTGGATCTATATAATATTCCTTGGATCGACATCAATTGTCCACCCAGTGGACACGAGTCTCAGGAGTTCGTTTCTTTGGGCCAAGACCTTTTCGTCTATTTTTTTAATTTTTATAATTATATTCCACGCATAAACTGATTTCTCTCTGGAGATAAAGGCTTCCGATGGTGGTAAGATCACAATATCATTTGACGCTATTCTACCCCTTTCAATTATTAATTTATCATACAAGATAGATGCCTCTTTTCTGCTTTTGTGCTGATCAAAATGTCTGTAGGTAAGCTTCACTAGTTGAGAAAACGGAGGATAAGAAAATGTTCTTCTATTAGACAGTTCATTTGTAAAAAATTTGTTAAGATTTTTTTCTGCTGCATATTTGATGGCAATATTTTCTGGACTGTGAGTCTGGATAATTAAGCGATCGGACATCAAACCCAATGTGTAGATTTGTCTAAATAGTGATTCCTCGGCTCTAAAGTCAGGAATGTTGATAAGTGTATCGGCACTAATTATGCCAGATAATGCTATTTTTGGCAATTCATATTGATAGCTAAAAATTACCTGAGTTGTAATTAATATGCTGGGCTCAGAGGTAAGAAAAGCCCCAATTATTTGTTTCTCAGTTTCTTCGTTGTTTTTTGCAGCATCGCTATCCAAGCGGAATATTCTTAATCCTTTGGCCTCGTGTTTATTTTTAAATTTTTCCAATTCTTCCTCAACTCGTTCAGTTCCAGTACCGCGATCTTTTAGTTTGTAGCTCCCACATGCGGGACATAAATCTGGCCTTTTTTGGGTGTATTTGCAGTGGTGGCAAATCAGGATAGGTTTAGGGCTTGTGGCCGACTGAGTACCGCCTTCATAAATTTTTTTGTGTAAAACAAGAGAAGAGTTGCAGTTGGGGCATTTCAGCAATTGGCTACATTTTTGGCATAAAACAAATGTAGAATAACCACGTCTGGGTGTATATATGATCGTATTTTGTTTGAGTTCGACAGCCTGAAGCAGTGAATCCTGAAGTTCTCTACTGAAGATGGAATAATTACCGACCTTTATTTCCCTTATCATGTTCAATATTTCTCCTAGCCGAGTGTCATCGGTCTTTTTGTTGGGTTCTTTACACAAATACCAGGTTTCAAGGCGTGGTACCGTCGATCCATAAAGAATTTGGGCACTATTAAGCTTGGCAATGAATTTTGCCACGTCTGCTGCATTGTACCTTGGCATCATACCTGATTTATAGTTTTCGTTTGACTCATCATCTACTATTATCATTCCAAGATTGTTGAAATTTAAGAATAAACCAACTCGTGTACCTATGACTAACTTTGATTTTCCAGATTCAATCTGACGCCAAGCGTTAAAGTAATCCTTGTTTGTAAGGCTGCTTGAAATAAAAATAGGATCAAACTCTTTATATACTTTTATAAAATAATTTGCTGATGTATTTTCTGGAACTAAAATAAATACTTGCTTGCCAAGGTTTATATACTTTTTTATATGTTTTAAGTATTGTTCAGCTTGGTTCTGTATTTCAGAAAAAAATAACTCAGGATTACTTTCTTTGGCTTGTGTATTGGCTTCGGGCTGAGCATGATGATCTGTTCCGTATCCTCTTTTACCCCAGAATGGAGGAAGAATAGTCCTGATAGATATCCCAAGCGGTGAGTAGTAATGTGAAGATATGTGGGCGGCGATTTTTAATTGAATATCAGTTACAATCGGTTCTTTCACTAATACTTTATTAATGTTTTTAAGTTCAAACTCAACATTTTTTTTAAAAACCATTTTTCTAGATTTTGCGAGATCGGAACCTATTACTATGGCTTTGGTTTTTCTTTTACCGATAGTTACCTCGACTGTTGAGCCGCAAGGTAGTTTCTCTTTGTAAAAATAGCTCAAAATTTGAGCTTGGTTCCTGGGAATCATTGATAATGGGATGACGTCTATTATGTACATACCTTCTTGAGTCAATAACATCTTCTATCACCATTCACAAACCCAGCCCGCTTCGCCGTAGGCTCCAGCGAGGCGAGCGAGTTTGTTCATGTCCGTTGAAGACGTTGATTAATCTCGCAATTTAGTAATTATACCACTTGATGACCATGCCCGCCTGCTGACGAGGCAGGCAATCTACCCTTTCAACGGTGCTGTCTAGATTGCGTGGATTATATTCTGTATAATTAAAATTATGTCAGGCACAAAAAACAAAGAGGTCAGAGTTCGTATCGCGCCGAGTCCGACCGGTTTTCTTCATGTGGGGACGGCAAGGGCCGCGCTTTTTAATTGGTTGTTTGCCAGACACTATAGTGAGGGCAAGTTTATTTTGCGTATTGAAGATACAGATCTTGAGCGATCAGAAAAAAGATATGAAGACGATATTATAAGCAGCTTAGAATGGCTGGGCTTGAAGTGGGACGAATTCTATAAACAAAGTGACCGTACGAAAATATACTCAAAATATATAAATAAATTATTGGATACTGGGTATGCCTTCTGGTGTTATCATACTGAAGAAGAGTTGGAGAATGAGCGCAATGTGCAAATGAAGTCCGGCGGCGTACCGGCTCACTGGTGTGAGTATAAGAACCAAAAAGATAAGGGTAAGAAGAATGAAGCCAAAGAGGGAATTATTAGATTAGTAGTTGATGGAGATTCAGGCAGAAAAATAAAGTTTAATGATATCGTAAGGGGGGAGATCGAGTTTGAATTACGTTTACTTGGAGATATAAGCATTGCAAAAGACATAGATATACCGCTTTATCATTTAGCGGTTGTTGTTGATGATTACGAAACTGAGATATCTCATGTAATACGCGGTGAGGATCACATAGCCAATACGGTTAAGCATATTTTGATACAAGAGGCCTTGGGTTTTGAGCAACCTCAATATGCCCATCTGCCGCTTATACTTGGAGAAGACAGGTCAAAATTATCCAAACGCCACGCGGCAACCTCACTTAATACATATAGGGAACTTGGGTATTTACCTGATGCGATGCTGAACTTCCTAGGATTTTTGGGATGGACACCCAGAGATTCTGCTAAGGAAATAATGACGGCTAATGAAATGATAGAGCAATTTGGGTTAGAGGGCGTACACAAATCTGGGGCTGTTTTTGATATCAAAAAACTTAACTGGATTAATTCACACTATATTAAGATGGAGAATGACCAAGGTCTAATTAATTTGATTGCGCCTTTTGTGGAAAAATATTTTGGTAAGCAAGATGTTGAATTTATGATAAAGATGGCAAAAATTTTCCGTGAAAGATTGGAGTATCTAGACCAGGTAAAAGAGTTTCATTTCTTCTTTAAAGAACCGAAATATGATAAAGAGCTTCTTCGCTGGAAGAATAGCCAAGATAGCGAGATAAAGGAATCGTTGACTAGATCAAGGCAGATTGTAGAAGATTTCGGTGTTGAGGATAAACAAACGCTAGTGTCCAAACTGGACGGTCTTTATCCGGGGAACAGGGGACTTGCATATTGGCCCTTACGAGTTGCATTAAGTGGCGAGAAGGCATCGCCGGACCCAGTAGATATAGCTATGATTTTAGGTAAAGAAAAAACCCTCGAGAGGGTTATGGGGGCATGCGATTTGTTGGTTTGATCAATCAAATGGCATGTAGCCTTTGTAGTTCTTCTATTTCCGCATGGGCGGTCATAACCGCAAGTTCCTGGCTTGAGATTCTAGGTTTGTGAATGATGTGTAAGATGTCCCTATTATTTGGTTTCCTGAGGTCTGATGGACGCAGTTCCATTCCTATAACCAGAACGTTTAGAAGTTGCTCTATTTTATATTGCATGTCAATCCAAAAAGTTCTTGTTGGCAAATCGACGTTTTTCAATGACTCAAGGCTTATTTGTGAGCCATTGCCACGCGTGAATATTTGAAATGTAAAACCTGAAATGGCAAAAATCTTGCCTGCTAGTTTTTCCACGATGAGCACCCTTTTAATAAATGTACTATCCACATATTATAGGAAAAAGTAAAATTTGTCAACAATTAATTATTATATCCTTATTTTTAGGGTTTTGTTTTTTCGTGCCTGAGAATGTGTTCGCTTTGGACGATACCAGTGAGAAAATATTGGAACTTCGAAAACAGATAGAAGAACTTACCAAACAGGCCGACAAGTACAAGGGAACAATAAGCGAGAAACAAAAACAAGCGGATACCCTTAAGAGACAGATTGATATAATTACCAGTCAAATATCCCAGCTTGAGGTGCGAATTAACATAACAGACAGGCAACTCTCTTCAACAAAACTTGAGATTGATAGTCTTGAGTCAAAAATATTTGACGCAACAGTAGATTTGGAACGCAAGCGGAAGGCGATAGGGGAGCTACTCTCAATGTCATACGAAAGGGATAAGCTTAGTTTGTTGGCTGTGCTTTTGAAGAGTCCCAGGCTGTCGGATTTTGTGGACGAAGCCCATAATGCCGAGAGCATAAATATCCAGATGTTGTCCTTGCTTACAGAAATCAAAGCGGAAAAAGAAAGTCTCGTGGCTTATAAAATCGAACTGGACGCAAGGAAATCTGACCTTGAAGTCTTGAATGGAAAACAAATAAACCAAAAAGCTGGTTTGAAGGGGACGAAGTCGACAAAAGATAATTTGTTGGTTCAAACAAAAGGTCAGGAGGCTAAATACCAGCAGCTTCTTAGCGAGGTAGAAAAAAAGAAGGCAGAATTTTTCGGAGAGTTGCAGGGTCTTGAAGCTGAGGCCTTAAAGACAGGAGCGTTCATTGTGCATGTTACTGCGTCCTCGGTGCCCCCAAGAGGAACTAAGATTTTCAAATGGCCATATGGTGATTATTACATGACCCAGGGTTATGGTATGACTTCCTATGCTCGTAGAGGCGCATATGGAGGTGCCCCACACAATGGCATAGATGTGGCATCTGGTCTCGGTTCTGCAATAGGAGCCATAGGTTCAGGGGCTATATTGGCCAGTGGTTTTAACAACGGATTTGGTAACTGGGTGGCGGTGAGACATGACAACAACATGGTTAGTGTATATGCGCACATGGTCTCTCCTTCTGGTTTGGCAAATGCCACCCCGGTTTCTGTCGGTTCAATAATTGGCTATGAGGGAAGCACAGGCAACTCTACTGGCTCTCATCTACACCTAAGTTTGTACAAAGATTTTTTTACCTATATTAATGAAAAAAACGGGCAGCTTTATTTTAACTATTTTGATGGGTCGGTTAGTCCATTAGACTATTTATAATCTAGTAGGTTTAGGTTTAAACTACCTTTTTTGTTAAAATTTAAACAATGAATAAAATATTAATACTGGGTGGTGGATTCGGGGGAGTGAGAGCTGCCTTGGATTTGGAGAAAAAATTCAAGTGGGGAAAAGACGTAGAGATCAGCATCATTGATAAAAATGAATCCCAGACTTTTAGTCCGGCGCTTTATGAGGTCGCCTCAGTGTATGGGATAGATCATCAACATCCATATCATACCAAGATTAGGGGAATGGTCAGTATCCCATATGATAAAATTTTTAAAAATAAAAAAATAAAATTTGTTCAAGCTGAGATTAGGCATATTGATCTTGCCGCAAGACATGCTGTGACGAGTAGCGGTCTAGTTGTTGGATTTGATTACTTGATAATAGCCATGGGATCTACAGTTTCAACTTTTGGTATTCCTGGGGCTGATGAGTATGCTTTGAAATTCAAAACGATAGAGGATGCTCTTATGGTAAGTGATAAAATCCAGGAATTGTATACTCAAGTAGCTCAATCTAAGCGATCATTGCCAGTTAGGATATTGATAGGTGGAGCGGGTTTTAACGGTGTTGAGTTGGCAGCCGAATTGTCCAACTGCACAGGTCATGTGGCTCATCGTCAGGGTATTGTTCAGAAGACATGCTCCTCAATTACCCTTTTCGAATCAGGCCAGAAAATATTGCCACACATACTCGACAAGGGAAGAAAGATAATTGAAGAAAGGTTAAAAAAACTCGGCGTGACTATTTTAAATAATTCTCTCATTGAAGAAGTTGGACCAGATTATGTAAGAACAAAAAAAGGAGATCGCATAGAAGGAGATATTATAATTTGGTCCGGAGGAGTAAAAGCCATTGATTTGTTTAAATCTATCGTCGGTCTAAAAGTAGATGAGAGGGGACATATATTAGTAAATGATTTTCTGCAAGTTGAGGGTTATAAAAATATTTTTGGTGTAGGTGACAATATTGTTTTTGTTGATCCCAAAACATCAAAACCCACACCACAAATGGCATTCCTTGCTATAGAGCAGGGGAGAGTGGCTGCTGAAAATATCACTATTCTTATGAGTGGTGTTCATCTTCTTAAAAAATATAAGCCGGCGTATAATGTATGGATAGCCCCAGTGGGAGGGAAGTATGCAGTAACCTATATGGGCGGACTGACTTTTTATGGTTTTATAGGTTATATATTGAGAGAACTAGCAGACTTAAGGTATTTCTTGTCAGTGTTACCACTCGTTCAAGCTACAAGGCTGTTTTTTGCAGAAATAAGAGCGTTCAGTAGAAATGATTAGGGTTGTGGATAACTTATTTGACATTTAGGAAATATATTGTTTAATATTTTATAAAATAGGGAAGGGGGGTGTATTAAGATTAAAAGAAAAATATTATTTATAATTTTTACTTTTGTTTTGTTCCTAGGTTCATCTGGTGACTCTTTGGGATACTCTGCGAATGATAGTAACCTTGAAAATAAGCCTGCACAGAATAATCCTTTAGATCTGATACCAAAGAGTCTTAGAAACGAATTACTAGGGACAACAGCCCCGGCATTGCCAACGGGCTTAAGGCAGGGTTTGGGTAAGGTGTTGTCTGACTATGTTGGAGATGATTTGGGGGCATCTGGTGACTTCAAGCTTTTGAATAGAGAGAGCTTATCATTCGATGATATTCTTGGGGGTTTGAAATCTGTTGCGGTTTTGGCGATTAATTTATTCCTGATTGTTATACAAGTAGTCGTAGGGATACTAAAGGCTCTTTTGCCATTCCTAAGTAAGTAAAAGAATATCATGTCGCATAAGTATGATTGTGCGACGTATCAAAACAAAAAACCGAGTTTTAACTCGGTGCTCCCTGTTCGGGATTTATGAAGGTAACCTTAATGCCTTGTTTGGCAAATATTGCAGAGATGATCAGTTCTCTGGTCGCCTTAGAAGGCGTGACCATACTGTCATTGTTTAACGCAAGTTCACGCTGTCGCATGCTCGTATTGTTCTCCTCGACAAGCCACTCTACCTCTTCTCTTAATTCTGGTGAGATGAGCGCCAAGTTGTTAAGAAATCTTTTGTCTCTTATCGCATGTTTGGGTACGCCACATGCCAGCAGGTACAATCCAACACAACAACTTCTTTGATCCGAAGATCTAAGCAAACCTGATTCCCACGGTCCATGACCGGAATACCAATTAGAGTAGTTGATCACAAAACTCGTGATCTTTCTTGTGAAAGTAGTCTCCATGCATAGCTCGCTCCCCTACTAGCCGTTGCTATAAATATAGTAATATACAACTAGTTTAATGTCAAATAGTCTAGAACTGTTTTAATGTTATTATTCCTTTATGTTTTATTCTAATGTAGAAAATTTTAAGGCTGGAAGTGGATATGAGATTGATGGTATCTGGTATCCTCGCGTGACTTCCATTGTCTCGATCAAGGCCAAGCCGGCTCTTTATCATTTTTACGCAAGTCAGCCTAGTTTTGCCGCCGGAGAAGCTGTTAAGGCCAAGTCGGCTGAGGAAGGCACCCTTTTGCATGAGACAGTAGAATCAATCCTCAAAAAAGAAACAGTCACTATACCCGACTCCGTGGCACCAGCCGTAGCTGCATTTTTAGATTTTCAAAAACAAAATGAAATTGTTCCTCAAATGATTGAAGAAAGAATTATAAGTAAGAAGCATCACTATGCTGGCACAATGGATTGCTTGGCTGAACTCAACGGTCAACTCGGAGTACTGGACATCAAGACGTCATATGCAATTTATAGGGATTATGGGATTCAGACCTCTGCTTATGTTGAGGCGCTTGGTGAGAATCCATCCATGCCACCCCTTAAGCGTTGGATATTGCGCTTGGATCAAGCGAGGAGTTGTATTAAGGGCTGCGGTTCAAAGATGCGTGAGAAGGGCGGCAATATCAAGGTGAGGCCAGCAAAGGGAGTTGTCGCGGCTCGATGTCCGCATGTCTGGGGTGATCTTATTGGCGAGGTTGAGTTAAAAGATTTGCCCGGCCAAGAACATGACATCAGGGCTTTCTTGGCATCAAAGACTCTTTGGGAGTGGGAGAACGAGTTTTGGTTGAAGCAGATATTTAAGAAGTAGAATAAAAACTATACGATGTCCTCCATGTTTATTTTGGGCACACTTCGCCGCCCCAGTGGCGGCTTCGTTATTTCGTCTCACGGATTTGATTTTTGATCAGGAAATATTTTATCAAAAATCAACCAGGCCCGCCTGCCGGCGAGGCAGGCAATCCGCTCGTCGGAATACGCAAAAACAAACATGAGGACATCTTGCGGGTCTTCTCTATTGGTTGCAATTTCCGGCGAGAGTGTAGCCGGCGGAAATTGCTGCGGATTCGTTGGGGAATATTATTTTGTTTTTTTCGGAAATTCGAGCCGCGCCCGAGCACCATGGAAAATGGTAGAGAGTGCTGTTCTTCGAGGCTACAACTTCGCTTTCAAGGGGTGGTTTGGTGGCAGTTACTTCCCCACTCCCTGAAGTTTTGTTTTGTTGCGCAACTTCATCTGGACTTAGTATCTTAATTTGTGCCCTTTGTTCGTGGTTGAGTGATATTTTGCCGATATTAAAGGCTATTATCGAAATCATTACCACACTAAGTGCCAGGACAATATCAGCTTGATTTTGTTTTAGTAATTTGATAAGATTCACGTAATTAAGAACGACTTGATTGTTTTAATAAAATTTGAGCCTAGTGCTCATTTTGTTACTAAATCGATTCGCTCTTGGACAATATGGCGCATACAAAGGCTAAATCTACGACAAAATTAGGTAGGGATTCCGAATCTAAGCGTTTGGGCGTCAAGCTTTCTGACGGCCAAGCGGCTATTATCGGCAATATTATTATCCGTCAGCGTGGTAGCAAGGTCTGGCCGGGTATGGGTGTCCGCATAGGCAGTGACGATACTATTTATGCAATTAAGGACGGCCGAGTCAAGTTTGTAACCAAAAAGAAAAAAAACCACGACGGCACCCGAAGACTCGTTAAAGTTGTAAGTGTCGTCTAGTCTAAAAATACTTTACACCTAACAAAAAACCACCGCCTTGGTGGTTTTTTGTTAGGTGTTGCAAAAACTACAAAAAATTCTGCTGTAGTGATAGGATTACTTGTTCAGCGGAGGCGTGTGTGTTTTGCGAGAGGAGTGCATCGTCGCGACCAGCAAAACACACACGCGGAGTTGAGTGGGGGGGGGTATTAATTTTTGCTGCGAGTTCTTATTTGTTTGCCAAAACCAAAACCTTAATCTTGGCTTTAACCTCTGGGTGTAGGTCTATCTCGACCTCATGTTCCCCTACTGTCTTGAGATGCTGAGGTAAGTTTATGTTTTCTTCTTTTAGATTAATCCCCGTGTCTTTTAGAGCGTGTATTATTTTTTTCTCGTTTATAGAACCATAAAGATGGCCTTCATCATTGGCATCCTCTGTAAGTTCAAGGGTAGAACCCTCTAGCTTGCTTGCTAATTCTAATGAGGCTGTCTTATCTGTTTCGTATTGTTTCTCGCGCTTTGCTTTTAGGGAATCCGTCATCTTGAGGTTTTTGTTTGTGGCGGCCTGGGCTAGTTTATTTGGTAACAAAAAATTTCGGGCATAACCGTCTGAAACATTCTTGATATCCCCTATTTGGGCGACGCCCTTTATGTTTTGTAAAAAAATTACTTTCATCTTAGATTTTTAATCAATTCCCTGGCCTTATCCAACTGAGGATCCTTTTCGTTTTGTACATCTTCCTGTGTTCTTTCGATTTCTATGTCTGGCTTGATGCCGTTTTCATGTATGGATTGTCCCTTTGGGGTTAGCCATTTGGCTATAGTTATTTTAACTGATGATTTACCAGCTAACTCATCAACTTCTTGAACTGAGCCTTTGCCGAAACTGGTTTCTCCAACTACCAATACCCCCCTGTTGTCTTTCAATGCTCCAGCCAATATCTCCGATGCTGAAGCTGAGCCTTTGTTGATTAAAACAATTATTGGATAGTTTTTCAATAGGCCGTTGGGTTTGCTCAAAAATTGGTTTTCCTTGCCATCGCCGAATCTTTCTATGGTTACAATCTTATCAGAGTCTAGGAAATAACTTGCCAGGTTAACCGCTGAGTCAAGTAATCCGCCAGGATTGTTGCGTAGATCTAATATTATCCTGGAGACATTTGATTTTGCTATTTCTTCAGCAGCCTTTTGGAACTCATTGTCGACATTTTGATTGAAGGCAAAGATCTCAATATACGCAATATTTTCATCGAGAATCTTCCAGTCAACCGCGGGTATTTTTATGTTATCTCTTGTTATGGTTAATTCCTTGGCTGCGCTAAGTCCATCTCTGGCAATGGTTAAAACAACCTTGCTACCCCTGGCGCCTCTTATTAATTGTACTGCCTCATCTAGTTTCATGGCTTCAGTCGATTTTTCATCTATTTTTAGGATTTTATCTCCGGCAAGAAGCCCAGCTTTGGCTGCCGGGGTATCTTTTATGGGAGCTATAACCGTGAGCATGTTTTTTCTAAGACCTATTTCTATACCGATACCACTAAAAGAACCATTTATTTGTTGTTTAAAACTCTCGCTCTCTTTGGGTTTAAGAAATACGGTGTATGGATCACCTGCGGCATTAACCATTCCTTCAATGGCACCATAAATTAGTTCTTGGGTATTGAGTTTAGATCTGTCTACATAGCGGTTGTGCAAGAGTTCCCAAACGTTCCAAAACAATGCAAAATCCACATCTTGGGCCTGGCCGGCATCTTTATTTATTAGATTACCAACTACATTTTCAGGGGTCCTAGAATCGTTGTAATAAAAACCGCCGAGGAAACCCACGGCTAGTGCCAGTACAACTGTTATTAAAATAAATCTTTTCGGCATGATAAGTCTTGGTTTTTAAATTTTTACTTTTCTCAAGTCGTGGTATTTCCAGAAAAACTTAAAAGCGCTTTGTATGTGCCAGCGAGTTTTGCGGTTAAATATCGCATCCAGAATACCAAGTTTAGATTTTGATTCTCTCTGGTGATAGTGATAAAAAACTGCCTCTGGATAATATACTACCTTATAATCATTATGCCAGAACCGTCTTGCCCAATCAACGTCTTCAAAATACATGAAGAATCTTTCATCCATGCCCCCTACTTTTTCAAGGGCTCTACGACTTATCATCATGGCCGAACCCATTATCCAGTCTGGTGTTTGAATTTGGGTGTAATCAGCATCTGTCATTAGGAAATTATTTATTTCTTTTTTAAATCTTTTAAGACGACCCAAAAATGTTCTTCTGGCCAACACCGTTGATGGCTTGTAGTAGCTGAAAAAAGTTCTCTGATGTGTTCCATTGAAATTGAGTATTTGTGGTCCCAACATTCCTATGTCCTCATGTTCCTGGATATATTGGAGCATTTTGCCTATTGAGCCCTCTGTAACTATGACATCAGGATTAACAACAAGAATATATTGTCCTTTAGAGTGCTTAACGCCCTCATTTACGCCCCTAGAATAACCGAGGTTTCCCTTAAAGGGTAGGTACACAACTCCAGAAAAGTTAGATTTTATTATGTCCCTGGCTTTGTGGGATATCGTCGAGTCGATGACGATAATCTCGCGGTCGATTTCAGATGTAGTTTTTGTGAGTGAATCCAAACAAAGCTTCAAAAGCTCCGGTGTCTGGTGGTGCACTATTATTATTGATAGATCTTTCATATTTTGTTATTGTATTGTTTAGTTATTTATAAATAGGAGCTAGGTTTTTTAAGGGCCGAAATAGTATTTGAGAATTCTACTTGGTCAAAGGTTTTTGATGCAAACTTAGCGTCATACCTAGCTAATATGATTTATTAAATGACAGGGGGTCCATTGTGGGGTCCTTTTTAATTTATTAAAATTTCTGATAATAACTTTTGTATTGCGTCATAGTTTCCCTCCTTGGGCAGTAAGATGTATTCACCTTTTTCGGTTTTGGTTTCATAGACAAGGTTGTCCGTGGTTATAACGTAATTTTTGGTTCCCGTTTTGCCTCCGAATCCACTTGCAAGAGTCACCATATCCTTTATGTCCCAAAGTTGGAAGTCGGTTCTTATGTGGTTTTTAAGATCAGACAGTAGCCCAGTTACCTTGTTCGGGTTAGATAGGAAACCAAGAGAAAGCGCCTTGGTTTTTATGGCCGCTATGACCTCTTGCTGGCGTCTAGCTCGGTCGAAGTCACTTGTGGAATATCTAGAGCGTACATAATAAAGAGCCTGGTCGCCTTGAAGATGGTTGTCTCCTGCCGGTAAAGAGAATTCATATCCCCATTGGTTTTTTTCTTCAAATGGCTTGGCTAGTCTTATATCAATTCCGCCAATATTATTAACGATCTCATTGAAGGCATCAAAATCAAAAACAACAGCCTTGTCTATATAAACACCAGTGAGGCGAGACAGAACCTCCTTTGCGATGGCGATGCCATTGCTGCCCTCTAGTCCCCTTTCGTAAACAGAATTAATCTTTCCTTTTATGCGGATATTTTTTGAGGCAGGAGTCTTAATCTCAATGTCTACGTAAAGATCACGCGGAATTGATACAAGGGCTGTTTTTTTTGTAACCTCGTCAATGCTGGCGATAATCATTGTGTCAGTAAGAAGTCCCCCCTCGCCTTCTATTGCGGCATTATCCTCACCACGTAGACCAAGTATTAAAATATCGAGCCTGTCAGATTCCTTTTCGGGCATTGGATAGGGATCTGGCTTTGACTCATCTTGTCTTTTGTCAAAAATATTGGCCACACCATCCCACCATGAAGAATTATCAACCGATATGGTGTTATATGCGAGACTAAATTGGTAGCCATAATAGCAGCCTATTAATATTGCAGTGACCAAAAAATAAAACAACGGCCTTTTGTGCCAAGGCTTTTTTGTATGATTCTGGATTATTGGGTTCAAATTGTTGTTTAGGATCGGATCCATCGGCGGAATTCTTCTGGTGAAATATTAGCTTTTTTCATAATTTCTCTTCTTCTTTTTAACATACGAGGCAGTAGTCTGGCAACCTTAAAAATTTCCAAAATCATAATCGGTTCGAAAAGTAAAAAATATCCCCATAGCCTTATTTGTCTCCACAAAATATGTGGCAAATCACTAAAAATATTTTCTGTAAAGTCATTTTTTATAATGGTGAGGGTGGTATTGCGCCAATCCAGTCTTCTTTTAAAAAGAGGCACTGTTTTGCGTATCTTGATGAATTCTTTTATTTTACCCTCGGCTAAGTTCTTGGTAGTTTTCCTATCATGCCAGGCGATTACCCCAGGATCGTATATCTGCTTCCAGCCGAACATCCTCATGCGCCAAGGCAGATCTAGATCATCTCCATACCAAAAATAATCATGGTCTATTATTTTATTTCCTTGTGTTTTAAGTCGGCAGTCATCTAGGGCTTGCCTGCGGAAAAATGGAACCGCACCCTCCACTGCAAAAATTTCTTTTTTAATGTTAAATTGTTCATTGTCTTTTTCGCCATGGCCTACATTAACTATCCTTCTTGATCTGAATATTTTAAATCCAAGAGTATCTATTGTGTTAGTCTTTTCAATCCTTGGCTCTCCGTTCATTACAAGCATGCCGTACTTATAAACTCTTGCTTGCAATGCTCCAATTTTTTGATCTCGCTCCATAGTTTCAACTCCATTTTTTATGAAGTCCTTGTCTAGAATAACATCAACTGAGAGTACAATTACATATTCTCCTGTGCTGTATGTGAGCAGCTCTTCCTGGGCAGGCCACATTCCCAAATTTTTTGTCGACTTAATAAAATTAAATTTTTTGAATTTTGACTCATTGATCCTTGGTTTTAGATTTTCGACAATGCTGACAGTCGAGTCGGTGGACGCGTTATCCCAGATATTGAGTTCGATCAGTTCATGATCGTATGTTTGCTCAAAAACCGACTCCAAACAGTGTTGTAAGTACTTCTCTCCGTTATAGACCACCAGGTTAATTGAGATTATTTTACTTGACATTTTATGTTTTAAATCATATATTATTAAAAGATTTTTATATGATCCGAGAGTATTTATGGCAAGACGGAAATTAAGTTATGTTGAATTTGAAGAGTGTGTTATTGCGTACCTTAACAAAAAATTGGATGGTGCCGACTCTTATAAGATCAATTTTTCTAAATTACGTTCTGATCTTGGGAGCGTGGTTGGTCTTGATTTTGACGAAGGAGAATATCTTTTTTTAATTAATTCTTTGATTGCAGCCGGAAGGATGGAATTAGTAAGCGTTCTTTTGTCTGGTGTGGGTAACCTTGATATTGAATTAGGTTTTTTGCCAGCCGAGTGTTAGGGCAACAGTCGTTACAAAAAAAAGAAATGCTCTCTCGTCAAACAGCGCTACGTCAGTAAGAGAATATATCAAAACCCATGGAATAGAAACAATAGCTACCGCGAAGTATGTTTTGGTCAGGTTGTCATTTGTGGCAATAAAATTGGATAATATTTTTTTAATAACTGTCAGCAAGAACCATAAAGCTATTATAAGTGATATGATGCCGGTTTCTGCGGCAACGTGTAAATAGAGATTGTGTGCCGATGATCCAGCCTTGGCCTTGGCAAGATCCTCATCTACTACAATGGGGAAATTTCCTATTCCAACACCTAGCAATGGGTGTTTTATTATGGATTTGATGGAATCTTTCCATATCTCTATCCTGCGTGCGTTTGAGGTCTCACTTATATCTATTGTGGAGCGTACTCTTTTACCCAGGATTGCCGTATTCCCCTTTGTCATCTGGAACTGATCTGTGGCCATTATATAGTAAGCAAGACCGAATAATATGAAAAAAATTACTATGTATGAGGATGTGTATTTGAATATGGCAAAAAGCGAGGGGTCATTTGTGTGACTGTGCTTAAACCATGGGATGAAAACAATCGATATGATTGTTACTAGGAGCCCCGCGACCCAGATGCCTCTGGTTCCACTTAAAATCGCTGCCAAGAAGATGAATGGCACAAAAACAACTAAGAGACTTGCTCTGGTTTTTAACATCGCACGCAGCCCCTCCGGAGATTTTTTGACCACTCTTTCAAGGGCCAGTGCCATAACCGCTGGAAGTCCAAGCAAAATGAATATCGGAAATGAGTGAGAATCTGGGAAGATGGAGAACATCCTGAGCGATAGTTGATCCCCAAAATAAGCAAACCAGGTATTTGCCTTAATCGCAGTATCGGCCCATAGGTTGCCAAATAAATTGCGCTGGACTACTCCGCCCCAGAAATCAACAAATTGAAAAATATCCATGAAGTACACAGATGCTAACTGGATCATGCCAAGCAGAGTGACTATAATTGTCGGGACGGCAATGTTTTTAATAAGACGCTCAGAAAAACCGGCATTCTTTCTTGTGAGGTTATAGATAACAATTCCAATCAGAGACAGGTTAATGAAATATAAGATCCTCTTGACCGCTAAACCAAAGCTCTCGGCTTGGGCAATTGATAATATGGAAAGCCCAAGCAGGGCAAATAGTAAGATGGCTACCCGATTTTGATATAATTTTTTAAAATTTAGGCATCGTCTATATTCTTTCCTATTTATCCAAGCCCATTTTAAGAAAATTAACCCAGACATAATTCGCCACATGTTGAAAGAATCGAACTCTGTTGTGATTGGTATGGCTATGAAAAAAGGAATCGAACGAACAAAGAATGCAATCGAATCTTCTAACGGAGTCCACAGTGCAAAAATTGCCAGTAATATTGTCCAGTAAGGCACAACTGAGCGTGGTAAAATTCCAAATATAACTAATCCAAAAACGGCCATG
>Ga0209542_10007343_pt1 | contig 21030 bp, 21 predicted proteins | sample RifCSPhighO2_01_FD_184028 | JGI IMG/M metagenome (GOLD analysis project Ga0209542, IMG submission 184028) | Soil microbial communities from Rifle, Colorado - Rifle CSP2_plank highO2_0.1 (SPAdes) (version 2) | ecosystem: Environmental > Terrestrial > Deep subsurface > Rock core/Sediment ... | reverse complement strand
GTTCTTTGAGCTTGAGAGAGAATTCAAGGATATCGAGAGAGCTAAAATAATCATTGATAAAATATTGAAGATAAAAGAAAAATGCGAATTGAAAGAAGAGCAGTTGAAGAATGAGAAAAGCAACTGTAGGGTTATTGGATTGACATTAGAGACAAGGCCTGACTGCGTTGATTTAGACATTGGGAATTTCATGCTTGAGTTGGGAGCAACTAGAATTGAATTGGGAATTCAGAGTGTTTATGATGATGTTTTGGAGTTTGTCAAAAGAGGACATGGGACTAAAGAAAGCAAAGAAACCATAAAATTATTAAGGGATTTAGGATTTAAACTGAATTTGCATTACATGATCTTTTCAAATGATACAAAAAAAGAAGTTGATGGAATGAAAAAATTATTCTCTGATGGAGATTATAAGCCAGACATGCTAAAAATATATCCATGTATGATATTTCCCGGAACAGAGCTTTATACTTTATTCAAGCAGGGAAAATACAAAGAAGTTAAGACTGAGAAAGCTGCCGAGATAATCTCTGAATTCAAGAGATATATTAAAAGATTTTGTAGAGTAATGCGTGTTCAGAGAGACATTCCGCCTAAGTTTTCTTCGGGAGGTGTTGACAAGAGCAATCTAAGGCAATATGTTGACGAGTTATGCAGGAAGAAAGGAATAAAATGCAGGTGCATAAGATGCAGGGAGATTGGAAGGAATGAAAAAATAACTGATGATAATGTTTATGTTGATGAATTCAATGCAAATGGGGGAAAGGAATTTTTCATTTCTATCGGCAAAGATCCTTTAATTGGTTTTGCAAGATTAAGGTTTCCTTCTCAGTTTTTAAGAAGAGAAATCACCAAAGATTCTGCTATTATAAGAGAATTGCATATTTATTCCTCTGCATTGAAAGTTGGAAGCAAGGGTGGAGGATATCAGCACAAGGGTTATGGTAAGATATTAATGGAAAAAGCTGAAGAAATCTGCAAACAGAATGAAAAGAAAAAATTATTGGTTATTTCTGGAGTAGGAGTAAAAGGTTATTACATCAATAAATTGGGCTACAGTAAAGATGGGGTTTATGTAAGCAAATATTTATAATTCTTTTCTTTAGATTAATTTTTATGACAAATGAAGAGTATAAAAAATATAAGGAGGAAGAAAAGAGATTATTAAGCTTAGTTCCTGAAATAGATAGAACAGCTGCAGAATTCTATTTGGAGAAGAGATATGATTATTATTTTTCCATTTATAGTGAGGAAAAATTAAGTTTTATTGAGTCAAAAAGTAAAGCGAATGAAGATTTAGAAAGAATTATTAGAAATGAAGATTGGTTAAATATGTACAGGTTTTTGATGTCTAGACTTATAACCAATTGAGTATAAATAAAATTTGACTATTATTTAAAAAATGGTTATTCCTTAAAATTATGTGAAATAGAAAAGTTTTTAATTGAATATTCTAAAATTAATTTACCTTATTATTGGGCCTATAATTCAATGGCAGAATGTCGCCCTTTGAGAATAAGTCATTAACTTTTTTCAGGCGAATACAAGGCGAATGTTCCAGGTTCGAGTCCTGGTGGGCCCATTACTTGCTAAACTTTTTCTTTATCATATTCCCGGCTTCCAGCATGGAATCAAATGTTCCTGCATCATTCCAAAACCCGTTCACTATCTTATAATCCAATTTGCCCATCTTCAAGTAAATGCTGAGCAAGTCAGGGCTTTCTAGTTCTCCTCTTGCAGAAGGCTTTAATGTTCTTATGAAATCAAACACATTATTATCATAGAGATATAACCCGCACATGATGTAATTGCTCTTTGGGAATTTAGGCTTTTCTTCGAGGGAGATTATTTTTTCGTCTTTTATCTCAACCACACCAGACCTTTCAGGATCTGGAACTTCCTTTATATGAATCCTTGCCCCTCCATTGAAATCACTGAAATTAAAATCATCCTCAAACAAATTATCAGCAAAAATCACTGCTATACTCCCGCCATCAGCAAATTCCTCTGAGCATAATACTGCATGGGCTGTTCCTTTCTGCTCTTGCTGGATTGCATAGCTTATTGGAATGTCAAATTCCTCTCCATTGCCCAATATTAACTTATACTGCCCGATATCCCTTTTGTTTACAACAATAAGGATTTCATCAACACCCGCTTTCTTCATGGTTTCTATTGAATAATAAATCAAAGGCTTGTTATACACTGGTAACAAGTTTTTTGAGATAATGTTTGTTATTGGCCTTAATCTTGTGCCCAGTCCAGCTGATATTATCACACCTTTCATAATTTTAAGAAATGACATTTATTTATAAATTTTAGTAATATTTATATATTACAAAATTGATTTTCTAATATAATGAATGGAAGATTATTAAAAGAATTGCAGAGGAACAAGAGATTCAGGAATTATTTTATGCACCATGGCATGCCACATAGGAAAAATACACTTTTAATATTAATATTGATTGCATTAATAATTTATTTCATATTCACAAAAGCAAATATTTATCTGATAATAGGGCTGACGGTTTTATTGATATTATTGATGAGGTAAAATGGGATTTTTAAGGACAATAGGAAGATTTATCGCTGGATTTCTTGTCTTGTTTGGCATTACATTATTCATTGTTTCTTATCTTGGGAGCCATGCTGTGAAAAACATCAATGTTCTTGAAACTGACATATCCTCTGACAAGGCTTTAAATGCTTTGTTCAAGGACTCTGGGGTTGATATTGAGCAGCTGAAGCAGTATTGTTCAGAAGATCTAGATAATGAGAACTGCAAGATATTCAGCAGGAATCCAATTTTAAGCGCTATTGAAAAGCAAATCAATGAATTCAGGTATTACGGAAATATGATGAGGACATTTGGAATCATATTTTTTATAATTGGACTGCTGCTTTTCATATGGTGCTCTGGCTTAATAGTTGGGTTAAGGGATGCTTCATTGATGTCATTCATCGGAATGGTTTTCTCTTATACTTATTTCAAGTTCATTATCCCGAGCATGCTAAGCAAATTACTGCCTGGGGAATTGATTGAGATATTCAACAATTGGATGACAATCACACTAAATCAGACATTAAACATGGTTTTGGTGCTTGGCGCAATCTTTTTAATACTAACTGTTGGATTATATATATTGAAAAATAAAATAAAAACTAAGGAAAAAAGTTCAATGAAACAAAATGGATCCTGAAGAAAACATATATGAGTATCAGGATAAATTCCAGATAAATCCTGAACTGCAGAAGAAATTCGAGCAGATAAAAAGCAAGATAGACAAGCTAAAGCAGGAAATAATAAAAAAACACAAGGAAGTTGTTGGAATTGCATTAATGCCTAACATAAGCCCATTGAGATTTTCCAGCTATATGGATGCCGGAATTAAAAAAGATGAAAAATTAGAGGAAGAAGACAAGGATAAAATCAACCTTCTTGTTCTTGTTGATGACCAGGAAAAGAAAGAAATGTTTGAATTGAAGCATAAAATAACAAAGTCCGTCCAGGATATTGCGAAGGGCATAGACAATAATTTCTTGGTCAAGGTTAAATTAATTTTTGAACTGAAAGAAGACTGCTTTGACGGAAGATACGAATTCTTGCAGTTAATTTCATTAAGCGCTATATTTTATGATCCAAATGAATTTTTAGCTGGATTAAAAGTTTCTGAAATTCACAAGAATATGGTAATCAAGAAATTCGACAAGTACATATTCAGCTATATTGCAGCGGGCTCTTTGTTCAGGGGGGACAAGAAAAGCTTTGACATAGATGTCTACATAATTGTTGATGACACAGATGTCAAGAGAATGTCAAGGTTTGAATTAAAGGAAAGATTAAGAGGAATTATCTTGAGCTATGGCACAGAAGCTGCAAGAATCGCAGGCGTTAAGAAACAATTTCATGTCCAGACTTACATATTGACTGATTTCTGGGAAGCTGTAAAGGATGCACATCCTGTGATGTTCACTTTCATCAGAGATGGTGTTCCATTGTATGACCGAGGAATGTTCATGCCATGGAGATTACTGCTGAAAATGGGAAGGATAAGGCCTAGCCCAGAAGCCATAGACATGCAGATGGATCTAGGCGAGAAGATGCTTACAAGGACAAGATTTAAGCTGTTAAGCGTTGTCGGCGAGGATCTTTATTATGCTATATTAAATCCTGCACAGGCTGCTTTGATGCTGTATGGAGTTAATCCACCAACCCCTAAAGAGACTATTGAATTAATGAGGGAAATTTTTGTCAAGAAGGAGAAATTACTTCCTGAAAAAGATGTAAAATTAATTGAAGATGTAAGGTTATTCTATAAGGATATTGAGCATGGGAAAATGAAGGAAGTTTCAGGAAAGCAAATTGATGATTTACTTGACAGAAGCAAGGAATATCTGAAGAACATAAAAAAATTGTTTGACAATCTGCAAAGGGAAAAGGACAAGGAGAATATTGACAACTTATATCAGAGCTGCAATGCATTAATCAAGGATTTAATGAATACTTACAACATGAAGGATGAATTGGAATTAGGATTCAAGAAACTAATCAGTCAAAATGAAATTCCAAGGAGATATCTTGAGGTTTACAAGAAAGTAAAGGAAGCAAAGTCAAAGAAATTAAGCAAGGCTGAAAATGACAAGATTGCAAGAGAAGCAAGAATGTTTATAAATTCTTTAGCTGAGTTCATTCAAAGAAAAAGAGATTATGAATTGGAGAGAGTGAGAGTAAGGGTGAAATATGGAAATAAATACGGTGATGTTTATCTATTTAATAATAATGCATTCATAGTTGAGGACATAGATGCCAAAGATAAAGTTTTGAGCAAGGCTAATGTCAAGGATGGAAGATTGAATAACATTCAAAAGAGCTCTGCTGAAGAATTTGAGAAGTTTACAAAGGAAAACAAGATACCTGCAACGAAGTTATTCATCAAAGAGAAATTAATTGAGGATTTGAAAGGAATATTTGGAAAGGACATAGAGATTATGGTTGGGTATTAATTAGTTTTATAAGTTTTTCTGAATTTCTTATTTTTATGACTGTTCAATATAATGTGCCTGTGTTGGTTTTGGATCCTTCTAGAGAATATATGATACAACATACTTTAATGAGGTTCCCCTGTTTTGTTAATAGTGGGGGTTATTTAGATGGTACTCGTTTTTCAAAAGAATATGCAGGACCTTATGTTGGTGATATAATTATAGTAAAAACACTGAGAGAGGATGCTGCAAAGGTAGCTCATAGAGTTCTTGGAGGTGTTGAAGGATTATTAGTTTTACCTATCAAAGAATGTGATTATGAAGAAGATAAAAGAAGAGTTTTAGAGTTAAGAGCAGAATTAAATAGCTAATTCTTTTAAAAAACCTTAAATAAACCCATAATAACCTTCTTTTGAAAATTTTCTTAATTTATTTATAAATTTTTCTGTATGCTTTTTTCTAATTTGTGTCTACAAGCCTTAAAACCTTAAAATTTTGATGTTTTGGTGTGGAAAGGTTTTTAAAGAAAATCTCCTTTTTTATAACATAAAACAGGTGATTTTTGGGGTAAATTTATGGCAAGGAAAATTACAATTTAGTTGAAAATGACTCAAGAATATAGCGCGAAAAGCATAACTGTACTTAAGGACTTAAAGGCAATCAGGCTTAGACCTTCAATGTATATAGGAGATACTTCTACAAGAGGTTTTCATCATTTATTCCAGGAAGTTTTGGATAATTCCATAGATGAAGCTTTGGAAGGTTATTGTAAGAATATTAATGTTATCATTCATAATGATAATTCTATAACTGTTGTTGATGATGGAAGAGGAATTCCAACTGACATTCATCCTGAAGAAAATAAATCTGCATTGGAATTAGTAATGACTGTTCTTCATGCTGGTGGAAAATTTGACAAGTCAACATATAAGATTTCGGGTGGATTGCATGGTGTTGGAGTTTCTGTAACTAATGCTCTATCAAAGTTTTTAGATGTGAAAGTTTATAGGGAAGGAAAAATATACCACCAGAGATATGAAAAAGGAAAAAAAATATGCGAAGTTGAGGTCATAGGGGAAACTGAAAAAAAAGGAACTGAAATTACTTTCCTACCTGATGATGAAATATTTACTGTAAAGGAATTTGATTATGATTACATAAAGAAAAGATTAAAGGAATTGGCATATTTAAATGCTGGATTAAAGATTTCTTTGGAAGATGAAAGAACTAATGTCAGGGAAGAATTTCATTATGAAGGGGGATTAAAAGAATTTGTGAAGGATTTGAATAAAGGAAAAAATATTTTATCTGATCCCATTTATATAAACAAAGAAAATTCAATATCTATAGAAATTGCAATGCAGTATAATGATAGTTATAATACCAAACTTTACAGTTTTGTAAATAATATTAACACTGTTGAAGGCGGAACCCATGAGGAAGGTTTTAGGACTGCGTTGACAAGAATTATTAATGAATATGACAGGAAAAATAATCTTAGTGATATTAAATTAACTGGTGATGATGTTAAGGAAGGATTGACTTGTGTTATTTCCATAAAAGTTCCTGAACCACAGTTTGAAGGACAAACTAAAACAAAATTAGGCAATTCAAATGTCAAGGGTTTAGTAAGCAGTGTTGTTTATGAAAATTTTAGCAATTATTTCGAGGAAAATCCATCTATTGCTAAATTAATCTGCAACAAGATAATTGGAGCTGCAAAAGCAAGAGAGGCTGCAAGAAAAGCAAGAGAATTAGCAAGAAGAAAAACTGCTTTTGGATCTGGAAGCTTGCCAGGAAAATTAGCTGACTGCTCTGAAAGAGATCCAACTAAATGTGAACTGTTCATTGTGGAGGGTGATAGTGCAGCTGGAACAGGAATCTCGGCCAGAGATAGAAAATTTCAAGCTATACTCCCCTTAAGAGGAAAAATATTGAATGTAGAAAAATCTAGATTAGACAAGTTATTCAAGAATGAACAAATAACTAATTTAATAACAGCACTTGGATGTGGAATTGGTGAAGAATTTAATATTAACAAATTAAGATATTACAAGGTGATTATTCTTACAGATGCCGATAGTGTTACTGAAGACACTCCTCTTTTATTATTTAATAAAAATAATGAAATTGAATTTAGTTATATTGGAAATTTTGTGAATGATTGTATTACCCCTCAAGAATACAAGATAAGCTCTTTTTCAATAAATCCTGGAAAACATCAAGTTAAGAAAATAACTAATATTGTAAAACATCCATTAAAAACTAATTTGTATGAAATAAAAACTAATTTAGGGTATAGTGTAAAGGCAACGTCTTATCATAGTGTTTTTGTATATGATGGAAGTAACATTGTTACCAAGAGAAGTAATGAAATAACTACCAAGGATTATGTTCTAATTCCAAAGAAACTGCCAAGAACTGACAGAGATTATGTTGTTGATTTGAGCAAAGATGTAGAAACTAAGAATGTTTATGCTAGTCTGAAAAAAAGTATTCTTAAAAAAATTCCTGATGAATCCTATGTTGATTTAAGCTTGGATGAATGGAATAAACTAAAGAAAATCAGAATGGCTTCTGGGATTAGCAGAAAGAAGATGTCAGAATTACTTAATATTTATTTTACTATTGTTGAACAATGGGAAACAAAAATAGATAACGTGATGCCAAAATATGATTTATTCAGAAAATATATAAAAATACTTAATGTAAATGAGAGAGATATTGAATTTAAACTATTTGTACCTATTAATGAGATTAACTTGGATAGAATTGATTGTAATAATTTTTATCTGAAAAATCATACTAGAAGATTAAAATTAAAAGTTGATATTGATAAATATTTGGTTTATCTCTTGGGATGGTATATTGGAGATGGTACTCGTTCAAGGGGTAAAAAAAATCCTTATAGATTTAGTTTGTGCATTGGAAATGATAAGCATCATTATCTAAATAGAATAAAATCTTCTATCAAAAAATCTCTTGATTGTAATGTGATATTAGATGATAATGTAAGGAATTCATTAATGGTTCATTTTAACTCTCTTACTTTTGAACTATTCTTAAAATATTTTGGATTATATGGAAAAAAAGCAAATGAGAAATTTGTTCCAAATATTATATTTAATCTGAAAAAGGATTTACAAGTTTCATTTTTGGAGGGATTATTGCATAGTGATGGATTTGCTTACGTCGGTAAGACTAGAGGAAAGAATGGGAAACCTATATTTGGACATTCTACTACTTCAAAAATTCTGGCAGAAGGTATTGTATTCCTTTATAGGCAAATGGGAGTTTTGCCTTCTATAATAAAATCAAGAGCAAAAGATCATTTATACAAAAACATTTTAATAAAGTCAAATTATGACAGTTATAATGTCATGATAGGATCTGTTGAACAGTTAATTAAAACAAATGATATATGGAAAAATCATAAGAATGCTTCTGTTTTAACTAATCATCTGTCTATTGTAAATAAAGGAGAGAACAGAAGATATGTGATTGATGTTAATGAAGATTTTCAGGGAGTTAAGGTTTTATCTATTAAAAAAATTGAAAATAAGGACAAATTTGTCTATGATATTGGTATTGATATTAATCGTAGTTTCATTGGAGGAGTAGGAGGATTAACCTTACATAATTCAGATGGAAATCATATATCCTGTTTATTATTGACATTTTTTTATAGATATATGCCTGAATTAATTAAGAATGGTTATGTTTATGTTGCCCAACCACCTTTGTTTAAACTAATTAAAAATAAAAAAACCACTTATATCAGAGATGAGGAAAATCTTAAGATAGCTTTGAAAGAACAAGGAAATGAGAATGTGATTGTTCAAAGATTTAAAGGTCTTGGTGAAATGGATGCTAATGAATTAGAAGAAACAGTAATGGATATTCAAAAAAGAGTATTGAAAAGAATTAATGTTGAAGATGCTGTTGAAGCAGATAATATTTTTAACATTTTAATGGGTGAAGAAGTAGAACCGAGAAGAGATTTTATAATTAAATATTCAAAGGAGGCCAATATAGATGTATAGTTTAGTTATTAGATTTGAGGAATAATGGAAAACGAAATTCAGATTAAACTGATTGAAAGTGAGATGAAGACTTCATACATAGATTATGCTATGTCTGTTATAATGCAGAGGGCATTGCCTGATGTAAGAGATGGCTTAAAACCTGTACATAGAAGAATTCTTTATTCAATGTATGGAATGGGTTTGAATTATAACAAGCCTTTTGTTAAGTCTGCAAGAATTGTCGGAGAATGTTTTAAATATCATCCTCATGGTGATGCTTCTATTTATGATTCTCTGGTTAGAATGGCTCAAAATTTCTCTTTGAGATATACCCTAATTAAAGGGCATGGTAATTTTGGTAGCGATTCATTTAATGCTGCACATATGAGATACACAGAGGCTAAGCTTGAAAGAATTGGAGAAGAATTACTGCAGGATATTGACAAGAATACGGTTGATTTTGCCCCCAATTTTGATGGTAGTTTAAAAGAGCCTGTTGTATTGCCATCAAAGATTCCTAATTTATTAATCAATGGAACTAGCGGAATAGCTGTAGGAATGGCTTCGAACATACCCCCGCATAATATTTCTGAAGTAATAAAAGCAATCATTTATGCAATAGAAAATGAAAATTTTACAGTTGATGAATTAATGAATTTCATAAAAGGTCCTGATTTTCCAACTGGTGCTTTAATATTAGGAAGTAATGGAATAAGACAGGCATACAAAACAGGAAGAGGAAAAATAAAAGTAAGAAGCAAGGTAAAATCAGAGAAAGACGGGATAATTGTCTATGAGATTCCTTACATGGTAAACAAATCATTGTTAATTGAGAATATTGCAGAGCTTGTCAAGAACAAGACAATAGAGGGAATATCTGACCTGAGAGATGAATCAAGCAGGAATGAGATAAGAATTGTGATTGAACTGAAAAAAGGAGTCAATTCAGAAGTAATTCTAAATAACCTATACAGGAATACACAATTAGAAACAAGCTTTGGTATTAATATGGTTGCCCTTTACGGCAATGAACCAAGGTTAATGAACTTAAGGGATATGATCTATTATTTCATCGAGCACAGAAGGAATGTTGTCACAAGAAGGACAAGATTTGAGTTGGATAAGACTGAATCAAGGAAACATATCATTGAAGGAATATTAATTGCATTAGATAACATTGATAATGTTGTTGAACTGATAAAGAAATCAAAGGATATCAACACTGCCAAGGAGAATTTAATCAGCAACTATAATCTATCTGAAAAGCAATCCATTGCAATTCTTGAGATGAGATTGCAGAGATTAACATCTTTAGAACAGGACAAGATAAAAGACGAGCATAAATCATTGATTGAACTGATTAAGGAACTAAAAGAGATATTAGATTCCGAAATCAAATTAAAAGATGTCATCAAGAAAGAATTGAATGAGATGATTGGATTATACAAAGACGAGAGAAGAACTGAAATATTGAATGTTCAGGATGATGAAGTAATAGAGGATGAGGACCTGATAAAAGAGGAGGATATTGTAATCACATTCACAAATGAAGGCTACATAAAATCAACCAAATTAGAGGAATACAAGCAGCAGAAAAGAGGAGGCAAAGGTTTAATCGCTACTACAACAAAAGAAGAAGATTATGTAACTGACTTATTTGTATGCAATAACCTAAGCAATATATTATTTTTTACCAATGAAGGAAGAATCCACTGGCTCAAAGCTTATCAGATTCCTCTTGGAAACAGGTATTCAAAGGGAAAAGCTGTTGTAAACCTGATTGGATTAGGAAAGGATGAGAAAATAAGCTCCATACTAAGCTTGAAGAATTTTAATGAAGGTTATTTAATATTCTGCACGAAGAACGGAATACTGAAGAAAAGCGATATCAAACTTTACTCAAATCCGAGAAAAGGCGGAATAAATGCAATCACATTAAAGGAAAATGATGAAGTTGTTGATGTTCTTTATGTTGTCAATAATGAGGAAATAGTTCTCGGGACTAAAAATGGATTGGCCATGAGATTGAATGAAAGAGATGTGAAATCTGTAGGTAGGAGCGGTTCTGGAGTGATTGGAATAAGATTAAAGGAAAAGGATTATGTCATTGGAATGGTGAGAGGCAAGGGTTCATTATTCACTGTAACCGAGAATGGATTCGGAAAAAGGACAAATGTCGAGGATTTTAGATTAATCAGAAGAGGAGGGAAAGGAGTCTTGAACATAAAGACCAAATATCTTTATGATGATTCAAGAAATGAGGGCGTTGTAGGAATAAAGAATGTTTTTGATGACGATGAGTTGATGTTTATCACTAAGAATGGAATTACGATAAGAGTAAAGGCCAATCAGTTCAGGGATATAGGAAGAAACACTTCAGGGATAAGACTGATTAAGCTTGATGAGAACGATAAAGTTGTTTCTGTGGCTAAAGTTGTGAATGGAGAATAGCAACATTTATATACTTCTATACATTTTTATATAAAGTTATGGATATTGTTATAAATGTTAATTTTAAGAACATACAATATTTTAAGGATTCAGAAAGAAGAAGCGAACATATCTTTGATAGGATGATGAAGAGAGGAATCTTCACACAACAAATAGAAGAAGCTGTGAGAAAAGGTCCAAAAAAACTAAGGGAAGATGGTAGTATAGTTACTGAGTTTAGATGGTTTAAAGTTGTTTACAGGGAGTTTATAATGAAAAATATCAAGAAAATATATCCAATAACTGTGATAGACAATATAAAATGAAAAATGTGAATGAAATAAAAAAAATAAATTTTCCATGCCCTTGTGGAGGGAAAATTATATGGAAGAAGGAAAGAGTAATTCAAGAAGAGATAGACTGCGGTATTTTAGATGTAGAATACTGCAATAAGTGTGGAGAGAGATATTTGCCTGATTGGAGCATGAAAATAGTTGAAGGTAAACTTAAAGAAGCTGGTTTATGGGGTGTTGAGAGAAAAGAGATTAAGTTATGGAAATCTGGAAATTCGGTTGTAACAAGATTTCCTGTAGAATTAGTTAGGGAATTAGGATTGAGTAAGGTTAAGAAGGCAAATATTTACAGAGAGGGAGAGAATAAAATAACAATAGAATTTTAGTTAGGTTGTTTCTGTGGCTAAAGTGGTGAATGTAGAATAGCAAGGTTTATAAAATTATTAAAGATAAAATATAAAAGAAAATTCTCTTAGACTTATAAGAAAAGGACTTGCAAATAATAAAAATATCAAAGATGTTAAAATAATAACAAAATCCGATGCATTAGAAGAAGACTTTAAAGACTCTTTTAAAAAATTTGTTAAACAAATGAAAGTGGAAGGAATAAACGTAGAAATTCGTGTTTTAATTAATTCAAAAATAAAAAATAAAATTCATGATAGATATTTAATAACAAAAAACAAAACTTACAATTTTGTAAGTGCTGATACTGTAAGTAGAGGTCAATTAAGTCATATTAAAGAAGTAAATGATCTTACTAAGGAATTTAATGAATTTTGGAAAGATGGAATAAATTTGTTAACCAATTGGGATTTAATAAAAAATAAAATAAAAATAAGTCTTTCTAAAGAATAGAAATTTTATTTGTAGGTGTTATATGAGTTTGTTGTTTGTTAGGGATGAAATGTATAATGTATAATCGTTAAGGCTATTATTAAATCTTTATATTTCTTTTAATGTATATATTGCAGAAGGTGTCCATCGGACAACCACCCACGCCATATTTATAAATGAAAATATCTTATATTTAATATGTTAAGAGAATATATTACCAATAACAAACCAGACTTGGAATTTGTTAATAATTTTTTTAACATAAACTATAATTCTGAAGAAAAGGATAAGTTTTACAATTTCTTTGAAACTCATAAACTATTCAGTAAAACTAAGAACAAAGCGAATATTTCTAGGATATTAAATATTCCAGAAACAACAATAGACCATTGGTTAAAGTTTAGGAGTATTCCTTTTTTAGTAAAACTATATAATTATAATTCAGAATTAAATAAATCTAAAAACAAATGGTTATCTTTAAACTCATCGAGAGGAGGTTTATTTACTGGACCTTGGGTTTCTGTTCCATTAAAGATAAATGATATTGATGACATTAAAAAAGTTATAAATCAAATAAAACCTTTGGATAATTATAATATTTTATCTGATGAATATAAAACTAATGATAAACTATTTTTATTCTTTTATTTGTTAGGAATGACTGTTGGGGACACTTCAAAAACCCCCATAAAAAGAAAAAATAGAACTATGAGAAGATTACAATTGAGGTTAACTAAAAGATATCTTTCTTGTGAGAGAGTTGGAGAATTTACCACTCTTTGTTTGAATTCTATTGGATTAAGAATGAACAGAGGTAAGGATTGTCCCAAAAGTAAAAAAACCGAGTATGACTTTTATGCTTGGCATTCTCAATGTTCTCTGTTAATAGAATGGATTTTTACTGTTGTTTTAGGTATGAAATCAAATGAACTAACAACTTATGATAAAATAAAGTGTGATTGGTTGCTAAATATTGATAAAAAATTTAAGGTGGCATTTTTACAAGGTTTATCTGATTCTGATGGTTATGTAGACATAACTACAAGAAGAGCTGGAATTATTACTGGTCCAAACACAGATTTTGTAATGAGATTGTTTAAATCTATGAACATAAAGTCAACCAAAACTTACTTCCATAATGGAACTTTAGGTTGTGTAAATATTGCAATAAATGATGCTTATTCTTTACCTTTGTTTAATGAAAATGTAAGATTATACAGGTATGAATTAATGGAAAAAGTTGTCAAAGCAAAAAGATTACCAAGACCTTTTCCAGAATGGTTAAGCAAAAGGATAAACTATTTAATATCAAAGAATTATTCATCAACTAAAATTATTCATAAAATATTGAATGATTACAATATCATAATAAGCCAAGGAGGTTTGAAGAAACGTGTAGATAAAATGAAACTGTTAACATTAGGCATCGAAAGTACTGCACTTTAAAAAAGCAGAGATACTTTTGGTGCATCAATTGTAGATTCAAAAGGAAAAATATTAAGCGATGTAAGAGATATGTATATAACAAAGGAAGGAGGATTAATACCTGACAAGGTAGCGGAGCATCACAAAAATATAGGAAGTACAGTAATACAAAAAGCAATAGAAAATGCCAAAATAAAAATAAAAGACATAAAGTTAATCTCTTTCAGCCAGGGGCCTGGATTGTCTTTAAGCTTGATTCAGGGAATGAAATTTGCAAAAGAATTCTCATTGAAATATAACATCCCCCTGATTGGCGTGAATCATATCTGCGCTCATCTTGAAATCGGAAAATTAATGACAAAAGCAAAAAATCCTGTCTTTGTATTCACTTCAGGAGCCAATACACAGATAATTGCACATGAAGGAGGCAAGTATAGAATATTCGGAGAATGCTTGTCCATAGCTCTTGGAAATGCATTGGATAAATTCGCAAGAGAGATAGGATTGGGATTTCCTGGAGGGCCTAAGATAGAAGAAATGGCAAAATCAGGAAAGAAATACATAGAATTACCTTATGTTGTAAAAGGGATGGATGTTGAATTTTCAGGAATAGTGACACATGCAATTAATCTATTCAGGAAAGGAGAAAGCAAAGAGGATTTATGCTATTCTTTACAAGAAACTATGTTTGCAATGCTTGTTGAAGTTACTGAAAGAGCATTGGCACATTGCGACAAGGATGAAGTTTTATTGATTGGGGGAGTTGCAGCAAATCAGAGATTATGCGAGATGCTGGATATAATGTGCAGGGAAAGAAAAGCTAAATTCTATGCTGTTCCTATGAAATATAGCGGGGATCAGGCTGCTATGATAGGTTGGCAGGGAATTTTGGAGTATGAAAAAAGAAAATTAGAAAATGTTGATAAAATTGATATTAATCCTGTTTGGAGAATTGACCAAGTTGATACTATATGGATAAAGTAATCAAGAATGAGTTTCATAAAATTGATAAAAGCATTCATTGTTTGGACATTCAACACCCATCAAAGTAGGATTACAATATAATATTATATTTGTTATTTTACCCATTTCTGTAGAAAAATCCATATCTATTTTAATATTTCCATGATATTTATGCCTTACTAAGAAATCATCAATACCCCTTAAATTAAGATTAGATGGATCTATTCCTGCTCCTTCTGCTATTTTTATTAATCTTTCTTTTAAGTTCATTTTCTTGCTTATTTTTATTGATAATTATTTGTTTATAAATTTTTCTGATTTTTATCACTATAAAATTATAAAGGAGCAGGAATATCTTTTTTCTCCTGTATTTTTTCATGGTTATTATTCGTGCTGATATAAACTACAGGACTAACTTGAACATTAAGTTTTTCTCTGGGAATTTCAACTTCAATGGGCTCTGGAATTTTTATTTCCTCTTTTAATGGAGAAGGAACTTTTATTCTTGGCTGGCTCATTGGTTTGGGAGCCTGCATCTGAGGCCTTGGAGCCTTTAGCATTGGAGATGGAGCTGTAGGAATCTGAAATTTAACACCTTGAAATATTTGTTTGTTTAACGTTCCCAATTCTTGGTTCTTTTGGTATAAATGCTTCTTCTGAATCTTGTACTGGCCCATCAATGCAAAAGTGAATCTTTTCAAGAATAAAACCTTCCTGTCCATTTTTTTTGGCTTTTCTGACAATGCTTCATTGATATTATCAAGCTCTTCCTTCTTTCCTTCTAGAAATTCATCCCGGATAAATTCAATTGGCATGTTACATAGGAGTTCTTTTTCTCACATACTGATCAAGCATTAAAAGCCCTTTAGCTATTGTCTTATTTTGTTCAAGCAATTCCTCTAACTTGTCTGTCAGTTCAGCAATCCTCTTGTCTTCAGATACTTCCATGACATGCTTTGAAGCTTCTTCAAAAACATTTAACATCCTGTCTATTTTTTCAACCAAATTCTTTACAGAAGACATTAATTCAGCATCTTTCTTCTGCAATAAAACTGTGTTTTCAATTAATTTCTCCATTAATTTTTCATGATGAGAAGTACTTTTTTCAGCTTTAACAACCATTATTGTTCACCTCTTGGTATAGATTATCAATCATTTTGTTATATAAAAAGGTTATTATTAAACTGTTTTTCTGAAATCTTTTTGCAATCTCATACTCAGCCTTTTTGGGTATCTTATTCCAACCATGCTTTTTGGCGTGGATTCTTCAATTATTACAATGTCTCCTGGCTGAGCATTTCTCATTTCAGGGAATATATCATCATTAAGGTGAATATAATCCATCGGCATTCCAGTAATTGTTCTTTCTATCAAGTATCTATTGTTGGCAAACTGGTTTCCCAACACATATTTTGTCAATTCAGTTTCTCTTTTTACAGGGAATAAAGACAGAAACAAGAATGCAGACGTTCCAATTAATTTTTGCGTTTTATACATCTTTAATATTCAAACTTCTTGACTAATGGTTTTTTCATGCCGAGAATCCTGCCAAATGAAATTAAATCAGAATCGCTTCTTATTTCATCTTTATTCCTGGTTGAGTTGCATACAAACATTTTCACATTGTATTTGTTGCACAACCTTACATTTAGCTTCATCCTGCCGAGAATGTTAATCCTATCTTTTTCATTTGCTTTCAGAACATAGTTGAAATCAAAACCTATTGCAACATCGTTGTCATGGGCTAACTTGCATAGCACCTGATTCAATCCTGAATTCCTTGATTTCATGAAATCATAGTTTCTCCCTCTTTCAGGGGACATCAGGATATCAACTGACTTATCCTCTACTGCTTTCCTGTTTACAGAATCCTTGCCGCCAAATATTATTCTCATCTTAACAGTTTATAAGGAATATAAATAATCTCTTTTTTAGATTTTATCTGCAATTCAACCAAATTCATATATATAATCCTTCCTTCTATGCTTTTGTATTTTATTTTATCATTTAACTTGTATTTTTTCTTTACTTTAAGCCCATAATAAATGTTCGGAATCAAATCCCTCACTGAAATCAATATATAAGCAATAATCATCAATATTAAAACAACAGAGATTGCCTTAATAACCAGAGAGGTTATGCCGACTGAATTTAAAGCTATTACAGCAGTCAAGAATAATAAAATATACTTACATAAATTGGGAATAAAATTGTTTGGGTTGAAGTTAATGTCAGCTTTCTTAAGTATTTTAGTGACTTCAAATTCCTTTATTAGCTTTCTAAGAAGATTAGAAACAACCTTGCTCACAATCAATCCAAGAAGAATTATAATAATAAAAATTATTATCCTGACAAGAATATCATTTATACTCATTCTAACAGCTCAATTGAAATGTTAACTGATTCAGGAATTGGAACCTTCATTATTAACCTTAATGCCCTTTCATCAATGTCTAAATCAATAAGCCTTTTATGGACCCTCATTTCGAAATTATCCCATGTTGCTTTTCCCCTGCCGCAGGGAGTTTTCCTTGTTGTTAACTTAAGCTTTTTATTAGGCAATGATATCGGGCCATGCAGCTTTACTTTTGTCTTGTTTGCGATTTCCTTTATAGAACTGATTATTTCATTTAACTGATCAATATTATTGCTTGCCAGTTTTATCCTTGCTTTTTGCATTTTATATAGAGAAAAAAATTGAATTTATAAAGTTAACTAAATAAAAAAAGAAAATTAAATTTCTTTCTTGACTATGCTTATGCACATGCCTGCAGCTACTGTATTTCCTGCGTCCCTGACTGCAAATCTTGCCATCTGCGGAATGTCCTTCTGAGTTTCAATAACCATTGGTTTTTGAGGCTTTATCAAAACTCTTGCAGCATCCCCATTTCTTAGCATGTCTGGTTTTTCCTGAATTACCTGGCCTGTTGCAGGATCTAATTTAGATATCAATTCTGCAAACTGGCATGCTACCTGAGAGGTATGCACGTGGAATACAGGGGTATAGCCGACAGTAACAACAGTTGGATGGTTCAACACAATTATCTGTGCTGTAAATTCCTTTGCTATTGTTGGCACATTATTTTCATGGCCTAAGACATCACCTCTTGCAATGTCTTTCTTGCCAATGCCTCTTACTGAAAATCCTATGTTATCACCTGGAATTGCCTCATTTATTGATTCATGATGCATTTCTATTGTTTTTACTTCACCTTTAACACCTTTGCCTTCTCTTCCAGGAACTATAATCACTTTATCGCCAACTTTCATGACACCTGTCTCAACTCTTCCTACTGGAACTACACCTATGCCTGTAATGTTGTATACATCCTGTATAGGCAATCTCAATGGAAGTTGAGTTGGTTTTTCAGGCTCTTTAAATTCATCCAATAATTCAAGCAATGTTGGACCATTGTACCATGGCATCTTGCTTGATTTTTTAGTGATATTTTCTCCGTGTAATGCACTTATTGCAATGAACTTGACATCATCTAACTTATATCCTGCTGTCTTCAATACTTGGGAAACTTCTTCCTTTACTTTCTTGAATTTGGATTCATCATAATTCACAGAATCCATTTTATTGACTGCAACTGCCAATTGATTTACACCCAATGTTCTTGCCAGCCATATATGCTCTTTTGTTTGAGCCATCACACCTTCACCTGCAGCAACGACAAGAATGCCTACATCAGCTTGAGAAGCACCTGTTATCATGTTCTTAATGAAATCTTTATGGCCTGGTGCATCTATGATTGTATATTCATACTTGCTTGTAACAAATTTCTTATGAGCAAGATCAATTGTAACTCCCCTTTCTCTTTCCTCTTTTAAATTATCCATGACGAATGCAAATTCAAATCCAGATTTTCCCAATTCCTGAGCTTTTTCCTTTAACTTTCTCATGGTCTGCTCGTCTATAATTCCAGAATCATAAAGCAACCTGCCTACAGTTGTTGATTTTCCATGATCTACATGACCTATGAATACTGCGTTTATGTGCGGTTTTTGTTTTGCCATTTTATAGTTATTCCCCCTTAGTGATTTTGATATTTCTAACAAATTTATTGTGTTTATAAATTTAACTATTTTATGAGATGTTAAGTTAGCGTCAGGTAATTAAGCTAAAATAATACAAAGTACAATTAGAATTTATCTATTGATATTTTCTACAAGTCCCATCTTCAAATAAATAAGTTCCAGAGGAACAGCTAAGACATTGGTTTTTGTAGCAAATAGATCCCTGAGGACAATAACTATTTATTGTGCAAGCTGCGTGGCAGTAATTATCAGAGCCTAAAACATAAGTTGAATCGCTACATCGCTCAGAATTTACTTGTGGAATAGTAGACTTACAATAGTATCCATCACAAATATCGTAACATCTTCCATCAGAGCCTAAAACTTGTTCTCTCCCACAGTAATTTTGGCAATAACCATTTGAGAAATAATCTCCTTTATCACAATAAGTAAAACCTTCTTCACTAATTGAGCTAAAATCAATGGCAATACTTATTTGAGTTCCAGCAAGCCAAGTGTTAATCCCTATTAAATTTCCTTGTTCATCAAATAATCCTCCTCCGCTACTGCCAAAATAAGTATAGGCATCGGATTCGATGGCTCTAAAGTTTTTACCGCTTGATTGCGATAGCACTTCTTTAATATTAGTTATTTTGCCTTCTTTTATCGAAAACTCTACCACATTTTCAGTATATGATGGATAGCCAACAGCTATAACTTTCTCTCCAATCTTAAAATCAGTGGTATAAAGAGCGGCAGAATAAATTGCAGCATTTGAATCTTTTACCTCAAGAATTGCTAAATCTATATCTGATTTGCTAAAAGATATTCTATCAACATTATGAAGTTTGCCATCTTGTGTTCTTACTTGAATATTCTCGGAGATTCTTTGAAAGCATTTTATATCATTGTACTGACAATCAATAACGTGTCTATTTGTATAAACTGTTAATTCGTTACTTTTATTTCCTACAATAACGCCTGAACCAGTTCCGCCAGTTTCAAAATAAGAACCGTCAGCGCTCTTCCCTAAGACCTCATACTTAATCCAAACAATATTTTGCTTTATGCTATCTTGAACGTTAGTGTTTTGATTAATCCCTTGATTTTGTAGAGTTTCTGATTGTGAAGTATTTTGTTCTTCAGAAGGGGAAAACAAGCCCCACAAAAAAAGAATGATAAATATTACTCCAAGAACAGCAAAAAAGTTTTTCCAGCCAGAAGGTTTATGTTCGTGCCCCATAGAATTTATAATTCCTATTAGATATATAAATGCTACCAATTATTGCTGGATAGTTTAATCAAATCTAACCATCTATTCTCTCCTAATCTTAGATTAACTCCCGCTCTTTCAGAAGGAACTTCATCGGTAGTTGAATGATTTTCTATAAAATTATGCTGGATATGAAATGATAAATTTTTTTATATAAACTACTCTTTCAAAATTTTTATTATACCTTTTAGAATTAAAAAAATAAAACATAGGTAGATTCATTTCGAAGTTATTAGTAACTGCTGGCTGAACATCTCGTTGCCTTGATGCTTACACCACAGTCCTATCAACCTTGTCTTTTGCAAGCACTTCTAGTGTCTATTTTTGATGGATCTTTCCTCCTTAGATGCTTTCAGGAGTTATGATTTAAGGCTTAGCTGCTGGGCCTACCTTGTCAGATAACCCATTACCAGAGGCCTCGAAAGCTAGTTCCTCTCGTACTATAGCTTCCTTCATCTCAGACACTTAACACTTCTAGTAGATATCGAACAAACTGTCTCACGACGTTCTGAACCCAGCTCACGAAACGCTTTAATGGGTGAACACCCCCACCCTTGGCTGCTTGTGCACAGCCAGGTTGCGTTGAGCCGACATCGGTGGAGCAAACAGCACCGTCGATTTGAACTCTTAGGTGCTACCACTCCGTTATGCCCGGGATAGCTTTTCTGTCATACTTGGCTCCCATCAAGGAAGACACAAGGGTTCGCTAGACCAAAGTTTCCTTTTTACGTTTTATAGTGTTAAAAACACAATCAAGCCAGCTTTTGCTCTTGTACTC
>Ga0209542_10007341_pt1 | contig 21032 bp, 20 predicted proteins | sample RifCSPhighO2_01_FD_184028 | JGI IMG/M metagenome (GOLD analysis project Ga0209542, IMG submission 184028) | Soil microbial communities from Rifle, Colorado - Rifle CSP2_plank highO2_0.1 (SPAdes) (version 2) | ecosystem: Environmental > Terrestrial > Deep subsurface > Rock core/Sediment ... | reverse complement strand
TCTATGAAGATGAAGCTGTTACAGTTTGGGGTACGGTGCGTGCAAGGACTTTGGATTCTGATAAAGAAGTCAACATCAGCTTAAGCTGTTATTCTCCTGTTGTCGGCGAACAATTTGTGAAAGGACTGCGTGAATCAGTTCCCGGTAAGATTGATCCCAAAGGCCGGCAATCCTTGGCAAATTTTGAAATGCTTGATTTTACCTGCACGTTTCCACCGGGAATCCTCTTTTCAGGCCAGTCGCAAGTTACCACCAATGTGAGCTTTTCATTTCGTACGGACTCCTACATGAAAGCCTATTTTATGGAGAAAAATACCATGCGCTCATTGCATCGCCAAAGTATTGATCCTCTCCGACAGTACGGGATCTTTGAAAAACAACCGATCGCAATCTTCACGAATGGGCCTGCACATATCGGCATGAAAACAACGGAAAGTGAATTTGGCGCCTTAGTTCCTGTTGATCAAGAAACCAACTTCCGATTTGGTTTAACTTTGAGCAACCGCTGGGAAGGAGAAATTCTCAAAGTCAATCAATTATTCATCAAGCTTCCGCCAGGAACAGCATTTGATACCAACACTTGTGATTTTGTTCCTGAAGAAATTGACTGCCACAACCTTGGAGATGCGCAAGAAGCTTCATCGCTGTGCAACCCTCAAGACACCAGCCAGATGGTGTATCGTATAGGGAAAGCATCGGAGCGTGATGACATGCTCCGCGTTACGAAACGAGGTCTTGATCGCTTATTTGCTATTGACAAGTTTGTTACACTGACGTGCAAAGTAAAAGTAACAAGCCCTGATGCATTGCTTGGCGTCACTCCGCTTGCTACACAATATTTCAAAGTCACTGCAATCTATGATTATATGCTCCGAAAAACGATGGCTGTCACCAGGAGGCGCGTTCCGGAGTTCCGAGGACCCTTTGCGCAACCTCCGGTTGTAACAACGCCTGAAGCTGTTGATGAGGCCTACCAGCCCAGCGAACCAGGAGTTCCTCGTGCGATTCGAGAATCAGAGTCACGTGCTATCCAGCGTATTATTCAAGAATATGGTGCACCCGTTGAACAAGCTTCGGTTTTCACCGGTGTTCCTCGACAGCTGATGATTGGGATGATCTATGCTGAAAGTGGAGGACAGCCCCTTGCCGTATCTCCTACTGCGTGCATCGGTCTTGGCCAGTTTTGCGGAGGAACTGCAAAAGGATATCCTGACCTTTTTCCAAGATTGCGACCCTGCTGTGTCAAGGTAGACACTGAAAGTTATATCTGTGAACAAGAACGAAGATCCTGCGGAAATAGTTTGTGGTGTGCAACCGGCGGTTATACCTGTTCAGCAGATCCTGGTGATCCCAACTATGACAGCAGGTTTAATCCTGAAAACTCGATCAAAGCTCTTGCGCGGTTGCATGCATCGAACTTCAAGCGTTTCAGCGACTATGCTGCGCGCAATGAATTTGCTATTGCTTCTTATAATGCAGGCTCAGCTCCTGTGCGGCTTGCGGTTGAAGCTGCAAAACAGGAAGGTGTGGATAATCCTACCTGGTCGCAGGTCTATGCCAAAATGACACCTGAACTCTTCCAGCGCTCCTCATCGACATATAGCAGCGAATACTTCACCAAAAACAATAATGAGAACCTCCGGAAGAAGATTGCAGGGCTCGGGCCCTATGTTGAGCACATTATGAATTATGCAAATTATGCACATCAAATACTTTACCCTCCTGAACCGGTTTCGTAGACTAAATTAAAATAGTCCTTCATCAAAGGAATATCCATGCACCCCACCAACACCATCCATAAACCCGTATTGTTCTTTTTACTTGTCTCAGTCCTCTTTCTCACTCTCTCCTGTTCAACGCTCCTGGGCGGGGGCAGAGGAGGCAAACTCACACCGATTCATACGGGCTTCAATAGTTTGCAGATGTCCTTTGCTGTGATTCCTCCTTCTGTTTTTGCTTCAGAAACTGCATTGCCTGGATTTCAACCCTATGACTCTGCATTTCCTATTGTTGTAAAACTTGCAAATCAAGGTGCAGCTGATATTGAACAAGGTTACCTTGCATTAGGTTTAGAAGACGATTACATGGGTCTTGTTGCTTGGGAATTAGAAGAACTGCCGTTTGAACCATTGGGTGGAAGCGGAAAAACCCTTTCTTTCATCCTGCAGGGAAGATCAGAATATAATCCCTATGGCCAGCAGGAACTCCTGCCTTTTACCGTGCGGGCAAAACCCTTGGATGTGCAATCCTTGCAACATACTTCATCGATCGGCCTCACAGCATGCTACACGTACAAAACTGAAGCAACAGCGCGTGTCTGCATTGATCCTGATATCTATCAAACCAAACCCCTCCAGAAGGTCTGCCAGCCCAAATCCCAAACGCTCACACAGGGACAAGGCAGTCCTGTTGCGCTTACCAAGCTGGATACCAAAATGCTTCCCCAAGAAAAGTCGGTTGTTCCTCAATTTATTTTTGAATTCCAAAACAAAGGGAATGGATTAATTCTCAACAAACAGAGCATTGACAAGGCCTGCTCATCCTTTGGCTCTCAGCTTCAAGATTGGAATGTTGCACATGTTGAGGATGTGCATTTTTCAGATTTTAGTTTGAAGCGTGGAGAGATTGAATGTTCTTCTGAAACCATCCTCTTCCGAGATACCAAAGCAGTCTTGCGATGCAATCTCAAGCCTGGCCTGCTTGATGCTTCCATTGATGCCTATGAAACCACCCTTACCGTAATTCTGAACTATGGATATACCTTTTCTCTTTCACGACCCGTGTTCATAGAAAGGATACAACGTTAATCATGCACACCCCCATTCTGTCGGAATATTTAAAAAACGAAAGCACCATCAACGTATCTAAGACCATGAAAATGAAAAAAAGAGGAGTGATCTTTGTAGTTCTGCTTGTTCTAGTGCTCTTGCTCGTTGCCAGCTGTGCAGGCGGAGGCCGTTTGCGAAGATCACGATCGCAGGCACAGCCGTATAATTTTCACGTAGGAAGCCAAGGGGTCCAGATGCATTTTCTGCAGGGCAATCCGCCTCAACGTCTATATGAGGGAGATCCGCTTACGATGATTTTGGAATACGCAAACAAAGGAGCGTATGATATTACTGATGGGCGTTTGTATATCAGCGGGTATGATCGTGAGTATGTTCGTTTAGAAGCAGCAGAAAATCCCCTTTCTACCACCTTTACTGCAGAAGGCAAGGATGAGTTTAATCCAATGGGTGAGATTACCGACGTCAAAGAATATAAGGATCCTGCAGTCAGCATGCCCCCGAATGTTGATATCTTTCGACAAGTGTTCAAGGCAACTGCCTGCTACAAGTACCGCACTGAAGCTTCCCCTACCGTCTGCATTGATCCCGATCCTTTAAGTGTAGATCCTGAAGACAAAGTCTGCATCGTTACGCCGATGAGTTTGGGATCGCAAGGCGCTCCTGTCGCCGTCTCCAGCATCGAACCTGAAGTTGCCCGCGATCGGGCGCAGTTTAAAATCAATATTGCAAATGTGGGAACAGGAACCGTGATTGAAAGTGCACAAGGACGTTCTCCGATCGAACGCTGTCATGCTGATTTGAAGCGCGATGAGATTGACAAGGTTGAAATTCATGCTTTTATTTCAGATACACCCCTTGAATGCAAGCCGGATATTGTACGATTAACTAATGGCAATGGATTTTCATTCTGTACACTGGACTTGCGAACCATACAGCAACGAGAAGCGTATCAAACGATTTTGAATGTCTATCTTGACTATGGCTATCGTGATTCGATTGCAACTGCAGTCGATATTCTGAGACTGCCAGGTGCAGGCGATGATCGTTTGAGTCCTTATTATAGGCCGTATAGAAGAGATTAAAAATGAAAGACTAATAAAAGAAAAAATCTGTCAGCATAAAACTATTTAGAATCCCTTCATCATTGCACCTTCTTTCTTGGGTGCTCCTCCTTCTTCGTCAGGATTATAGCTTGGCACTGCTGCTCGGGAGATGATCATAATATCACCTATGCTTTTCACAAGCTGATGAGGAACAATCACTCCTTTTGCAGATCCTAAGACTTTGCTCAAGAATGAATTTTTGGTTGCGCGTACGCGCCAGCCAAACAGTTTTGTTTTCGTCAGAATGCTTTCCTCAATATCACCAAAATATTCTCCGGTATCGGTAAAAACTTTCATATTATAAGTTTCAGATAATTTCATGAGCTTTAACATAGTCTCACTCCCTGCCTCTTTTCTGATCTTCCTTGTTCATTCAACATTTATTCAATGATAATCCGCTTTTAAGGCCTTTTTACACCTCAGTTTATATAAATATTTCTGTACTCGAGAAGGAACTCTCTGAATGTCCTCACCCAGCATCTTTATAAAGAGGTTTTCAGTTCTTTGTGATATGAAGTACAAACATATTACCCTTATCGGAACCTCGCACATTGCACAGGAAAGCATCAACCAGGTTACCTATCTCATTCAAACACAAAAACCCGATATCGTTGCTGTTGAATTAGATCGAAAACGGCTTCATGCCTTGCTCAGCAAACAACGTCCGGGCATCAACTTTGCTCTGCTTTTTCGCGTCGGTGTGAAAGGCTTTTTGTTTGCCTTGATTGGCCAGTTTGTGCAACGAAAATTAGGAAGTAAGGTTGGTGTGGTGCCTGGAGCTGACATGCTTGCTGCTGTGCGTACTGCCCGTGCAGTGGGCTGTGAAATCTACCTCCTTGATCAGGATATTGAAATTACATTATCCCGATTTTCTCAAGCTTTAACGTGGAAAGAGAAAGGACGATTCTGCATGGATGTGCTTCGTGGTGTTCTTTCAGGAGGAAAAGATCCTGCTCTTGCTGATTTAGGTTCGTTTGATCTCCGCAAGGTTCCTTCGCAAACACTGATTAAGAAACTCATTGGCCGTGTCAAGGAGCGTTATCCGAATGTCTACCGCGTTTTAATCGAAGAGCGGAACGATTTGATGGCCAGGCGTTTAGCAAAGCTCGCGATAAAGAATCCTGATAAAACCATTCTTGCTGTGGTGGGTGCCGGGCACGAAGAAGAGATGCTTGTATTGGTCAAGAAATATTGGCGTGATTAAGGAGTGGCGTTATGGATCAAGATCGCACGTCAGGATCATGCGGCTCTGTAGAAAGTCTTGAAAAGTGCAGGGCCAGCGCTGCGCTCCGTACGGTGTGATATTCTGAAGCCGCTTACAAGTAGTACGGCAAGGTGAGTTATAAGGAGAACTACGCTTGGCAGCGCTGGCCTCACAGCAAACTTTTTCTACAGAGCCGGATCATGCAGAAACTATATAAATCGTATTCTCAAAAGAAGGATGTATGTATCAACGCCCCTGGTCTATTACCTATAACCTCCAACGCTACTTCAAGTTCAGCGCTGAAGAACTCAGAGGCTTGATCTTCGGCATTCTCATTATCGCATTCATTGTTTCTTTTGATGACTGGGGTACCGAAACCTTCAATCTGTATCATGGCTTGCGCAACCTCTTCAATGCCATCCTCATTGTTACGCTTGCTGTGCTCTTCCGCATCAGTGCGCAGAGGATTACCGGCTTAACCCTTGGTTACAAAGTTGAATACCGCATGTGGCTCTATGGCCTTCTTATCGGCCTCGTCTTAATCATTGTTTCCAACGGCAAGCTCTGGCTCTTGTTGCCTGGTGGTTTGTTATTCTACCACATGCCGGGCCATCGTATTGGAGCATTCCGTTATGGTCTCAACTATTTCCCTATCGGCGTCATCGCCTTTTTTGGCCCGCTCTCGAATCTGCTTTTAGCCATGGTCTTCAAATGGCTCTTGGTCTATTTCCCCGGGAATCTGATCCTGGAAAAAGCAATGAACATCAACATCTGGTTTGCGATCTTTACAATGTTGCCGATTCCACCCCTTGACGGAAGCCACGTCTTGTTTGCAACACGCCTGTGGTATGCTTTTTGTGGAACCCTTATTTTCGTGCTTGCAATAACCCTCTATTTTTTGAATATCTTTCCTGCACTCATTATTTCGTTGCTTGCAGCGATTGCAGTTTGGTTTGCGTATGTGTGGATGACAAAGCTGTGATGTAAACTGGTGATCCTATGTCCCTGCGTTTATCTTTATTCCCCAACAAAAAAGGATTGAACTTGTTAACAACCTGGGTTGAGGTTGTTGCATTTATTCTCCTGGTCATTGGTTTTATTCTTTCGATCTTTATGGGAAGTGCATTTATGAGCTATGTGATTATCTTCTTGTTCGGCATTATGGCTGGGCGTGTGATTTTTTTTAAAAGAACAAGTTTTCCGGTGTATGTGATTGGCATGGGCTTCCTATTTGGTTATCTGCTTGGTTCTCGGTATGGGAAATGGAAGATTATCTTGTTTTGTTTCTTTCTTGGAATCTTCATCAGCTATTACTTTCACAAGAAAGAGCACGGAAAACTCTGGCCAAAACTCTACGGCTGGGAGCCGAAGAGTCCGAGGTAATCGTTAACGATAGAGTTATCTGGCTTCTTCTGTTCTCGGCGGCGGTGCAATGTAACTTGTAACAGGAACTCTTCTCAGACTCACCCTTCCCAAGACGTCTCTTTGGTTCGTTGCTGTTGTTCGGGGCAATGCTGTCTGTACAACTTCTACCTGTGTTGTTGGTTCGTAAACCCCAGGGAATCGTGCTTGAATTTCTATGGCGGTATACCCTGTTGCTTCTCCTTGTCCAGCATAGCTTCTTGCTTTTGCTTGGCCATTAAGAACATGGGAGAGGTACTCAAAGAATCGTAAAAATCCCATCTCAACCGTTGTATGGGTAGCATACACATCAGAGGGAACCGTCAATGTCAGTGTCAAATCAAGATCAGTTTCCTTACCCCTCTTAAATACACTTTCACTCGTATCTCCTGATGCAAAGTGTAAGCTATATTGTCGAACGGTTGGTGTTTCAATTCGTGGCCTTTGTTTACGATTCCTTACAGCTTGTTCTCTTGCATGGTTCTCTACTTGTGTTTCTAGATCATTCAAGAACCCTGCGAAGGGTCTACTGATATCTCTTGTTGGGTTGTTTCCTTCAAACAAACGATAGGCAGGATGGACATCAACTAATCTCAATTCTTCAGACCATGATGCAGTCATTCTGCTTTTTGCCAAGGGTCTCGCTCTCGTATCATCAAGATAAATAACATTACCCACAAGGTGATTCATAAGTTCTTCAGCTAATTGTGGAGTTCTGTATTCGCTCGGAGCAGAAGGTGCAGGTCTTTGTGTTAGGTCAAGTTCTTCGGCAGTGTACCTCCGTACTTCTCCCATACTAATGCCAGCTTTTTCGAGCTCTGCTTTCAGGCGCACATTATCGTCCCGTAAGAATACATAGGCTTTTCTCAGATTACTTGCTTGTTTTAGCTGATCACGCCAGAGGACCGCATCAACATACGCTCGTTGAACAGCGACCCGAATCTTTTCAGGATCATCTCTTTTAGAAATAAAGTCAAGGTGAGGAAACAATCGTTGTAATTCAGGATTTTTTGTCGCTTGGTCAACTACTGAATAGACAACGGGACGGAGGTAGAGTTCTGGTTCACACCCTTCGCAATCCCTAAAAATATCTTTAGCATATTGAACTCCATTTCCTCCACTAAAATTATGATCAATCAAAAGTACCAGCGCATGATGTCTGCGTGCTTCAGCAACAACCTGTTCTAATCTTGCTCCTTGTCCTTGAAGTCGAATAGGGACAAAGGGAATGTTAAGAGGTCTTAAGGTTGTTCCTGCTTCAGTAATTTGATCATCCATATCATCAGCAAGTGCGATTCTTGCGTCAGTAACTTCAAGTTCGTATAACTTAAGAAGTCTCCTTAAACCGTAGTCAAACTCTGATGGTGGTTCTGCACGTGTTTGTAACGGTTGCCCCGAACTTTGCGGCATTTCTCCTTCTCTTCTGCGTTGAAATCGGCTTACTGCATCATCTTCTGATCCTGCCATACATTCACATCCTTGTTTTTCTTTTTTCCTTATACCCTGACTTATGCCCCAAAAGTAAATATAAATGTTGTTCCATCTTGTTCTGGTCTAATCTGCAACTCTGCTCTTGAAGCTTCCAGAACCTTACGAACAATTTTGTTTCCTAACCCGAGATGGCTTCCTTGTCCATGTGATGCTTCTCCTCGTTCATACGCTCTTGCTATTGCTTCGTTCATAGGCTTTGTCGTGTAATCCCTATATGCAACTTGCACGCTCTTTTCTTGGTCTTCTTGGCGTCGCACGGTTAAGTCTATTCTTGTTGCTCCTTCTTCCATTGAGTTGCGTACAAGGTTATACACAATCATTCTTGCACCCAGACCAGGAACATATACTCCCTCTTCATACTCTGTTTGAATATGCAATGCAACTTCAGATTTCCTAAACTCTTCGTCGACTCCCCTGTTATTCGCTTGAATATCCGCATTATAACTTTTTACTTCATCTTCAAGTGCTTGGGCAAAGTCACGGACCGTTCCATCCGAAGCAAGATCATCGATATTCACTTTGGAATAAAACTTGATATTCTCTAAAAATCTGCCCATGTAATCAATTCTACGCATGGCTCTTGCAGTTTCTTCTGTAATCTCTTGTGGTTGTCTGTCAGTTTCAACCATCTTTTTGAGTCTTTCATATGCTATTACAAAAGGATCTATCATGGCGCTTAGTTTTTCACGGGCAACCAGACTCTCCACTTCCCCAATAAGGCCACTAATAGCCCCCTCAAGAGTCTCTGTTGTTGATCTTACAATTTCATCCACACTCTTTGCGTGTTGATGCGCCCGATCAATGGCGTTGTAAGCCAGTCTTGTCTCTCCCTGCACCTCATGATCTTGTGCGTAGAAGAATTGTTCGAGTTCAGCCAACGCTTGTTCAAGTTTTCCATACGTTTCTTTCAGTTCATCATGTGCTTGTTGCAACTCTTTTAAAGCGCCCTCAGCTCTCTTCCTCTGTGCAACGGCAATTTCAGTTTGTCGTGCTGAATAAGCTCGTTCTGCTTCTTCGACTTGCACTAAATCACCGAAACCTGCACGGATTTGGAAATAGTGTAGGACACCGCGCACTCTTTCTCCTACTGTTTTTGCAGTCGGTATTTTTGGAATGTCCACATACGCAACATCATGGTTAGCACCGAGGATGTCGCCTGCGCGTACGAGGCAAATTCCGTCAACAACAACTGATTCATTAAAATGAACAGGGTGAACAGGAGATTTTTTGGGGTGAACTGGCCTAACCTGTACCTCATATTCTAAACCAACTGGTTCTAATCTTCGATCAAGACTTTCTTGCCTTGTTTCTCCCTCTCGGTACGGTCTTTCTCGCAACAATCTGGCGACAGTGTGTGCATTACGTTTAACACTTGATGGATCAACATACTCTCCAACTCGCTGTCCATTATAATACACTCCATCTTCTTTTCGTTCAAAATGAACCCGAGTTCCAAATGCCTTGTTGTGCATATCCGCAAATTGTTCAGGTGTTCCCTGGAAGATGTGCTGGCTCCACACCATGGCAAAGCGTGCAAGTTCTTTGTCAGTTACATCAGGTTGCGCCCAGCTCCTTCTTGTCTTATATTGGTGAAGCTGGTCTCTCAGCAGTATCATTCTATCAATTCCTAAAAACGCACCTGCGGTATACCTTGATGCGAACTGGTCGCTCTCAACACGCTCTCCTGTGAAAAGGTTTACATACTGAATGGGAAGCACTGCCCCTCTTCCTAAAAACAGATTGGAGGATTGGCTGAGCCAATTTTGATTTAATGTCGGTTCGTCTCCTACCTCTACTTTTTCCGGTGGCAGCATGTGCAGGATGCCATTTCGTTTTCTTACTACTTTTGGGCTTTGTCTTAATGCAGTCCAGCGGTCAGGGAAGGCTCGTGCAATAAACTTGTCTCCATCTTTCGGCAATTCGGGAACTTGCAATGCTGCCTCAACCATCCCTTGGTATCCAAATCTTTTGACTGTGGCAAGAACAAAATGATCCATATAAGGAACTCCTGTTCCTTGGTCACGCCAAGGCATGAATCCTGATGCCCCTTCTAAGGTTTCACGATGTTCAAGAAAAGGGCCATAGAATTCTGTCATTACAGCTTCAATATTTTCTCCCTGGATGGTTGCCTGGAGTCTCCAATACTCTATGATAGAAGCAAGATTGGGAAAAATGCTGGTTACTCCCACTTCAGGCGTCACTCCTGCGAAGGGGACGGTAATTCTGTTGGGATCCAGAAGTTTAAGGGTTGGGTTTTTCATCGTATGTTCCTTCTTAGTTGGTAACGTATCTTAACGTATCCTCAAACCCCCTGCGAGTTTTTAAAGGAGTACAAGAATCTATTTAAGCATTATGATACTCGAAAATATATCTTCTAAAATATACTTTAAATGGGTGAGCTGACAAATCTTTTTAAACCTGCTTTCCCAGGTAGGTCGCATGATCAAAAATCTCGCAAGCAACCTTGTCTTAGAAGAGGTGCTTAACCCTGAACAGCTCCAGGCTTTTCTTCTGTTTCCGTTCAAGCTCTACAAAGGAACAGCTTGGGTTCCTCCCTTGATCAACGAGCAGGAACGCTTCTTTTTTTCAGCAAATCCCTTCTGGAGGCACGCTGAAAAAGTGCTCTATCTTGCATACAATGATAAACGCCAAGTAGTTGGTAGAATAGCTGGTTTTGTTAACCAGCGTTATCTTTCTTTTTCCAACAAAAAAACAGGGCACTTTGGTTTTTTTGAGTGCAAAAACAATCCTTTTGTTGCATTACTCCTTATGGATGCGGTCAAACACTGGCTGCACAAGCAAGGCATTCGCCATATCCTGGGGCCTCTCAATGGTTCTATCGATCACGAATGTGGATTTCTTATGAACAACTTTGCTTCGTCTCCGAAACCAAATATCCCCTATTCATTCCCTTATTATCCTGATCTGATGAAGACCTTGGGCTTCAAAAAAGCAAAGGATCTGTATGCGTACACCATTAATGTGCAAAAAGCTGTAAAACAGATTGCACAACATTCTCCCCCTAGTCAATCACACAGTGAACATGACCAACATCTTGACTTCATTCTGCGTATGGCTAATAAAAAATCAGTAAAAACAGAAGCTGAGATTATTCGAACGATCTTCAACGAAGCCATGGGCGCCATGCATCATTACCAGTTTGCTCCGGTTTCCCGCGCTGTCTTTCTTGATGAAACCATCGATCTTCTTGATCTTGTTGATCCCAGCATGGTCTTGTTCGCCGAGAAAATTGCCAAGAAAAAGCACCTTCCCGTTGGTTTTGTTGTCGCATATCCCAACTTCAACAAGATTACAAAGTATTTTGGAGGAAAACTGGGGTGGTGGCAGAAACTGTTATTTGCCTTATGTTCCCCTGCTATCCGTGAAGCACGCCTCTCATTGATCTGCATCCTTCCCTCCCGTGCAGGGTGTGGAATCGGTTCAGCGCTGATGCGTCAGCTTATTGAAACGCTTCATCGCAAAGGATACAAAGAACTGGAATATTCCTGGGTGCTTGAAGACAATCTTGCTTCTCAGAAATTGGCAGAGCGTTTCGGAGGAAAAGTGTATAAAACCTATCGTTTGTTTGAGCAACACTTTTAGTTGTGCACGCTTCTCATTGTCATTTTTCTGTCCCCTTTAATACCTTGCAATAATCGTCTCCCCTGCCCGAATGTTTTGCCCCGCCTTCACTGCAATCTTCACTTTTCCCCCTGTTCTGGTCTGCTCAGGAAAGATCACATCTACCTGAGATCCCATCCTAATCAGACCCATGCGCTGTCCTTTCTCCACTTCTTGATGCTTGCAGATAAAACTGACAATCTTTTTGACGTACATATCTGCAATCTGCACGACATACACTGGTAAATCTCCTGCAAAAAGCGTGGTGTTCCTTTCATTCCTGAGAACATATCTACTTCCTTTGATGTAGGGTTTTATATTCAACGCAACGCGTATCCACGTTTTTGTCATGGGTAGATTTCTGTTGGAGCGGTGATAGACCATGTGCTGTACAATGCCGGCAATGGGTGTTCGATTGACATGCACATTAAACGGAGTCATAAAGATGCCAACATGGTACAATACCTTTCCTGGCGCTTTGTGGATATGTTCTCCTGCAATCTCATCGAGTCGAATCTTTTTATCCCGCTTGATTGCAATCGGCACCACCCCTTTTTTGATCTTGTTTACATAGACTACTTTCCCGTCAGCAGGGCTCACTATATTTTTTCCCGGAGGTATTTTTCTGTCAGGGTCTCGGAAAAACCAGTAGAATCTCCAATACAGATATACCAAAACAAGAACTGCCAAAAAAATTATCCATCGTTTCATCCTATTGCCTCTGCATTCATCAACTGCACGTTTTCGTTATTTCTTGAGGGTGTAATGCGCTTTGAGCTCATCATCTTGGTAAGGGTACTTCTCAAACGTAAACAACCGGACCTGAAACAGTGTTTTCCCTTTGCGATGTTTTCTGAGCATTTTAATATTGGATCGGAAATCTTCATTTAATGTATAGAGTGTATCTTCAATAATCACCGACACATCCTGTTCTTGGAGCTTCGCATTGTTTTTATTTTTTCCTTTCTTAAATTGGAAATGAAAATTGCACCGGGGTTGTTTGTTCGGTCCATCATCAACAAACATCTTGAAATGACCCGTAAGGTTGTTTTTGAGATACGGATTATGGTACGCCAGGTTTTGGATCATCAGCGGTGAAATTTCGCTTGCACAGAACTGAATGCCGCCATCGCTTCTTCCTTTTACATACAGAAAGGGGAGGGGCAGTTCAATATCCAAACCTGCATGATATCGGCGTATGAATTGGCCCATGTCATTGTGGCTTATGATGCCTCCCAAATCATGAATATTGTAGCGAATCAGGGGCATGAGGGCTTCTTCTCTGCAGGTCGTGAAGATCATCTCTCCTTGGTCATTGGTTTCTACAAAATAGGTTGTGGGGTCATACTGGAACAGCATGGGGGGGTCGCTTGTTCCAAATACTTCTTTGCAGAAGCGCTTGTTCTTCTCCGCATACCTTCTAATCTCTATAGAAAAATCGGTTTCAGAAACTCCTGTTACTCCCAAGTCGCTTGCTCCAAACACTGAGTAGGCCCCATGTTTTCCTTTTTTTCTTTTTTGCCGGAGAAGTTTGTAGACCTGTTCTCTCCATCCCTCAGAGAATCCTTCTCCGCCGGTAAGAAGTTTTACTTCATATTTTCTCCAGTCAAGAACTTTTTTTCCTTGTTCTATCAATACCATCAGCATCGTGGGTGTTCCTGCAAGGACGATCTGCTGGAAATTTTCTCCTATTGTTTTGATGGTTCCCAGCGCATCTTCAATGTCCAGTCCTGGTGTGGTAATGGTATAGTTTCCGCTTAAGACACGAAAGAGGTCCATTCCGCTTACCCAGGAACCTAATGCAAAACAATCAAGAACCAGTGTTTTTTTGCTTTTTCCTTCAAATAAAATATCAAACTGAAAGCTTGCCATGGTTGTCGCGAGCTGTTCTTCTTGTTTGGAGCGTATCCACATTGTTGGTTCTCCTGTAAACCCCGAACTTCGCACAATCATATCTGCCTGGTCAAGTGTTCCATCAACACACAAGTCGCTGATCTTGTTTGCTTTTCGGATATACGATGCTTTGTCAATAACTGGAACTACTGCTTTAAACTGCTGCAACGAAACAATATCCTTCACTGCACCGTGCTGGATGGCTTTACTGATCAATTTTTTGTATGCAGGAATCCGTTCAGCAGCCCGCTGGAATGTCTGAATGACCTTTCTTTCTCCCAGGTGCTCCAAGGTTTCCGGATCATTGGCAAGCATAAAATTATAGAAATTATGGCTGTCTCTCAGTTTGTACCTCACAATAGCGTTGAGAACAGGTATAGGAACAAGATCAATCAGTTTCATACGTCAAACTACCTCTTTTTCTTCCCATCATCTCTCCTTATTCTTCTTTTCTTTCCTATCCCTTCCTTCTCTCTTTTTGTTTATAAATTTTCTTTAATAATCTTTATAAACTTTGTTTGGCAGGAACATCCCATGGATGAAACAATGAAACGTACACGCGTTCTCATCATGGGTGCTGCTGGCAGGGACTTCCATAACTTTAACGTTGTCTATCGCAATAATCCTTACTACAAAGTCGTGTGTTTTACTGCAGCGCAGATTCCCGGAATAGCAAACAGGCCTTATCCTGCAATTCTTGCAGGGAAACTGTACCCTCAAGGTATTCCTATTTTTTCCGAAGATCAGCTCGAATCTCTGATCAAAAAGCATCAGATTGAGAAAGTTGTTCTTTCGTATAGCGATCTCTCACATCAAGACGTGATGGACAAAGCATCGCGTGTCAATGCAAGCGGTGCAACCTTTGTTCTTCTTGCTCCTCAGCGAACCATGCTGAAATCCAAAAAACCGGTGATTGCAGTCTGCGCAGTGAGAACGGGCTGTGGAAAAAGTTCAACCTCGCAAAAGATTGCATTCACGCTCAAACAGCAGGGCAGGCGAGTTGTTGTCATTAGACACCCTATGCCATACGGCGATCTTGCCAAGCAGATTTGCGAGCGCATGACAACACCTCAAGATCTCCTTAAATATCATTGCACCATTGAAGAGCGTGAGGAATACGAAGCATACATCAACTTAGGTATTCCCATCTATGCAGGTGTGGATTATGAAAAAATTTTGAGGCAGGCTGAACAAGAAGCTGACCTTATTATTTGGGACGGCGGAAATAATGACACCCCCTTTTACAAACCCGATGTGCACGTCGTCATTGCAGATCCTCACCGCTTGGGCCACGAACAAACGTATTATCCAGGTGCCATCAATATTCGGATGGCTGATATCGTGATTATCAACAAAACAGGATCTGCTCCTCCAGAAAATGTTGTTCAGCTTGAAGCAAATGTCAAAAAATTGAATCCTCAAGCAAAAATTATCAAAGCAGATCTCACTATTGATCTTAAGGATCCCAAGCTCATCAACAAAATCAAGGGAAAGCGTGCAGTGATTGTTGAAGATGGTCCTACCTTGACGCACGGAGGCATGACGTTTGGCGCAGGGACCCTTGCTGCAAAGAAATATCATCTTCAAGTTGTAAACCCCAAGCCCCATGCAGTGGGTTCTCTCAAAGCAATCTACAAAAAATATCCCAAACTGGGAAATCTTGTTCCTGCGATGGGCTACAGTGCTCAACAAATGAAAGAGCTCCAAGAAACCCTGAACAGGGCTCCGGCTGACCTGATTGTGATCGGAACGCCCATGAATCTTGGAAAATTATTAAAACTCAAGAAGCCTGCTGTTCGTATTACCTATAAACTGCAAGAGATCGGTCATGCCCATCTTATACAGTTTATTCAAGAATGCTTACGGAGGAAAAAGTAATGCTTGCTCCACACCACAAACACAAGGATCAACACAAGGCCCAACCAAAGACCCTGCACAAGAATCAGCCAGGCCGCCATCAGCCACGCCACATTTTAACGCTCTTAGACGTCTCAGCTCAAGAAATTCTCGATATCCTCAAGTTTGCTGAAACGATCAAAAAGAATCCTCAAAAATATGGCAACAGCCTCAAGAATAAAACCTTAACCATGATCTTTCAGAAGAACTCAACTCGAACACGGCTTTCGTTTGAAGCAGGCATGACACAACTCGGAGGCCATGCTATTTTTCTTGACTGGAGAACGACCCAGCTCGGCATTGCGAGTTTAGAAGATGAAGGACGCGTCATTTCGCACATGAGTGATATCATCATGGCGCGCCTCTTGAAACATGCAGATCTTGTTAAAATTGCAGAAAATTCTCGTGTTCCAGTGATCAATGGCTTGTGCGAGAAATTCCATCCCTGCCAGTCGCTCGGAGATTTGTTGACGATGAAAGAAAAGCTTGCCGAGCAAAAGCGAACTTTGAAAGGTGCAACCGTAACGTATGTGGGCATTGCAAATAATGTCAGCAACACCCTTGTTGTTGCCTGTACCCAGGCAGGCATGCGTGTCGTGCTGTGCACGCCAGAAGTTGATCCTTTATCACAAGACTATCATCTTGATCGTTATTTTATCGATGCTAAGAAAAAAGGCCTGCTTGTTGTCGAAACTGATTTGAAAAAGGCAGTCAAGGATGCTGACTTTGTGTACACTGATACCTGGGTGAATATGGAGTTCTTTACTGATCCCAGCTTTGCAAAAGAAAAGGCGCGCAGATTAAAAATCTTTATGCCCTATGCCATCACTTCGCGAGTCTTGTCCTGGTGCAAGAAGGATGTCATGGTCATGCACGATATGCCCATTCATCACGGCTATGAGATGACGAAAGAGGTTGTTGAGGGTCCTCACTCCATTATTTTTGATCAGGCTGAGAATAGGCTTCATATCGAGAAGGCGATGATGGTGTGGCTGTTGGCGAAAAGTTCATAAACGATGCTCTTCTGCATGAACCTATGGAACCTCAACGCATCCAAAAACTCATGGCCAATGCAGGCTTGTGTTCTCGAAGAAAAGCAGAAGAACTGATTGCACAAGGCAAAGTAACCGTCAATGGCAAGACGATTAAGCTGGGAGATAAAGCAAGTGCTGATGATAAAATTCTTGTTGATGAAAAACCCCTGTTCTCTTCAAAAAATCGTCTCACAAAGCGCTATCTTCTGTTCTGCAAGCCCAAAGGTATGGTGACATCGCTCGAAGATCCGCATGAAAAGAACACCGTTGGTGCTTTTATCAAAGAGCACTTCAAAGAACGCCTGATTCCTGTTGGAAGACTGGATAAAATGACTGAAGGTCTTTTGATTCTGACGAATGACGGCGACTTTGCAAATAAAATCATGCATCCGCGGTATGAAATTGAAAAAACGTATTATGTTTTGGTTGATAAACCCTTTACTCCTGAGCATCGCAAACAGCTTGAGCAAGGGATGCTCATTGAAGGCAAGAAAACCTGGCCAGCTAAGATTCAAAAATTGACTGAAAACGAGTTTGAAATCACGATCCACGAAGGCCGGAACAGGATTGTCAGAAAAATGATGGAAGCACTGGGCTATTTTGTTATACGCTTGGTTCGTGTGAAGATTGGCAGTGTGGAGATTGGAAAACTGATGCTTGGGAAGTGGAGAGAATTGACAAGCCGAGAAGTGGAATCCTTTCTCAAGCGTTAACCTTTTTTGTTGAATAATATCGCAAAGTATAAATACTATTCTTACCCCCTCTTTCTTTATGTCCCTTACCAATAAGGTCGCAAAGCTCTGGAAAGAAGTCAAGTATGAAACAGGGAAAGCGTTTAGAACAGTAGGAGTACCACTGTCTCTTATTGCAGGTGGATACTCTGTTGCATGTCAACCACCAAGACCTTCGATAGGTGGCAGTTCCAGTGGCGGAGCAGGTTCTTCTGGCGGCGATCTTCCTACCGAATTTCCTACAGAAACTGAAGCGTACGCTGACGTAAAATTGGGGCCCAACACGAAAGTTTTAGAAGCCACGGGCGAACTCGAATCAGTTCTTCACCCTAATGCAGATAACCCTACTTATGATCTCTCCTTTTTTTCAAACTCACCTTTTCTCCGTAACCTCCATGTCGGAGACATTATCCTCGCGAAACCAGGGAGAAATGGCAACCCCCCTGAAGATGGTCTTCTTGTGCGTGTGCAGGCTATCGATGGTTTAACTGTTTATACTTTACCTACATCCTTAGAAGAAGCAATTCAAGAAGGTGTGATTCGTATTCGCCAGCCTCTTACCTACAACACACTTCAACAGCCCTTACGCCGCGAGGGAGGCTTAGAAACACAACAGTATGCACTCAGTGTCCAAGCAAATCATGATGGCGGCTTAACTATCCCTTTTGATGATATAAGACTCACCGATGCAATTTCCCTTAATGGTCAACTCGATGTGAAATATTATTTCACTCTTGAACTTGAAATTGACAACTTCAAACTTCAACATGCTCGTTTTGAAGTGTGGGCAAAAGAAACTGCCACATTGAAGTTGCATGCAGCATTTAATCATTATTCCAGTGGGGAGTTTGCTGACTTTGAACCTATCCGTTTTCCACCCATTGTCGCAGGATCAGTTATTATTGTTCCTCATCTTACTATCCCTATCAAATACGAGGCACATGGTCAACTTGCTGTGGAAGGAGAAGTTCGGCAAGGTGCAGGGGGGCGTTTTATCCTGGAAAACCGGCGGGGGGATTGGGAAGTTACAAAAGACTTCAAAAATAATTCCGGTTATGAGTTGCCACAAATTACAGGTACTGAAGGAGCATTTTACGCTTATGTAAAACCGCGCCTCACTTTTGAAGTCTATGATGTTGTCGGGATTTTTGCAGGTTTTGCAGGTTACGGTGGTATAGATTATGATACTCAAAGAACAGGTTCACCCTTAGAGATTTATGCAGGATTTGCTGTTCTTGCTGGTTTTCATGGTTCTGTTTTTGGTATTGAACTCGTTGATTATGAAGAGGAGATCTACAATCATCAAAAACTGTTATATCCAGAACAAGCTCAACCACGGGGTGAAGGAGAGGGAGAAGGGCAACCAACCCAAGATGACGTAGTTCTTGAAGGCCAGGGGGGGCAGTATATTATCAATTACCAAGTTCGTATCTCAAATATTCTTCCTCCAACTCCACCGATGGACAAACGTGCAACTATTACGGCAACAGTCACCACATTGGATGATCCCGAAGTATCAAATGTATGGATCAGTGGTCTTCCGGAGATGATGGTGCCATTAATAAGTAGCGATGGCCGAGTAAAACGCTACGAAAATAGTGGATCAGATATTTTTTATAAAACCAATGGGAATGCTGGAAATTGTGAATCACTCCTTTATATCGCTTTTCAACCACTTACAACAAAACTAGAGTCGATCTGTCTCGACTGGGAATAAAACAATCCATCTAATCAATCACAATCTGTAATCTGTTCTTATCAACTGGTTCTAGAATAACTTCTTGTCCTTTTTTAAGCGAAAGAAATTGAGCTAATGATTTCGGTATGCGTACATCCAGTCCATTGCCTACCTCAGAAATTTTACTACGTGCACGCAAACCCCATAACCCTTGACGTTTTACTTCTGCTTCTATCTTGTCAGAAGCTCCTGATTCAAAGAGTGTTTCTCCGCAATGGTTGCACACAAGAGCTTCAAACACCCCGATATTTTGGCCTAAAAAAATATAAGGAACTTTCTTGGTCTGGTATTTTCCCATATTGCATGCAGTGCATTTCATGGTATTCACCTTATTTTCCTTTCCAATTTTTTGGTCTTCCCAGATGGACGGTAATAATTTTAAATCGGGTATCAGGTAAACGTTCATAGACGACGGTAAAATGTCGATATACTGTTATAAAGTGATTTCCTTCAGGGATTCTGGGTCCCCTGCTTATTGCTTCCGCAATTTCAATCCTTGAGATGCCTTCATCATTTGCTTCGTCCTGTGCATGTTTTGTCATCACAAGATCTTCTTTAGTAGCCATGCAAAGCGCACCTGTATAAACTTGTATATACCAGTTTATATTTAAAGCTTTCTGTTGCAAGAAGCTCTATTTGTCTTAACCCTAAGTACATTTCTTTAAAACACCAATCCCTTATTCCTCTCAAAGAAATCAGTTAATGCTCCTTCTTTGTCTTCTAACTCTTTCAGTTGGCTGAGGGTGACCCATAAATGACGCTCTGCTTCGTGCGGATCCAAACGAATCACTTCGTCATGATCGGTTTTTACCAGAAAGTACAAAATCAATCGTGAGGTTTCTTTATTCTCGCGTATGAGCGGTTGTTCATCTTGGCCAAAGCCGAGAAAGATGGGTTTTTCCACTTTCAATCCTGTTTCTTCGTGGATTTCCCGCACTACGGTGTCTTCAATCTTTTCTCCATGTTCAGTTCTTCCACCAGGAACTCTCCATGTTTTGAAACCCGGGCAGTAGATGATGAGAATTTTGTTGTCAGGCCGTTGAATAAACGCACTGCAAATCACTTGATGGCCTTTGAGGGTTGCGCGTTGCATGGGTTTCATCCAGTTTTCTCTTTAAACTTATTAGGTACTGATATAAAAGAACCGGGAAAAGTCGTTTTTATCATATAATTTACAAACGATCCAAAATCGTATACGGTTGCGATCTCTGGGTGTGGGATTATCTTTTCAGTGGATCCTTTAAACACATGTTCATGGATACCTTGGAAGACCCCTCCATCAACTTTAATTGGATGATCATTATCCGCTCGTGCAATAACACAACCCGATGTTATATTTATCGCACATTTCAGTTTGTCGACCGTCTTTATTTCCTCAAACGGAGTTCCATTGTGCGCCTTCAATGTGAGGTAAACATAAGAATCCTGGTTCGAATTACCAACACAGAAAGAGCCGTAGTATTGATTGTCAGCCATAATCCCCGCGGTGTTGTTCTTGTATTTAAATTTTCTGAGGTTAATTTTTTATAGTTGTAATCTTTGAGCAACCTCATGAAGCTTTTTGATTCACTCAGGAGTTTTTTCACTCCCCCTCCGTCAGAAGAACGACCATGTAACTGGATGGGTTTCACGGAGGGTATCTGTATCTCTTTATATGTGGCGCTTGTTCTTTTAACAATAGACCTTGGAGGCGAACTATTAAAAAAATTATTTAATATTAACACCCCCTTAAATTTGACAGTCACAAAATTCTTTTTGATTGCAATCTTCTTTTTTCTTTTTAACATTATTCATGTTTCACAAATTAGGAAAAATAAAAGTTCTTGTAACTCTCAAGATAAGATACATCAAACTAAGCCCTAATACAAATAAATCTCCACTCTCTCCTTTCCAGCACCCTTTCCCACACGTTTCAATCTCAGTTTCCCAATCTCAGACGTATTGCGCGGGTGTGTTCCGCCACACGGCATCTTCCACTGAGCACACTGCCACCAGAGTAAATCAGGACTTTTTTCATCTCTTGTTCGAACAATAGGATGATGCTCTGCAAGAAATGCATTCAATTTTGTTTCCACATCGTTGAGCTCAGTGAGTGGTTTTGCACTCTCAAAATCAACCCGCGATTTTTCAG
>Ga0209542_10007340_pt1 | contig 21033 bp, 19 predicted proteins | sample RifCSPhighO2_01_FD_184028 | JGI IMG/M metagenome (GOLD analysis project Ga0209542, IMG submission 184028) | Soil microbial communities from Rifle, Colorado - Rifle CSP2_plank highO2_0.1 (SPAdes) (version 2) | ecosystem: Environmental > Terrestrial > Deep subsurface > Rock core/Sediment ... | reverse complement strand
AGTTGGATTTTCTAGTGAGAAAACATCCTTCTCACTATTTTTTCTTTATTTTTCAAGAAGAAATAGTTTGTGCTTTACGCTACTGGTCAAAGACCAGTAGAAATCGTTAGATTATAATACTAGACTTTCCTCCACCAGATCTTCCAACTAATGCGATTATTTGTTTAGGCTTTATCAATAAATTTACATTCTTCAGTACAGGAACATTTTGAGTGTACTCAAAAGAGGTATTTCTAAATTCTATCTTGCCAACCAATTTTTTAACTTCTACAGGATTGTCTTTATCTTTCACTAATGCTTCTTCATCTAATAAATCAGATAATCTATGAATAGACTCAATAGAATCTCCAACATGAGTATAAATTCGTCCAAGTCTGAAAACAGATAAAAATGCCTTCTCAGACAAAGTGTAAACCAAAACCAAAGTTCCAGTAGTCATGCCGTTTTGTACAACCATATAACTAGCAATAAAAAGAGTAATAACTCTCCCAAAATTTATGATAACATCTCTTAACAGTACTCTGTTCATCTCAAAATTCATTCTTAACATAGAAGCATCGAAATACCCCCTTAACAAAGAAGAATAAATACAAAATTCTTTCTTCTCTCGCGCATAATCCTTAACAGTAGCAATATTAGCTAAAGTCTGGCTCATCTCTCCAAAGGCTTCTTCATATTTCCTATGGTATATTGCTCTATAAGGTTGAACTTTTTTCGCAGTATTATCAGCAAGTAAAAATATTAAGAGGGTAAAAGCAATAAAGACCAAAGCAATTATCCATTGCTCATAAATTAATAATATAAAAGTGAGTACCAACTGCATAATCGTAGGAATAAACTCATTAAAAACAAACCAGATTAGCTCTGTTAACTTTGATGCTCCCTTATTTATTCTAGAAACATGAAGCCCAGTATTATGCTTTTCATGATACCCCATGTGCAGCTCAAGCAATTTTTTCTCTGATTTTTTTAAAATACTAGTTTCATAAGTAAGCATTTGCTTATGCGACCATTTATCACTAAAATAATCAACAAAGTTAGAGAATAGATAAACAGAGAATATACCTAAAATAATCCACAAAATCATAGATAATGATGAACTTTTTTCAGTAACAGAATCTATAAGAAATTTAATAAGAATAACTGGAATAAGCTTTACAGCTTCATAAACTAGTGATATAAAGAGGCTTTTTGTCAGTCCCTCTTTTACTTCTGGTACAATTTTAAATACCCTGTTAAGAAGTTGTTCTCTTTTTTTCATAGATTTGAGATAAAGAACAAAATTTGTTTGTGAACTACTCAGCCCTAAAGGGCTGAGCGTCGTTAATTAAACTGATTCAATAAACTTTGCTGTTTGTCTTTGTAGTAATGATAATCAACTGCTTTCCAATGTTTCTTCTGGCTATGCTGAATGTAGAATTGCACGGCCTCTCTCGTTACCACACCAACTGTTCTGTAGAAATAACCCTCACTCCAAAATTTATTTCCCCATAGCTTATCACGAAATAAATGCTTATGGTGTTTTCTCATCATGTAACTTGTAAATCCTTTGAAGTGATTTACGATTTTCTCAACGCTATATTTCTTCCAGTTTGTAATAAAGGCATGGAAGTGATCTGGACCAACCTCCATTGCTGATACAAAAACTCCAAGTTTCTTGGCCTTCTCCAAAAAGTATATTTTTGTCAGCTCTGCAACCTGCTCACTAACAAAAATGTCTCTTCTATATGCAGGTGTCAACTGCAAGTGAAGGCAAGATTCTCCAATACTCGATGTAGTTCTAACTAATTCGATTTCCATTTTTTCTCCTGACGCAAGGTTTTTATAGAAAGATATAGTTCACACTATCGGGATCTTTCTAGTAGCGTAGCGTCAACGCTACGCTTATTTTTTATTTTTCTGAAAAGAAATAGTTTTTGATTTTAGAATTTCGTGCAATTCATCTCAAACCTAAAGGAATGAGTTTTCTTGCACATTTTGGTTATAAATTTTAAAGGATGTATAATCATAAGAAACTGTCTGCGCCAGCTGGGATTTGAAATCCTGAATCAGGTTAACTGATTTCCCAGGTCACCAGCTTGGAAGGCTGAGATATTAGTCCATTTTTGCCAAATGTCTAACCACTGTACGACTGGCGCATTAATTATTTTGTAAAGAATTTACTTTATAAAGTTTATCAGGAAGCCTTTTTTTTATGGATTTTATGAACTAGATATAAAGCCAAGAGAACTGTTGCTAGAATTATTGCAATTGTGCTCCCTACACCTATACCCTTTTCCTTAGTTATAAAACCAGTAATTCCTTCTTCTTTAGTGATGTTTGATACATTATTCTCTTTATCGATAACTTCATTTAATTTGGATGGCTCTTCTATTTCTGGGATTGATACTTCCTCTTGTTTTGGTGTTATAGATTCTACTGATTTTTTTATCTCATTTGCTACTTCTGTTGAACTGGGGGTATTAGAAGATTCTTCTGTCTTGGTTTCTTCTTGATTAGATTGAGATTGGTCTGAGGGAGTTGGATTTGGTATGCTTTGAATTGTATCATTATTTATTTCACTTCCAAAAACTCCATAAATGCTAAAATGAGGGAGTGCTGCTTTTACTACATTGCTTGCCAAATCCACTTCCGAACTTAAAGGCACCCAAGTATTATTTGATTCATTGTAATAATAAATCTTTAACGTGGACTCATTGATATTATTTGATGAAATATCATTATCACTATACTGAATTTCTGCCATTGATCTATTTAAACTGCTTTTAAGATTGCCATCTATTTTTATATCCATAAAACTCCTTAATGGCTTTAGGATATTCATTGATGAGTTTGTGAATTCTCTTACAGAGATATTTGAGTTTGTAACATCCTCATTCACAGTTATGTTTAACAACAACCCTGAACTGTTTATGGTGATTGCCTCAGAAGAAGAAAGATTTACTAATCCTGATTTTTCTATTTCAAAGTATACCTTCGGCTGTATTTTGTCATATGCCATTGCTATGCTTTTTAATATAGGTGTTGATTTTCCATCTGAAAGTAGAATAGCTGAAAATATTATTTCTTGAACTTTTAATTCTGAAACGTTATTTGGAATAGAATGCCATGTTAAACCCTTATCCCCTGAGTAAAGATAGGCTATACTTTGGTTGTTAAGCTCCTCTAAAAAGGCTATTGATTTTATTTGCTTTATATTTGTAATTTCTTTTGTCTTTATTGCGGCATTTGTTTTATAACTTGTATTTGTTGAAGATTTTTCATTCTTTATTTGATGAATTGCCTTTATGAGGTCTATTCTTACATTTTCTGGATCTAGGTTAAACATATCTGTGTTTATGTTTGATATTGTGATATTATACCAACCTTCCCCTCCATCATAGGAGGTTTTACCATATCCTGGTGAGGTACATTCTTTACTTGCATCGCAAAGATAAAGCTCAGAAGCTGATCCTGACTTCAGATACATTGCTACTGTATCATTATTTTCTATGCTGTTATTAAACCTTATGTCAAATAATTTATCTTTTGAAACTTGGAAAACGGTTCCGTCTTTTGTGTTTACTTTGGCTGCTTGATCAGAGGGATTGAACAGAGCCTTGGTTATACCTCCTTTATTGGAGGATATGTAATCTATTTTTAGCTCTCCTGATCTTATATTGAAAGAATTTGTTGGAGTATCCAAATTTGTTATCGTTACATTGTATACTCCTTCTGTTCCATTAAATGAAAAAGAGCCATAACCTGGTGAATCACATAAGATACTTGTTTTACACAGGGTTATCTCTGTTGGACTTCCTGAGTTTAAGTAAAGCTCTATTTCATCCCAGTTTTCTAAGCTATTTTCTAGTAATATGTTAAGAATACTGTTTGCTTGAGCTGTTATGTACTTGTTATCGTTTTTATTTACTGAGCTTGTCTTGTCTTCTGGATTGTATAAAGCGGAAATTATACTGTATTCGCTATTGGTTGTTTCATACCAGAAGGTTGTTGTTACTATTGTTTTTAGTGATGCTTTATTATTTTCTAAAGAAATTTCTGAGCTGTTGTAAAGGTATTCTTCTTGGTTTGAAAAATCCCAGATTTTTGTTAGGTTTGGGTATTTCAGGTTATCTTGACCTTCGTATACAGTCAATCCGGTTTGATTAGGTTTAATTATTAGTATAACCAATGAAAGAGAGAATAGTACTAATAGTGCTATTAGTGGCCTGTGTAACCTCCTCATATCCTTGAATTGGTTTGTTTATTTATAAAGATTTAGTTGCTTTGTATCCGTTTAGCTGTTTTTCAACTTACCGACGATAAGCTTGATTTTTTTGAAAAATAGCCAAAAATGACTTAGTGGCACTTTTTATCCTCTATAAAAATTGAATTTCACTTTTTGATAGTGGGCGATTAGCTAAACGGATACGTTGCTTTTGGTCCAGTGGTAAAATTTAAATATTCATTGAGATTTGATACCTACTAATGAGATTAGGCTATTTTATTGCATTGGCGGCTTTTTTTGTTGTAGTAGTGGGTTGTTCTAAGAATTATTATGAAGTTGGTGATGGGCTTTACTGCCTGGACCAAGATAAGAACAGTGTTTGTGATAAAGATGAAAAAAATCCTGATAACCTTTATGAGTTTAAACCTGGCTTTTTTTGCTCTGATGTGAATGACAACAAGAAATGTGATTCTGAAGAAAGTGCGAATGTTACTAAACCCAATTTTAATTCTACTGTTAACAATAGTATATCTTCTTTGGTAGTGAGTAATAGCACCCCTGTTAAGAAATCTGATAAGACAGCTCACGAAGAATGCATAGAAAAGTATGATGTTGAGAAAGGAGCGGTTATATACAGATATGCCTCTTGGTGGCGTTTTGTTCAAGATGATAATGCTCTTTATAAAAAAGGTCTAGAAGATGAAGGTTATACTGTTTTTAGCGATCAATTTGGAACAGATACAGCAAATAGCTATGATGCAAGCGAACTGATGAAAGAGTGTTTTGAAGGAGTTTATAGCACTGAGAGTATAATCCCCCCAGAGTTTATCTGCAGCAGCAACAAAGACATCTTTACTAAAGATTATCCTCCTTATGCCGATGTAAAGCAGTTTGCTAGGGATTGCAAGAGTGCTAAGGTTGTTTAAATTGGGTAATTGTTTATGGTATTAGCGATAGAATTATTGAAACTTTTTGCTATTTTGATAGGCTATTTAATTCTTGGTGTAATTGCTGGAGGATTTGCCCTTAAATTTATTTTATCCAAATATAAAATAAGGGTAAAAGATATAAAAAAAGTTTATTTTATTCCTTCTATTGTGTATGCTATGTCTATTCTTAGCCAAGTAATGTCTAGCTATTTCACTAAAATTTTTAATTTGATATTTTTGGTATTAACTCTCTTTTTGGTCTATTATTTAGTGAACAAATTTTTTACAATAAAGAAAAATAAGAAGGCGATTATACCTTTCATTTGGATTTTGTCATTCTTTGTTATTAATATTATTATTGGTATACTCTTAGTTATTGTCCTTTTATTGCTTAGAATCCCTATAAGGGTTGCTTAATTATTTACCAAATCTTCTTTGCCTTTTAGAATAATCTTCAATTGCTGCTACGAAATCTTCTTTTTCAAATTCTGGCCAGAGCTTTTCGCACCAATAAATTTCTGCATAACTCCCTTGCCATAAAAGAAATCCAGAAAGTCTCTGTTCTCCCGATGTCCTAATTATTAAATCTGGCTCTGATTCTAAGTAAATATTCTTTTTAAAAACTTCTTCGTTTATTGAGTCTACGTCTAGTTTTCCTTCTTTTATTTGCTGAGCTATCTTCTTTGTTGCATCTATTATTTCTGCTCTTCCACCATATGCCATTGCGAAGTTTACTATAAATTCAGAATAATCTTTTGTTGCTTCCATTAATTCGTACATGGACTTCTGCACTTTTTCAGGAAACATATTGATTCTTCCTATAAAATTTATTTTTACTCTATTTTTGTGTATTTTTTCATCTTTTTTTGTTTCTATGAAAGCTCTTTCAAACAAGTCCATTAAGTAATCAAATTCTTCTTTAGGCCTGTTGAAATTCTCAATAGAAAAAGTATAGAGTGTTAATTCTTTTATTCCGAATTCTTCGCACCAGTCAAAGAGCTTCTTAATTTTTTTATATCCCCACACATGGCCTTCCCAGGGCTTCATCATTAGTCTTTTTGAGAAACGCCTATTCCCGTCTACAATTACCCCAATATGCCTTGGAATTTTGTTATTAGAAGGTTCCATTTTTATTTACTTTTTTTATTATTTTAAAAGGTTTACGATTATAGAGGGTTTACCTGGAAGAGATTGCTTTGCTTTTGCTTCATTTGAGTCTTTAGAATAATTTATTAAGATTTTACAATTAAATTCTTTTTCCAGCTTTGTTATATTGTTATCGAATATTTTAAATTCTTTTTCTGAAGATAAGATTGATGAAGGTATTTTGCCTTGATATTTTACTATAGAGGGAACTAGTTTAGCTATCTCTTTTTCATAATTTTTTATTAAAGATTTTTTTATTAATATTGACATATCCCTAGTTTTTTCTATTTCCTCTTTAATTTTTTTCATAAAATCGTATTTCCACTGCTCTGCTATAAATAAAGAAATCCTTTGAGGAGAGCTTATTTTAACTAATTTTAATATCTCTTTTATATCATTAATTGTTGAGTTTATTAGTTGATCTTCGTATTCCAAGCTTAAATCTATTTTTGACTTGTCTGCTTTAGGCCATTTTTGCAATGAAATAAAAGGCTTGTTTCCTATCTTTTCCCATAATTCCTCTGTTATGTGGGGGCAGAAAGGATGCAATAGCTTAAGGAAATTTTCTATGTCCACTTTTGATATTTCTTCTTCTAAATTTTCAAATAGATTTCTTAATTCTATTATCGCTAGATTGTACTTAAAATTTTCAATATTTTCTGTAATTATACTTATTGATTGGTTCAGTTTACTTTGTAATTTTTTGGATGATTTTTTTAGTTTTACACTATCGAAATATGCTATTAATTTTTTCATAAATTTATTTGTTCCTTCTATTCCTTCATCACTCCACTCTGTATCTTTATCGGGGGAACCTATTGACATTAAGAAAAACCTGGCTGTGTCTATTCCATATGTTTTAGAAATTTCTTCTGGGACTACTATGTTGCCTCTTGATTTTGACATTACAAATCCATCTTTGTGAAGCATACCCTGGTTGAATAGTTTTGTAAAAGGTTCATCGAATTTAACAAATTTCATGTCTCTTAATGCCTTTGTGAAAAATCTTGCATAGATTAAGTGCATACAAGCGTGTTCTGCTCCACCAATGTATTGATCTACTGGCATCCAGTACTCTGCTTTCTTTTTTTGAAATGATTCTTTATCGTTTTTATTATCACAATATCTCAAGAAATACCAGGAACTGTCAAAAAATGTGTCCATAGTATCTGTTTCTCTTCTTGCTTTTTTATTACATTTTGGACATTTTGCTTCTACAAAAGACTTGACCGTTGTTAGAGGATTTCCTTTTCCAAATTCTACTTTTTCTGGTAATCTTATTGGCAAATCTTTTTCTTTTACTGGAACAATTCCACAACTATCACAGTAGATTATTGGAATTGGAGTACCCCAGTATCTTTGCCTAGAAATTAACCAGTCTCTTAGTTTGTATTGTGTTGTTGGCTTTCCTAAGTTACTTTTTTCTAAAAATTTTGTAATTTTTTCTTTTGCTAGAATATTATCTAAATTATTGAATTCTTTTGAGTTTACTAGGATACCTTCTCCTTCATATGCATATTCAATATCTAGTAAAGTATGCCAAGTATGCAGATGACCTTCGGGTGTTAGAAACTTCTCTATCTCGCTTGGTGATAACCAGACTAAATCATGTTTTTCTTTTTCTTCTTTTGAAGTTTCTTTCTGTGCCCCATCCTTTAACTCAAAATAAAAGTTATGGAAGTGGGCAAAGCGATTCACTTTTTTTGGCACGTGATAAAATTTACTATGAGACCTAGGCAAAACCTTTACCAATTTTGGGTGAAGATAACCTGTTTCTTCCATAATCTCAGAAATGGCAGCCTGTTCGGGAGTCTGTCCTTCTTCAACACCTCCAGTTATAAAAGTCCCCCAATCAACTTTTTTCCATTTAAGAGCAAGATATTTATTTTGAGACCAATGCTTGAGAATAACTGTGATTGATTCTCTTTCTGCAAAAGGCAATCCCTCTATGGATTTACTAGTCTTACTGTTATCAATAAAAACTGGCTCAATAACAATTTTTATCGGCAATTTGTATTTTTTTGCAAATTCAAAGTCTCTTTGATCGTGAGCTGGAACAGCCATAACCATACCGCTACCATATTCTGCAAGAACAAAATTTCCTGTGTAAATGGGTATTTTTTCTTTTGTTAGTGGATGCAAAGCATAACTTCCTGTGAAAGCTCCTTCTTTGTTTAATCTATCTGCATCTTTTTCACTTGTGGATTTTATCTTTTTTAGAAATGCTTCTACTTCTTTCTTCTGATCTTTTGTTACAAGCTCCATTAACCTTGGATGCTGAGCTGAAACAACCATGAAGGTTATTCCGTAAATTGTATCTGGTCTTGTGGTAAAAACATACCAATCTTTATCGTTAATTTTAAACTTTATTTCTGTTCCTTTGGATTTGCCTATCCAGTTTTTTTGCATTATCTTTATTCTTTCAGGCCACTCTAAATTTTCTACTTCTAAAAGTTCTTCAGCATAATCTGTTGTTTTGATGAACCACTGTTCAAGGTGTTTTATTTTAACCTCTGTATCACTATGGCGCCAACATTTGCCATTATGGACTTGTTCATTTGCTAAAACAGTATCACATTTTTCGCAAAAATTTACAGGAGCTTCTTTTCTATAGACTATGCCCTTTTCTAAAAATTTTAAGAAAAAATATTGATTCCACTTGTAGTATTCTGGGGTGTGAGTCATTACTATTCTATTCCAGTCATAACTCATTCCTAGAGATATTTGCTGCTTTATGAAATTCTTAATTGCTGTTTCGGTATATGATTTAGGGTGCTCTTTTGCTTTTATTGCAGCATTTTCTGCAGGTAAACCAAAAGAATCATAACCCATGGGGTATAAGACATTAAATCCCTGCATTCTCTTAAATCTTGTATAAATATCCCCTATGGAATAGTTTAAAGCATGGCCCATGTGCAAACCAGAACCTGAAGGGTATGGAAACATTTCCAAACAGTAGAATTTCTTTTTTTTGGAATCTTCTTTGACTTCAAATATTTTAGATTCTTCCCATTTTTTTTGCCATTTAGAAGCCACTTGGGTAATATCTATCATAGGTAATGATTATTATACTCTCTTTAAAAATTTTATTAAAATGTGTTAATACAGAAGAATTTTACCTAACAGCTGTTATGCTCAAAAATTAGCAAATTTTGAGTATGTTGGAAATTACAAAAATACTTTAGCTGATGGCTTTACAATAGATAGATATATTTTTGCTTCCCCGCTTGAAGATAAGCTCTCAAAATTTGTACAAAGAGAGGGTGCGGGAATGCAATGAGGTCGAGGAGCGAAGCGACGAAGAAGTTTTCAAAAATCCGTCATCAAGGGCAAAGCCCAATTTAGTAAGATGTTCTAGAGGGGGAACTTTTTATCTTTATAGCAACTTAATAGTAGTAAATAATCGAAAGGTTTATAAATAAGCAGTTTTTATTAATCATAAGGAGATTAAAATGATGGATAAAAAAGTCCAAAGATATATGGCAAGAAGGGCTATTGAGACAATTCAAGCAATGGTAATGAATGGAGCTATAGACCCAACTATAGCTATTAGTTTGGTAGCTGAAACTACTGACCAATTTTCTGATAGGGATTACAGACCGGAATATAAAAGATTTAGAGAAAAGATGGGTAAAATATTCGAAAATGAATTATTTTTTGATGCAGGTTATAGTGATGATTCAGCAATAGGTTTTAGATATAGAGAATCTTCTCATGTAGATCCTCATTTCCTCTTTAAGTTATATGAACATTTGAGAGGAAGAGAATATGATTCACCAGAACAACTTAAAGAAGCAATGCAAGAACTTTTAGAAGATAAAAGATTGTTAGAAATCGGTTGTGGTCCTGGATTTGGATTAAAAGTTTTCAAAGATTTGGGTGCAAAGATAACTGGAGTAGAATTAAGAAGAGATTATGAAGGTAGAATTCCAAATCTTGATATTCATTATGGTAATGCAACAAATCTTGACGAACTATGTAAAGACAATGAATTTGATATAATTTATTCAAATGACTTTTTCGCTCAGGCTTGCATTGATGAAAGAGACGCTAATAGAGTAGCCAAGGTCATGCATGATAGAACTAAAGAGGGAGGACATGGGATTCATTTAGTAACTTACGAACAAATTAATCCTATTATGTTTGAGTTTGGTAGTTGGTTATATGCATTTGAAAAAGGGCAAGACCCAGAACGATGGCAGAGAGAGTATAGTAGTAATTTGAGTGATGAAGAAATGGAAGAAATGTCATGGACTAATAGAGCATCACTTGATCCACAATATTTAGCAAGACAAGGATTCAAAATTACAGAATATGGAATTGAAAACGGGGATTTGGTTATAGTCACAAAAAAATAAATTTCTGAGGTGAAGCCGAGACTAAATAATAGGGACTTTTTGTACTAAGCGATATAATTTTAAAGAATCAATGTATTCATTATGGTATGAGTGATGTCGTCATAAGAAAATCAAAAATTGGACAGTTTGATAATGGTAAAGGGGTTTTTGCTAATAGAGATTTCAAGAAGGGTGAGATTGTAATAAAATACAATCTTAAATCTCTGACAAAAGAGCAATTTGACAAACTTCCTAAAGAAGAAAAGAATTTCACCCATAAGCATCGGGGAGTTATTCATCTATATTCAGTCCCTGAAAGATATGTAAATCACACTTCTGATTCAAATACCATTCAAGACCTAAAAAGGAAGTGTGATATAGCAAAAAGGGATATTAAAAAGGGAGAAGAAATAACGACCGATACGACAAAAGATGACATCTAACAACAACATCGCGCACAAAAAGTCCCGTCAATAAAATTGAAATCTTAGTATTGAGTTTAATCAGTGTTAGTTTCTCATTTCCTCGTGAGCTTCCTCGATAACGAAGTTATCAGAGGTGAAGCGATAGAGCTGAAATGACGAGAAAAACAAACGAAGTGCAGTTTTTGAAGAGTAAGTGGGCGGGCGTAACCATAAGATTTATAAACCTGATAGTAGTTACAATTATAGGTGAATAGAAAATGCCATACTTAATAATGGAAAATGGAGATGTACAAACAGATAGCTTACGAACGGGTAAACGCTTCACAGATTATCTAAAGGAAATGAGCATAACTCCAACTGGAGATGCTTATGGTTTTCCAAATTATAGAGTTGCATCAAGATTACCAAGAGAAGAAGCATCAAGCAAATTATGTGATATTGCAGGGGATATGATGGTGGTTTTTGATGTTGACCCAACACCAGTTATTCCAAGAGGAAATTCTAGGTTGGAGTTTGCGAATCAAATAGGCATTTTCTATATAGATGATGTTGTTTCTCAATAGCGAGCCCGCCGAGTAATATTGCACATAATTCCTGTTAAGTTCGTTTCCAGTTACGAGCGAAGCGGAGTTCTGGAAACTTGCGTCCGCAAAGTAATTTTTAGTGGCGTCATGTTCAATCAAAAGAGCGAAGCGACACATTAAGAACAAACATCAGGGGGGACATTTCGTAGTCGTCGTTTCAGTTAGTCGTAGGGGGTGGGGCGTTTGTCATTATTTTTTCCAAACTATGTGTCCATTAATATTATTTTTCTCATATACTTGTAGAACATCTTCACAGAATTTTATTAATTCCCTATCATTGTTTACCTTTGCAAGTTCATAAAGTCGTATAAACATTCTTTTTCCTGTTTCAGTTTGTTTATAATATTTTTTTTGAAAATTATGCTGTGCACAAAGAGTTTGTCCATTAGAAATCTCAGCTTTTCCACCTAACTCTTTAGGTTTTATGTGGTCGGCTTGAATTTCAATGCCATCTGCTTTTCCTCTACCACAAATTACACATCGATAATTGTCTCTTTTGAATATCTCTTCTTTTTGAGCCGACGTAAAATTTTCTAACTCTCTATTGTGTACAAAATCAGGATCGTATTTGTAAACACCCTTCCTTATTTTGATAAGTTGCCCCTCTTGTGATAATTTTCTAATTGCTCTGTCTGGATCTCTGAAAACTTTTCCCATTCTCTTATTAAATTCTACGATAACCCAATCAACAATTTCAGGATGAGGTATTTCTCTCTTAGGATGTTTTTTATAATATTCCATAATTAAATCAGCTTGAGACATTTCTTCGTTAGTTTTTGCCATTTTTATCATCTTACCATCATTATTTAGTTTACCATAACATTGAGTAATTTTTGAGTTGGTTTAATAGCTACCTCTTTTATTTTCTGAGGTTTTTTCTCCAGAGCCATTTCGTGTAATTTCTTTTCAAAAAGGTTTGCTTCAGCAATTATCCTTTTTTTTGCTATTGTACAATATTCTTCATCAACATCAATACCTATGGATTTTCTATTATTCAATGTTGCAGCGATTAATGTTGAGCCGCTTCCCATAAATGGATCTAATACAACATCACCTACAAAACTGAATAATTTAATACATCTTCTTGGTAATTCAATAGGAAATGGTGCAGGATGCCCTCCGGCTCCCTTTTTGCTTTGACCATGGAAAGTCCATAGACCATTAGTCCAATCCATAAATTCCTGTCTTGTTATATCGGAGGTTTTTTTCTCGTTTTTCTTCCAATCTTTTTTATATAAAATAAGAATTAGTTCGACGGGTGCAATAACATAAGGAGCAGACGCACTTAACCAAGAACCCCAAGCAGTTCTTCTTGAGATATTTCCTTCATTCCATATTATTGTAGAATGATATTTATAACCTATTTTTTTGGCTATTGTTGTAAAATCTGCACCAACACTCTGTTGACCTCCTTTATTTTTATCTAAAGGAATATTAAGACAAAGTCTCCCATCATCTTTCAACCAATCGAAGCATCTAGATAACCATTTATGACTAAATTCTAAATATTTTTCATAAGTTATTTGGTCGTCGTGAGAATTATACTTTATATCCACATTGTATGGTGGAGATGTAACTATTAAATCAACACTATTTTTAAGAATTTCATCTGTTGAAAGTACATCTTCACAAACTATTTTCAATTTATCGTGATTAAAAAATATTCCCTCTTTCATAAACATAATAGAATATTGAGTATTTATTAATGTTTGGCTTTTAAACTGAATATTTTTCGCCCCACCCCCTCATTCGTTTAGTTTAGTCGTTAGAAATGTCCCTCTATCACTCGTTTAGCCACTAAAAATTATTGAACTTAACCCTTGTTAAAATCGTTTCCAGTTACGAAGTTCTGGAAACCTGCGTCCGCAGAGTTTTTGGATTTGAGAATTACAATAAATCTCGAACGAAGTGAGACAATATTTTAAGAAAAAGCCCCCGTCCATCAGCAACATTTATATTCTATTGATTTATTAGTTGAATATATGAAATTGAATAAAATTGAATTTTTATTAATGAATAACCCTATAAGAAATCTTATTCAGGAAAATATTGAAGTTAAACGGCTTAGAAAGTGGTCTAATCTTTCGTCAAATAAAACAGTATTGGAAATTGGTTGTGGAACTGGAAATGGTTCTAAACTAATCAAGAAATACTTTCAAGCAAAAAGAATTTATGCCACAGATTTGGATAAAAGAATGATTGATATTGCAAAAAAAGGCAGTAAGGATGATACAATTTCATTTGAAGTGCAGAATGCGACCAAATTGAAATATAAAGACAATTATTTTGATGCTGTGTTCGACTTGGGAGTTATACATCATATTCCAAATTGGAAAGCTTGCTTGAAAGAATTACAGAGGGTTTTGAAACCAAAAGGTCAATTAATTATTGAAGATTTATCCATTGAAACATTTTCTACTCCATTTGGCAAATTAATGAAAAAATTATTGGACCATCCCTATAATTCAATGCATAAAGAAGATGAATTTGTAGAGTATATTAAGAAAATTGGTTTCAAAATTCTTATTCATAAAAAGTATTCGACACTCATAAGATATTTCATTGTAGTTGCACAGAAATAGGGGGCTTTTTCTTTCTATTCTCAAATCCAAAAATTGATTTTAATTATGTTAGTTTCTCGTTTCGAGGTGACTGACCCGAATTTTTGGAAAAAATTCTGGCTGGAAGGAACACTCCTGAAACGACAAGAAAACTTAGAGTTTTCGAAGAGTTAATTTAAGGTTTGTGGATGGCGGGAACATCAGTTCCAGTTAATCGTATCTGAGAGGACAAAAAGAGTTAAGTATAAAAGAAGTCTTTTGGTTCAAGCGTTCCTGCTCTGTACTCTTGTTCAACTCTGCCCAATAAGAAAGCTAAAGAACTTTTCTCAGCGTCTCTTAATCCTTCAACAGACAAAATTCGCGGAGCATTTGCCAGAAGGTCTTCCATAACTTGCCTGCCTACTTCAGTAAAAGTATTTCTTCCTCCAAATGATTCTGGTTGGTGGTGCATTTTTAAATTTTGAGATTCCATATCAATCTGCTGATTTGGAGCACCAAAACGCCCAGACCAAAAAACTAATTTTTGTTTGGATAGATATTCGAAACCTTGAGCGGTTCCTAAGGGATGTTCTGGATTACTAATTTGCCCAAAATAAAATCCCAAACAATGTTCAACCGATAAGGGTTGAGTGTTATAAAATTGTCTACTAAAATTAGTAGCCATTACGAGCGTTTTGATTTGATAGCCGAATGCGTCTCCTATGTCAGCAGGAATTCTGTCTTTGAAATGTTCTTCTGGCAATGCGTCTCCTGGTTTATACCCAAAAAATTCATTAACACATTGTCTCCTAGTTTGTTCCCATCTGAGTGTTTTTAAGTCCAAGCCATCAAAGGCAGAGGTGAACGTTCTTGCGTTTGACATAGCTCCTCAATTTAAATCATGTTTTTAAGCATTTATATCATGTAGTAGACACGGCTTTTTGTCCTCTCCTAGTTAGGGGAGGGAGGCCGGGGGCTACAAACCTTAAATTAATTGAAACTAACCCTTGTTATACGAGGGTGAGGAGCGTAGCGACGAAAGCGCAGCGTCCCCAAGGAAAACGAAGTTTTCCGCAGCGTATGACGCAGGGCGAAAAATCTTACTTCTGCAATACACAATCAGCTTCTACTTCAACCAGCCATTCAGGATTGATGAAAGCGGAAGCCCCAATGAATCCGCAGGCAGGCTGCACATTCGAAAAAAATTCTCCGTGTGCTTTTGCAGCCTCTTTCCATCGGTTCATATCTTTTAGAAATAATCTGGTTCGTATAACATCTTCAAGTTTTCCACCAGCTTGTTCAATAACATCTTTGATTATTTCTAAACATCTTTTGGTCTGACCATACATATCTCCTGGTGTATGAACCGAACCATCTTTTGCGATTGGGGCTGTAGCGGTTACAGCGATAATGTTTCCGATTCTCACTGCTCTTGAGAATCCAATTTCTTTCTCCAATGGCTGATTGTAAGTTATATTTTTTCGTGTCATATTCATAAGATTGTATTGCTACTATAAAGATTTTTCGCCCGAGTAATATGTCGTATAACAGGCATTATGCGTAAATTAATTGAAACTAACAAGCTTTTAGTGAAGTTCTTTGAATTTTGTTAAAAGAAGGCTTAAAAGAGTTATATTTGAGTAATGACCTTGGAAATTTTAGCAAAGTATAAAAGGATCTACCTTACTAAAGATATATGGGTTATATACCTGTTAATATTGACAAGTCTATAGAAAAAGAATGCAAAAGAAGAAGGTATTCTGAAAGGACAACAAAAACTTACTTATGCTGCATTAACAAATTCTTAAGATGGTGCAATAAAGACCTAGGGAAGATAAGCAAAATGGATGTTAGGCTGTTTTTGGAAAAAATGTCTGAAGAAGAGAGATCTGGAAATACTATGAATGTTTACCATATGGCTATAAGGTTTTTATTTGAAAATTCCTTGAAAAAGAAAATGTGGGTAAATATAAGATACAGCAAAGTTCCTGAGAAATTACCGATTGTTCTTACAAAAGAAGAGATCAAGAAACTGTTTGAATCTATTGAGAATTACAAACATAAACTGATGGTACAGTTGATGTATTCTTCTGGTTTAAGAGTATCTGAACTACTAAATCTGAAGATTAAAGATTTAGAAGAAAATTACGGCTTTGTAAGACGAGGCAAAGGCAATAAGGACAGAATTTTTATTATTGCAACATCATTAAAAGATGAGATAAAAAGCTTAATTGAAAAAGAAAAACTGGATGGTGGCAGCTACTTATTTAAAAGCAATAGAAACAAAAAGTTTTCAGCAAGAACTTTGCAACAGATTTTAAAAAAAGCTGCAAAGACATCAAAGATAATAAAAGAGGTTCATCCACATACCTTAAGGCATAGCTTTGCCACTCATTTAATTGAAAATGGGTATACTGTTTCAGATGTCCAATCATTATTAGGCCACAAGAGCCCAGAAACAAGCATGATATATGTTCATACTGCAAAACCGAACATGATAAAAATAAAAAGCCCAATAGATAATCTGTAGCCATGGAAAAAACCCTGATTAAAGCTGAGAATATTAAGCAATTAAAAAGTAAGCTAAACAAAGCTCAGGGATTTATCATTGTGGATGTTAATGATGAAAAAATTCTTTCATTAATAATTAATGATAAAAAAGTTAATCTTATCATTAATGTTGAAAATAGCGCCCATAAGGATTTTATGCATGCCCGGAATTCTGGCTTGAATCAAGTGTTATGCAAAATCTTAAAGGAAAGGGACATTACTGTAGGATTTAGCTTTGATGCAGTGCATAATAAAGAAGGGATGGATAGAGCGATATTACTGGGAAGAATGATGCAGAATGCAAGGATTTGCAGAAAATTCAAGGTTAAAACAGCAGTAATTGACTTTCAAGGGAGATGCGAGAAAGATTTAAATAGCTTTGGCGCTTGTATTGGATTGCCTAATGGGGGGTTTGATGTTATAAAATGCTAAAAAGTGAATATTTAGAGAAAGATGTTGGTGAATATCTTGATGATTCTTCTGATGATGGACCTGATTTTGATTTAGCAAGTTTAGGGGATTACATAACATATTCTAAAAGATTCAAGAAAGGGAAAATAAAGGAAATCTATGTCGCTAGCTAAAAATGAGGTTGAGACTTTTAGTAATATTTTTTCTAATTCTTTTTGTTACTATTCATGTTAGTAAAAGTGATGAAGACAAGGTTGATGACGCTGTTTTTGAAGCCTTAGAGGAAAACAATGAAGTGCCTGTTATTGTAAAGCTAAGAGAAAATACTGGAACTTTTGTTACGACTGAAGTTCAAACTTCTGATGTTGTGGATAACCTAGGGGATGATTTTGAGAAAAAAAATGAATATAGCAGTGTTTTCAAAGGATTTTCTGGAAATGTAACAGAAGAACAACTTGAAACTCTGAAGAGCGAGAATAGAGTTGAAAGAGTTTACTTTGATTACAGAGTTAAAGCTTTGACTATTAATACTGTGAATATTCTTAACACTTCTATTATGAATGCTAAGACCATTAATGGTGTCAATATAACTGGAAAGGATCAAACTGTTTGTATTGTTGATACTGGTGTTGATTACAATAATCTATCTTTGGGAAGAGGTTTTGGTGCAGGATTTAAAGTTTTAGCAGGCTATGATACTGTAAACAATCCTGATGATGGAGACCCCATGGATGATAATGGGCATGGATCACATATAGCTGGGATAATTGCTGGAAATGGACAAATAAAAGGCATGGCTCCTGGTGCAGGTATAGCTGCATTTAAAGCATTAGATAGCAATGGAGAAGGATCAGTTGCTGATGTTGTGCAAGGAATAGACTGGTGTATTGGTAATTCTACTGCATATAATATTACCACTATTAGTTTGAGCTTAGCTTTACTTAATGGAAGCACTGAAGCAAAATTTAACACCCATTGTGATGGGAATGATGCTGTTGTTGATGCTGCAAACAAGGCTAGAGAAAGAAATATTTTAGTTGTTGCGGCTGCTGGAAATGGAGGAAGCACTAATGGCATTGCGAGTCCTGCTTGTGGAAGCAATGTTACTGCTGTTAGCTCTGTGAATAAACAAGATTCTCCTTCAAGTTACAATAGCGGAGCTCTAACAAGTTTCTGGGCACCTGGAGAAGATATTTATTCTGTTTCGATTGGAGGCAGTAGCTGTGCTAGTGGATTGTGTAGTGGAACTTCTATGGCTGCGCCTCATGTTGCTGGCATTATGGCTTTGTTACTGCAATATAAAAAATATGAAAATGGGACTAGCTTAAAGCCACTTCAGGTTATTGAGGCATTGAATAAAAGTGGAGTAAACCTCACAAGATCAGGTGTGGCAAGAGTAAGAGTTGATGCTTTTGGGGCAGTAAGATTTTTAGATGTTCAAGCACCTTCTGTAAATATTTATGTCTCTAATTTAGATGCATATTTCAATAGCACAAACATGACAATTAATTTCAGCACTATTGATCCTTTCTTAGATTATTTTTTGATAAATATTACCTATCCTAATGGGACTCAATGGTTTAACAGCACAACTAATGTAACCCTTCCTTTCAGTAACTTAACAATAGGTGGGAATTATAGTATAGTTTTATTTAGCAATGACAGTAATAATAATAGAAATTTAACAACTGCTAGTTTTAGAGTAATAACTCTTGCTGTTAATTTGGAAAATCCGGGCAACTTCTTAAATTTGAGTGATAATGATATAGAAATAAACTGCAGTGTAAAGAGCCAATTTGATTTAGTTAATATAAGCTTGTATCATAATTTTAACGGGGTATTCTTATTCAATCAAACTGTTAATGTAACTGGAAGAGATAATACTACTAATTTTACGTTTAATAACCTGAGTGATGGAATGTATAGTTATAATTGCATAAGCTCTGATAACAGCAACAATACTTTCTTTTCTGTTTCCAATTACACTTTTACTGTTGATACTACCCAACCTGAAGTAGGTTTATTAAGTCCTAGTAATACGAGCACTCAGACGAGCAGCAGCGTTACATTCATTTATAATGTAACTGATAATGTTAATATAACAAGCTGCAGCTTTATATTTGATGGAAGCACTGACCAAACCAACACCACTATAACTCAAGGCATTTCTCAGAGTTTTGTTAAAACAGGCATTTTGAATGGAGAGCATACGTGGGCTGTAAGATGCAATGATTTTTCTAGTAATCAAAATACGTCTGTTACAAGAAGTGTTACTGTAAGTGTAAGTTCTAGCCCAAGTACTCCCTCTAGTGGTGGAGGAAGCCCAGGAGGGGGAGGAAACAAGAAAGTTTCTGGCAGTACGATTGTAAATAAGAGCGAAACTGATGAAGGTATTGCATCTTCAAAAACAGAAGAAAAGGTTTATGTTAGAGAAGAGAGAAGTGAAGATTTAAACCAGTTGATAGAAGATGTTGCAAATTTAAAGAAAGGTTTGGAGATATTGTTTAATGAAGTAAGTAGCATAAAAGAAAGTTTAAGGGAACCTAGCCCTCAAGAGTTAAGCACAAACAGAAAAATTACAACTTCTTTAGGAAAAACAACATTAAGTTTAGTTGTTAAGTTTAATGGAGAAAAAAGTGTTGAAGATTTTATAATTTATGATGAGGTTCCAAAAGCTTTTGCTATTGATTCCAGTTTAATTGAAGTAAATGCAGAAGGGGCTAAAGTAACTGTTATAGAAAAAGATCCAGTATACATGTTTTCTTATAAAAATGTTGCTCCTGGAAAAGAATATGATATAACATATGGTGTAAATGAGGAAATTAACACTGGTGTAATAAATGAGTTTAGAATACCCATAATCCTAGTTAAAGATTTTGAGGAAAATGCTCAAACTGAACAACCCTTGAAAGAAGAAAAAACTAATTTCAAGAAATACTTGTTTATTGGTGGGGGGGTTTTATTAGTGATATTTATCCTTCTTGGAGTTATTTTATACAAAGTTGAGAGAATTGAGAAAAAAGAGAGAATTAAGTAAATTTTTAAATATACAAAAATTAGTGATTTTATGAATACTGAGCAAAAAGTAAAGATAGTAAAAGAAGTGGGTGAAGAGATAATAGAAGAAAGTGAGCTTTACACCCTTTTTGAAACAAAGAAAAATCCTATAGCATATGATGGATTTGAGCCTAGTGGCAGGATACATGTTGCTCAAGGGTTGTTAAGAGCAATAAATGTCAATAAGCTCCTAAGAACAGGGGTTGTTTTTAAATTCTGGGTCGCTGATTGGTTTGCATTAATGAACAACAAGATGGGTGGAGACTTAGAAAAAATCCAGAATGTTGGGAAATATTTTATTGAAACATGGAAAGCTTGTGGAATGGAAACCAAAGATGTGAAGTTTCTGTGGGCTTCTGAAAACATGGACCAAAAATATTGGTTAAGGACATTACAAATAGCGAGGTTAAATTCTGTCGCAAGAATCCAGAGATGCGCGCAAATAATGGGCAGAAATGAGAAGGATACTTTAAGTGCTGCACAGATTTTTTACCCTTGTATGCAAGCTTCTGATATATTCCACTTAAATGCAGATATAGCTCAATTGGGAATGGATCAAAGAAAAGTTAATGTTCTTGCCAGAGAAATTGCACCAAAATTAGGTCATAATAAGCCGATAGCTGTGCACCATCATATGTTAATGGGGCTACAGCCTGCAAAAAATTTTGATGGCGATAAGATTGAGAAAACCATTGCCATGAAGATGTCAAAGTCTAATCCGGATTCTGCTATATTCATGACTGATTCTAATGAAGAAGTTATCAGAAAGATAAAGAAAGCTTACTGCCAGGAAGGAGATGTTGAAAATAACCCTGTTTTGGAATATTTCAAGTATATCCTCTTTGAA
>Ga0209542_10007338_pt1 | contig 21037 bp, 14 predicted proteins | sample RifCSPhighO2_01_FD_184028 | JGI IMG/M metagenome (GOLD analysis project Ga0209542, IMG submission 184028) | Soil microbial communities from Rifle, Colorado - Rifle CSP2_plank highO2_0.1 (SPAdes) (version 2) | ecosystem: Environmental > Terrestrial > Deep subsurface > Rock core/Sediment ... | reverse complement strand
AATTCGGAACCCGGGCCAATTCTGACGGCGCGATCACGGAACGGATGAGGATCACGAGCGCCGGCAACGTCGGCATCGGGACGGCTAGCCCGGGTTATAAACTTGATGTCAACGGCAATGTCAACGCCACGGCTTATTACGGGAGCGGGGCGAATTTGACTGGGGTTACTGTGGCTGATAACTCCATTTCTACCGCTAAACTAAAAACAACAACGGGAGAGGTATCGGTTGGGGCAGGGTCTGATACCGATGTAACATTACCTGGCGGGGAATATGGTTTTTATCCGCAGATTAAAGCCAGTGCTTCATCTGGGACTGGCAGAATTTCTATAAAAGCTGCTCCTTCAGGTGTAGCTATGCTTACTACCTATACCACAAGAATATCTCTTTATCACGATACTAACACAATCTATGCCAAACAACGCTATGTAACCGCATCAGGCGAGGATATGTGGATATTCTTGCTTGTTGATAAGGATACGAAAGAGATAATGTTGGCATATCAAGCCCCCGACCACCCCGCCTACGGCAACGGAGGCGACTTCAATAAACTACCCCATCCCTTTGGGGATTATGATTCCAACACTCAAGATATTGTCCTTATTGAAAAAGACCAGGCCAAAGCCATTCAACAGGAAGCCCAAGAAAAGAATATGGGCGTATTAGAACTTATAGACAGCGAATACAAGATAGATTTAGGGCATATCTACGACTACAAACCCATTCATTCAGGACAGTTTCTGGAAACCAAGCCGGTACTGGTAGAACATATTCCTGATTACATTCAGGTGAGAAAATTCGTTGAAATGACCGACACCGACAAGCAAGCCAAAAAGGCATTACAGGAAGAGAAACAACGTCAATCTAAACAAGATAAACAATCAGAAGAACAAAGACACCGGAACGCCGTCAACAAACTAAAAGCCCTGGGTTTGACCGAAGAGGATTTGAAGGAAATAATAAAATAACTGTATAAAAGATATATATTGAATATTTTTAAATAATCCAAAAAAGTTTTTAATATAAAATTGCGCAAGAAGCGTCAGGTGGAGTATAATCAATTTAATGGCCTCGGCTTTGGTTTATTTCGGCAATCGCTTTATTTATCGCATCGGCGAATTCATTCGTCATTGGTATAAAGACGGATTTTTCTTTTTTTTCCGTCGGCTGGTTGATTTTTTGGAACGGCTGGACCGTTATTTCGCCTTGAGAGTCACTTTCCATTATCTTTTTCAGCCTCTTTATCAGAATTACACTTTTGTCGGTTACGTTCTGGGATTTATTTTCCGAAGCATCAGGGTCGGCATAGCCGGCTTTGTTTATTTTTGGGTAATTTTGTCATGGATGGGTCTTTATTTATTATGGGCGTTTATTCCCTTGGGCATAATTTATAAAATAATTTTTTAATATGCTTGAAGTTTATTTTAAAGAACCCCGACTTTATTTGGATGTTTTCAGCCGAAAAATCGCACGGATATTGATTTGGATTTCTTACATTATTTTAGCCGCTTTGACTTTTGTTTTTTTGTTTTTATTATCCGGGTCGCCGCGTTTCTGGTGGGCGGGTGTTTTCCTGGCGCTTTTTCTGGCTAACCTCCTTTTTCGTTTTAATTGGGCTGATCGTTCTTTGGCTGAAATAGGAAAAGTCAGCCGGGCCAAAAAAGTCAGAGCCAATTTGGCTTTTTATTTAAGGCCGTCGGCTTACAATCTGGTTGAAGACGCTTTCAGCCGAGCTTCTATTGTCGGCGGCGATTTTGACCTTTGGCTTTTGAAAAATTTGCTTGGCTGTCGCGACGCGAAAGAATCTTTTGAGAGACTGGAACTGTCTTGGCCGGAATTTTCCCAAAAACTGGAAACGTATATCCAGGGGTCATTAAGCGAGCGGCCGAGCCCCAAAACATTATTGGCAAAGATAGAGAAGTTGGTCTTAAACGCTTATCAGGAAGCGGTTTTGGCCAAGGAAAGCTTCATTGAACCGCGGAATATCTTAGTGGCTTTATTTAAAACTGACAGCGGTAATTTAATTAAGCTTTTTAATTTATTCAATTTGCTTTCCGATGATTTAAGGGATGTTTTAGTTTTTGGCCGTTACCGGCGGTCTTTCGCGTTTCTCAAGAGATTGCCGGCGGCGCTTGGCGGTTTTGTCCGCCGGCCTTTTTATGTCCGGCGGCGGGAAGTAAACAGGGCTTGGACCAGCCGCCCCACGCCCACTTTGGACAAATTCGCCCTTGATTTGACTGAATCAGCCCGTTCCGAGAAAGTTGGTTTTTTAATCGGCCACAAAGAAGAATACGAACGTTTGTTGAATATTCTTTCCCGTCCCGTTAAGCCGGCCGTTTTATTGGTGGGCGAGCCGGGCGTGGGCAAAGAAACCATTGTCAGTCACTTGGCTTATCAAATCACCAAAGACCGTATTTTCTCGGCTCTTTTTGATAAACGTTTGGTGTCTTTGCAAATCAGCAGTTTGGTCGCCAAGGCCAACCCGGAAGAAATTTCCGGACGACTGAAGCAGATTATTGATGAAATCGTCCAAGCCGGCAATATTATTTTATTTATTCCCGACATTGATAATTTGGTAAAAACTTCAGGCGAATTTTTTTTAAGCGCCAGCGATATTCTTCTGCCGGCGATTGAAGCGGGTTCTTTCCCAATTATCGGAGCGACTTATCCCCGGGAATTTCAGCAATTTATTGAACCCCGGACGGATTTAGCGGCGGCTTTTGAAATTATCCGCGTGGAAGAAGTGAGCGAAGCCGAAGCCGTCAGAATTTTGGCTTACGACGCTCTGATTTTGGAAAATCAATTCAGGGTAAAAATTAAATTTATGGCGATCAAACAGGCGGTCGCTTTGGCCCACCGTTATCTGCGGGCCAAGCCCTTGCCGTCAAGCGCGGAAGAAGTTTTAAAAGAAGCTTTAGCTGGCGTTAAAAATCAAGGCAAGAAAATTTTGGAGGCCAAGGACGTGATGGCCGCGGTGGAAAGCCAAACCAAAATTCCCGTTCAACAGGCCGGCCCGGAAGAAACGGCAAAGCTTTTGAATTTGGAAGAATTAATCCACCGGCGCTTGATTAACCAAGCAGAAGCCGTTAAAGCGGTAAGCCGGGCCTTGCGGGAATATCGGAGCGGTTTGAGCCGTCGGGGCGGACCGATTGCCGCTTTTCTTTTTGTCGGGCCGACCGGAGTCGGCAAGACCGAACTGTCAAAAATTTTGACCCAACTTCAATTCGGTTCCCCCGAATCAATGATTCGTTTTGACATGTCCGAGTATCAGGAAAAACAAAGCATCGCCCGGCTCATCGGCGCCCCGGACGGAAAAATTTCGGGCAGTTTAACCGAAGCCGTCAGCCAAAAACCTTATAGTTTGATTTTGCTTGATGAATTTGAAAAAACTCATCCCGATATCGTCAATCTTTTTTTGCAGGTTTTTGACGAAGGCCGTCTGACGGACAATCTGGGCCGTTTGGTTGATTTCAAAAATACGATTATTATCGCCACCAGCAACGCTCACTCGGAGTTTATCAAGACCGAAATTGAGCAAGGGAGAATCATGGAATCAATCGCCGAAGAGCTCAAGAAAAAATTGACCGATTATTTCAAGCCGGAACTTATCAATCGTTTTTCGGCGGTTATTGTTTTTCGTTCCCTTAACCTGGAAGAAATTGTCGCGATTGCCAAATTACAGCTCAATGATTTGGCTAAAATTCTTCGGGAAACGCATGGCATTGACCTTCAATTTGAAGAAGAGGCCGTTCGGAAAATCGCCGAATTGGGCTACGACCCGGTTTTCGGCGCTCGGCCGTTGCGCCAGGTTATTTCGGACAATCTCCGCGGCGTTTTAGCCGAAAAAATTCTTCGCAAAGAAATCAGCCGGGGAAATACTCTGAAATTAAAATCAGAAGGGGAAAAATTTGAATTCAGGATTACGAATTAATTAAATTATCGCCATGCCCTAAATAGAATTTTACTATTGTAATTCCACGATCGTGGAATTACAATAGTAAATAAGGTTAGGTTTTACGTAAGCGTTTTCGGTCGGAATTACGCTTATTGGCGGGATAAATTTTACTTTTTCGTTTCGTTTAGATTAAAATATAAATAATGTTTAAAATCAATAAAATAATAATGACTTTGATTTTTTCCGATATGATTTTACTGATTGGCTTGGGTTTTGTGGCGCCGATTTTTGCCATTTTTTTGACCAGTAATATAAAAGGCGGCAATGTTGAAGTGGTTGGCTTCGCCGCCGCTATTTATTGGATCGTTCAGTCGTTGGTTGTCGTGCCTTTCGGAAAATACTTGGACAAAAACCATGGAGAGCATGATGATTTATGGTTTGTGATAATCGGCAATTTTTTTTCCGCTTTGGCGGTTTTCGGTTATATTTTTTCTTCCCTGCCCTGGCATATTTATTTTCTTCAGGCAATTTACGCTATTGGCATGGGAATGAACATTCCCGGCTATACCGCTATTTTCACTCGTCATGTTAATAAAGGGAAGGAGGCTTTAAGCTGGAGCATGAGAGCCGCTATTGTCGGCGCGGGCTCGGGAATAGCAGGCGCCTTAGGCGGAATTATCGCTCATCGTTTTGGGTTTATCGCTCTTTTCGCCGGAGTGGGGGTTTTTATCATTTTCAGCGCTCTGTTGCCGTTTTTTATTTTTAAAAATATATCGCCCAAAGATCGTATCGGCTTTCGTTCGCCGCCAATGAAGAAAGAACTTTGAGCAGTGTTTATGAGCAATCAGGAAATAGCGAAAATATTTTACGAGATAGCTGTTTATTTGGAAATGGAAGAAACGCCTTTTAAGCCTTTCGCCTACGAAAAAGCCGCTTTAAGTTTGGAAACTTTGACCGAAAATGTTGAAGATGTTTATAAACGAGGCGGGATCAAGGCTTTGAAGGAAATTCCCGGGGTGGGCGAAAGCATCGCCGAGAAAATAGCGGAATATCTGGAGACCGGAAAAATTAAAGAATACCAAGATCTCAAGAAAAAAACGCCTGTTGATATTGAAAAATTAAACGCGGTTGAGGGCATCGGCCCGAAAATGATCAAGGATTTATACCAGGGCTTAAAAATAAAAAATCTTCAAGATTTGGAAAAAGCCGCCAAGGCCGGCCAAATCAGAAATTTGCCTAATTTCGGGGAAAAAACCGAACAAAATATTCTTCAGGGGATAGAGTTTCTCAAAAGAGCCAAGGGGAGGTTTTTGCTGGGGGATATTTTGCCGGTTGTTGACGGAATCATCGCCAGTTTAAAAAGCCTGAAAGAGGTGGAAAAAATCAGTCCGGCTGGTTCGGTCAGGCGAATGAAAGAAACCATCGGCGATGTGGATATCTTGGTCGCCGGTTCCAATCCCAAGAAAATCGTTGATTATTTTGTTTCTTTGCAGGGTATCGTAAAAATCTGGAGTCGGGGTTTGACCAAGGCTTCAATCCGTTTGGCGGAAGGATTTGACGTTGACCTGCGGGTTTTACCGGAAAATCAGTTCGGCTCGGCGCTTCAGTATTCCACCGGTTCCAAAGAGCATAATATCGCTTTAAGAAAAATCGCCATTGATAAAGGTTTCAAGCTGAACGAGTATGGTTTATTCAGGGGCAAAAAAATAATTGCCGGCAAAACCGAAGAAAGCATTTATGAATCTCTGGGCCTTTTTTGTGTAGAGCCGGAATTACGGGAAAATACCGGTGAAATTGAAACCGCCTTGAAAGACAAATTGCCCGAAATTATCGGTTATCAGAACATCAAGGGCGACCTCCACGTTCATTCCGATTGGAACGGCGGCGTTAATAACATTGAAGAACTTGCCGAAGCGGCTCAAGAAATGGGTTATGAATATATCGGCATTTCCGACCATACTAAATTTCTGGTCATTGAACGCGGTTTGGACGAGAAGCAATTGCTTCAACAAAGAAAAGAAATAGACAAAATAAATTCCAAATTCCAAATTTTAAATTCCAAGTTCCGCGTCCTTCATGGTTGCGAAGCCAATATTATGGCCGACGGCTCTATTGATATTAAAGCCGAGGCCCTGGCGAAACTGGACTATGTCATTGCCGGCGTTCATTCCCAGCTTAAAATGAAGAAAAAAGAAATGACCGAAAGGATTATAAAGGCGATGAAAAATCCCAACGTGGATATTATTTCTCATCCGACTGGCCGGATAATCCAGCACCGCGACGAATACGAAATTGATTTTGACGAAATTTTGAAAGTGGCTAAAGAAACCAAAACCATATTGGAAATCAATTCTTCTCCCAGCCGGTTGGACTTAAAAGATGTCAATATCAGAAAAGCGGTGGCGGCCGGAGTGAAGCTGGTGATCAATACCGATTCTCATCATTTGGACCAATTGCGTTTTATGGAGCTTGGCATCAGCCAGGCCCGCCGCGGTTGGGCGGCAAAGAAAGATATTGTCAACGCTTGGCCTTTGGAAAAATTGTTGAAGTTTTTTAAGAAAAAAATAATAAAATAAATGCGCGAATATTTAACCGAGGTTTTGGTTTTGGACAAAAATAAAGTTAATGAAACTGATTTGACGGTTGACCTTTATGCCAAAGAATTGGGCCGGATAAAGGCCAAAATGACCAGCGGCCAAAAAATCACTTCCAAGCTTTCGCCGCACCTGGAGCCGCTGACTTTTTCCCTGGTGCGTCTGACGGAAAAAAACGGCTTTGTGGTCGCCGACGCCCTGACCCAGGATTATTTAAAACATTTTCGCGTTTCTCCGGTATATTTTGCCAAAGCCCTGAAGCTTCTCTCGGCTCTCAAAGAACTTATTTATTCCGAAGAAATAGACCCCAAGCTCTGGTTTTGGTTAAAAAAAACTTTGGCTAAAAGAGAAATTTTTTACAGTCAGTTTTTGAAAATTTTAGGATACGACCCGAAATTGGCCGAATGTCGGAAATGCCGTTCCAAATTCATAAAATATTTTTTAGCGGCAGACCAGATTTTTCTTTGCCGGAACTGCGGTTTTAAAGTTCCCCAAAATAGATTATTATTAGAGTTATGACCCAGTAACTCAACTCCGATGGTATTCTTCTGTGATAATGTGTTGTCAGATAAAAAGATGAAGCTTGTGCTGTCCAGTTATGTCCAAAGAATCTAACAAAACAAATAGAAGAATACATCGGGACAAAAATCTTAAATAAGATATATGAATAACCAAAACAAACAGAATCCAGTCGAAGTAAAATTAATCAACTCCGAAATGAGGGATTTTTGTCTTTCGGAGTTGAGTTAACTGGGTATGAGTTCTAATCCCTTTTTTGCCAAATGGACGCGGCGATTTTTTTGGTTGGCGATTGCCGCTTTGATTATCACGTTAATTGGCAGCGGTTTTTTTATTTTTCAGTATCTTCAAAGCCGCGGTTTGACGATGGAAGTTACCGGGCCGGCCGAAGTCAACATCGGTGTTCCTTTTGAACTAATCGTTGATTTTAATAATCAGTCAAAGAGCGTTTTGAAAAATGCCCGTTTAAGCCTTAGTCTGCCCGACGGAGCGGTTATGCTGGGAGCGTCTGAAAATCAGAGAATTTATGGCGAGGATTTAGGCGATATCGGCGTAGGCAGTTTGGCCCGGAAGTCTTTGCGTCTCGTGATAATAAGAGACGAAAATACCCTAAAACGATTTACGGCCTATATTTCTCATGGCGCTTCAGGCATCGGCCAGGCGCGTTTTGAAGAACGCCGGGATTTTGATTTAAGAGTAAAAGAATCAGGGGTTTCTTTGGACATGACTCCGCCAGACCAGGTTTTAAGCGGCGAGAAATTTGACATTAAAATCAGTTATCGCAATATTTCTTTGGAAAATTTTTCGGGCCTGGAGCTTCAGCTTGATTATCCCGCCAGTTTTGCTTTTGAGTCCGCCAACCCCAAGCCCGCCGGAGCCAATAATGTCTGGGAATTAAAAAATCTCGCGCCGGACTCCGCAGGCGATATTATTATCAGCGGTCGGTTAATCGGACAAGAGAAATCCGTTTTTAATTTTAACGCTAAGCTCACGATGAATGTCGCGGGCCGCCGCTATTTAATGAATCAAAAATCCGGCAGTTTGGCGGTTGCTCCCTCGCCTTTGGGGATATCGGTTTTTTTAAACGAACAAGAAAATTATGTCGCTCAATTAGGCGGTCAATTGGTTTACGTGGTTTCTTACCAAAACAACAGCGGTGTCGGCCTGGCTGACGCGGTGATGAAAGTGAAATTAACCGGAGAATTATTTGATTTTAATACCTTGCAAAGCAACGCTAACTTCAATTCCACAACCAACACTTTAACCTGGAATGCCAGCAATATGCCGGAGCTCCGGGTTTTGTCGGCCGGCGATACGGGCCTGGCGACTTTCCAGATTCGGGTTAAAGACCAATTTCCCATTAAAAGACTGGGCGATAAAAATTATCATCTTAAAGCGGAGGCTGTGATTGACTCGCCCACCGTTCCTTATTATTTGTCGGCCGGGAAAACTACGGGTTTGGCCGAGTTGGATGTTAAAGTGGCGGGCTTGATTAAAATTGAAACCAAGGTTTATTTCCGGGACGCCGCTTCCGGTCTGCTTAATCGCGGTCCTTGGCCGCCCCGGGTTAACCAGCCCACCCAATATACCGTTCATTGGCTTATTTCCAATTACGCCACCGATGTTCGTAATGTTGAAGTAAGGGCTTTTTTGGAATCCGGGGTCAGTTGGACCGCTCAAGTTAAAAGTAATAACGGTTCTTCGCCGGTTTACAATGACCGAACCCAGGAAATCGTCTGGCTGATTAACGAAATTCCGGCCACCAAAGGAATTGTCGGCCAGCCCCTTGAAGCCGTTTTCCAGATAGAAGCCATGCCCAATATTGCCCAGGCGGGAAATTACCAGCCTTTGATTAAAGAAACTTCAATCACCGCTTTTGATAAATTCAGCGAGACCCGTCTTCAAAATCAGGCCGTCGGGGTCAGTTCGTTTTTGCCCGACGACTTGACAGTCAGCCAGGCAAAAGGGATAGTAGGACAATAAACTATGATTAATCTTTTGGATAAAATTGTTTCTCTTTGCAAACGCCGGGGGTTTATTTTCCCGGGTTCGGAAATTTACGGCGGTTTGGCCAATTCCTGGGACTACGGGCCGCTTGGCGTTGAATTAAAAAACAACATCAAACAGCTTTGGTGGAAAAAATTCGTTCAAAGCCGCGATGACATGGTTGGCGTTGACACCGCTTTGATTATGAATCCGAAAGTTTGGGAAGGGAGCGGCCATTTGAAAAATTTTACCGACGCTTTGGTTGAATGTAAAAAATGCCACGAGAGATTTCGCGCTGGCGAAGCGAATAAATGTCCGAATTGCGACAGTAATGAATTGGCGGCGCCAAAACAATTCAATTCGATGTTTAAAACCTTTGTCGGTCCGGCCGAAGAAACTTCAAACGTGGCTTATTTTCGTCCCGAAACCGCCCAAGGGATGTTTGTGGATTTTAAAAATGTCTTGGACACGACTCGCGTATCTTTGCCTTTCGGCATCGCCCAAATCGGCAGAGCGTTTAGAAATGAAATTACGCCCGGCAATTTTATTTTCCGCACTCGGGAGTTTGAGCAAATGGAAATTGAATATTTTATCCGTGAAAAAGATTGGGAACAATATTTTGAATACTGGAGAAAGCAGATAAGCGATTGGATTAAGGAATTGGGGGTGGATGTCAAAAAAATACGCGAAGCGGAAATTCCCGAAGGCGAACGGGCGCATTATTCAAAAAGAACCATTGATTTTGAATATGAATTTCCTTTCGGCCAGAAAGAACTTTACGGTTTGGCTTACCGGACGGATTTTGACCTGAAAAATCATGAGAAATTTTCCGGTCAGAACCTGAAATATAAAGATTTGGAAACAGGGGAAGAATTCTGGCCCCACGTGATTGAGCCGACTTGGGGAGTGGACCGCTCGGCGCTTGTGGTTTTGCTTGAATCTTATTCCGAAGAAGAAAAGCGAATCGTTCTTAGGTTGCCTTTTAAGCTAGCGCCATACAAAGCGGCGGTTTTCCCGCTTTTGGCGAACAAGCCGGAATTGGTAAAATTGGCGCGGAAAATTTACGATGATTTAAGAAAAGATTTTATGATCGCGTACGATGGTCGCGGCAACATCGGCAAACGTTATTTTTCGCAGGACGAAATCGGCACGCCGTTTTGCGTTACGGTGGATTTTGAAAGTTTGGAAAAAGGCGATGTCACCGTCAGAAACCGCGATACGATGAAACAGGAAAGGGTCAAAATTGAAAACCTCAAAGAAATTTTGGAAAAGGAATTTAAGAAATAAATCAAATTTATGCTTAAGGGTTTTAAAAAAATAGTTTTGGATAATGGCCTGAGAATATTGCTGGCGCCCCAGCTCCAGAGTTTGGCGACGACGGTTTTGGTTTTGACGGAAACCGGTTCTCTTTATGAATCTCGGGAAATCAGCGGCATTTCTCATTTTCTGGAGCATCTTTGTTTTAAGGGGACGAAAAATCGGCCTCATTCCATTGATATTACTTCCGAACTTGACGGTTTGGGTTCGGAATACAACGCTTTCACCGGTTATGAAAATACGGGCTATTTCGCCAAGTCCCAGAATAAAAATCTTTATAAAATTCTTGATTTAATCAGCGACCTCTATCTTAATCCGGTTTTTGATTCGCGGGAAATTGAAAAAGAACGGGGAGTGATTATTGAAGAAATAAATATGTATCGGGATTTGCCCAATCGGCGGGTTCAGGAAATTTTCCTCCGCTTGCTTTACGGCGACCAGCCGGCCGGTTGGTCTGTCGCCGGCACCCGGACTATCATCAAAAAATTGCAACGCGAAGAAATCTTGGATTATCGCGACCGGCATTATTTGAGCAATTCCACCATTATCGTGGTGGCCGGGGTTTTTGAAGAAGAAAAACTAACAGAGGAAATCAAGAAGGCTTTCCGCGGGATTAAGGCCGGCCAAAAGCTTTCCAGCCCGATTACTCAAGAATCCCAGGAAAAACCGGCCGTTAGTTTAAAATCCAAAGAAACCGATCAATCTCATTTGGTTTTGGGAGTGAGGGCTTTTGATTTTTTTGACAGCCGGCGTTATCCTTTGGAAGTTTTAGCCCATCTGCTCGGAGGCAGCATGAGCTCGCGTTTGTTTCAAAAAGTGCGGGAGGTTTTAGGAGCGGCTTATTACGTTTACAGTTCAGCGGATTTGTTTTCCCGCCACGGCTACTTGGCCGTCAATGTCGGCGTTGACAATCTTAAACTGGAAGCGGTTATTTCGGCGATTTTAGAGGAATTTTCCGATTTAAAAAACAAAGAAGTGTCGGCGGCTGAACTGCAAAAGGCCAAAGATCATTTGATAGGCAAATTATTTTTGGGCTTGGAAGGCTCGGACGAATGGGCGGGTTTTTACGGCGGGCAGGAGATTCTTGAACACAATATCAAAACCCCCGAAGAGATAGTTCTGGATATTCAATCGGTGAACGCCAGAGAAATAAAAGCCGTCGCCCGAGATATTTTTCAAAACCAAAAACTTAATTTAGCGCTCATCGGCCCTTTTGAAAATCCGGCTCGGTTTGAAAAAATCCTTTCTTTGGAGTAGAATCTAAAAGAATAATCGCCAATATGCGAATTGAGGATAAAGATACGAATAAAAAATAATAAATTAGCATATTTGTTTGATATTCGTATGTTTGCGATTACTCTCTAAGTTATGGAAAAACGATATTTTGAAATCAGCTGGGGCAGTCTTTGGCGAGCCTTGGCCTTTGTTTTGGCCCTAATTGTTCTTTATTTGATTAAGGAAATTTTAATTCTTTTGGCTTCAGCTATTATCATTGCTTCAATTTGCCAGCCGTGGGTTAATTTTCTTCAAAAGAAGAAAGTTTCCCGTCTTTTGGGGACTTCTTTCGTTTTCATCCTGATTTTGGTGATTTTGGGAGTATTTTTCTGGTTGGTCGTTCCTTTGGTCATCTCTCAATTCGGCAATTTCATTACTAATTTTAACGAAACAATCGTTAAAATCGGCAACCAAAGTTTTCTGACCGAAATAATCCAGCAATTGATTATTAATCTTAAAGCCGCTTTTGATATTTTGGCCAAGGGGGCGACCGCGGTTTTCGATCTGATTTTTTCTATTTTTGGCGGCATCTTCCTGGCCATCACTTGTCTGGTTTTGGCTTTTTATCTTACCTTGGAAGAAAATGGGGTGGAAAAGTTTTTCCGGAGTATTCTTCCCAAAAGTTACGAAGAATGGATAATTTCTATTTTTGAAAAATCTACCGCCCGAATCGGCCGTTGGTTTCAGGGAAGAATAATTTTATCGTTTATAGTGGGCTTGCTTAGCTGGTTGGGTTTTTATTTGCTGGGAATGAAATATAGCGGCACTTTAGCTCTATTGGCCGCCGTTTTAGAAAACATTCCCCTGGTTGGAGCGATTTTTGCCGGCTTAATTGCTTTTCTGGTCGCTTTAACGGATTCCTGGCTGTTAGCTGTTTGGGTGGTGATATTTTTTGCATTAGTCCAGCAATTGGAAAACGTATTGCTTACTCCTCTGGTTATGAAAAAAACAACGGGATTGTCTCCGTTGGTGGTTTTGCTGGCTTTATTGATAGGAACTAAAATTGCCGGCCTAATCGGTTTTCTTTTAGCCATACCCGCGACCATTATCATTCAGGAAATTTTTGAAGAAGGCGGCAGGAGAAAAACGCGAGTATAGGAGCCTTATGAAAGAAGCTTTTTATATTTCCACTGCTCTGCCTTATGTTAATTCAGCGCCTCATTTGGGGTTTGCTTTGGAAATTGTTCAAGCCGATGTTTACGCGCGACGCCAGCGTCTTTTAAATAAAGAGGTCTTTTTTTTGACCGGAGCCGATGAAAACAGCTTAAAAAACGTTCAGGCCGCGAAAGAAGAGGGAATTTCGGTAAAAGAACTTGTCGGTCGGAATGCCGGAAGATTTTTTGCTTTACAAAAAACTCTCAATTTATCTTTTGATGATTTTATCCGAACCACCGAAGACCGCCATGTTGAAGGAGCCCGAAAATTATGGCTAGCCTGCCAAAAAGATATTTATAAAAAAAAATACCAGGGGCTTTATTGCGTCGGTTGCGAAGGATTTTACAAAGAGGGCGAATTGATTGACGGACTTTGTCCCGAACACAAAACAAAACCGGAATTGATAGAAGAAGAGAATTATTTTTTCAAATTAACAAAATATTCAAAAGCAATTCAAGGGCTCATAGAGAATGACAAGGTCAAAATTGTTCCGGAATCAAGAAAAAACGAAGTCCTGAATTTTATCAAGTCGGGCTTGGATGATATTTGCGTTTCCCGGTCGGCAGAACGGGCTCAAGGTTGGGGGATACCGGTGCCGGACGATTCCAGCCAGATTGTCTGGGTTTGGTTTGACGCTCTTTCCAATTATATCAATGCTCTGGATTATGCCGAAGATGGTCAAAAATTTGAGAAATGGTGGCAACAAAATGACGAAAATATCATTCACTTTATCGGCAAGGGAATTTTAAGATTTCACGCCATTTATTGGCTGGCGATGTTAATTTCGGCCGGTCTGAATTTGCCGGACACCATTTTTGTTCATGGCTATCTTACCATCGGAGGACAAAAAATGTCTAAAAGCCTGGGGAACGCGGCCGATCCTTTTGGAATAGCCGAAGAATATGGCGCCGACGCGGTTCGTTATTTTTTGCTGGCTGAATTTTCTCCGATTGAAGACGGAGATTTTACTTTGGAAAAATTTAAAATAAGATACAACGCCGACTTAGCTAACGGTTTGGGAAATTTCGCGGCTCGGGTTTCAGCTCTTAAAAATCAATTTTTAGAAACGCAACTTTTGAAAATAGAAAAAACTACGAATGACAAGATCGAAGAAACAGAAAAAACAGTAGCCCGGAAATTAGAGGAGTTCAAATTCAACGAGGCCCTGGCCGCTGTTTGGGAATTAATCGCTTTTGGAGATAAACATATTAATCAAACTCAAGTTTGGAAAATCACGGATTTAAAATTAAAAAACCAAATCATTTCCAATTTAACCGCGATTTTAAATTCGGTAGCCGCCATTCTGAATCCGTTTATGCCGGAAACCGCCGCCAGAATCACTCATTTGAAAAAAGGGGATATTCTGTTTCCTCGTCGTTGATTTTCTGCTATAATTGCCATTATTAACAATAATCGTAATTTATTTGTTTTAATTATTAATTATGAACAATATTAACAAAATTCTTTTAGTTTCAGTGATTATTTTATTGTTGGTCTTGGTCGGGTTTGTTTATTGGCAAAAAGTCGGTTTTCAGGGAAATTATTACGCTGTTTATCTGGAAACAGGAGATCTCTATTTGGGCAGGTTAAACAAATTTTCCCGTTATTCCCTGACCGATATTTATTATATTCAGAGAAATCCCGACAATTCTCAACAGCCATTAACCCTCCAGCGGTTAGACCAGGTTTTTTGGCAGCCTGAAAATAAAATAAAATTTAATCCGGAAAAGGTTGTTTGGATGGCTAAATTAAAATCCGGCAGCGATGTTATGAACTTTTTAACCGGGGCTAAAACAGCCACTTCAACCGTTAATGCCAGTCAACAATAAAAATGCGAGAGCATCGGGGCAGGCGGCTTTGCCGACTATTTTATTAATCGGCGGTATTATTATGGAAATTTCCATTGCCGGAATTTTAATAGCTTTTATTTTGGGCAATTCCGGTTGGGGAGAGCGATTGTCCGCTCAGGCTTTAGCGGCGGCCAAAGCCGGCACGGAAGACGCTTTGCTAAAAATAGCGGTAGACAAGAATTTTAGCGTTCCGGGCGGATACAGTTTTTCGGTAGATAACCGAGTCGCGGAAGTTATCGTAATCAAGGACCCGGCGGGATATCCGTCAGGCGTTCATCAGATAATTTCTTCGGGAAAGGCCTTGGGACGTCAGAGAAAATTAGAAACGATTTTGATTGTTGATGGCGATACCGGCAAAGTTGATTTGAAATCAACCAGGGAAATAGAATAAAGAGTTTTCTGAATTTTCAAGTTCATATGGTAAAAAAAATTTTTTCTTTTCTTCAACGGTTAAGTTCCCAGCCTTTAGTGGGAGGCTTGGAAATAAGCGATTCGGCGATTCGTTTTCTGCAGATTGAGGGCGAAAAGACTAAAACCGCTTCTTTGCGTTTGCCGCCGGGAATTATTTTAGACGGAAAAATTAATGACCGTCAGAATTTTTTAGCCGCCCTAAAAGCCGTTCACCTTCAATTAATTAAATCAAAAACTAATCAGAAAATTCACGCCGTAATTTCCTTGCCCGCCCCGGTTGTTTACAGCCAGTCTTTTAATATTCCGATAATAAGCCAAGAAAATATCAAAGAGGCGGCGGAATTAAATCTCCAAATGATTTCGCCTATTAGTTTAGAAAAGGCATACTCGGACTGGCAGGTCGTCAATCCCGATATTGGTCACCAAAAGGGGATACTGGGGGCTTTTACCGAAAAAGTTATAGTTGATGATTATGACAGTTGCATTCGCGAAAGCGGATTTTCGCCGGTAGCTTTTGAATTCCCCGCTCTTTCCTTGGCGCGGTTGATTAAAGAACTGGGGCCGACGATAGACCAAGATAAGGCCTATTTGTTGGTCAACGTTTCAACCGACGGTTTGAATTTTCTGATTTTGAGAAAAGGGGAACTGTATTTCAATCATTTTCTTTTTTGGCGAACTCTTCAAGGAGAAAAAAAACAAATCGTTTTTGCTGATTTTAAAAATATCATTTCCCAGGAAATTCAAAAGATTATAAACTTCGTTTCCACTGATTTCGGGGCATTGCTGGAGGGGGTGATAATTATGGCATCGGCCATGGAAAAAGAAGTCGGAGAAATAATTAAAGAAGAATTCGGTCTTAAGACAATTCCTCTGCGACTTAGGCGTTATAGCGATTTTTCAGCCGTCTGGTTCGTGGCTTTCGGTTCGGCGTTGCGCGGTTTGATTCCTCGTCGTCAAGACATTTTGATTAGTTTAAGTTCTCATAATGTTATTGAGGAATTTTATCATGAACAAGCCTTGTCTTTTATTGTTCTTTGGAGAAATGTTTTTTTTGTTTCCTTGGCGGTGTTGCTGATCGCTTTCGGCGGCATTGATGTTTTTTTCACTCGGATTCAAAAAAATGCCAAGAATCAAATTTCGGCGTTAATTACCTATCCCCAGGTTCAAGAGGTGGCCAAGCTTCGGGAGGAAGCCAAGTTTTTTAACGAATCGGTAGCTTTGGTTTCCGCGATCAAGGAATCCGTTCCGAAGTGGTCTCCGTTTTTTGAAAAATTAAGCGAGCTGGCCGGGAATCAGATTGTTCTTGATCGGATTTTTATTCAGTCATTGACAACGCCTATAAAAATTCAAGGCCGAGCCGATAACAAAGAAGCAATAATTAATTTTAAAAACACTCTTTCTGCCCAACCTAATTTCAGGGATATTTATCTGCCCTTGACCAGTATTCAGCCGACCGCCGACCGCCGAATGAGTTTTGAATTAAGCTTTGTTCTTTCAGCCCTGCCCGGCAATTAAACAGCCCGCTTCAATTATTGACTGATTCAAATTAAATTTTTCTGACCCCAAGCCAGATCGGCCAATCGTTAATTTTAGTTTTTAATTCCGCGTCAAATTTGTCTGAATGTTTCAAGTCAATCTCGCGGGCGTTGATTTCGTTTTTGATGAAATTTTCATTTTTTGTCAGGATAGCGCTTAACTCTTCCGGCCCCTCGGCCATAAAAATAATTTTATCTTTGGGCTGATAGCCGGCGTCTTGGCGCAATCCCTGAATCAGCCGGGTCAAGTCTCTTAAGACGCCTTCCATTTTCAGTTCGGGAGTTATTTCGGTATCCAGCTCTATTTCTTCTTTAATTTCGGAATCAAAAATTATTTCTTTGACATTGACTTCTTCCTTGAGGACGGCCAATAATTCCGTTTTATTTCTTAATTCGGGATTCTTGATTTTTAATTCCGACAGGGGTTGTCTTACTTTTATGCCGGCCTCCAGCCTTTTGGCCAAACCCAGGCTGGCCATCCGTCTGATTTCCGCCATTTCTTCTAAGAGTTTTGAGTTTTGAGTTTTAAGTTTTGAGTTGGCTTTCGGCCAATCCTCAAGGTGAACCGATTTAATATCTGATTTTTGACGCTTGACGCTTTTATAAACCGCTTCGGAAATAAAAGGAGCAAACGGCGCCATTAATTTGCAGGTTTCTAAAATAACGTAGTTTAAAATTGGAAGAGCCGACAATCTTTTTCGGGAACGCCTGACGTACCAATTGGACAGGTCGTCAATAAAATCCATTAAAATTCTGGCGGCTTCAGTCAGTTCGTAATTTTCCATTTTATCCGTCATTTTTTCAACCACTTCGTTAAGCCGGGCCAAAATCCATTGGTCTAAAATATTAGATGCCCGGCGCTTGGCGTTTGACGCCCGATGCCCGACACCTGAAGCATATAGCTCGTAGAAATTAAACACGTTTCTGAATTTATCAACCACTTTTCGGAAAATTTCTTCCACTCCTTTATCGGAAAATTGATAATCTTCGCCAATCGGCGTGGAGCTCAAAAGGAAATAACGCAAGGCATCGGCGCCGTATTTGTTGATGATAATTTCCGGTTCGGTATAATTGCGCAGTTTTTTGCTCAATTTGTTTCCGAAGGTGTCCAAAACAAGACCGTTGACCACGACATTTTTGAAGGCCGGTTGGTTTTTCCCCAAACCCAGATTTTCAACGGTTAAGGCCGCGGCTAAAACGTGGAGAGTGTAAAACCAGCCGCGAGTTTGGTCCAGGCCTTCGGCGATAAAATCAGCTGGAAAGGTTTTTTCAACCAACTGTTTATTTTCAAAAGGGTAGTGCCGCTGGGCATAGGGCATGGCTCCGGACTCAAACCAGCAATCAAAAACTTCGGCGATTCTTTTCGCTTGGCCTCCGCATTGGGGACATTTCAATTCCACTTTGTCTATGTAGGGACGATGCAAGTCCAGCCGGCCGTCTTCCGAATAAGGCAGGTTTAGGAATTTTATCTCCCGCGGTTCGCCCACTTTAATATATCTATCCGCGATTTTCATGATTTCGTTTTCGTTAAGGCCCTGGACGGCTCCTTCCAGAACCCAAAGCGGATCGCCGTGCCCGACAATTAAAATATTTTTATTTTTATATTTTTTCTCAATTTCCAAAACGAAACTCATCATCCGTTTTCTGATGTCGTTTAAGTTTTCTCCGTTTTCGGGCGTCCTTGAAAATTTGTTTATCGGTTCACCGATGAAATCGCTGAATTTGTCCATCGGTTCTCCGTTAAAAACCCCGACATTGTATTCTCTTAGACGCTCGTCAAGATTGACCGGAATTTTTATTTTTTCGGAAACAATTTCCGCCGTTTCTTTGGTTCGCGCCAAATCAGAAGCGAAAATGAGTTGGATGTTTTTTTTCTTTAAAATTTCAGCGGCTTTTTTCGCTTGTTTTTCTCCTTTGGCAGTAAGTTTGATTTTTTCTTTTTCCGGCCAGCAAGAAAGAATTTTATCGCGGTTGGAACGCGCTTCGCCGTGCCGCAGAAGGAAATATCGGTTGCCGGTCGCGACTGCCGATCGCGCCAATTCTCTCAAAGAACCGATGGCGATATTTTTTTGGCATGGCTGGCATTGCCAAACAGGCAAAGCCGCGCCCCAAAAACGATTTCGGGAGACGGCCCAATCCCGCGCCTCGGCCAGCCATTTGCCGAATCTGCCTTCCTTGACATGCTCCGGCGTCCAATGAATTTTTTTATTGTTTTTTATTAACTTGTTTTTTATTTTGGCAACGGCGACGTACCAGGCGTTTAGTGGATAATAAAGCAACGGCGAATCGCAGCGCCAACAAAAAGGATATTGATGCTTAATGGTTTCTTTTTTGTATAAAAGATTCCGTTTTTCTAAATCTTCCAAAATAACTTTGTCGGCTTTTTTCACGGATAGCCCTTCGCCGATTACTCCTTTATTCATCTTTCCTTCTTCGTCAACTGTAAAAGGAAATTCAAACTTTTTTGATTTTGTCCCGCCTTGAAGAAATGTATTTTTTATCAATTTATGATCTTCTTCCCCGAAAGCCGGCGCGATATGAACCAAGCCCGTCCCTTCTTTATTTGAAACAAAATCAGCCGGCAGTACCCGGTAATAACCCTGAATTTTAGACTCCGAACCCTGAATTTTATAAAGCGGTTTGTATTCAAACCCGACCAATTTTTTGCCGGATATTTTTTCCACCGCTTTAATCTCTTTGTCGGCCATTGACGGAAGCTGATCGCGGGTCCATAAATAATCTCCGTTGACGCGATATTTGGTATAAGTTAGTTCCGGGTTAACAGCGACGGCGACATTGGCGGTTAATGTCCAGGGCGTAGTCGTCCAAACTAGAAAATAAGTATTTTTTTCTCCTTTCACCTGAAATTTTATGAAAACCGACGGATCTTCGGCTTCCCGATAGCCCTGGTTGACTTCAAAATTAGAAAGAGGCGTTCCGCAACGGGGACAATAAGGCGCCACCCTGAAATCTTTATAAACCAATCCTTCTTCCCAAAGCTTTTTAAAAACCCACCAGACCGATTCCGTATAGGAATTATCCAGAGTGGCGTAAGCGTTGGAATAATCGGCCCAGCGGCCGACTCTTTCAAAAGTTTTCTCCCATTCTTTTTTGTAGCGAAAAACTGAATCGCGGCAGGCGGCGTTGAATTTTTCAATGCCGAACTTTTCAATATCTTTTTTACCTTTGAGGTTTAATTGTTTTTCAATTTCGGTTTCCACGGGCAAACCGTGGGTGTCCCAACCTGCCCGGCGTTCCACCCTGAATCCCTTCATTGTCCAAAAGCGGGTTACGGTATCTTTGATGACGGTGGCTAGAATATGGCCGTAGTGAGGCAAACCGTTGGCAAAAGGCGGGCCGTCGTAAAAACTAAAGCTTTTAGCTTTTAGTTTAGAGCTTTTAGATTTCTCAAAAATTTTATTATCCTGCCAGAATTTCAGGATTTTTTCTTCAATTTCGGGAATTTTAAGATTTTTCGCTTCCTTGAACATGCATTAAATATATAAAAATTTCAGGATTTACTCAAGACGAATAAAAACAGCGCTTCGGTTGAAGCGCTGGGAAAATAAAAACTTATTTTGATTTTTTATTTAATTTAAACCCACCCAGTATACGGTTGCAGGGTCAGCAGTATTCGTAACTTTCCAATAATCATTTTTTCTAATTGGCACAGTAAGCGTGGTGCCAAATTCCGTAGTGCCACTACCAGTGGAACTCTTAGCTCTTGTGGTGGTTGGCGGATTGGTTAAATCTGAAAGAATTTGTGTAACTCCGCCAGCATAATGGTGAGTTATTACTATTACAAATCCATCAGTTAATGCTTGATATACCGTATCAACATTGTATCCATTGAAACCACTTAATGACTTGCTAGCGACCTGACTCCAGGCGGTTTTACAGTCAGTGTTAATACATAAACCGCCGGAAGCATTAATTTGACCGCCTTGAACATCGAGCTTGTATCCCGGCGCTGTCGTCCCAATTCCGACGTTGCCGCCGTTTGGATTAAAGACAATGGGTACATTAGTAGACAAATCCGCTGGATCTGATGCCTGCAACCAATAGCTATAGGGGCTTGCCCCATATTCTCCAATATCAAGTGCAAAATATGATGTCTTAGAAAAGAATCGAGTTACTGCACCAGTTCTTGACGAACCCGATGTTTCGGGCGCAGCTACTGTATTATGTTTAATTTCCATTCTTGCTCCCGGCCCCGTCGTCCCGATGCCGACGTTGCCGGCGCTCGTGATCCTCATCCGTTCCGTGATCGCGCCGTCAGAATTGGCCCGGGTTCCGAATTGCAAATAGGCCGAGAAATTTCCGTCGGTCCCGTTCTCCTTCTGCCCCGCGATGCTGGCCCATGAGGTGTCGGCGCTTCCAGTGTAGATGCCGCCAAAAAACAGCGAGCCGCCGATACCGGCCGCCTGCGCGTTGTTGGTGCGTATATAGAGATTGCCGAACTCCCAAAGGGACTTGTTGGCATCGGCGATTTCCAGGCGG
>Ga0209542_10007337_pt1 | contig 21040 bp, 23 predicted proteins | sample RifCSPhighO2_01_FD_184028 | JGI IMG/M metagenome (GOLD analysis project Ga0209542, IMG submission 184028) | Soil microbial communities from Rifle, Colorado - Rifle CSP2_plank highO2_0.1 (SPAdes) (version 2) | ecosystem: Environmental > Terrestrial > Deep subsurface > Rock core/Sediment ... | reverse complement strand
TGTATAATGTAATTGAAGTCATGTTATGGTGGCAGTTTTGCAACAAATTGCCACCCGACTTCATTCTATCATTTTTCGTCATTTTGAGCATTTCGTAATTCACAGTATTATTGTTACCAAAAGCAGAATATTGTTTATACCCCTTGAACCCTCGCCCAAGGTTGAGGAAAAATTATTTTCCAGGATAGTTAGTCTGCTATCGGTTGTGCGAGATTCATCAACAAGAGACGCTATTTGTGATGCTCTTTGACTTTCTTGTTGGGGATTATTTTTATCATAAGGAGCGGAAATAATGGTATGCATTTTTTCACCAATACCCAGCAATACTTCTATTTGTGAATCACCCTCTGTCCAAATTTGTATTGCTTGCTTCATGTAACTTACCCGCCCAAACCACTGATAGAGGAAAATTAAATCATTGACATCGTTGGGATTATTCCCTCCCTGAACAAACCCCTGCCTTGCAATCCCAAGATTAGGATTTTTTTTATTCAACTCAAGACGAGCCTGCTTATCTCCTATGTTAATTTGTAAGAAAGTTAAAAATGTATCGTAATCCGATTCGTTATGAGAAATAGAATAGTTGGTAAGGCTATTAATTGCTTCTTTTTGCGCCTTTGACCACAATCCTTCACCGCCCACATATGCCCGTATGCCTGACATCACTTTCATGCCGAGCCAAAAATTTGCCACACTAAAAAATAGCATGCATATGATAAGGATGATAATAATAGAAAGTTTTTTATTAACTGAAAGTTCTCTCAGCCATTCCACAAAAAGATTTTTCTTGTTTTCCGAGGCTGGCCCATCTTTTACACTCTCTTTAATATTAGATTCAAAAATCAAGGTCTCAGCTTTTCTCCTTTCCATTACAACCGATGCTAAAACCAGCATCGTTACTGAGAGCGCTCCCATAAAAAGTTGGAGCTGCAAGAGAGTTTGACTGGCGGTTTCATTAGTAAATGGACCGAAACCAGACACCGTCCCTAAAATAGCAATAGCTGAAATAATAAGTATGAGTGATATAACGGTCTTTGGATTAAACCTAATCGCCAGCCAAATTAATAACGGGAATACCAGGTAAATAAGGCTGGGAAAATTAATATTTCTACCAAAACTGCTAAAAATAAAAGTGCTAATTAAAATAATTGCCAAAGATACGCCAATAAGTTCCCCGATTCTTTTTAGAGTTACTTTTTGTCCCGATTTTAGCGAGGATCCACGATCACCAAGCGATCGGAACCAAGACCTGCTAAGCCATACAAATAAGAACGGAGCGACAATTAAATTTCCCAACATGTCTCCGATCCACCACGCAATCCATGTTTTTAAATAAGAAGACAATGATACTATATGCACAAGAAGCAACGTCGTAACTCCAACAGTCGCACTAATTGCGGTGCTAAATAAAGATGCAAAAATTACCAGCGTCAATACATCTTTAAGTCTTTCGAGTTCTTCTCTAAATCCAAAGCGCTTTAAAAGATAGGCACCGATAACTGCTTCCATGGCATTTCCTATTCCAATACTCAAAGCTCCTGCCAATGGTGCTCCCGTGATACGGTTAACCAAGAAGGCACCTAAAAATATGGCAGGCCACAAGTCTAAACCAAAAATAAATAAAGCCACCAACGCAATGCCTGTTGGCGGCCAAACGAGAGTAGCAAATCCGCTCACCGGGCTAATACCCAAGCCGAATCGTGCCGCAAAAAAATATACTGCAAAAAGAATTATTGCTTTTATAGCGTAAGAAGCATAACGTGAAAAATAAGGTTTAGATGTAACTTTATTATCCATTGCTTTTTACTTTAACAAAAAACCGCTAAAAAAGCGATTTTTCTTTACACCCGTGAATTATACTTTTTTAGCAAGTTCCTTTTTTATTTTTTCTACGATCGCCTGCAGCGTAAAGGCGGATTTAGAAAAATAATATGCAGGCTTATTTTCAGTGATTATTCTCATAATCCTTTCTTCATTTGCAGACAAATTAGTCAAAAAAATGATGGGCACCGTCTTGTCCCATAATTTATTTTCCCGTAACTTTTGCATCATCGTCAAGCCATCCATTACCGGCATTAAAATATCAAGTAAAATAATATCTGGTTTTCCCTTTAAAGCAGCATCAAATCCTTCCTGGCCATTGACGGCTTTTAATACTGAAAATCCCTCTTCGCCAAATCGTTCAACATATGCTTTTAACAAGGCTGGCTCGTCTTCGACGATTAATATTGTTTGTTTTTTATCGTTTGTCATAAAATTATTATTATAATGCGAATCTCGTTTGGCAAAATAGAAAAAGAGTTTCGGCCTCTTTGCGGATAATTTTGCCACCAGCTTTGTAAAAATTTGTTATGCGTAGGCAAGCTACGGAGATGGGAAAATTTGTTGCTACAAATTTATCCACATCTTGACCTAAAAATTTTTCCAGAGCTGGCAACAAAATTCTCTCGCAAATAGATCCGATTGCCAAACGAGATTTGCATTTATATTACTTTTTTATATTTTTTTTCACCCTCCGTAGCGGAATGGTGAAATTAAAAGTAGTACCTTGTTTTTCTTTTGAAAAAAACCACACGTCGCCTCCGATGTGATCTAAAATTGATTTAACAATATAAAGCCCCAGTCCCGTACCATCAGTATGCTCACTGCGCGCATTATCAGACCTGAAAAATTTAGTAAAAACTTTATCCTGCTCTGCTTCAGGAACACCACAACCATTATCAGATACACTAATTAATAAACTATTTTCTTTTATAACCCTGTTGTTTATTTTTTCATCTTTTTTCACTTGTAGACTTTTTACGGATATGGTTCCACCTAAAGACGTGTATCTTATGGCATTAGAAAAAAGATTAGAAAAAACCATGTTGAGCAATAATTTATCAATAGGGACAATGTGTTTTAATTGATGATATTTTTCTTGTAAAATAAGATTTTTTTTACTTATATTTGCTTTTGAATCTTTAATAACATTTTTAAAAACATCAATAACATCTGTTGGCATCGGATCTGTATGGAAAATACCCATTTCTATGCGAGAAACATTAAGTAGCGTGTTTACAATTTCAATCATGCGCCAATTAGCGCTGCGAATTTCATTAATATATTCTTTTTGCTTTAGGGTAGTAACCCCTTCACGGTCATCCAACAACATTTCCGTATACAGGCTTACAATCGTTGTAGGGGTTTTAAGCTGATGTGAAACAATAGACACAAACTCATTTTTTGCTTTATCAATTTCTTTTTCTTGCGTAATATCCCGAAACACCACAACACAACCAATTAATACCCGGCGGCTATACCTAATCGGCTCGGCCGAGTCAGCTACCGGAATTTTAGAACCATCCTTTTTAATCAGCAAGGTGCCACCAGACATCGTGGTCTTATGTCCGGTTTTTAGAGCCTGGCCAATAAAATCTTCACTTGGCTTACTGTCAACTTCTCTTACAAATTTTATTAAGTGGCTGTAGTGTCGCCCAATAACTTCTTTGGCAGAAAAACCAGTTATCATTACGGCCTTGCGATTAAACAATATTACAATGCCTTTTTCATCACAAGCCATAACCGCATCTCCAATAGAAGCTAAAATTGATTTTTTCCTTAGCGTAGTTACAGCGAGCTGTTTTGCCTTAAGGTGAAGCGTTTGAGCTGTTACTACCAATTTTTGCCTAACGATTTCCTTTTCTTTAGCGGTCTTGGCAAGTTGCTTGGCTGTCACTGCTAATCTGCCCCGAATGGTTTCTTTTTCTTTTGCTGTTATCGCAAGCTGTTTGGCTTTTAAACGCAGGGTTTGAGCCGTTACTACCAGCCTGCGTCTGATATTTTCTTTTTCTTTAGCTAAAACTTTGAGCCTGATAATCGTTTTATCAGACGTAGAAACCATATTTTTTTTATTCATTTTGATTTTTTAGTATTTCTTTTACTTTTTCAAGCCCCCGGCTAATTCTTACATACACATTATTTTCCGTTTCATTGAGGGCAAAAGCAATTTCTTTAATGGAAAGGTCTTCTATATATTTCATTAATATGACGTCTTTATATTTTTCATCTAAAGATTTTACAATTACAAGGAGCTCCTTCCCGGTAAAATAATCTTGGGTTTTTTGCCGCGTATCAATATAGGGAGAAAATCCTTTTTCCATAATGTGATCCAAGGAAGAGATTTTTCTTTTCCTTGATTCATCAATGATGATATTTCTGGCTATCTTATATAAGAACGCTCTTATATTTTCTATTTCTCCATTCTCTGCCATGTATTTTAAGGTACGACAATAGGCCTCTTGAACACAATCTTTAGCTTTTTCCTTATCAAAAACCCGATAATAACAATATCGGAATATGGCGTTTGAATAATTATCGTAAGCATCTAAAAATTGTTGTTGTTTATCTTGCATGTCATATATGACCCATATTTATATACGTCGTAATAAAACAATATTTCTTACAAAATATACTGCTGATCTTTTCACCTTACGCCTATTTTTGTCTTATTACAAATAAAGCATGTAAGAAATCGCATGCACAACAGTCATATACAGTAGAAACCTTGAATTATGAAATGATGAAACATCATATTTTTCATAATTCAAGGTTAAAAGGCCAAAAAATAATCAATGCAATAAAAAATCTTAAAATACTTTGAATTACAAAATGCACTTTGAAACTTTGAATTACGAAATGCCACATGAAAAAGAATTTTCGGGTCTTTTTCCCGAATTCGGGCTATATGCAAAGCATATAACCTGCGTCGCTTGGAAGTAAATATACTGCGGCATATTTACTTCGCTCGCTATCCTCGGTTATAAATTCGTTATAATTTTTTCCCGTAGCCGCAGGCTACGATAAAAAATTCTATCAAATTTCTATCTCCGAATTCGGAAAAAATACCGCGAAGGCATTTCGTAATTCAAAGTATGAAAAGCAAATTTCGGCATTTGGTAATTCAAGGCAAACTAACATGGACTCATCTTACAATTCTCCGACAACAAAGCCACTATATAAAGGCGTCCAAATCGTATGGTACTTATTGGGGGTAGTCGAATTTTTACTCGCCTTTCGCTTTGTCCTTAAGCTTTTGGGGGCAAATCCAAACGCCGGGTTTAGCAGTTTCATCTATGGTGTTACTTATCCTATTGCTGCCCCCTTTTTAAGTGTGTTTAATATTATTCAAATTGAAGGAAATATTCTTGAGTGGACAACATTACTCGCCATGCTTGTATACTTTTTTATTGCTTGGGCAATCGTTAAATTATTTTTTATGAGCAAGATTGTATCTATCCCCGAAGCGGCTGAAAAACTTAACAACGAAGAAAGTAAATAATATAATGTCCATTTATAAAAAGTTAAACAATAATAATATGTTAACACTTATTATAGTCATCTTGCTTGTGTTGTGGTTACTTGGGCTAGTTTCTTCTTATACTTTATCTGGGTTTATACATATACTCTTGGTTATTGCCATTATACTTGTGTTGGTTCGCGTAATACGCGGCGAAAATCCTTTCAAGTAAAAAGGTTAACTATTCAAAAGACGTACGCAACGTTAATATATTATAGACATCACACCCGATACCTGGACTCCAAGCTCTGCCAATTTGCCAATCTTGACTGTCTTTCAGCGAAAACTTTGTAAACCGTATCTACGGATACGCCTTACAAAGTTTTCGCCTCCAAGACAGCCAATATTGCCAAATTTACTAGACCTTAAGTCCAGGTATCGGATGTGATGTCTATACCATAATAATAAATAATATGATTGCCATTTTAGATAATTTAATCAGTGTGCTGGCTCTCCAAGTAGGTTTTACTTTGGGTAATATTATTTATTTTTTAGGCACTCCTTTCGGTATCGTTATTATAGTATCGTGGCTAGTATATTTAGAGTACGCAACAATTAAAAGCATTATTAAAGATCCAAATGCGATTATTGTGCGAATGGTAACTAAGTATATGCAGACTTACGCACTAAAAAATACACCTCTAACTTCTTACCAACTGGCAACACTTAATGTTATTTTTAAAAAGAAAAATATCGGCATTAAGGATATATCAAATATTATTGGTGTCCCGATAATTGCCACAAGAAAGTTAGTTAACGGCTTAATCAATAACGGATACGTTATGCGTAGTGTTAACATTGGCGATAAGCGCACATTTGTTTTTGCGACTTCCCATAGATACAAAGAACAAGGAATATATCCGTAATATCCTCAAATTACCAAACACTTTCTTGGTTACTTTTTCCAAATGAAGAATTTTTTACCAATTACTTTAATATCTATAGGTGAAAGTCGAAAAAAATCGAAAACTAAACTAAAAAAATCCACTAACAAAATGCTAAAGCATATAATTAGCGGATACAAAATTATGAACAAAACAATCTCATTAAAAAAAGTTGAATATGGTTACGTATTATTTTTCGCAGCAGCTTTATTGCTATTAGCGGGAATGATTCTGATGGCAAAACCAGTTGGCGCCGCTACATTTAACTCAATCAACAGTCGATTAGGCGTAGGATCAAGCGGAAGCAATGTTACTAATTTACAGACTTTCTTGGCTTCAGACCACAATATTTATCCAGAAGGCAGAATAACGGGATATTACGGGGGTCTTACCAGAGCAGCCGTTATGCAGTTCCAAGTAAATTATGGAATTTCCATGGTAGGTGTAGTCGGGCCAATAACGCTTGCAAAAATGAATAACGTAATAAATGCAGGATACGGTATTGATGTATATGCACCATCAATATACAACATCTCTGTGCAAAAAACCAATAATAGTGCCACATTCAACTGGGCTACTACTGAATCTGCAAGAGGAAAAGTATATTACAGCACCAGTCCATTTGCGGTATCAGAAGCAGTTGGCAACTTCAGCGCACCTTTTATTACAGGAGGATCAACGATGATGGCAGCATTCTCACAATTAAACCAAAATGTTAGCGTTAACAACTTGCAATCCAATACCACATACTATTATATTATTGAAGTCATTGATGCGTCGGGTAATGTAGCGGTAACTGTGCAGTCCACATTTGCTACCAACTAGTAACTTTGAATTACGAAATGCTTTTGAGATATTTTCAAAATGCATTTCGTAATTCAAAATAGTAAGGATTGAATAGTCGCCCCGACTATTACGTATGAGATTAGGTAATGGTTGAGCGTTTTATTGTCAAGAATAGTAAGCACAAAAACGCATCACAATGTGTTTTGGTGCGAATGCCGGGGATGACAAAATATTCTTTAATAATATGGAAAATATATCATACCCTAAGTTGACCATATTGATTTTAAAAACCCTATTCTTTACCCTAGTTTTAGTTATCGCTTTAGTAATGTATGGCTTCATACAATACAGCAACAGAGGTATTGATTTCATTGTGCAAGATAAGTATTGGCAATCTTTTCCGGGTGCCACAGTCACCAATAATGGTATTCATTTTCAACCTTTAAATCGTGTTATTGTTCATCAAGATGGTTCAATAGGACAACCAAACCCACCCGTAAATATGAATGGACAATATCTTAGTGTAAAGGGTGATTTTAAAATCACTGCAGTAGTATCACAAATAGACAAGCAAGCTTCTTTTAGGCTCTATGCAAGCCCGCCTATTGTATACGACCAATGGAGGCACGAAAGCCCCAGCATTGAATTTATTGTTGATGCAGTAAATAATCTTACTGCCATTCGTATTTGGAACGGCAATTCTTCTAGCTCTATGGACATACGAACCTATGAAACTCTTCTAAGTTCCACGACTACTATTGCGCTGGAACATGTACAAGATCGAATTAATATTTTTGTAAACAACCAGGTATTAGGGAACATGCCCGATCACCGCATTTTTGATAATGGCACTATTTGGTTTGGAACAGATGGCGTTGCTGGAAGTAATGGCTGGACGCTTGCTGCATTAAATGTAAAAGCACTAGGAACTGGGAGCGTTAATATTATACCTGCGCCCTCAATGATTGTTGATCAAAACAATGCTGGTAGTTTGCACAATTTAGCAAATGCTAGCCCTCGAAAAATAAAAATTGGCACTGCGGTAAATGCCGGTGTATTATTTATTGACCAGCAATATAGAAATTTGGCCTTGGGCCAATTTAGCATGCTAACCCCTGAAAATAGTATGAAACCGGAGTTTATTCATCCGGAATCTAATGTGTATGATTTTTCAGAGGCAGATCAACTTGTGGATTCTGCTTTAAAAAATAATATAACCGTGCATGGTCACGCATTGATATATGACAAAAGTAGTCCCAAGTGGATGGCTAAAAGCCCCAAAGAAGAACGACAAGAAATAATGGTTGACCATATCGAAAGCGTAGTAAGTCACTTTAAAGATAAAGTGGCGGAATGGGATGTGATAAACGAGCCATTTTCTAAGAAAAACGCTTTATATAAAGATGGAAATACTGGGTTGGAGCCAAACATTTGGTTTGAGGCTATGGGAGAAGAGTATATTGACCTTGCATTTAGGGCAGCACGCCAAGCCGATCCCAACGCAAAACTTTACTTAAATGATTATGGAGTTGAAAATGATGGGCAGCATTGGGACGCTTTACTGGGTTTAGTAAAAAGACTTAAAGAACGTGGCGTGCCTATCGATGGAATTGGATTTGAGGCGCATGTTTATAGTGATGGTGATTACATTAATGCCAAGGAGCTTAAAAAACACATGGAAGTTTTAGCTAAGCTTGGCCTTTTAACCCGTATATCAGAAATAGATGTTACGGGCGATGATGCAAAAGAACAAATCAACCAATATGTGACGGCGTTGGATATTTGCCTTCTCGCTCCCAATTGTACGTCATATACTACATGGGGTATTACAGACCGGTATGGCTCTACTACCCGATCCGATAGATATCCTCTTGTTTATGGCACAAGTTTATTATGGGATAAAGATATGAAAGCTAAACCCGCTTATCATGCGTTGCAAGAAAGACTTCAACAGCCTTAACTGCTTTATCACCAAATGCAATTTGGTAATCCAAAGGTATTACATAATGCTTTCTTCGTTCGTTATATAAAAAAACTCATGATTAATACTATCATCGGCAAAGAACAATTTTTAATAGAACATAATAGATTATCCCCTGCAAATCTTCAGGCCACTTTTGCTTTACTCACCCGTTTTCAGCAAGAAAGAAAACCTTTATTAAAAGATCCCGAATGGTCGTTTAAATTAAGGGTGCCCTTTATCATATGGCTCGGTTCATTGCCATTAGAGAAAATACCCCATCTAAGAAAATCAACAAAACAAATATTTAAAAATTACCCTGAAACTAAACGGTAAGTAATGCAGATTAAGTAATTGTAAAATTATGATAAAAAAATGAAAACAAATAAAATATAGTAAATAAAATTAAATAATCTTAAAAATATGGATAAAAATAGTATCATTATTAGTTTAAGTATCGTGGGGTTGGTAGCATTGGGGGGAATTGGCTATGCAGTTTGGAGTACTTCTCAAACACCTCAAGTTGCGGTTCAGCAAACTCCAGAAAATACAACAAATTCGACCAATACTACTAATCTTGTTGCACAAGCCGGAGCGCCAATTGTTCAAACAGATTCAATTTCTGCTCCCTATATTTCAACCGTAGTAACAAAAGGCACGGTTAATCCAAATGGTGCGATAACGACCTATTGGTATGAATATGGAAAAACAGTGGCATTGGGTAGTCAAACTCCAAACTATTTGATCGGTTCAGGATTTACAAAAATGTATACGCCCGCTTATATCACTGGTCTTCAAGCTAATACAGATTATTATTTTCGATTAAGTGCTAATAATTCTTTTGGAACAATTCATGGAATCACCTACACTTTTAAAACCAATACCACGCCACCGCCAGAGGGAACCGCTCCAACAACCAGCACCCAAAACGCAACAGATATTACAAGAACAACCGTAAACTTGAATGGAAAAATTAATCCAAACGGCGCACAATCAACTTTTTGGTTCGAATATGGATCAAGTTCCAATTTGGGCTCAGTTACCTCTTTCCAGTCAACTAATGATAGCAAATCTTCTTCTGATGTTTCAGTTTCAATCTCCAACCTACAACCGCTTACTAAATACTTCTTCCGTTTGAATGCGCAAAATCAATTCGGAACAATAAATGGCCAGATTTTAAACTTCACAACCTTAGGTCCAGTCCAAGCCACTATTCCAAAGGTTAATACTACTTCAGCTACAAATATAACTAATTCTTCAGCCAAATTAAATGCTGGCGTTAATCCTAACGGAGCACAAACAACTTATTGGTTTGAATACAGTAATAATTCCTTTCTGCCTGATGACAAGATATTGAATACACAAGAACAATCATTAACTGATAGCGCTTTTAATATCAATGTATCAGCAACTATTGATAATTTAGATAATAATACAAAATATTACATTAGAGTGGCCGCAAAAAACCGATACGGAACAGTTCGGGGCGACATGGTGTCATTTACTACTAAAAAGTAACACATAAAATCTTTGGTAAACATTATTAAAGACATGGATACGATAAACCTAAAACCGTTTCTTGATTACATAAAAAACCAAACACCAAAAATTATCCTCCTTACTTATCCCCTATCAAAAACCCGTAATATAATTTTTAAATGGTAAAAAGCAAAGACACCCCCAAAAGGGTGTTTTGTTTTTTTTTGGGCGACCAGTGATCCCGATAACTGCCCCCAATCAGAATACCCCTCAAACCCGAAGGGCGGTTTTTCGACGAATCTATGAATACGAATCTGGAAATGATTTTTTTTGCAATAAAAACCGCGAATTACCAAGTGTACTTTTAAAATGAATTTTAAATGTCTATTTGGTAATTCACGGTTCCAAAGTATTTTGCAAATCGGTATTTAAATTTAAATTACTGTTTCCATTGGCACTCAAAAATAGGCCCGAACTATCCTGTACGCTTGAGGTTGCATTGTTTTGCAAGCTTGTACTCCCAGAACTTTGCAAATTAGTATTTATTGCGTTGTTAAAAATCTTTGGATTAAAAATAGCAACTGCTCCTGAAACTGCTATCATAAGCGATACTATTACCGTTATTAACTTAAACATATTTTTGTATTGGTTAATAATATTTTTACAGAACTAGGGAGATTAAAACTAAACTCTACCCCTGTGCAATATAAGACGCACCTAAAAACGATATCTTAGTAATATTACAAAAGAATTTACATTCTCTTGCGTCTTAAATAATAGAGAAGTCGAAATAAATATCATATACTTTGAATTAAAAAATGTCCCGATATTATTGAGGACATTTCATAATTCAAAGTAAATACACTATGGTAACTATTTTAAGTAATTTTATTCTCTTACTGATAAGTCCCCCGGGGTTTTTAATATCAATGTTGCTGTTGATATATTTTGAGTATCTTACCCTTAAAAGCATCGTCAAGGATTCGTACGGAATAAATTTAAACACCGTCATCAGTAATTATGTGCATCGCCATACATCGAAATCTTTACCTTTGAGTTCTTCTGAGCAAGCAGCTCTTGATATGGTTTACAGAAGAGAAAATATTGGAACTAGAGAAGTATCAAATAATATTGGCATTGCGATTAGTACTACAAGAAGATTAATGAGAGATTTAGCAAGCAAGGGTTATGTATTCCGCAAGGTTAATAAGAATGACAGGCGCGCATTTTGCTATATGGCTTCGCATAAATATATACAAAAAGTAAAAATATATAATACGCAAGACAAGTATTAGTGTATTCTTGAAAATTAAAAACCCCATTTAACCAAATGGAGTTTTTAATTAATAGACCTGTTGCGAAATAAGAATCGCAACGAAAATTTCAGATTTTTAGCCGAAAATTTGATAGAATTTTGAGATTTAGCTTCGCTAAATTGAGAAATTATTGCAAATTTTGGGCAAAAATGTGGAATTTGCAGTAGATTCTTATTTCGCAACAGGTCTAATAGACATGCTCTATTTCTGCAAAAGGATTCTTTCATTATTTCTATCTATGGACATCACATCCAGAAACCGCACTTAAGTTGCCGCAGGTTTGGCAATATTGGGCGGCTTGGAGCAAAAAATAAGTGAAGCGTAGCCCGAAGCTACGGTTCACTTATTTTTTGCGAAACCTGCCCAAGATTGGTAAATCCGGCAAGACTTGGAGTGCGGTTTCTGGATGTGATGTCCATATCCCCATTTTACTTCAATAAATCACTAACCTTTGTATTCGTGCCCGTATTTGTATGCATGCTATTCTATTTATTTTTATCACCATTGTTATCTTGAAGATTCTTGCTATTTTCATTACCAGTGGTATCTTTAGTATCTTGTGAAGAAATATTTATAGGAATTTTTACTCCTAAATTACTTTTTGAGTCTATTAAGTATTTTGATTCTTGAGCAATGACCGAAGCTTCTTGCAAAGAAGAATTTAATCCCTTATAGTCATCTTGGTTTTTTGACAATTTATTTTTTCCTTCATCTATTTTTTGTTGCACCAAATTTAAATTATCCTCTGATTGTAAAACCGCTTCATTGCCAATGTTAGCCCCGTTTTTCTGTATTAATTTTCTGACTTTATCAACAGAATTTTGTATGGTAGAAATTTTTTCTTGGATATTTTTATCCCTGTCAGATGGTTTTATATTGATATCTTTTCCATTATTTAAATCTGCATTGAAATTAAATATTTTAGAAGTTGCGTCTCCAACGCTATTTGCAATAGGGCTAGCAGCTGTACCGCCAGTATTTTTTTGCAAGCCGTTAATAATGATACTCTGGGCTCTTAGTGATGCTTCAAAATTAGTAATGGTTGTTTCTGCTTTTTCAGTATCTTTTGTTGTATCTAATTTACTAATATACTCTGAAACTTTGTCTGATTGATTTTTAAAATTATTATTTATCTGTGTTTCGTTATTGCTATTTATTCTTCCCTGTACGGATAGTTTTTCGAATTCTTGCAAGCGGACATTGGCCAAATTAATATGCACACTTAATTTCGATTCATCGGAAAAAGCAAGCATTTCTTTTATTTTTTCATTAAAACCAAGTTTCATAGGATAAAGAAAATCTCCAGGAAGCGCAGAATCCGCTTTGACGGTAGTCGCCCCCCCCACCAAAAAAAATAGAAACATAACTGCAAACACTGCCACAGGAGCTTTCAATCTAAAGTTATTACTATGCGGCAAGTAAAAGCCAAACCATCTTTTTTTCACACCCTCTTCTTGGTAAGGACTTTTTCCCATAAAAAACAAAACTTCCTGGCGTATAATATCCTTCTTTTTTTTGTCCAACTTGACACCATCGGCTTTCCTAAAAAAAATTTCTACTGGATCACGATTCATGGTATTTTATTTTAATAATTTCTCGTAACTTTTTCATCGCATAGTTTATTTTTACTGAAACAGCATTGGTGGAAATTTCAAGAATGTCGGCAATCTCAGGGGGAGACAGTTGATTTATGTACCGCATAACTATTACCTGCCGGTATGTTTCGTCTAAATCGTCTAGTATCTTTATAATTTCTTTAACCTCAAAGCCGTCTATGATACTACTCTCCATACTATAGAGACGTACAGAGACCCCATTTTCTTTCACTTGGTCAAATGCAAGAGTTTGCTTTTTACGGCTATTGTCAATGATAAGATTAACGGCAACTTTGTACAAAAAGGCTTTCGTATTTTTAATTTCCTTCCCTTCGGTAATATATTTCCATGTTTTAATGAACGTTTCCTGGGTTAAATCTTCTGCTAAGTCCTTATTATATACCCTAAAATAGCAATGACGATAGATAGCATCGGCATATTGTTGATATGCATCTAAAAATTCCTTTTCCTTTTTGCCACGGGCTAAGTTAGGGTCATTCATTAGTTATTTATATACCACAAGAAGCGATAAATATAAAGAAAATGTATGAGATTAAAAGATTTTCAAAAACCCTACGTCTTAGTTAATGTACCTCGTACCAATTCCGCTGAATAAATAATTTCAAGCACGCCAAAAACATCATATGATAAAAATTCCGTGCATCTTGTAAAATTATATTCGCGGAATTGGTACGGGGTAAAAGGCCGATAGATACTTTTACTATAATTAATATAATCCTCTTCTAACTTTCATGCTACTTTGGTTGCATCGTAAAGATAAAGGGGAATAAAAAAATATGTTTAAAAATCTCATGCAAAAGTTAATGTTAGTAATGATCGCCTTAAGCATGGCATTTACCGGATTGTTATTTGTTCCAGTACTTGCAAGCGCAGATAATGGTTTGCATTTAGGAAATTTAGGAATTGGATCGGGGCTTGGAATTAATATTGAAGCCAAAACTAAGATTAATAATAAAGAAAAAAATAGAGATTATGGCAAAAATGATGAAAAACAGTTCAATATCCAAAATGAGGCATTTACTTGGGCTACTAAAGCAGCAAACAGTACTTTCCATAACGCCGTTAAAGATGCGAATACTGAATATAAGACTGCCCAAAAAACAGCAAAAACCCAATTTAAAGCTTCTGTAAAGACGGCAACAAACCAAACTGATCGTATTACTGCTTTAAAAACATATCTTTCCAGTATGCTTGCCACCTTCAAGGTTAAGACATCTTCGATTGAAACTGCGTTCCAAGTATTTATTGATACGCAATTTAACCAAGCTCCTATTGTTAATGCACAAAGCATAACAGTTAGCAAAAATTCATCAGTTAATATTATCCTGATTGGCAATGATCCGGAAGGTTCTATACTAACCTACCTGGTAGCTACAAGTCCTGCCCATGGAACACTCTCTGGTACCGCTCCCAATATAACCTATACGCCAACCGCTAACTTTACTGGAACTGACAGCTTCACTTTTAAAGTTAACGACGGCAGCTTAGATAGCACTTTAACAACCATATCAGTTACAGTAAATCCATAATTTTTACTGTGAAAAGTCATGATTAAAGACAAACCCCTCGTTCGAGGGGTTTGTTGGTTTTAACATTGAATTACCAAATGGTTTTGTAACTCAAAATAATGATGCCTTCTCCATATGTGCCAGTTCTACTAATTCCTCCGCCTTGACGATGATGTCCCCGTCCATCAAGAGAAATTGCTTTCCCTTAACGAAACTCTCCGAAGCAAGCAACGCCAAGCGAGTTCCCGATGTTGAGTTTTTAGTATATTTCAGTTGCAGGCTTTTGTAGCGTCCCCCAAAATAATTATAAACATCTTGATCCCTATTATTTTTATTTCAGATTCTAGCACTGAGATATCTGTTGTTGGTTTTGATAAAACAGAAATAAAAAATTCTGCCACTTTTTTATTCTGCAATCCTGCTAATATAAGAAGTAATTTCATAATCAATTATTTGAAGTTTTTATGCGCCAAACCTAATTCTTGTATTGCAGTTTGTGCATCTTTATACCCACTAATTTCCATTGTTTTATTTCTTTGAACTGCTAACTCTTTAAAAAAATCTTCAAAGATATTTTTATAGTCAAAAGGCAAATCCTCCAGTGTTTTGATATTTTTAGAACCCAAATCATTAAGAGGAATGGCTAAAACTTTATCGTCTTTTTCTCTCCTATTAATAAGTTCAATTATCCCAATCGGACGACATTCAACAATCGCTCCCATTCGAACAGATTGTGAGCCTAATACAAACACATCAAGGTGGTCGCCATCGCCACCACGAGTTTCAGGAACGTAGCCATAGTCAAACGGAAAACTAAACCCATTCTTAAAAATAGCACTTACTTTTACTTCGCACCACTCTTCGTCATATTCATACTTTACTTGACCACCTTTTTGGATTTCAACAACCACATTAAACTTTTCTGGTGTACCAAATGGTATATTTTCGTAACTCATAAATTTATTTTTTGTCTTGAATTTTTCTAAAATCAGCCCAAAAAGATAATATTCCCAAAGTTAAAAAAAGCCCTGCCTCAAGCCAATTATGTTTCTGGAATGCTTCGATAAGAGCTATCCCAAAAAAGATTATAAATACTGCAAGGTTTGTAAATTTCATATTTACTTTGAATTACGAAACTCCTCGAGGCTATTTGCGTAGGGTCGCAAGGCGCAATTTGTCGCAACAAATTCGCCCCGACCGAGAGAATTTTGGCGGTATGGGTGGAAAAATGTTTAAACGTAGCCACCTGTCTGCGTGAACGCACAGGCAGACGCATACGTTTAACACATTTTTACGGCCATGCCGGCAACATTATCCGCAAAGAGACCGAAAAGTCTTCTTCATGTGGAGTTTCGTAATTCAAAGTATTTATAGAATTAGTGACTGCGTTTCTGCAGTACCAGCATAGCATAAGCTATGATTGCCCCAGAAACCAGAGACACAAAAAGAATTTGGTTGACATCAAAGGGCGTATCTAATATCCAATATCCCATTAAACCAACGAAAAAAATAATGATAAATTCAAGAGTGAAATATTGTAGAAACTTTTTCATAGTTTTATTGTACCAAAAATTCGCCGGAGGGGCGATTTTTCCTTGCGCCAGAAGTGGCCTGCCTGCCGGTAGGCAGGGATGCAGTCCAAACATGGTTCTGGTAAAACATATCTATAGACACCACATCCGATACCTGGACTCCAAGCTCTGCCAATTTGCCAATCTTGACTGTCTTTCAGCGAAAACTTTGTAAACCGTATCTACGGATACACCTTACAAAGTTTTCGCCTCCAAGACAGCCAATATTGCCAAATTTACTAGACCTTAAGTCCATGTATCGGATGTGATGCCTATGTGGTACAATCAGTAACTGCTTCACCGCTATCTGCCACTTATAATGGCCAATCAATAGGAAGCTGACCAACAAAAGAATAGTCGCCAAATAATGTATCAGTGATTCCAGACGCCTCGCTGCCAGGAAGCCATGAAGCCACAACCCCGTCCCACGCATGGACATACTTTTTTATATCTAATGGCCTGCCCGAAATAATAATCACTATTAACTTTTTGCTTTTTACTTTCATTTTTTCAATAACCGCCAAGTCTTCTGCGCTCAAACTCGGATTGGCATTGTCGCCCCAACCCTCTGCGTACGGCTTTTCACCAACTACGGCAATTCCCACATCAGCAAGAGCTTCCTGCTTTGAAAAATTCCCTTCCAAGCTATATTCAACATTCGTATTTTTTGAAACAGTATTTTTTATTGCTTCCAAAACAGTGGTGCCCACAATTCCATAATTGCCATCAATACCCTGCCACTCAGTTGTCCATCCTCCTGCCTGACGCCCTAAGTTATCTGCCGCTGAACCTGCAATAATAATCTGGCCGGACAATTTGGATAACGGCAATGCAGAATTTTCATTTTTTAATAATACTTGGGATTTACGGACCGCTTCCCTTGCTAACACACGATGCTTGGCGCTACCAATAATAGACAATCCGCCAGAGACAGCTTCCGGACGATCAAATAATCCTGTGTTAAATTTTACGGTTAAAATTCTGCGTACAGCATCATCTAATCGTCCTTGTGATATATCGCCACTGGCCAGCGCTTTTTGCATATTAGCCATAAAATCTTTATATTCAAACGGAGTCATCACCATATCCACACCCGCATTTATGGAATGCACCAAAGAATCATACCTGGTGTCAGAAACCTGATAAACTCCATACCAATCCGAAACCACAAAACCTGAAAAGCCAAGTTCCTTTTTTAACACATCAGTTAAAAGATAGTGGTTGCCGGTATTATTGACTCCATTCCAAGTAGCCGTTCCCACCATTACCGCCCGAGCTCCGCCCGCTACCGCTTTTTGAAATGGTAGCAAATGGGTTTGGCGCAAAGATTTATCACTTAACGTAATATTTCCTTCTTCTACTTTGAAATTTTTATTACGGGCGGTTCCATATTCCATAGCGCCTCCTCCGATAAAATGTTTGGCCGTAGCCAGCGCATTAAAATATTTACTTGAAGAATCTTGAACCCCTTGTAAATACGCCAATCCTAATGTTGCGACGTTGTTGGCATCTGACCCAAATGTTTCATAGGTTTTACCCCAACGAATATCTTGGGGCACATCAAGATTAGGAGAAAAACTCCAATAAATTCCGGTGGCCACCATTTCATCTGCAGTTGCTTTTGCAATGCGCCTTACTAAATCAGAATCTCTTGTTGCGCCCAAGCCGATAGAATGGGGAAAAACCGTGGCTCCCAACACATTGGCATGACCATGAGTAGCATCAATTCCATATAAAAGCGGTATTTTCAAACATGTTTTTTGGGTAGCATTCTGGAAATTATTTACCATACTAAGCCATGCCGCCGGAGTTTCTACTTTTGGCCCAGCGCCTCCCCCGCTTAATAGTGCGCCCAAATTATACTTGGTAATTTCATTAAGATCATGAATGCTATTTTTTTCAATCAATGCCATTTGTCCAATTTTTTCCCATTCTGTCATTTTACCCATCAAATCATCCACTCTTTTTGCGACGGGCAACGTTTGGTCAAGATACGGTGTATCGTCTTGATTACATCTTTCTGAAAGAATGTCCTTGGCAGGCACCATCACATTATTTTTCACCACCAAAAAACCTACTCCTATTATTAAAAGAACAAATAAAATGGTAAAAAATAATATTTTTTTACCTGTCCCGAACGAAGTCGAAGGGTTTTTTGTGATATGGGAAAAATACATATATCGTTATACTACCAAAAAATCACCTCAATAAAAAGGCGATTTCTTAATGCGCAGCCAATGGCACAATACGAGAACTTGGTTTATTAACGAGTTTCCTAACGTAGAGTCTATTACCTTAAGCTGATTTTTGTAACTTTACGATTCTTGGCTTTTTATATTCTGAGTTAAATACCTCCATTATAACTTCTCCAGCGCGACTAATAGTAGTGTCCATATCACCCCCATCTACTTCCGTTTTATATTTATCTCCCCTACCATCTCTTAATATTTTATAATCATCTTCATCTTTTACTCTAATATCGATAGGATTATACGATAAATCAAATAATCCCGAGCCTATAAGGCTTCCTACGTCTTCTGCTGATAGATAATTTTTAGCGTTTTTTAAAAACCATTTAAAATCACGATCCGTAATTTTTACCAACACATTGGTTGTCTCCAGAAAATCCTCGTAGCTAATTTTTTCTTCAATAAAGGCCTTAAAAAGCTGTGCAACTCTTTCAGAGTTTTCAAAATCATGACAACTATCAATAATATAAAGTAATTTCTCGCCAACTTTTACTCTATATTTTTTAGAATCGTCTATACTTTTAATTACTCTACCTCTATCTTCCGCAGAGATATCCTTTAGACCACATAGAAATGAAAGAATCTTCTTCAAAAAGAGCTTATCGTGTATATTGGCACCAAACTTAGCTAGACTTATAAATATTGATACGATTGGTACATTTTTAAATACACTATCACCCAGCAGACTATCGATTCCCAACTCACCAAAATCAATAGCCAAGCTTTCCAAGTTGGCATTTTTTAACGTTGAATCAAAAGAATTTTGTATATTTTCTTCTATTGGGGGAGTCATTTGTTATTCTCTAATTTTTTCTTAAAGATTTTATTTAAATCTCTATTTATTTTCCGAAAAAAAGGTTTAAGGGCTTTGTCTTGTTCCGCTATATAAATTTTTGAATCTTGCTCAAATTTTGCAGACAATTCTGATGTAGTCTTTCCTTTCTTGCCCTCAACCATTTCTTCAACAATAAAACCTTTCATATCACGACCCAACCTGTAGGCTTCTTTTAGTTCTTTTTCAAAAACCTTTTCATCTTTAAATTTTAATATTTGGTGTATTACTTGATTTCTTTTCTTCCTATATTTATTAAGATTTTCGTATAACTTATTATTGATTTTTCCTGCCATAAATAGTTCATCAATCAATCGAGCCAACTCAAAACTATTTGATTTTTGCTTTAAATCGGGGTGCGACTCAAATATTGGCTTTAAAAATAAATACGCAAAACTTTTAATCACGCCCTCAATCAAACAAGATTGAATTAAAAAAGCTTCAAGATATCTTTTCTCTAAAAAAGCTAGTTCCGCTTTTTCTACTAATTTTCTATAATTTTTTTCTTCAATAGTCATTTACCCCTTCTCATATCAATTTCTTGCTGTACTTGCCTATCAAATTCTTCAAAAAATTGATTCAAGTATAACTCTATTTTTAGTAAATTCTTATCAATTATATTGTACTGTTCAAGCAATTTATCAATTTGAGTATAGTTATTAACTTTTTCTATAAAGTCAGATGAATTTTTTAAAATATATGATTGAATTTTCGGTTTAAAAACTTTCAGCGCTTTTTCAATTTTTTGATCTCTTTGTTTCTCTTCTAGCTTTACCAACTCCCACCTTTCCGCAGAAGCTTTATCTTCAGGGGAATTTTTATGTTTTAAAAAATCACGAAGAAGGTTGTTGTGTTTTTCTGATAATTGATTATACGGGTTTTTATCAAAGTATTCAGCCACTTTCAGCGAATTATCAAGAATTATATCGTTTTTTAACCAAGACATTTCCTTTTCTCTCATAACCCTTATTCCATTCAGCCTGAAAATTATAGCGAATTTCCAGCCCAGATTTGCGAAAAAGACTAGAAACTACCTTTTCAAGGTGAGTTTCGTAATTCAAAGTAATTAAGTATACTTACAATTTTATAATAAAGGCTTTTATATTAAACAAGACGTTATACACAAAAAAATACTTACGAATCCCAGACCTATGGACACCACATGGTGACTTTGCGCTTAGAAGCATAAAAAATTGATGAGAGACGACGTTTTGGAGACAAAAAATTTGTGAGGCGTATCCGTAGATACGGCTCACAAACTTTTTGTTGAAAAACTAGCCTATCGCAATTTTTTATGTCTTATGGAATGCGGAGTCATCATGTGGTGTCCATACGACCAAAAATAGAAATATAATTTAACTTTGAATTTAAACTACAACCGCTTTAAAGTAAAAATCAAGATGAATATTGCAAGCATAATTAAAACTATTGTCCCGCCCGTTGATAGATTAAAGTAGAAAGCTAAAAATATCCCAGAAATAACAGAAAAAAGTGAAATGAT
>Ga0209542_10007335_pt1 | contig 21048 bp, 28 predicted proteins | sample RifCSPhighO2_01_FD_184028 | JGI IMG/M metagenome (GOLD analysis project Ga0209542, IMG submission 184028) | Soil microbial communities from Rifle, Colorado - Rifle CSP2_plank highO2_0.1 (SPAdes) (version 2) | ecosystem: Environmental > Terrestrial > Deep subsurface > Rock core/Sediment ... | reverse complement strand
TGGGGTTGCCGAGTGAAGCGAGGCGGTGGCGGGGCTTTCGTGGAGCGTACGATTTAGTTTCGCTTCACCACGCGCGCGGGGCGTGCGACATTACCTCACTTTGTTTTGAAAATAGGTTCTAACTTGGTACAATAGAGACACCACGTAGGAAATTGCAAGTTTGAAGGTTCGCCTCGCCTCGCTCGGCGGCTAATTGGTATTCAATTTTGGGGGTAAAAACGAATTCACGATTTCGCAAAATATGGTTCGAGCCGATGTTTTTCAGAAATGTTGGCAATTCGGAAAGATTATTCTTATCAATCAATTTCGCGGCTTGATTTAAGGATTTTATGAACTCACGAGCCGGTTCGAGCCAAGACAATCCTTTTGTCTCAAAATCGATGATTTTTTCAGAAAGTACAAGTTTTCGGGAAAGTAAACTCTGTTTTTTGGCGGCGTATTCTTCTGTGGATAAAGCGTCTGCCAAATAGATGTCTAACAGCTTTTGAAGTTTTGCCTCAATTTGTGCTAACTGTTCTTTCAAAACGCCAACCTCGCCTTGCGCGTCCTCTCTCGCTTTATCCTGTTCGCTGTCCAACGCCGCCAAAACTTTTGTCGTGTCTTGGCTCGACAAAGAAACTTTTTGAAGGAAGTTTTTGATTTGTGCGATAAGCTGATTTTCACCAAGATACTTCTCTTGGCATGCTCCTCGTTTCTTCGTACAACGGTAGTAAGTGTAAATGCCACCATTTCCTTTCGCGTATTGAGCAGTAATGGAGCAACCACACGAGGCGCATTTCATAAGGCCAAGAAAAGCAAAATAATGTTTTCTACCTGGTCTCACTTTTCCACGCTTTGCCATAACTTCCTGACATCTATCAAAAAGTTTCTTTGAAATTAACGGCTCGTGCGTTCCCTCAAAAATTTCCCCTTTGTATCTCATCAATCCAACATAGAAAGGATTTTGGAGAATATGCTGAACATTGCTCAATGAGATTTTGTTTCCGGCATTTGTGAGCAGTTTCTTTTTCTCACACCAATTTGCGAGAAAGTTAAGTGGGTATTCTCCGGTGGCGTACATCTCAAAAATCTTTTTCACTTTAGGGGATTTGTCGGTATCAACATCAATCCCTCTAGTTTTTGGATTGTTGGAGTACCCCACCGGAGCCCAGCCGGGCCAAACACCATTTCGTATTTTCTGTCGTAGTCCTCTTTTCACGTTCTCTCGCAAATTATCTACAAAATATTTTGATTGACCAAAAGCGATGTTCAACATAAACAAACCTTGTGGCGTTGGTTCAAACCAGAATGTCGGAAATTTAAGAGAACGAATCAAGCCGCGATCTACAAAATGGATAATCTTTCCGCCGTCCACCGAATTGCGCGCTAATCTATCGGGGTGCCAAGAAATAATTCCGTCTGCTTTTCCAGATTCGAGAATTGCCAACATTTCTGCGAATTTAATTCGACCGGGTTCTTTTGCGGTTTTGGCTTCCTGAAAGGAAGCGACAATTTCAAGTTTTTCTTTGGCGGCATACTCTTGCAACTCTACGAGTTGCGCTTCAATACTTAAAACCTGTCTGTCGTCTTCCTCGGTACTCTTGCGAGCGTAAAGTATGTATTTCATAAGTTTTAGAAATTAAGGATTAAAAAATTTTCTTCCCCCAAAATGCGAAATCGTGAATTCGTTTTTATCCCCAAAATTGAATACGAATTAGTCGCCGAGCGAAGCGAGGCGAACCTTTCAAACTTGCAATTTCCTACGTGGTGCAGTATTCTTGAATTAGCCCGAACGCATTTTTCCGAAAAAGTCCCCCCGCGAAAATTCGGAAAGGCGGCGGAGCCGCACCGCTCAAAACCGCAAAAGAACCCGGAGAAAAACATCGGCTCGCCCACCCGCCTCTGGAGGGAACCATATTTTAATTTTGGGGGAAGAAAATTTTTTAATCATATGAATCAAAAGGGATTTATAAATATTGCAATAATTATCGGAATAGTTGTTATCGCTGGAATAACTGGGTATTTTGTTTTGAGCCAGCGAACAACGACCTCACCATTACCAACTCCTACCCCAACACCGCCGATATCCACCTCTACAACACCGACCCAAACACCAACGACCAACTCGGGCTCCAGTACGATTACGGTTTCGTTGGGGCAAGAGTTTACTTTGAAGAAAGGCGAAACCGCTCGCGTAAAAGGTTTGAATGTTTTTTTGAAAGTAAAAGATTTCATATATTCTCCTTGTCCTAAAGGTTCTCAATGTATATGGAGCGGTCTCGCCGTCGTTTATGAGATTAGCGTTGACGGAAAAGTTTATAACGCTTCGATGGGTAATCCTCCTCCAGAAGTTCCATATGATGTTTTTGTTAAGAACACCGATTATAAAACTTATGCCACTTTTGTAATCAACACCCCACAAGTTAGTTGCACTAGCCAAAGTGGAATATCGCAAGACGAGTGCTGGCGCGGATTAGCAAAAAGATTTAGCGATCAAACTTACTGTGGCAAAATCCAAAATCTTCTCACTAAAGATGCTTGCTTTGAAGATTTGGCAGAACAACTAAGCAACAGTAATTTGTGCCAAAATGTTTCATCTCCAAAGCATTACTGTCAGTACTTAAAATTAGTCTCGCAAAACGCTTTAGATCAATGTGGCAGCATAATCATTTTCCACTGGCGTGTTAGTTGCTTCAAAGAGATTGCCAAGAAAAGTGGTCAAGGAATAAATGTTTGCAATTCCTTGGAACCCAGCAAAGCAACTGTTTGTAAAGAGCTAATTTCCGGACCGGATTACTAGAATGCGCCGCCAAAGAAAAACTTGAAATTGTCAGCGGCGACTGCCCACCGAAGTCTCGGCGCAGGCGGGGAGCCGCACCGCTCAAAACCGCAAAAGAACCCGTAGAAAAACATCGGCTCGAACCATATTTTAATTTTGGGGGAAGAAAATTTTTTAATCATGAAAACTATCAAAATGAAAAAGGTTTTTGGTACTATGCTCTCGGTGGCAGTTTTTGCAAACGCCTTTTTCTTGAATACAACCGAAGTTAGTGCTTTGAGTTGCGCGTTTCCGAAAAATATTTTTGTTGCCGCATACGAGCAAGGCATATTTATCGATGGTTTTGTTGTTGAACATAAGGGTACCGGAAACTCGTGCGATACACGACCAATAGTCAACGAACGTACTGAAAATTTACAGAATATTTTCTCAATAGCATCGCAAAATCTAAACCAAGTGGTATCCTCTGGTGTATACCAGCTTTCAACTCGGTGCCTAGCAGAGAGATGGGACGAGTGGTGCACTAAAGACACTTCTTTGGAACAACTATCGTCAAACTCCACAGAACTAACCCGATACAAATCTGAATGGCAACAGAAAGAGCAAGACGGGTTAAGGTCTGCTACAACACAGAAATGGTCAGTGGTAGCAATCATTGTAGCGATTGCCGCACTTGCGTTGTTGTGGCCTTGGATATTAGTGAAAATATGGCCAAACTTGAGAAAGCGGTTATCTTTGTTTTTAATTATTGCGATTCTACTGCAAGCACCGCTCGCTCTAATTTTGCAAGGAATGTTCATTTGGTCACACAGCTTATGGCAAGCCACAGCTTCTATTTCTTCAGTTGTGCTTGGTTTGTTTATTCTCATTGAGATTATATTCCTTATTGTTAGAAAAATTCGATCAAGAAATGTTATTGATTAATTCTTTAAGAGTTCGCCGCCAAAGAAAAACTTGAAATTGTCAGCGGTGCGGCTCCCCGCCTGCGCCGAGGCTTCGGCGGGCAGGCGCCGCCTTTCCGAATTTTCGCGGGGGGAATTCCTCGCCGCCGCAGGCGGCGAAATGCGTTCGGACTAATTCAAGAATACTGCACCATAGTAGAATTTGGAGTATCAATTAGCTGTTTTAGCGTGTAAATATCGGCTGTTTTCGTGGTTCCAAATGCCGAATAGTCGTACAAAACGCCTTCCGGAAAAATCATCTCTTGAAACTTAATCTTATCAGTCAGTTTTACCTCGTACCAAAGCTTGTAAACGTTGACCATAAAGTACAGGCAGTAGTTGCGTGTCAACCGATTTAACTATGACACCGAACTGGCACTGGTTGACCGATCTAAAATGACACCGAAGGCCTCATGGTTCTCTGAAATAAAATGACACCCAAGGGTTCGTGATAATTTGAGGAAATTAGCCGTTAATTCCCAATTACTATGAACCTCGAAGCCAAGAAACAATATATGGAAACACTAAAAGAGAGATACCTAAAAGCGATTTCAAGAAAAGAGAAAAGTTCGATTCTCGACGAATACTGCCGTAACACGGGACAAGACAGAAAATACTCAATCAAGAAATTCAGAAACAAGATCAAGCTGAAAAAAGAAGGAGACAAGAGAAAACCAAGAACAGAAAAGTATGACGGGCTGGTCAAAACCGCGCTTGCAAAGGTCTGGAAGATATTTGACTTTCCATGCGGACAGAGACTTGCCTCGATACTTCATGCGGAAACGGATCGTCTGCGTAAATTAAAAGAACTCGACTGCTCGGATGACACAGCTCTGAAGTTAAGGGGGATGGCGCCCTCAACCATTGATCTCAAACTGGAACACGAGAAAGATGTCGAGTGGCAGAAACGCAAATATGGAGGCAAACGCAATCCGCTTCTCTGTTCAAAAGCGCCCACCAAGACAAGCGCGGAACTTGATCGGGAAAATCCAGGAGTGGAACAAATTGATTTCGTGGAGAGCTGTGGAGCTTCCGCGGCGGGAGAATATGTAAATTCACTGTCAATTGTCGACATTTTCTCGGGTTGGTGGGAGGGAGACGCTGTTATGGGCAAAGGGCAGGAGAGAGCCCTTGCGGCCATAGATCTGGCCAGAACTCGTTCACCCATCGCGTGGAGAGAAATGCACCCGGATAACGGCGGCAACATAATGAACTACCATATATATGAATACGCCATGAAGAACGCCATCGAGTTTTCCCGCTCCAGACCGTACAAGAAGAATGACAACTGCTTCGTGGAGCAGAAGAATTCGACCCACGTCAGACAAGTCATCGGGCATTGGAGATATGATTCCGAAGAAGAGAGGAAGATCCTTTCCGATCTGTATCGGAATGAGCTCAGGATCTACGAGAATTTCTTTCAACCGGTGATGAAGCTTCGAGAGAAGATCAGAATCGGAGGCAAGATTAAAAAGAAATACGACGAACCTAAAACTCCTTACTTAAGACTCATGGGATCGGACAAGTTGTCCATGGAAAAGAAAAAGGAGTTGCGGAAGATTTATGAGTCGCTCAACCCCGCGGAACTCAAGAGGAAAATCGACGCGAAGCTGAAGAAACTGCGCGAAGTTTATCAAAAGAAAACTGGCTCGCAAAAAGTCGAAGCGAACCGGAAAAAATTAAAGCCGACTTCGGTGTCATATTATATCGGTCAACCAGTGCCAGTTCGGTGTCATAGTTAAATCGGTTGACACGAGTCTTTGCCCACACAGAAAGATTTAAAATAAGAAAAAAGAGTATACATCTGTCTCGCGCTCTCAAATTTCGTTTTACGGCTCGTCAGTATCGCAATTGGTGCAAAGCTCTTACCTTTGGCACAAGTAAGTATCCACACCTCCCGAGAAAACCCCCACAATATGAACCATTTCTAATATACGTTATAAAGATGCGGTCGTCGTTTTATAACGTATGTATCACAAATAATGTTGGTAGAACAGGATGTATTAAACAACCAAGTAATCTAGACAGTCTGAAGGTGTGGAAGGTTACTGGCACAAAGCTTGCCACAAGGGCAAACAAAGGGTAATTTCTGGTATCCGACGATCTGTTTAATTGAAGAAATTTTTGATAAAATGAAATCATGACCTTAGACTTTCTCCAAAAAATAAAACTCCCCGTTATTCTAATTGTATTAGGTGTTCTTACCTTTGGATTTGCTTGTGCGGGCATGACAAAACATTCCTTCATGCACGATGCCGACATGAATTCTTTTGGAGTAATAATGTCAGGTACTAATCAACAGGAATGTTGTAATACGAGCATTTCTAAAAACATCGATACGTGGAAGAATATTGTCTTAACAGTGCCCGACAAGACGCGAGATGTCTTATCACTACTTGTACTCGGACTAGCTCTTGTTTTAGGATACGGTTGGATATCACTCTGGAATCGCCGACCACCTACAGAGCCAGATGTCGGCCGGCTGTGTCTTTACATCAAACAAAATCCCGACATTATCCTTTTCAATCATTTGAAACTCGCTTTCGCGCGCGGAATTCTTAATCCGAAAATTTACTAATGAGTTTTTAAACAGCGTTGATCCGTAGTAACGGATCGTCTTAACGCTGTTTTCTATTATTCACTTAATTACTTAAATCTAATCACAATTAATTATGGATTACGAAACAAAAGCGGCAGAAACGCAACCACCGAAACAACAAAATAATTTATCAATTCCCGTAGCAATCGTAATCGCCGGAGTTCTTATTGCCGGAGCGGTATACCTCGGCACGTCGAAAGGTGCTCCTACTACCGCAGTGAATAATCAGCAACCTCAACAAGTACCGCAACAGACCGGTGATCTTGATCAAATGGCCGCAATTTCGGATAGTGATCATGTTCGTGGCAATCCTGATGCCCCAGTCAAAATCGTAGAGTATTCAGATACGGAATGCCCGTTCTGTAAGCGATTCCACAGCACGATGCAAGAAGTCATGAATGAATACGGTAAAGATGGAAAGGTGGCATGGGTATACAGGCACTTTCCACTTGATCAGCTTCACTCTAAAGCACGAAAAGAGGCTGTCGCTCTTGAGTGTGCTAACGAACAAGGAGGAAATGATAAATTCTGGTCATATGCTGATCGCCTCTACGAAATTACCCCGGCCAACAATGGACTGGACCCTGCCGAGCTTCCAAAAATCGCTCAGTATGTAGGATTGGATGTTGCAAAATTCAACACTTGTCTTGCAAGCACCAAATACGACGCTCACATCGAGGATGATGTTCAAAATGCTACTGCAACTGGCGGTAACGGTACACCGTGGAGCATTGTAGTCGACAAAAATGGTAAGAAATACCCTCTTTCCGGTGCTCAACCGTATGCTTCGGTAAAACAACTTATTGATCTTGCATTGCAAGGCAAATAAACATGTTATTTCAAGCTCTGCAAAAAGTATTCCGAAAGCCAACGTATATACTCCTTGCTCTCATCACGAGTTCGGCAGTGTTTGCGTTCGCCGTATGGCTTCCAAACATTCCGTTGATTGTGAAAGTTATGGGGCACCCGGGAATATCGCTTACGCAAAAGCTTGATCTACCAATCAGTCTCCTAGGATCAATTGTCACCAACTTTACCCTGCTGTCCGCTTCATATACCATCGCTATCGCCATTCTCTTTGGAATAAATGTGGCGATGTTCGTTTACTTCTTGCGGCGTAGAGTCGATGAGGTGAAGCAGGCTGGGGTGGCGACTGGACTGTTCGGTATTACGAGCGGAGTTATCGGCATGGGATGCGCCGCATGCGGATCGTTTCTCCTGACCAGCTTATTTTCGCTTATTGGCGCATCGGGAATATTAGCATTTCTACCTCTCAATGGCGGAGAATTTGGCATTCTCGGCGTAGCCCTATTGGGGGCATCGCTCTACATGACGGCAAAGAAAATCCAAAATCCTGCTGTCTGCAAAATTACTATTTAAACAAACAAGAACATGGACCCACAAATACCATTAACTAAAAAGGAGCGTAAGGAACTTAAACGACAAGAAAAAATAGAAGCTAAAGTTGCGGTCGTTCAAAGCCGCCAGACAAAGAGAATTATCCGGTGGATTGGGTGGGGCGCATTCGGTGTCGCTACCATCGGCAGTCTTGTCTGGTTGGTCGCCTCAAGACCTCCCATTCCAGAATCCGATATCGTTTCTCGCGGCGCCTTCCATTGGCATCCGGAAGTTGCAATCTATGTAAAAGGCGAGAAACAAGAGATCCCAGCCGATATTGGCATTGGCGCAGTCCACCAGCCTATTCACACCCATACAGATGATAATAAACAAGGAGTCATCCACCTAGAATTTCAAGGGCTTGCCAGAAAACAAGATGTCTCATTTGGTCAGTTTTTCAAAAACTGGGGTAAAGATATGCGTTCACTCGGTGTGGATATGAGGATGACGGTGAACGGGAAGGAAAATACCGAATACGAGAATTACGTCATGAGAGATAAAGATAAGATCGAATTACGCTTCGACTAACTTGTCCACAGAAGTCTACCTTGACCAATAGGGTATGGGGGTATATATTAATTGCGTAACCTTATGAAATATCTTGCAACATTACTGCTAATAACAAGCTTTGCCGGAATAGGCATTTTTGGTTTTTCGCTTTTTGACCATGCCATGATGGATGGTTCAAACAGTGGTTGCGTTGCTTCGGCCATAGATGGGACAGCGTGTCCTACGAGCATTATGAGTATGACTTTGCATCATATCTCTGCTTTACAAACACTCACGACAACAGTAGTGCCACCGATTTCCAGTTTACTTTTATTGCTCGCATCCTTGCTTCTTATTTCGGTTTCGATATTCCTATTCCATAAAAATTTACTACTTCCAAAACTGGGGTTATTGCCTCAGCGTATACGAGATCTGACGCTTGATTCTCTCTATAGCCAGCGAAAAATTACGTCTTGGCTTTCTTTGTTTGAACTTAGCCCAGCTTTGTAGTAACAGCACGCATTAAGCGAGAAGCTAATTCGTGCTGTTTAAATATCCTTCGACGAGGATATTTTTGTTATTTACTAACTTAAATTAATAACTGCATGAAAAAAATTATATGGAAACACTCGTAGGGACATCATTAATAGCGGCGTTCGTGGCAGGAGTGGCCGCACTCTTTGCCCCGTGTTGTATCACCGTCCTGCTCCCATCATATTTGGGCAATATATTCAAAGAGAAGTACAAAATCTTCTTTATGACTTTTGTCTTTTTCTTGGGAGTTTTGACGGTCTTTCTGCCGATCGGATTAGGGGCTTCATACTTAGCGCAACTATTCAGCGAATACCACAACATAATCTTTACCGTTGGCGGTATATTCCTGATTGTATTGGGACTAACAATGCTCTTTGGAAAGAAGTTTACTACCCCGACCTCTGTTCGTGATGGGATGAAACGACATGTTTCCTCGATCTACGTCCTCGGTATTTTCTCGGCGATAGCCACTACCTGCTGTGCGCCGGTGCTGGCAGGAGTACTGACGCTTGGAGTTGCAAGCGGCACGATTGTGTGGGGTGCATTGTATACCCTCGCCTACGTAGTCGGTATGACATTGCCACTGTTCATCATTGCGGCCTTCCTCGACAAAGCAAATCTGACCGAACGATTCACTAACGCAAAGAAAACTGTGGCAATGAGGATTGGCAGTTTCAGTTGGCGTATTACGGTTTCAGAACTGATCTCCGGACTAATCTTCCTCCTCATGGGTGGCTATATAACTTATTTGGCCTTCAGCAATAAGTTATTTACTCACTCAAGCTACCAGTTGGAAATGAACCTGTGGAATGCAAAGTTTCTAGGTGCCATTAACGGCTTTGTGACATTAATCCCCGAATACATCTGGGCACTTCTGTTTATCGGCATAGTGGCAAGCATCTCGTACGTATTTATCAAGCAATATAAAAAACAAAAATATGAGCAAAAATAATAATGACAAAAAAATGCCCGTGGTTACAATAGTTGTTGTTTTGGTCGCTGTACTGGCCTTGGGATATTTCCTGTTCAAGAGTTCACCTGATAACAGAGCCAATTCAGCACGAATAAATCAGACCGCTTCAACAGACGATCATCATGGCGGTGGATCGATGGCCGCCAACAGTGACCAACTTAACGCTCTGGTAGGAAAACCCATGCCGGATATAGAGCTTAAGGATAAGGATGGCAAAACATACACAGCCGCAGACTTCAAGGGAAAAAACACTGTTTTGTTCTTTAACGAAGGATTGATGTGTTATCCGGCCTGCTGGAATCAGATTGCCGCGTTCGGTAGTGACGAGAGGTTCAATAGCGACCAGATTCAAGCCATATCAGTTGTAGTTGATTCTGCAAATGACTGGCAAAGGGCGATAGCTAAAATGCCACAACTTGCCAAAGCAAACACCATGTTTGACGCGGGTGCCAGCGCTTCAGGGCGGCTCGGCATGCTGACCACAGCTTCCTCAATGCACAGAGGATCGTTGCCCGGCCATACCTATGTAGTCATCGACCAAGGAGGAATCGTCAGGTATGTGTTCGACGATCCGAATATGGCAATGGCGAACGATATGCTTTTCGGCAAAATCAGAGAATTAAATTAACGAATAAAAAATATGGAAAAACAACCAACAATGGAAGAACTGATCGAAAAAGTGAACAAGCTCAAGGCGACTGGCGAACTTGATCTTTCAATGGAGGAAGATTTGAGTATTGCCATCATGAATCTCATTAGTCTTGAGGAGCACTTCTTCTTCACTGCCCAAAAAACAGGAAAAGACGAATACTTTGATCTGCTGAACCAAACAAGAGAGATTAGAAAACAGCTCTTGGCGAAGATGATTGATGTTCACGAGGGTGAGACATGGTGCATTGCAAAGCATCTACTTGCGACAACAATGCGGTTAATGGAAGTCGGCACTAAGCTCCAATCATCAGGAAAAAAAGATGAGTCGAGAGATATCTTCAAAAAAGCGTATGAAGTCTACTCCCTCTTTTGGGCATTACGATTGAAATTGATCAATGTAGCTGATGCAAAAAAGGTCGGAGACAACCAGCTGAACATTCACGACAAATCCGGTTCTCTGAAACCGGCAACAAGGGAGGAGTTAATTAGCAAACTAGTCGATTGCTGTAAGGAATAAAAACATGGAAAACGAAACAGAACATGAAATACAAGAGGAACCAGTCCAAGAAGAGCCAAAAAAGTTTGGTGATAAATATATGCTCCCGATAGCCATCGTCGTTGCGGGAGTCATGGTCGCCGGAGCTATGGTTTATAACAATGGGAATCAATCGCAAACACAGACTGCAAAGAACACAACTTTGCAAAATGGTCAGGCCACTCTAATTGATGGCGGAAACATTCTACCGCTTGAGGCAGAAGAGAAAATGCTGGCTACTTTAGTCGCAAACGGGTCTATTGATCCTTCTAAACTGTCGCAAGTAACAGAACTTAACCTATTGTGGGCATATGGCTTGGCTAATAAAAATCAGGTTCTTGAGAGCGGACCGATTATGGACCCGAGATATGGCGGACCGACAAACATGGCATCGGTTGGAGGGTGGACGGTAACGATCGGATCGGTAATGGATCATTACAACAAACATGCTCTAGCTACACTCTCACCAGATCAGCAGTTACTTGTGGAGAAAATTGCAAAAGGTATTTATAGACCATGTTGCAACAACTCTACGCATTTTCCGGATTGCAATCACGGCATGGCCATGCTTGGACTCCTTGAATACCTTGCATCGCAAGGAGCCACAGAGGGAGAGATGTGGAATGCGGCCATAACGGCCAACATGAGTTGGTTCCCGGATCAATATCAGACAATTGCTCAGTATCTCAAAATAAAAAGTATTGATGCAAAAAGTGTAACTCCGCAAATGCTTCTTGGTGCGGAGTATTCTAGTGGTTCCGGTTTTGCAAAGATTGCTTCGCAAGTTCCCCAGTCGGGGCAACAGAAGGGTGGAAGCGGTTGCGGAGTAGGAACCGGAGGGACAGTTGCACCACAAAAACAGCAGGGCGGTTGTGGTATATAGCTTGTCCACAGGAGGATGGTTGACATATAGGGTATGGGGGTATAGAGTATAGGTAAAGGTCGATATAATAACCAATTAAAATTACTCGGTAAACCCTTAAACTATGTTAGATCAAAAGCTAAAAAAGAAAGCCACACATCGAGCCAAGATCATTCGCGGCCAGATGGACGGTTTGATAAAAGCAATAGAGGAAGAAAAGTACTGCGTTGATTTGATAACGCAGTCTCGGTCAATTCAACTCTCGCTTAAAAGTATGGACAGAGTGCTTCTCGCCAACCACCTTCGAGGCCATGTCAAACACATGCTTAACGATACGAAGCAAGAAAACAAAGCCATCAAAGAACTTGTTGACCTGTACGCATTGTCAAATAAATAGCCGTGCGCAAAAAGATTATATCATTCTTAAGGAAGTTTGGATTACATGAGGTGAAAGAACCTCGGACATTCTTTGATGTTGTCTGTGGCATGGAGCTTACGCCCGATAAAATCAAACATGCAGTCGAGCACACGAACGGCGCTGCGTACCACTTCTGTTCGAAGTTGTGCAAGGATCATTTCGTCAATGACCCTGAAAAGTACGTCGGCTGATTAATAAATTAATTCAAAAAAATATGAAATTTTCGAAATTAATGCACGTTGCCAGCGTTGTCGTCGGTCTTGCTGGGGTCGTTGTGTTTGCAGGCGCCATTCTTGGTGGGTCGGATAATCTCGTGTTCGGAATCACAAAAGTGGATGCCTTGCTCTGTGCCGCAATTCTTATTCTTATAGCAATTTGGACTCAGATCGCAACGATTCATCACATGATGCTCGAGAAAAAAGGAGAGCTTGTCTAGTTAAAAGCTAATAATGAAAACTATGGAAAATAACCATCCCTCAAGAAAAGTGTTCGATCCAGTGTGTGGCATGGAACTTGATATTGAAAATGTCAGACATTCTTTCGAACACGAAGGCACAGAATATTATTTCTGTTCCGAGAAGTGCAAAACTGAATTTATCGCTGATCCGGAAAAGTATATTAAAAAATATTAATTATTACTTTACTAGCAATTAACAAAAAACATGAACCTCTCACTTAAATCGTACGGTTGGAAATGTGTTCTTGGAGCCGAGGTGGCATATGTTCTTTGTGTGTTGGGCGGATTTCTTCCGTTAAGGTCTGCGGCCGGGATACAGCTTCATCACACAATCTTTGAAACTCTACCCGGCTTTACGTGGATTAGTTTCGGTAGCTTCGTTCTCGGTGCATTCTATATGTTCGTCTTTGCTTGGATTTTCGCCTCCTATTTCGTATGGATGCATAATTCAAGCCTTATTAACAAATAATAATTAAACCTATGCACAACCATAACAAAGATGGAGGAGGTAAAGGAATGATGTGGATGATGATTCCATGCCTGATCCTTGTTGGTGTTCTGTTTCTTGGTGGAGGAAAGTTATCGGGAGGCGGATATCTCTGGCCAATCCTTATCGGAGTCTTTGTGGTCGCACATGTTTGGATGATGTTTAGAGGGCACGGAAAACATGGCGATGATGCAGAAGAAAAAGTCGATAATGCTTCAGCAAAACAGCTTGATGCGAAGGATGAGCATAAGCATGGCGGCTGTTGTCACTAAAAATTAATTACTATGGAAAACTCCTACGGCCTTTGGCCGCTTGTCATTATTAATTCGCTAGTCTTCATCATCTTTGCTTTCAGCTTTACCAAGCCGAAAACATCGAGAGATTGGCGGTCATTTGGCGCATTCTCGGCGTTCCTTGTCGCCCTGTTTACGGAGATGTACGGTTTTCCGCTGACGATTTATCTTTTTTCCGGATGGCTCTCTTCAAAATTTCCTGGCATTGATTTCTTATCACACAACTCTGGTCATCTTTTTGAAGACTTCTTTGGCTGGGGCGGTGATCCACACTTCGGACCGTTCCATATTGCCAGTTATATCCTGATTTTCTACGGATTTGTGCTTCTCTCCAAGGCTTGGAAAGTGCTTTACAAGGCTCAAACCGAACACACTCTAGCTGTCACAGGCCCTTATGCTCGCATTCGTCATCCACAATACATTGGCTTCATACTGATTATGCTTGGATTCTTCTTGCAGTGGCCTACTCTCCTGACGCTCATCATGTTGCCGATTCTTGTTTGGATGTACACACGGCTTGCTAAGAGCGAAGAAAAAGATGCCCAGAAAGAGTTTGGTGCAATATGGGATCAATACGCCAAAGAAACTCCGGCTTTTATTCCCCGACGGAAAAAATTAACAGCTAATCCTTAAACCATATGGAAAACAGAATCAAGTCATTAATTAAAAAATTGAGCAGGCTCGGTTTTCATAAGCCAAAAGGTCATAAATATATTGATCCTGTATGTGGCATGGAAGCATCGGCGGACTTATTCAAGGCTGATTATAAAGGTAAAAGCTATTATTTTTGCTCCGATCATTGCCAACAGCAATTTAAGAAAGACCCGGAAGCTTATATTGAAAAATAACCATGACTAAAAACATCACAAAACCGGCTCTGTACGGAATCATTGCGAGCACGATCCTGCTTGGAGTTTATTTTGCGGTGCTCACGTTGGTCTCCGGATGGAGTTTTGCTCAAAGCCAGTTCACTGATTTTTGGTATTTTATTATCAGTTTGGTGGTAGGCTTCGGAATTCAGATTGGATTGTATCAATACATTAAAACTCTGGTGCATAGCGGCCAGGGCATGGGCAAGGTGGTCGGCGTATCCGGAACCACATCCACAGCGGCCATGATTTCTTGTTGCGCGCACTATTTGGTGAACTTGGTGCCTATACTCGGAGTGACAGGACTCGTTACCTTCGTAGCACAGTATCAGGTTGAGCTTTTCTGGGTTGGTCTTGCTTCAAATGTGTTTGGCATCGGGTATATGGTAACCAGAATTACTAAATTCAAAAAAAGTCATGAATAAAACAGTAACAATATTTATATTAGCGCTTGCGTTTATAGGAGGCTTCCTGGTCTTTTATAAGCCGAAACCTGTTTCTGGCCCGACCGAGGACAACCCTTTGTCCGGAAATACAGAACAAAAATGGGAGTCTAAAATCGATGAACAAGTAAGCGTGACAGTGACAGTTACCCCGTCTGATCTTGGTGTGGAGTCGAAAGAATGGAAGTTTGATGTTGTTTTAAATACTCACTCTGTGGAACTGGATCAAGACATGACGGAAGTCGCTGCGCTTGTCGATAATAGTGGCAATGAATACAAGCCCCTACGCTGGGAAGGTGCGCCGGCAGGAGGCCATCACAGAGAAGGCGTGCTTGTATTCAGTCCGATAACACCGACTCCAAAATCGGTCGAACTAAAAATCACCGGAATAGCCGATGCGGTTAGAACTTTTAATTGGCAACTTAAATAATATGCAATATATTTGGTTAATTTGGAGTCTAATATTGATTGCGATCTGGCTCGTCATCTATGTATCTCTCGGTTCAGACAAAGAGAAAAAAGAGATGCTCGTAGTCAGCTTGTGGACATCGCTTCTCGGATTGACCGAGCCACTTTTTGTTCCGGAATATTGGTCACCTCCGTCTTTATTTGATTTGGCCATGCGGACAGGATTCGATATTGAGAGTCTGATTTTTTCATTCGGCATAGGAGGTATCGCGGTTATTTTATACGGCAGAATTTTCCGAAAACAAGATGTATCAATGTCTACCAAAGAGCATCATCTGCCTCGGCATAAATTTCATATTTGGATGCTTTTATCTGCACCGACAGTTCTTATTGCGTTATTACTCACAACCGACTTAAATCCCTTGCATTCCTCAATTATTGCTATGATCGTTGGGGGTCTAGCCACCTGGTATTGCCGATCTGATTTAAAAAAGAAAATGATTGTGAGTGCTTTTATATTTTTAGGACTCTACTTTTTCTACTTCCTGACGCTTATTGCTATTTCACCGGGTTATGTCGAGCAAGTATGGAATCTTGAGGCAATTTCCGGAATTTTGATCATAGGAATTCCTCTTGAAGAACTGCTGTTTGCATTAAGTTTCGGATTCATCTGGTCGAGTATTTATGAACATCTTGCTTGGAAAAAGTTAAAATTAATAAAACAAGTATAAATTTATGGATCACAAAAATCACAATCAAAAAGTCGAGAATGGTTTACATAAATGCCCTGAATGCGGCTTGCACTACGAAGACAAAGAACAATCGGAAAAGTGCAAAACATGGTGCAAAGAACACCAAAGCTGTAATTTAGAGATTGCAAGTCACGCCGTTGAAAATAAGAAAAATATATAATATGGAAAATCACAATCATAATACAATGCAAGAAAAAGAATTAGGCACGATCTACACATGCCCCATGCACCCGGAGATCAGACAAGACAAGCCAGGGATGTGTCCGGAGTGTGGTATGCAACTTGTGCCTGCAAAAAAGAAGAAGGCAGACATGAATCACGGTACACATGATAAGCATGCCGGTCATAGTACGGCAATGTTTCTCCGAAAATTCTGGGTAAGTTTAATTCTCACAATCCCGGTAGTACTTTATGCTGATGTTCTAAAAACTATTTTCAAATGGTCTTTGCCTGCATTCCCGGGGCTTGAATATATGCCGTTAGTGCTTGGTTCTATCGTGTTTTTCTATGGTGGCTGGGTATTTCTTGCCGGAGCGGTGCGTGAAATACAAGGCCGTTTGCCTGGCATGATGACATTAATCGGCATTGCCATTTCAGCGGCTTACATCTGGAGCGTCTACGCCATATTCGCTGGCGCAGAAACTTTGTTCTGGGAGCTGACCACTCTTATCACCATCATGCTTTTGGGACACTGGATTGAAATGCGTGCGGTATCCGGTGCCCAAGGAGCACTAAAAGAACTTTCAAAATTACTTCCCGATACTGCGGAAATTATTCGCGACCCCGCAGGAAAGCAAGCTTCCAACGGGGCAGGCGGGAAAACGGAAATTATCGCACTCTCCGAACTTAAAGAGAATGATGTCGCTCTGGTCAAACCGGGAACAAAAATTCCTGCTGACGGTACAATTATTGACGGAGATTCTGATGTAAACGAATCAATGATGACCGGTGAGTCAAAGCCTGTTTCCAAAAAGGAAGGAGACCAAGTGATTGCTGGATCGATAAACGGAGACGGCGCTTTGAAAGTCAGGGTTGCAAACATTGGAGAAAAAACCTTTCTTGCCGGTGTTATGCGCTTGGTCGCCGAGGCTCAGGCTTCTAAATCGCGACTTCAAATTCTTTCTGATCGTGCCGCGTTCTATTTGACCATTGTCGCTGTTAGCGGAGGTGTAATTACTCTCATAGCATGGCTTCTGGCTGGTGCAGATGTGGCATTTGCAGTGGCGCGTCTTGTGGCCGTTCTTGTTATTGCCTGTCCACACGCATTAGGACTTGCTGTTCCCTTGGTCGCATCAATATCTACTACCAAAGCGGCGCAGAATGGTTTTCTTGTCAAACAGAGGATTGCTCTTGAAGCGGCCCGGACAATTGACACCGTACTTTTTGATAAAACTGGCACCTTAACCAAAGGCGAATTTGGGGTTATAGATATATGGAGTACTTCCGGTCACACAACCGATGATGTTTTGACATTGGCGGCCTCTCTTGATGCCCTGTCGGAACATCCGATTGCGAGAGCCGTAGTTACTGAAGCTAAGAAAAAAGGACTATCACTAAGAGAGACCAAGAAATTTGAGGCGTTAAAAGGAAAAGGTGTGAGGGCGATGGTGGAAGAAAAAGAAGTTATGGTTGGTGGGCCGGCTCTTCTTGAAGGTATTGGAATAACTGTGCCGAGTGAGCTTTTGAGAAATGTGGCTGAAGCCGGGAAGAAAGGTCAGACAGTGGTATTTACTGTTAGAGACAAAACACTGCTCGGCGCTATCGCTATGGCCGATATCATTAGGGAAGAATCACGCGAAGCAATACAAAAACTCAAGGAGATCGGAGTCCGCACAGCCATGATCACTGGTGATTCCGAGGATGTGGCAAAATGGGTGGCTGATGAACTCGGCATCGATGAGTATTTTGCCAGAGTTTTGCCTCATCAAAAATCTGAAAAGGTAAAAGAACTCCAGACACGCAACATGAAAGTTGCAATGGTTGGCGACGGTATCAACGATGCGCCGGCACTTACACAAGCCGATCTTGGTATAGCTATCGGAGCCGGAACAAATGTGGCTATTGAGTCGGCCGGCATTATTTTGGTCAGAAATGATCCACGGGATATATCTAAGATAATTAAACTGTCAGAGATGACATACTCAAAAATGATTCAGAACCTCTGGTGGGCGGCCGGCTATAATATCTTTGCCTTACCCCTAGCGGCCGGAGCTCTAGCTTGGAAAGGCATACTTTTGGACCCGGCATTTGCGGCTGTGCTAATGTCCGCGAGTACGGTTATTGTGGCCTTCAATGCCGTGCTTTTGCGAAGGCGCGAATTATAATTAACTAATACTATATCTACGAAAAATAAATTTATTATAGGAATTATTGCAGTCATAGTTTTGATCGGTGGGATTATCTTTCTGCAACAATCGGACACCAGTACTAAAGTATTAGCTGGTAGTTTTTCTACTGACATTACTGGTCTCCCGGAAGCCAAGCCATCCGAGATGGTCGAACTTAAAAATAGCGACTCATACAATCTCACAGCCTCGATCGTAAAGAAAACGATCGGCAACAGCGTGGTCAAAATGCTTGCATATAACGGTATGATTCCGGGACCCATGATCAAGGCGGAGCAAGGCGCGGAAGTAACGCTTAATTTTACCAATAACACTGACGTTGATACCACGATCCATTCGCACGGAGTACGGCTTGAAAATAAATTTGATGGTGTGCCGGATGTGACGCAGAAAGAAGTCAAACCGGGTGAGTCTTTCACTTACAAGATTAAATTCCCTGACGAGGGTATGTACTGGTATCACCCTCACATTAGAGAAGATTACGCGCAGGAGCTCGGTCTCTACGGCAATTATCTTGTCACCCCTAGTGACCCGAATTACTGGTCTCCCGTCAATCGTGAAGTTGCGCTGTTTGTAGACGATATTCTCATAGAAAACGGCAAGATCGCAACATTCAGCAAAACGTCTGCTGACCGCACGCTTATGGGACGGTTCGGTAATACGATGCTCGTAAACGGCGAGACAGATTATGCACTTCAAGCGAAAGCAGGAGAAGTAATTCGTTTCTATATCACCAACTCGGCAAATACCAGAGTATTTAATCTTTCTATCCCCGGCGCAAAAATGAAGCTGGTGGGGGCTGACGGTGGTAAATACGAACGAGAGACATGGAGTGAGGGTGTGATCTTGAGTCCTTCCGAACGTGTCATTGTCGAAGTGCTATTTGCAAACACTGGATCATATAAGCTTGAGCACAAAACTCCGGAGCGTACCTACACACTCGGAACAATTAATGTCGCCAATGAAAAGGTAGCCATTTCTTTCGATAAAGAATTTGCAGTACTGCGGTCAAACAAAGATATACAGTCAGAAATTGATGTGTTCAGGTCATCGTTCAATAAACCGGTGGACAAGCGTCTGAAGCTTACGATTGATATGGGTATGCAGATGCAAGGCATGATGCAAAACAGTACTGGTAGTCACAACATGAACATGATGGGTAACGACCAGATGATGTCCAACAGTGAAATGGTGGCAAGTGGCGACCCTATTGAGTGGGAAGAAAACAACATGGCAATGAATACGATGTCTAACCCTGAAATGATGAAATGGGTTATAGAAGACGAAGACACTGGTAAGAAAAACATGGATATTGATTGGAACTTTAAAGTCGGAGACAAGGCGAAAATCAAAATCACCAATGATCCGAAATCCATGCACCCGATGCAACATCCTATTCACTTCCACGGCCAGCGATTCTTGGTGCTTTCAACAAATGGCAAACAGAATGACAATCTTGTCTGGAAAGATACGACTCTCATTCAAAATGGCGATACCGTTGAGGTCCTTGTAGAAATGACCAACCCCGGCGAATGGGTGGCACACTGCCATATCGCCGAACACTTGGAGGCCAGCATGATGTTTGGCTTCAAGGTCGAATAATTAAAATAAAAACTATGAATACAAAACTTATAGAATGGGTCTTACGTATCTCTGTTGCTGGTGAATTCATCGGCCACGGAGTATTTGCTCTGCAGGGCAAAAAGGATTGGATTGGATGGTTTGCAAAGTTTGGCGTCTCTGATCCTGGGATAGCCACCCAGCTTCTCTTTATTTTAGGAATCATAGATATAGCGCTAGCGATTCTCGTTTTAATTAAACCGATTCGTGTCGCGCTTTTATGGATGGTGTTCTGGGGTTTTTGGACCGCACTTCTGCGTCCAATAGTCGGCATGCCTGTCTGGGACTTCGTTGAACGATGGGCAAACTGGGGAGCTCCGCTTGCACTGCTTCTTATGATTGGCTGGCCTCGATCACTGAGAGAGTGGTTCAAATAATATGGAAATGTTGACCCCTTTTCCTTCATTGAGGCGCAAATCGCAAAAAAGATCGTTGATTTGATATCGCAGAATAAGTTTCGTATCGTGATTGTCGTGTTTCTGCTCGCCATGGATATCAAACTTATTTTCTAGCCGTGATGTTTTCAAGTTTTGTCTCTTCCTTTTTTCTTGATAAAATAAACTTACGAAGCTCGGCATCATCTTACAATCCAACAATCCCGAACATATTTGGAACACGTTCCGTTTTGGCATCACATCACTTAAAGCCAGTCATGGTGTGACTATATTTTTGATGAGCGAAGGAGCAGAACTCGAAACCATTGCTGACACGGAACACTTCGATATCTCCAAGAAAGTCGCTGAATACAAAGAACTGAAAGGAAACCTGTATGCTTGCGGCACGTGTTTGGAAATTCGCGGCAAAAAGGAGTCTGGGGTCTGCCCGGTTTCTACCATGACAGATTTACTCAAGATGGTTGAAGAGTCGGATAAAGTGCTCGTGTTTGGATAAGAAGTTTTGTTAAGCAAATATGCCGAATGTTAGAACCCTAATTTTTCATTCACAAGAAAGACATGTACCTTCCGCCCCATAAATGACTGCTCGCGATTCAGAATGAGAATTTTGGAGATAAAACTGCCACCCATACCAGCTTCCTTCATTCGAGCATCCTCCAGAGGGAAGACATACTCTTTGAGTCGGGAGATTGCAGTATCAGCATCCGGCGTGATTTTTTGAGCACCGACTACAAGGATAATATTCGGCGAAGTGAAAGCGATGTGAGGCAATTGACTGCCTGAGTTTGAGGCAATCACTATTTCTCCAGTTTCGGCAATAG
>Ga0209542_10007333_pt1 | contig 21051 bp, 16 predicted proteins | sample RifCSPhighO2_01_FD_184028 | JGI IMG/M metagenome (GOLD analysis project Ga0209542, IMG submission 184028) | Soil microbial communities from Rifle, Colorado - Rifle CSP2_plank highO2_0.1 (SPAdes) (version 2) | ecosystem: Environmental > Terrestrial > Deep subsurface > Rock core/Sediment ... | reverse complement strand
AATTGGAAAATCAGAATTTGGAATGAAGAGTATAACAATTTAGAACATTGCGGGTTAAACGGTTTGACTCCCAATGAAGCCCTTAGGTTACTATGAGTGCAAAATGTCCTTGCCTAAAACACCGACTATTGAGAAGAATCAATATGAAAAAATTTCTTTTACTATTTATCGATAAATCTTTTTCCTTTTCGCCAAAAAAGCCCTTTCAAATCCTAGCCGAGCGGTGGCGGTTTTCGGCGAGGAGAATGTCGCCTTCGCGAACCTATCGGCGGACTGCGTCACGCCGTAGGTCCGCTTCGGCGGACCGAAGGCGGAAGGGGTGGGATTTTTGCTCATCCAAAATTTTGCGCGCCTGCGGCGCAAGCAAAATTTCTCCTTCGCAACCCGGGTTTTCAAAAACATAAACTGCTTTATATTTTTGAAATACCCTTCAAATCCCTTTCATCATATCACAAAAAAACCACTCTAAAAAGAGCGGTTTTTTTGTGATTGCGGAAGGGGTGGGATTTGAACCCACGGGCCGCTTTTATACGGCCACAGATTAGCAATCTGTTGCTTTGGACCGCTCAGCCACCCTTCCTTAATCTGGAATTGATTCAGGATGTGTCATCCTGAGCGCAGTGAAGGATCCCATAGATTCCTCGCTTCGCTCGGAATGACAAAAATTAATTTGTGGTGCGCCCAGTAGGGATTGAACCTACGACCGTTCGCTTAAGAGGCGACTGCTCTACCAGCTGAGCTATGGGCGCGTGAAAAATTTTGAAAAAATGCGGTGTATTCTTGAAATAGCTCGAACGGAATTCGCTCCTCGCCGCGCTGTGCGCGGCTCGGAATGGGCGGGCGGGCAAAATGAAAGGCGAAGCCGAGAGCATCAACAATTTCAAGTTTTTAATTGAGTTAAGTATAACTCAATTCAGTGAATTTTTCAATTTGAAATTTGTTGAAATTTATTGAAAAATTAGCTGGCTTTGGCGGCAAATTCTCGCAAAAAAATTTGGCGAGGATTGCTCCTCGCCAATGGTGCGATGTTAATCGCGGATTCGTCTGGCACCGAGCCAAGGATCGTTCTCCTGCATAGGATGGTCGAACCAGAGACGGGCACTAGCCACATCGCACATATGGGCGGCGCAAGCGAGCGGGCCCATGATGCGACGACGATTTGAGTAGTCGTTCAGTTCGCCCTCGGCATACTTCATGCCGTTCTCCTGTTCAGGAGTGAATACGACACCGTACTCTGTGAGCTTCGCCATTCGGAAACGCTGATGGTCTTCCTTGTTTTGCATAGTGGCCTTGTGGTGAAGCTGACCATCATCGCGAAGCTCATACTTCCATGGCTTCTCGACATCGTGCAAATAAACCACGAGAAGCAAATCCGAAAGGGAGAACGGTAGAGGACGAATAGAGCTTAACCGCTCGTAAAGAACGACTGCAATGTTCATGATTTCCTGAACATGATCGAAGTAGCCACCCGGCCAGTTCTGATGATTGTTGGTTGAACCTTGAACCGTCTGGAAGAGCTTTCTGTTGTCTGCCAGAATCCGAAAACAAGCAGAGCGGTTTGGCTCATCAATCATGTCGAGCATCTGCTCAATTGTGTGATAGTTCGGTTTCATGATGCCTCCTTGTTTATGACAATGAACATAGCGTTATTTTATCAAAAATTCTTAAATAGTCAAACGAAAACAGAAACCCTTTCGAGTTCCTGTTTTCAAAAAAAATTAAGATGAAAAAATTTCTTTTGCCCTTCCAAAATATGGTTCAAGCTGATTTGTTTTCAGGTTCTTTGGCAGTTTGGAATGCTCTCGATTTCAGAATTCATTTTACCCGCCCGCCCATTCCGAGCCGCGCACAGCGCGGCGAGGAGCGAATTCCGTTCGAGCTATTTCAAGAATACACCGCCAATTGGAATTTTGCAAGCGAGAAAGCTCAACCTCGCGGCGCGTTCCGCGCCGCTCGGCTAGGATTTGAAAGGGCTTTTTTGGCGAAAAGGAAAAGGATTTAACAATGAAGGGCAAAAGAAATTTTTTCATCAATTTTTTAACTACAAAACCATGAAATACATAATTTATGCTAGGAAGTCCACAGAGAGTGAAGAACGGCAGGTCTTAAGTATTGAATCCCAGATTTCAGAGTTGCGAGAATTTGCCGCCAAAGAAAAACTTGAAATTGTTGCCTCGCTTTGCGAGGCCCAAACTGCCAAAGAACCTGGGCGAATGAAATTCGCAGAAATGTTGTCATTCCTTGAATCAGGAAAAGCAGACGGGATACTTTCTTGGAATCCGGATCGTCTCGCCCGAAATTCCATAGACGGAGGTCAAATTATTTATCTGCTGGACACAGGAAAGATTAAGGATTTGAAATTTCCAACCCACTGGTTTGAAAATACTCCACAAGGAAAATTCATGTTGAACATTGCCTTTGGGCAAAGCAAATACTATGTTGATAATCTTTCCGAAAATATCAAGCGTGGACATAGAGCAAAATTGAGAAAAGGAATATGGCCTAGCTTTGCCCCGCTTGGATATGTAAATAATCACAAAACGAGAGATGTTGATATTGATATTGAAAAAGCTCCACTAGTCCGTAAAGGTTTTGAATTGTATGCCACCGGAAAATATACTCTCAAACAAATTGCTAAAGCTCTCAAAGATTTAGGACTGCGGAGCTACAAAGGCAATGTTCTTGCAGTTTCCTGTGTCCAGCGAATATTGAAAAGCACTTTTTACTATGGAATTTTTGAGTTCAATGGCGAGACGTATCAAGGTTCGCACGAGCCGTTAATCACAAAGAAACTTTTTGATATTTGCCAAGAAGTTATGAAAGATCGCGGACATATTATGACCAGAAAATCAGAAAACTTTTTTCCATTTCGCGGATTACTAATATGCGGAGAATGTAAATGTGCCATTACCGCCGAAACACAAAAGGGACATAACTATTATCGTTGTACCAAGAAGCGCGAAATGTGTTCGCAAAAATATGTCCGCGAAGAATTACTAACGGAACAGGTGAAAAGTTTTTTGCAAAAAGTTTCTTTGCCGAGCCAAGACACGGAAAAAGTTTTGCGCGAGCTAGACAAGGACGAGCAGAAAGCAAGAGAGGATAGTAAGGTATTTGTGGAAAATCTCAAAAGTGAGTTAGTAGACATTGAAGCAAGATTAGACAAATTGCTTTCTGCATATCTCGACGAAATAATCACATCGGAAGAATATGCCGCGCAAAAACAAAAAATGCTCGACCAGAGAGTAGAGTTGAAAGAGAAAATACATGAAATCGAAGACAAAGATGTGTCTTGGCTCGAACCGGCTCGTACGTGGGTTAAATCCTTAAACCAAGCGGATAAACTGCTTTCTTCTGGGGATAAGTCGGAAATGACAACATTTCTAAAACAAATCGGCTCGAACCATATTTTGATTGATAAATCCTTTTCCTTTTCGCCAAAAAAGCCCTTTCAAATCCTAGCCGAGCGGCGCGGAACGCGCCGCGAGGTTGAGCTTTCTCGCTTGCAAAATTCCAATTGGCGGAGGGTAGTGGACGATGTTAGAACCTATTGGCAGAACCCGTCCAACTGGTTTTTTATCCCGAAATTATCATTGGAATCAGTAGAGTTAGTATAGCTTTTACGAGATTGCCCGTACAGACCACACAACAACGTGTGGCGACGTTTCGTCAGCTACATTGGGATTGATTGTCATACCGCCTCCGTTGCTCAATGGTATGCAAATTGTGGCGAGACAAGTGATACAGTATTAAACGGAGTTTAATCGCATTATAGAGCGTGTACTCAAATGGTGTTACCCCGTTTTCTTTGAGCTGTTTGCGGCTCAATTTTCATTTTCGGGTAGGTACAGTTTTGGATTCGCCTTGCGAAAATTGCTGGGGGATACCCTATGCCACATAACTAAATCTTGTCGAAGTCCAAAGCGTTACGATTTGAAATGTTCTATTAGTCCGAAAATGAACTGGGTGTACTCCGCAAACACTTGAAGATTTGCATAGACAACTTTTGCGTCAAACTGTCTGCCAGTCGGATGACCAGCGTCGTTTCTGTTGAGCCGAACGAAGTTGAAAACTCCATCAAGATATGTTTCCCAATCAGCTTGAAACTCTTTCGGTAGAGATTTCCAATCGCTCACAAACTCTTTCTTGAACTCTTTGTATTGGGTGGATATGAACCTGCCCTCAATCCTCTTTTGGAAACTTGCCTTACGAGTGGCATCAGCCATCCAGCCCGCATACGCCTCGATAAGCAGGAGCATCAAGTTCTCGGATGCCACACCAATGGTGAGCGTAGCAGACAGAAGATGGCGGCGATTGTATGCGGCTACCGATTCTCCAATGTAGGTAAATGTTACGTCATCAATTGTTGGAACTTTTACTTTGAGTGCCTTCAAGTATCCTTCGGGGTCGTATGGCAACCAATCTTCTTGCAGAATCGCCTCTTTGCCATATTCGGTGATTGTGTACCACGGATAACTGCTCATATCTCCAAGACCACCAGCTTGTCCTTCGTAAATAAAACCGCCATTCTCTAATTCTTGGATTATTTCACGTGCCGTAGCATCAATTTTATGATGTTGCCACTGGGCTTCACCTTGTGCCATAGGGAATAAACCATAAATCTGACTCAACTGAAATTGTTGAGTTTGATTCGGATTAGTTTGAATCCAAACAACTTGTTGCTTGAGATGCTCGAAGATTTTATTTCGTATTTCTTCTCTCGTCATAGCGTAGTGTATTTACACTTGTCTTGTGCCACGGCAATATGGGAAGCGTGAACAACCATAAAATCTGCCGAACTTACCCCTCCGCAATATCATCTTTGAATTGCAACGAGGGCAGGTTAAGTTTGTTAATTCGGGGGCTGGTTTTGGAATGGATGTTACTGTTCGGTGTGTTCCGATGCCCTTGCAATCCTTACAGAATCTTCCGTAACCCCTAATCAGCGAGGAGTCCTTGAAATCTTTGAGTGGTTTAACTTCTTTGCACTTGGGGCACTCCTTCATCTCGCCATTCTGCAAACCCTCAATCGTTTCGTGAATGTTTGCGAGAAGCGAGTTTGCGTTTTCGGGATTTTTGAGAAGCCGCCCGATTCGTTCGTCAATCGTTGAGACGGGATTATCGCCGACATTAAACTTGTTGATACGTAAGAACTTATAGCCGTAGCTTTCCAACACTTTCTGGCGGTACACGTGCGCATCGGTGTAGTAATCTTCATAATTGAACTCATTGATTTCATCAACGTCCTTGAAATGCTCTCTGAAGCCGTCATACTCGATGATAATTTTATGCTCTCGATGTCGTTCATCAGTGTAAATCAATAGAAAATCTACCTTGTATTCTGGGTGAGTATAGGTGCGGTCTAATTGCTTGAGGTATTTACCAATGTCAAACTGCGGGATGAACTCAATACTATCTTTGTGTTGTTTCCAAAACTTGGTTTGGTAGAACCAGTTTATTACTTCTGGCTCCATTTTTGATTTCTCATCAACCTCCGCAACACTCCTTTCTTTGCGGGCTTCCTCCAACATATTCTTATAGTGCCTCAACGCTTCGCCAACCGAACCAGTAAAATCTTCGAGTGGTTTGCTCAACACAAAATGTACGCATTCTTTGGCACGACTGAAGCCAACGTTCAAACGCTGCGCTTTAATTTGTCCATCTTCTTCAATATCAACGTTGCTCAAGTCCTTGATAAATACGCCCCAGAGTTTATCGCTGTAAGGAGAGGCGACCATTGAATAAAAAATTATGTCTCGTTCCTCACCCTGGCAGGTGTCGAACGTCATTATCTTGAGCTGCAATTTTTCAAGGTAATAGTCCCGCTCTGGCAGCTTGTTTATCATCTCTACCAAGAGCTTCTGCTGGTTTGTATGTGGAGTGATGATGCCTACACTATCGCTTCTGTCGTTCTCTTTGAGACGTTTCAATTCTGATATGATAAACTCAACCTCTTTGACGTTTGTGTTCGGATACAGCTCATCTTTTTCACCAGCTTCAACGAACGAGAACTTGATGACATCATCAATAGCTTTCCCTCTGATTTTCATTACCTGCAATCCATCCTGATAAAAATACTTGTTGGAGTACGAGATAATTTCCTTGTAACCCCTGAAGTGCTTTAGTAGTTGGGTTGTGTAATTGCTGATAAACTCGAAGAACTCAAGGATGGAGGTTTTGATATTGAACTTTTTGAGGCGCACTAACTTTGTTGCGTCTGTTGAAACATTCGTTCTGAAAGAGGTATCCAAACCATTAAGATACTCTCGGTTAGTGTCTGAACGTGCTTGTGCAGCTTTCACATTGCTAAATTGTTTCTTGTCTCCAAGAATCAATACTTTCTTTGCCCGTAGCAAAGCTGGAAACGCTTGAGCGATGCTTACCTGTGATGCCTCGTCAATAATAACGAGGTCAAACAATTCTTGTTCAAGCGGAATGTACTCTGCGTAGTCCCGTATCCCTGAAAGAATACAAGGGAATGCCTCTTTGAGTTTACTGAACTCATCTTTTGGGAATCTCTGTTTATTTCTAATGATATTGCGCAGTGTTTCAGCATCGCTTCGATTGTGTTCGTAGAAATCAATGAGTCGTCCGTCAAGTAAGTAGGTTACTTGAGTCGTAACTAAATCTTCAATCTGTTTCATTCGGTTTGCATAATTCAATTCTGGGATACCACCGAAATCACTATTCATTTTCTGCTTGAGATTCAAGTACCTCACCTGCTTATCAAACTCTAATTCTGGGGTAGCGAGTACCTTGTTATTAAAAATACTTTCAAACTTCGCTGGATTGATGCCAGTTTTTTCTGCTGTTTTAGGATACTTCTCCGCAATCTCTTTCAAGTAGCGAAGGTAATCGTTGAGTGCAATTACTTCTTGAACTGATTGAGCAAAATCTTCATTTGTAAGAAGTTCGTGAACGAGTCCCACATAATCCAATCCCTCAACGCTTCCTTTGTGGATTTCTTTTCCCAACTGTTGAACATAGGTGTAGATTTCGTGCACACTTCGAAGTCCTCGAAGCTCCTCGTGAGGTTTGGTGATATTGCTGTGAACAAAACTCTGCTTGAACCGAACATCTAATGCTTCGGCGGATTTTTTTGTGAACAAATAGCCGAGTAGCCAGAGTTTTAATTTTGAATACTCCTCAATGAGGCGGTTGAGGGTGTGCAAATCTTTTGAGCTAAAATGACCGAACTTACTTACCGAAGCCAACTTGTCAGAATACGAGGTCTTGATTCTCTCAATGCTTTCCAGGGTGAGTGTCAAAAATTGCAGAAGATTATTAAAATTACTGAACGTCCGTATTGTGCTTGGGCTAATTTCAATCAACTCGAATATCCTTACTGTCTTATCGGAATCAAGGACATTTTTAATTTGAAGCAAAGAGTTTCTTATATCGCCAATCTCAATAGCCGATTCATCCTGTGCCGTTAGTTCATCAATATCAAAAACTACATCTTTGTCTCTGAAGTAAAGTTCCAAATCAAAAAACTCGTGTATCTCTCGAATACTGATTTCATCGTATGCGAGAATCTCCGCTTCGAGGTCTTCCTTGAGCGAGTTCTGCGATTTCGTGATGGTGTCTGCCACGTTCTCATAATCGTTTCGTACCGCACGGAAGTGAGTTTTGATACCCTCAATAGAACTTCGGGCAAGAATTGAGCCGTAGGTGTTGCCTGTTTTGCCGAGGCGAAGAATGGGGTTTTGGAAGTTCTTATCATAACGGACTTTGTTCATCGTTTGGGTAATTTTGTCCTCCACAACATCCAATGCCTCTTTTTTATCCGAAAGCACCAAAGTGGACTGATTCTTCAAAATTGCATCAAAAACAATCGCAGTAATGGTATGACTCTTGCCAGTTCCTGGCGGCCCCTCAACGATGATGTACTTACAATTGTCTTTATGAACTGCTGATAGGATTTGCCGTTGTTCACTGTTAAGTGGGATAGGACTTGAATACACCAGTTTGTCTGTTGTGCCAGCACTATCCCATTCGCTTTCTATTTCTGGATTGAAGGGTTGAGGGTTTTTGTGAATGAAGTCGCCAATAAGAGTGTTGAATATCTCCGCAAGAACACCACCCTCCTGGCTCAACTGTTGCAAGATTTCTTCGTAATCATTAACGAGTGCTTCGTCCGACTTATCGAACAAGCAGACGTAGCAACTGTTGGAGATACGAACAGAGGCACCTTTGGCAGTTACCACTTCCCCACTCGTGAAATCTACCTTGCCGTCAAGCTCAAAGAAGTGAGAAATCTCGTTGAGCACTCCATTGATGAGTTGAATAAAATCACTCTGATGCTGGGAAAGGTAAATAATACGCTCCGATATGCTCTGCAAATTGCCCTTCGTTCCCTTCAGGTTGTTGTACTCTTGTACTATGTACTCCAATGCCTTTTTGTTGATGTACACCTGGGAATCAAACTCGATGTTAAGCGTGTCCTCCTGTCTTTGCACAACGAAGGGAACGTAAAAAATTGGATATTTTGTGTTATTAAACGAAACATCCCCGAAGTATAGATAAAAATCCTGCTTATCCAAGATGCTTTTGTTGCGTTCCATTTCAAACATTTCCAGGAACAAATCAGCCACTTGGAGATTTTCAAAGAATGAGAGGAGGTTCCCTTTCACGTCTTGAAGCGTGAAAACGGATTTCAGCTCTTTTGTGAGATTGACTTTCTCCTTTGCGATTAACAGATTCAACACTTCTGAAATCTTGTTTTCAAGCAACCGCAAGAGAACGGCGGTTAATTCCTCCTTAATAAGATAAATGTTGTCCTCATCGCCGAGATTGAGATTTTGCAGTGGCTTTTCAATGCTTTCTACAAATGGCTTTACCAGCTCAAGTTGAATAATCTTGGCTGCTGCCTCAACGGATGTAGTGAGAGCGACATCATACTCTTTTGCATAGAGCGTCCCCGATTTTTCAATTCCCTCTGCGATTTTCTCGGTAATATCGCCGACTTGCCCCCCCGTAATTTTGCCGACTTGTAACTTCACGAGGTCGAGCAGGTTCTTGGGAAGATTTGTCTTATAGACATCTCTCTCGACTTTATTCAAAACGTCCGTATCAAACCCTTTGCTGATTAGTTTCAATACGAGCTTATTAAACGAAGCGTATTTTTGCAGATTCAAACCAATGAGGAGATTGTCGTTGTTACGAAACTTGATGCTGCGGCGTGGCAATCTGTGCTTATGGAAATCCGACTCAAGAAAATCCATAAAATACTTCGCAACCTCTTTGAAAAATAGGAGGTTGTCGGCAGAACCCTTTTCATTATTTGATTTCGTCGCTGTTTTCATTTTCATTGTCATTAAACCTCGTTTGGAATCACTTGCTATGTTTATGACGATTCCTTCCCCCTTCGAGGAACTTCTTAACATCCTCATCAGTGAATCGCCACTTTCCCTGCTTCGAGCCGTCCAGCTTGCCTTGCTTCAAATAGCGGAAGATTTGACGTTCCGAACACTTGAGAACTTTGGCGACCTCTTGAATAGTGTAGATTTTCATAAAGTAAAAATTGCTTCAATTATGGCTTTATTATATTATGACAAGAGAAAGAGGTCAACTTTTGTCAGACCTCAAAATGACTATGAAAATGAAAGAGAAAAAGACAAATAAGTTTGATACGCCACAGAATCGTCGCAAGGCAGAGCAGGCACTAAAATTATTACTGGTAAAACCAGGTTTTCAAAACGCTGTCGAAGAATTGAGAGTAAAGTGGGGTATCAACAAAGACAATCCAAATCGAGAACAAAATCTCAAAAAGCTCACTACTGGCGAGTTCGTCTATAAGGACACGCCAGGAGGTAGAGATAGAGACCCAGATTGGCATATTGTGTCTCAACCCAATTCGCCTCTATATCAAGATATGTTTAAGCTCTTGGAGCGTTTTCGTATTGATAGGTATTTGATGCCCGCAGTTTTCAAACTCGCCAAACACGGAGACGTTGGGGACGTTGACTGGCTCTATGCGGAGACGATGCCACTCGTAACTTTCAAAAAACCAGAAAAGGATTGGGATACACAGCCCAGAATTGTCATCGAACTCCGCACAAATAGCACGTTTCAAGATGTGAAAAAGATTTGGAGAAACGTTGAGCAGTATAGAAAGATGTTCAAATTGAAAACTCCAAAGTTCAAACTGTGGAAGAACTTTGACCGAGACAGTAAGATTTATTTGCTACACACACAAGGAAAAAACATCGGCGAGATTTACAGAACTTTATTACAAGAAGACAAAACTGATTTGGATTTCGGCAACATCAAGAAAATTGTCTCCACTTATAGGAAGAAGTTGGGACTACCTAAAGGCGGCAAGTTGATTACCTCGCCTATCGAGAGAAAGCGAGAGTTACGTTAGACAAGCTCGTCGAACGTTACGACCACAATTAAAAAGTTCTATAAGCTGTATCCATAAGATACAGTTTTTCATTTTGCAAAACACTATGACAATGAACCAAAACAACAAAGATTTCCGCACCGCAGACCTCGCTTTGACTGCGGCTCTTTGTGTTTCTGGGTTCGTTGTCGAGGAGGTGGACAAAGTTAGCCCTCAAAGGTCGGTGTTCGTTTTTCAAAACGGCGAGAAGCTGCTCGAAGCGATAAATCAATACTGGCGGCAGGAAATGAGGGTCGAGCCGCAGGATTACTTCAACCAGCTCAAAATCATTAAGGCAAGGATATACGAGCGATGATTAGCGATGCTGCGTTAAAAGAGTTTAAGGAAATCTGGGCCGAAGAAATCGGCAGCGAGATTTCCGATGAACAAGCGATGGAAGAAGCTACGCAGCTTTTGACACTCTTTGATGCCATCTATCGCCCTATCAAGAAGGAGTGGGTAAAACACTATGACGATGACAAATCAAAACAAGCCACCATTTAATACAGTTCCACATTATATTGCGTCAGATTATCGAGGCGGTGAGTTGAGTATCAATCAGCTTCGCCTGCTCCTTTGGTTGCGCTTAATAGGAACGCCATACGGGATTGCCACCACGAGCTTGGTTGATTTGAAGAACGACGTTTTCCCCGACCTTGATTTGAAAATCAACACAATAAACTCGATGCTGCTCAAACTTCGTCAGAAGCAGCACGTCTTTTTTGAACCCCGACAAGGCAAGGCGGGAACTTTTGACATAAAACTCAATCACTGGATGAAGCCCAAAAAGAAGTATCAAACTCTTGATAAGTTCTTTCCCGAACCGAGGCAATGGATAAGCACAGAAGGAGAAGCGACGGTGGAAGATTCTTATCCACAAGCTAAACCGCCAGAAGCCAGTCAGAAGTCAGAGGGTCAAAATCAGAAGTTGATTGAGGAACGAGACCGCTTAATCAATAAGGTTTCGGTCAATTCGGAAACTCGGCAAATCAGAAGTTACCATAACGAACACGATACCGAACATCAGCTTGAAAATCACGATACGTTGGAAAAAGTTTCTTTTAAGGGAACGTTGGTGAAAGATTATCAACCGACGAACTACGAGGAACAGCAATGCAGAGATATAGCAAACGAAGTTGGCGAAACGTATATCAACCCTCTCTTGAAAGCATTACGAACAGACGGATTCCGAAGAATCGAGCAGGCGTGGGGCATATACCGAGAAGACCGAGCTGCTGGCAAAAAAATTGATAAGCCAGCCGCTTATTTCTTTGGCATTATCAAAAAACTACGAGAAAACCAATGAAAACACGTATCCACAATCTGGGGATTGCGCCTCTTGTCAGGGATTGTCAGTGCGCTATAATTAAGGTGCTGCCTACAAGTTTGAGTTATAGCACGAGGGTATTTGCTTCTTTGAAGCCCAATTGCGGGTCAAAAGGGGCAGCTATCCTCCACAATTGGTTGCCTTCGTGCAATTCAATCTTGTGGGCAGCAGGCTCTGGCTGTCCCTTTTTTCTTTGGGTCAGCCGTCCACAAAATGACTATGACAAACGGCAAGAACAAGTTTTATATCGGCGTGGTTATATTACTGGCAATCCTGTATATCCTATGGGTCAGGGTGAGTTCAGTCTCGGACGATTACTATGACTTGGAAGACAGAATCAACACGCTTGAGCTAAAGTTTGACAGGTTACCAAAATAATCAAATCTTAAAATGAAAAAATTACTCGCTTTAATAAAAACCAAAGGTAAGTCGAAGAAGCAAATCGCCGAAGAAGCGAAAGCGATTTTGAAGCGCAAGGGGCTTTTGGACAAAGACGATAAGCTGCACGTCGAAAACAAGAAGCAAAACAATGGAAAATAAATCAAACGCAATTAAATACTTCGCCTATTGCCGCAAGTCCACCGAGGACGAGGACAGGCAGGTTTTGAGTTTGGATTCGCAAGAGACAGAACTCAAAGAGTTGGCAACACACTACGGGTTGAAAGTTGTCGGCAAACCATTCCGAGAATCCAAATCGGCAAAAGCACCAGACAAGCGACCAGTGTTTTCTGAAATGATTAGTCGTATCAAGAAGGGTGAGGCAAACGGCATCCTTTGCTGGAAGGTTGACCGCATATCAAGAAACCCGATAGATAGTGCGACGATTCAATGGCTATTACAGACAGAAACCATCCGCTCGATTCATACTGTCGGACGTGAATATCTGTCCGAGGACAACTCCGTCATTTTCAGCGTTGAAAGCAGTATGGCGAACGAGTATATCCGCCAGTTGAGCAAGAATGTGAGGCGAGGATTGAAGGCAAAGCTCGCTATGGGATGGTATCCAAGCCGTGCCCCTCTCGGCTACAAGAACAGTGAGCGGGATGAGGACAAGGGAAGAAACTGGATTTTGAAAGACCCAGAGCGTTTTGATGCGGTACGCCGTATGTGGGACTTGATGCTCACTGGCAGATACACTCCTCCTCAAATCGTCGAAATCGCCAATGAGGAATGGGAGTTCAAAACGAGACCCACAAAACGGCATCCTGGGTTAAAACCGCTCTCACGCAGCAACATCTACAAGGTTTTCACTAATCCGTTTTATTACGGAATGTTTGAATATGGCAAGGGTGAAAATAGAAAACTTTATCAAGGGAAGCACGAGCCGATGATTACCGAAAAAGAATACGACATCGTGCAGAAATTGCTTGGACGGGACGGCAGACCACGCCCGCAAAGACATCGGTTCGCCTTCACGGGGTTGATGCGCTGCGGCAACTGCGGAGCGATGATTACCGCCGAGGAGAAAATCAAACAGCAAAAAAACGGCAACATCCACCATTACATTTACTATCGCTGCACGAAGCAAAAAGACCCCAACTGCCAGGAGAGAGCGGTTGAACTAAAAGAGCTGAACGGGCAGATTGACGCTGCCATCAAGAAACTCGCCATTTCCGAGAAGTTCAAAAGTTGGGCGGTGAGATACCTCCACGACATCCGCCAGGTGGAAGCGCAAACGCACGAACTCGCTTTGAAGAATAGCGAGCGTGAGCATCTGCGTATCACGCAGCAGTTGGATAATCTCCTGCTCAAGTATTCTTCGCCAGAAAACGCAGAAGGTCAGTTTATATCCGACCAGCAGTATCAAGACCTCCGCACACGTCTCTTGAATCAGAAAGCGGCATTGGAGAGCAATATCAGCGTGCAGAACAGGGAAATCGAGGAGTGGCTTGAATTGAGCGAGCGCACGTTCAATTTCGCACGCTACGCTCACACGTGGTTCTCTCGTGGCGATATGGAGACCAAGCGGGCTATATTCGCCTGCCTGGGTTCGCACCTGGTGATTAGAGACCAAAAAGTCGCTATAACACTGCGTCCAGCGTTCAAAACTATCTTTGAAGCGTTGCCAAAAGTGGAACGTGAAATTGCCCAGATTAGAACCTATCCTCAACTCGTATTTTCCGCTTCAAATAAAGACAAAGTCGCCCTCGTCGGGCAGCATTCGTCAAATTGGCGGAGGGGGTGAGATTCGAACTCACAAGCCCTTGCGGGCGCCGCTTTTCAAGAGCGGTGGAATAGCCGTTATCCGACCCCTCCTTTTTTGATAATATCTTTTAACCAACTTTAGAATAACCATAATTTGAAAATATCACTTTTTGTTGTTTTTTGCAATCCGCTGTCATTCCCGCCCGCTTCGCCAAAGCTTCAGCGAGGCGAGCGAAAGCGGGAATCTAGGATTAATCCGATTTTACTGGATTCCCGATCAAGTCGGGAATGACAGAAAAATTAATATGCAAGGCGTTTCAATAATAATTGCGAGTATTAATGCGCGACGACGAAGGCGATGACGGAGCGGGCGCCTGATTGGCGCAGGGCGCGGGCGCATTCGTTGAGTGTCGCGCCGGTGGTGGCGACATCGTCCACCAGAATTATCGTTTTGCCTTTGACTGCTTCCGGCCTCGCACAGGCAAAGGCGTTTTTTACGTTTTCACGGCGCGCCTGGCGGTCGGAAATTTCCGTTTGCGGGTTGGTGTTTTTGATCCTTTTTAAAACATCCGCGCGCATCGGCAGGTCGAGGTATTGGGCGATTGTTTTGGCGACCAGCTCGGCCTGGTTGTATGTTCTTTTGCGCAGGCGTTTTTTGTGCAAGGGGACGGGGACAATGATTTGCCCGTCTTTTTTCGCGAATCGCGCCAGTTCCAGATGGCGGGTGAGCAGGCCGGCTAAAACATCGCTGATGCCGGCGATGCCGCGGAATTTCAAACGGATAACGAGTTCGGAGATTGTTTTATCGTGATACTCGGCGGCGGCGTAGATCGCTGATATTTTCGGCGCGTTAGGCAAGTGCGTCGGGACGCGCTTGATGATTATTTTCTCCTCGCACGCGACGCATAAAAAACGCCCTTCTTTTCGGCAATTGACGCAGAAAGAAGGGAAGAGAAGATCAAGGATGAATTTAAAGGCCGAATCAAGAATCACGAAACTATAATCTTTGTCATTCCCGACTTGATCGGGAATCCAGAAAGATATTTAAAGCGCTGGATTCCCGCTTTCGCGGGAATGACAGAAAAATGATTTATAAATTATCTTTTTCAGGATTAATCATAAGTTTATTTCTTATGATTTTAATGCCGATCACATCGCCTTGTTTCGTTTTGTCGGAAACAATCAAAGAAGCAATCGGATATTCTATTTCTTCGGCGATCGTTCTTTTGACCAGGCGCGCGCCTTCGTTGGGGTTTTGGGATTTTTTGGCGATATATTCGGCGATACCGACGCCGATCTCAAGAGCGATGTTTTTTTCTTTTCGGACGTGCTCGGCGAGAGCGCCGAGCTCCAGCGCGGCGATTTTGGCGAGCGCGCTCGTGTCCAGCGGGTTAAAAGTGATGATGTGGTCAAGCCGGTTGAGCAATTCCGGGCGCATTATTTCTTTCAGGGAGCGCGCCACGTTCTTTTTGGTCGCTTCAAACGCCGTTTCGCCTTTTTTGTTTTGTCCGAAGCCCATCGCGCTTTTGTTGAATTCTTCACTGCCGATGTTTGAGGTGAGCGCGATGATAGTATTCTGAAAGTTTATCTGTTCGCCGTGCGCGTCGCTCAAGATGCCTTCGTCCAGTATCTGGAGCAGTATGTTAAAAATTTGCGGATGCGCTTTTTCTATTTCGTCAAAGAGCACAAGCGAATAAGGGTTGTTTTTGACCCGCTCGGTTAAGAAGCCGCCTTCTTCAAAGCCGATATAGCCGGGCGGAGCGCCAATGAGACGCGCGACGCTGTGCGGTTCCGAAAACTCTGACATATCCAGCTTGATGAAATTGCTTAATTTTTTGCCGTAACCGGAGTTTTCTCCGAAGACTATATTGGCGATAGTTTTGGCGGCGTGCGTTTTGCCTGTGCCCGAAGGCCCTAAAAAAAGAAAGCCGGCCATCGGGCGGTGGCGCGGCTGAATGCCCGCTCGCGCGCGCGTGATGACTTCACCGATTTTTTTCACCGCTTCCGCCTGGCCGATTATTTTTTCTTCAAGAATTTCCTTGATATTTTGTCCGCCCGGCCAGTCTTCCGCGACGGAAACGCCGAGCATATCGCGCACCGCTTCCTTGATATGCTCCGGTTGGACGACGATCCGGATTTCAGAATTTGAACGCTCGTTTTCGGCTTTTAAGATGTTTTGCAGTTTGAGCAAATCTTCCTCGCGCTCTTTGAGCTTGAGCGCTTTGTCGTAGCAGGCGGTGTAAACGGCCATATTTTTTTCTTTGCGTACCGCGCGCAATTCGCTTTCCAGACAGGCAAGTTCCTGCTCGGCTTTGGCCGGTGTCGCCTGCGCGCGGGCGCGGGCGGCGGCTTCATCCAGAAGGTCAAGCGCTTTGTCGGGGAATTTTCTCTGCGGGATGTATCTTTTGGCGTAAACGACGGCGGCGTCCAGAGTGTCGTCGGGTATTCTGACGCGGTGGTGGCTTTGGTAGCTCGGGCGGACTTTATTAAGCAGGGCGAAAATATTTTCTTCCGGTTCTTCTTGCACGAAAATCGGTTGGAAGCGGCGTTCCAGCGCGCGGTCGCGGGCGATGGTTTTTTTGTATTCGTCCGGCGTGGTGGCGGCGATCAGTTTTATTTCGGAATCGGCCAGCGCCGGCTTGAGTATGTTGGCCATATCAAGCGAACCCGAAGCCGAGCCCGCACCGACAATGGCGTGGACCTCGTCAATGAATAAAATCACCCGCTCGTCGCGCGCTTCATCAAGAATGTCTTCCAGACGCGCTTCAAATTCTCCGCGGTACATCGTGCCGGCGATGAGCGCGCCCATATCCAGCGCGAATATTTTTTTATTGGAGAGTTCGGGTAAAATATCGCGCGCGGCGATTTTTTGCGCGAGCAAGCGGACGATGGCCGTTTTCCCGACGCCCGCTTCGCCGATGAGCAGGGGATTGTTTTTGGTCTTGCGCAAAAGCGCGCTCACGACCCTTTGCGTTTCTTGAGCGCGCCCGTGAATTGGAGTCAGTTCGCCGTTTAAGGCTTTTTGCGTGAGGTCGGAGCAGAAATAAGACAGGGCCGGGAATTCTTCGGTGTGCGCCGGGGCGGTTTTCCGCCCGCTTTTTTGGCGCGCGAGTTCTTCCACCTGCGCCGGCGCCAAAGGCAGTGTTTTGATGTTGTGAAATTGCGCCGTGGTTTTGAGCATATGCTCAAGCTGAGCGGCGACGCGCGGATATTTTTTCTGTTTTTTCAAAATATCCGAATGGGCGATCAGGCCGAAAAGCAGGTGCTCGCTTCCTATATAGCGGTATCCGTAAAAAGCGGCAATGGCGGCGGCTTTTTTGACGATGTTTTTCACCGCTTCGTCCGGTGCCGGCGATGTTTCCAATCTATCGATGTCCGACATCGATAGATTGGGTTGGCGGACGCTGACGCCGTTGAGCGTGAGAATGTTGTAGGCCAGGCACCCCTTTTCGCGCGTGATGGCCGAGAGCAGATGGCGCGGTTCAATATGGACCGAGCGCTCTTTTTTCGCCGATTCTTCGGCGCGGGCGAATATGTTTTTGGCGTGAGAGGTGAATTTGGAAAACATAAATCAAGAAATCAATGAATCAAGAAAGCAAGAAATCATATAATCAAGAAAACAAAAAATCAATAATAAAGAAATCAAGAAATCACAGAATCAAATCATTTTTTATCTAAGCAACTGATTTCTTTCCAGAGCATTGCGCCTATTTCTTCCGCTAAATTCATTCCATTTTGATAATCGTTCTCAGTCAAATACTTTTCCGTGAAAGCAAAGAAGAGTAAATATTTTGATTCTTGCAATGATCCGTATGAAATTTCCAAAAAATTCAAGCGAACCAGTGGTTTTCTTCTAGCATATCCTTCTATATAATTCAATATCACTGATAACGCGGCTCGCTGAATCTGTGAAACAACCCCATACAATTCCTCTCTTGGAAATTTCTTTGCTACCCGATACACTAAATGCGCGTATTCATCCATTTTCTTTTTCAGATTTTCCTGATATTCATTCATATAATCAAAAAAACAATAAATCAATGAATCATATAATCAAGAAATCAAGAAATCATAAAAACAATACTTGCTTTTTTGTTTTATTGATTCATTGATTTATTGTTTTTTTGATTCGCTGATTCGTTGATTTATTGTTTTCTTGTTTCATTGTTTTTTTGATTATTTGATTATTCCAAATGGTATTCATCCTGTACGGTGATGACGAAGTAATACCGGCCAGCGTAGTTGAGCGTCGCGTTGCCGTCGTAAGTGTACTCTATTGTGGAGCCGGAGATGATCGGATTTTGAGCATTAGGATAGGGGATGTATTTGCCGGGAGTGTTAGTGTCCGGTATGGCCGGATAGAAAGCGGTGTCGATGGGATTGTTGGGCGTGGTCGCGTTGTCGCCATCGCGCGTGACGCCGGCCGAATCAATACAATCGGCCACCGCGTCAATGAATTTATTCTGATCGACATCGCATTTACCGTCGTACATTTCTATGGCGTATTGAACCAGCGGATCGCCGACTCCGTTGTTGTCTTTATCCTGATAAGTGCAGCTGAGTTTTGTGGAGAAAGGAGCGCCGCAAATATCGGGATAAGATACGGTTAAGTTTTCACAGGTGGGCGGCGAATTTGGGAGCTGGCCTTTGACCCAAACCATATATTCATCGGGATGGATAAGGTTGTCGTGCGCGGCGAATGAAATCATTCCGTCTCCGCCGCAGGCGGCGGCCAGCAGGCCATTGTCATCGCAATTTTTGCTGTTGAAACTGATCCAACTCAAAACTTTATCGCCCCAGGCGAAGCCGGAAAATTCGTTGGCTGATGTTTTATCAACACTGTACGGGGAAGCGTTAAGATCAAGCGCGATTCCGGAAAGCTTGATCCAGCCCCACTCTGAGTCGGCGTCGCATTCGGTGTCGGGGCAACTCACGGCGCGCCCCCATCCTTCAAAAATTCCGCTGTCAATATCCAGCTTGGCTATAGCGCTGGTGGCGTTGCCGGTTTGAAACGGGTCTGCCGGGGGATTGCCGGTAATGCTTCGTTCAAAGCTGATCCAGCCGACATGTTCTGACCAAGCGTATCCCGAAAGTTCGTAAGTGGAAAGATCAAGATGCGCGCCGTAGTTGGGCATAAGCGTGCCGTCAGCCGGGCATTGCGCGGAAGCGATGGCGTGCGGTTTGCCGTTTACCGTGCCGTCCGTGAAATCGTCCGCGTCCATTTGCCCGTTCCAGTTGGTGTCGCAGTTTTGCGTATTAAAACTGATCCAGCCGACGCCGTCTGACCACGCCCAACCCATCATATTGTAATTAAACGGGGGAATTTTAATGCTCAGCGGAGCGATTTTTACGCTGTGCGTTACGGATTGCGCCGGAGCGTTGGCGGTGAGAGTGGTCGTCGCCGTAAAGTCATCTTTGGCAGTGGAAGCGGCGCTGACAAACAGCGTGACGACGCAAGTGCCGGCGCATTGCGGTGAAACGGTGGCGATAATACCGCTTTCCGGAGAAGTCACGCTAGCGGTGAGATTAATAGTTTCCGGTATCGGCGAGTTGTAAGTTACGATGACATTTTTCATCAGCGAGTCGCCTTGATACATAGTGATTGGGTAATCCAGCGCGTCGCCCGTGTCTTGCCACGCGAGCGTAAAGTCAAAAGGCGGATAAACGGTGAGCGAGTAAAAAATGTCTTTTCTATTCCCGCTTGACTGGGCGGTGGCGGTGAATCGGACAGTGTAAGTTCCCTCGGCGATGCCCGACAGCACGGCTATATCAAATAACCCGTTTTGACATGTTTGAGTCGGGGGCGCGGTCGTGCCGGTAAAGTCGCAGTCGCCCATTGTGGACGGCGTAATGATAATATAAGTCGGATCCGGATTGGAGATTGAATAAGAAACTCGGTCGGCTGAACCGGAAATAAATCGGGTGGTGAGCAAAGGAACCGGCGAAACGGAAGTGTTGGGCGCGCGCGTTTGCGCGGAAAGGGAAGTGTCTCCATTGGTCGCTTCGATATTGTCAAAAGTGAATGAGAAATTAAACCCGGCAGTAACGGAAAGATTAAGCGTGATTTCTTCTATTAAATTGCCGGGGGACGATGTCCCTCTGATGGTGATCACATAAGGCGAGCCGGTGGTGACCGGCGTGTCGTTTGTTCCGTTGAGCGTGGTGTAAACGGTGGCGGTGACCGCCGGACAAGTGGGCGCGCAGGAGTTGTATGAAAAACTAACTGACACTCCGGTGGGCAGAGCGCTCGCGACAGTGAAAGCGACCGTTTCCGAAATGTCTCCGGTGAGTTTTTTGACATCAAAATTAAGCGGGATGCCGGATCCCTGCGCGACGGTGGTAGAGCAAGTCGCGCCGCCGGAACAAGGGGCGGCGTTGGCCCAGTTAATACTATAGCTGAACGGCTCGGTGACGGTGAGCGTGAAAACGACTTCTTTGGTGATCGTGCCTTCTCCGGCATTGTCAAGCACGCTCGCGCTGATCGGGATGGCGTAGGTTCCTTCTCCAGCGGTTGGCGCGTTGAAAGTCACATCCGCCGTGCAATCCAATTCTCCATTGGCGCCACAAGAAGTGGTGGAAGTGGCGAATGTGACGGTGACGCCCGACGGCAGATAGGCCGGGTCAACTCTAAATACGACTGGATTAGTCGGCGCGGTTCCGAAAGTGAGAGAGGCGGCGGCTCCTTGCGTTCCCGAGAAAACGAGCGGAGCCGAACCACTGACTATGCTTCCTTCCCGCGTACTCATTGACAAACTGAAATTAAAATCAGACGGGGTTTCCATTTCAATCCCAATCTCATCCAACATAGGCGACTCCGCATTGCTCACCGTCGCGAGATCAACTTGGTATTGAATGTATCGGTTCGCGGGAGAGGGAAGGGAAGCAAGCGAGAGGCCACTGCGAGTCTCCGTTCCGGCTGTAGTATCGGTGTCAATGGTGGTCCAGGTTTCTCCAGAGCATAGCGCGTCATCACAGCTCCTCGCCTTAATCGTCATCGGCGTGTAGCTCACTCCAATGCTCACCGAGTCAAGGGAGGGAGTGACGGTTGTGTCAGAGGTGGTCAGCGTAGCGCGGTATTGGATGTAGTTGGCGGATTGGTTGATGTTGGTTCCATTGGAGATGGAAATCCACGCTTCCGTCGCGCAAGAAGAAGAGCAAAGCCGGTAAGACATCGCGATACTCGTTCCCGCCGGAA
>Ga0209542_10007332_pt1 | contig 21053 bp, 28 predicted proteins | sample RifCSPhighO2_01_FD_184028 | JGI IMG/M metagenome (GOLD analysis project Ga0209542, IMG submission 184028) | Soil microbial communities from Rifle, Colorado - Rifle CSP2_plank highO2_0.1 (SPAdes) (version 2) | ecosystem: Environmental > Terrestrial > Deep subsurface > Rock core/Sediment ... | reverse complement strand
TACTCTAACTTTTTTCAAATATTCTCGCGGTACGCTCGAGCCAAAGTGGTGTCCTTCGCCTTCAGGCGTTGAGAAGTACAAGCTGTAGTTATTGGGCAACAAGTGGGGGTTAGTCCCTTCGCTAGGGTTGTCGTGTACCACGGCTTTTAGTCCCGGCTGAAAGGAAAATTCGAATCCCGACTCCATTCTTAAGGTCTCGCCGGGCCTCAAGTTAACAAGCTCCACTACTTCAAATTGCTTGAATTCGGGGATGGCAATTCCTCTACTCTCGCATTCCCAGGCTTCTTGCGGAGTGTCATACTCGTGGTTACAAGCTTCACAAGCATAGGTTATTTTTGTAATTTTTTTCAAGGAACGGCCTCCTTTAACCTGCTTTTTTATTTATAACATTTAGTGAGTTTTTTGTCAATATTTTGTCAAAAACTCGGACCACACAAACGTCATACCAACAAACTCCCTCCAGAGGCGGGCAGGCAAGAATGTTAGGGTGTCGTTTTTAAGAGGTGTTGTCGGTCAGGTACCGGATAGTAGATTTTCCAGTTGCGGCAAACCAGGTAGTAGATTTTTGAGAGGCGCCTTTGGCGCAATTCTGAAAGAAACTCAAAAATTCACTATCTGGTTGACTTTAGCCCTAAGATAGAGTAAACTTAACCCTGCTCTTTATTGCATAACTGAGCAGAAAAAAAGGAGACCCTCCCAGATGTGCGGACACGAGTGCGACTGCGACTGTCACAAAGACAAAACAAAAAAAATACTTGTTCCGTGGATGCGTTGTCTCAAATGCGATTGTCAGAAGTGTTCTATGTGTTCGAGTATGATCCCTAAAATTATTCTTGACCTACATATCGAGTCCTGCCATACGGCTGTTATGGTTATGCCCCTACCAACAAATTTTTCGGATCACAGTAGCAGATATCAGCCTGCCGCCTAACCAGGCGGTTTTGTTTTACTTTAGCCAGCTTCCCGTTCCTATTCGTTCGATTTGACTTTTGTCAAGTTTATACTATAGTCATAGTATAGCTAATCTTTAACAACTAAGAGGGTGGCGGGTGGAAGGATATTTGAAGTGGCTGACTGATTTTGAGTATTTAGAAATTCTTGCCTGGCAAACGATGGTATTTTATTTTCTATTAGCCTTATTTTTTTGGTTAGTAAGGTTTATTTTTTATCTCAAATATATACACCTTGCCAATGTTAAAAACATGGAGGATAGATATAAAACTCACGGGAGAATAGTCGACTCAGGTGTCTTGGGGCCTATGTGTTTGTTTTTACTGAGCATCTCGCTTGGCCCCTTTTGTGAAGAAATTATATTTAGAGGGCCTGTCCTCTGGTTTGTTTTAAAGTCGCAATATACTTATATGTTTTTGGCCCTTTTTATAACCTCCTTTATTTTTATGACCGTCCACTTGGCGGAAATCAGAGGAGTATATGCGGACGGAACTTTTGTAAGATACCAAAAACCAGCGATTTATAGTGTTGGCATAAGGGGCATTTTCTACGGGGTTCTTGTCATTGTCACCGGTTCACTGTGGCCTTCCATTTTTCTTCACTTATTGTGGAATTTATTAATCCTTCTTCTTCCTGTCTTTTATGAAGATAGAATAAATAAATTAGCTTATTCTCTGCAGCGATAAAACGCTGCTTTTTGCTGGATTCTGGAGTTGTAACGACCTATCAACATTGTTTTTAAAAAATAAATAATCTAATCTAAGTCTATGTTCGAGTCGGTTATCATAATTAAAGTTGCGGTAGCGGCTTTGCTCGGAGCGGTTGTGGGTTTTGAGAGAGAGCTTGCTCGAAAAGTTGCCGGCATAAGAACCCACGCGCTTGTTTGTCTTGCTTCGGCTTTATTCACTTCAATATCCGTTGACGCGTTCAAACAATATCTTGGAACAGTTGGCTATGATCCCTCAAGGATAATTTCTAATATTATCGTTGGCATCGGTTTTATCGGCGCCGGCGCGATATTAAGGCACGGTTCCAAAGTTGAAGGTACGACTACCGCGGCTAGTTTGTGGGCTATCGCCGCTGTCGGTGTTACCGTTGGAGTTGGTCTTTTCAAAGAAGCGGTTGTCATAACGGCTTTTATCTACGCCGTGCTTTATATTGTTTGGTTCATTGAACAAAAGATGAGAAAAAAATTCGGCGCGATATATAAGCCGGAAGAAGAATAGTACGATGCAAATGTTTAAAGAGACCAAAAACTTTCTCTACGCTACCGCCGCGATGGTCGGTACTATGGTTGGTGTTGGGGTGTTCGGTGTGCCATTTTCTTTCGCGAAAGCTGGCTTTCTAGTCGGTTTTTTATTTCTTTTGCTGACCGGTTTTTTAACGTTGGTAGTCAATACCATGTTCGGAGAAGTTGTCTTGAGGACTGAAAAAAAGCATCAGACGGTCGGTTATGCCGGTTTGTATCTCGGTCCCATATGGAAAAAGGTGATGTTTTTTGCTACCGTCTTGAGTATTTATGCGGCGATGCTGGCGTATATAGTAATTTCCGGGGACTTTTTAAGCAATGTTCTTTCGCCCTTCTTTTACATATCCAGTACCGCTTACAGTTATTTATTCGCGATAATTCTTTCCCTTCTGCTTCTGACGGGTCTTAAGCGGGTTTCAATGGTAGAACTTATTCTGACTGCTCTTTTTATTTCCGTTGTTCTGTTGGTCTTTGGGTTCGGCATTCCTAAAGTCAATCTCAATAATCTTAAAGCATTCAACCCGGAGTTTTGGTTCTTGCCTTATGGTGTTTTGCTTTTTGCGTTTGCGGGAATGTCGGCCATTCCCATTCAAAAAGAGTTACTAAAAGGAGAAGAGCGGAAATTAAAAAAGTCCATCTTATGGGCGGTGCTGATGGTCGGTACTTTATATTTGATCTTTGCTTTCACGGTTGTTGGTGTTTCCGGCGACGTGACTTCTCCCGATGCCGTTACCGGATTATTTGATTTTCTGCGAAATAAAATAGTTGTTTTGGGTTCTATTTTTGGAATTCTGGCGGTGGGAACGTCGTTTCTTATGCTCGGTGCGGCCCTGGACGAGGTTTTCAGGTGGGATTACGGGTTGAAAAAGGGTTGGGCATGGTTATTGGTGGTATTGCCGCCTCTCGCCTTATTCTTCATCGGCTTGAGGACGTTCATAGATGTAATAAGTTTAGCTGGTTCCTTGGCCATCGGTCTTATAATGTTAATTTTAGTTTTCACATATGTAGCCGCGAAATCAAAAGGGGACAGGGTCCCTGAGTACAGTTTGAACATCCCTAAATGGTTTCTTTATTCTATTGTGGTTTTATTTCTAGCCGGAATTGTCTATGTGTTAGTGTATTAGAAAAGCCCACGTAGAGTAGGCTTGAGCCAGCGAGAGCTATCCTTGTTATGTGTGTTAACTCCCAAGCTTGGCAACAAGTTCAGGGTTAAGTTTGCGTAAACGTTCAGACAGTTTTTTATTGCCGTCAAGTTCTGTTTCTACATATTCTCCTCTGATTATTGGGGGAAGCAGAAGAGAGAGTGCTTGGTCGTCAAAATTGCGTATCCTGAAAACTCCAAAGCCGTTTGATATCTTAGTCATCGGTCCGAGACCTTTGACTTCGCCAAGTCCTGAAACAAACATTCCGCACCTCCTTCCAGGGGTAAACATATTATATCACCATATTTATGCTCTTGTCAACATTTCGTCAAATTGGTTCGTGGGGTAGAATGAAGTATGTCAATTCGGAAAAGAAGAAACAAAATTTTACACAAAGATCTTGCCGAAGGGCGGTGGTATAAAATGTCCTTGATGGAACAGCTGGGAAATATCGGCAGTGAAGTGGGGCGGGCTAGGATTTATAAAGAAAAAGGTGACAATGAGCGTCTTCAGAAAGCGGCTGACAGGGCGCTTAAGCTTTTTGATCTGACTCTTAGCGATTCTCGATGGAGAGGGCGGTTGAAAGAAATAGGCCGTGTTCGAGACGTTTTCTGCGATGCTATTTCGGGCGGCAAAGAATACAATAGTAATTTAACTGACCTTGAGCGATATTTTATGCACTTTGCATTAGCGGCAAGAACATAAATAACATTCTCAAATTCTTGAGAATATGAGGATGATGTTAAAATAACTATGGTGAAAAACTCAAATAAAAAAATGGCTGTTAAGACCGGTATGATTAGCCGGAGGCATCAACGGTCTCGCAAAGAAGAGAGCGAGTTCGGTTTGGGGAAGAAAGAGTTTTTGACGTGTTCCGGTTGCGGTGTCGTTTATTTTGACAAGTCATGGCATCACGGTCTTCTTGAAGAAAAACAGGAACATCTGAAAGAAAACAGACAACTTAAATTTACTCTTTGCCCAGCCTGTAAAATGAAGAAGGATAAATTTTTTGAAGGTGAAATCCTAATTAGAATTAGGAATAAGGGATTAGGAATTAAGGAAAATGTTTTAAATACTATTAAGAATTCCGATAAACAAGCGCAAGAACGAGATCCGATGGATAGGATATTATGGACGGAAGACAAGGACGATGAAGTGAGAATCTTTACCTCCGAGAACCAACTCGCCGTTAGAATAGGCAAGAAACTGGAGTCATCGTTCCCTGGCAGTAAATTAGAGATCGAACATACCGGCGAGGATATCATCAGGGTCTACTGGGAATATTGATGTCGTCTAAACTCGAACAATTCTTATTTTATTTCCTCTTTTTCGCGATTCCGCTCCAGACGCGGAAAATTTTGTATTCGCCGGGATGGTACTACAACGAGTGGCAGTCCGTTAGCGTGTATGCGACGGATATTATACTATTAGCACTCTTTGCTTTTTGGTTGTTCAATTCCTACTCGAAGTTGTCGTATTACGTATTACGTATTACGTATTATGGTAAAAATTTTAAATCCTTAATACTTAATACTAAATACCCAGTAAAGGCCCGAGGCCCACTGGGCTTTTCGGGCTTAGTTTTAAACCCGGATTTTTATCTGGTTTTATTTCTTATTGCGGCAGGAATATCCATTAAGAATTCATCTGATTTTTATGTCGGGGTGTTTTTGTGGCTTAAGTTAATAGAATTTGCTTTGTTCTACTTTTATCTCAAAACATGTGCTATTCGGAAATTTGACTTTATTAAAATACTTTATGCCCTGATACTCGGCGGTGCATTTCAGGCAGTCATTGCTATCGGACAATTCTTGAAGCAAGGCGATCTGGGCTTAAGGTGGCTGGGCGAAAGCGTGCTCGGACCGAATATGCAGGGGGTTGCGTCTTTTCTTGTCCCGAGCAACGTCGATGGATTTGTTGGTTTGGGCTTGAAGGTTATGCGGGCTTATGGCACGACTCCGCACCCTAATGTATTGGCAGCTTATCTTTTCCTGGCGGTAGTTGCTATTTATTTTGTAGTATTTTACGCAAAGTCCAGACGCTACGATTCCCTGCCTCGCCAGCAGACAGGTTTGATTTATCAAAGTATCGTTCACGGGGTTGTTTTATTTGGATTATTTTTTACTTTTTCAAGAACTATTATTTTTATTTTTTTTGTGAACTTCTTTGCTCGGGGGGTTTTGGCGGGTTTTATAAAAAGATTTAGAGAGAAATACTTATTTGGCAATTTTTTTAAAAAAAAGGTTCTGCCCCTGTTTTTAGTCACCGTTATTGCCACGGTTGTTTTTACGGCTTTTTACTGGCCGGAGGTTAAAAGCAGGATGACTTTGTCGTCGGAAGAGGAGGCGGTTCAGTTGAGGATTTTTTACAATAAAGAGTCACTAGGCGGAGGGATTAATTTTTTTGGTATCGGGTTGGGGGACTTCACCGGCTGGTTGATGGAGCAAAACCCCAACTTGCCCAGACATGTCTACCAGCCGGTTCACAATATTTACCTGCTTGTATATTCGGAGATGGGTGTTATCGGTTTTATCTTGTTTTTGTTGTTTCTTGCCGGACTTCTATACGGATTTGTTAAAAAAACTCGGCTGTGCGAACTAAAACACTATTCATTTCTACTTGTTGTTGCGTCAATCCTTTTCATCGGTCTTTTTGACCATTTTTTGTTCACGATCCAGCAGGGGAGGTTCGTGTTTTGGCTTTCCGCTGCGCTATTGACTTTCTATAATAATAATGATACAATTTAACTCGGAGGTAAGGTAGATATGGCTAAAGCACGGGCACAGGCTGTCAAGTTCGACACAGTCAACAAGGCGCGGATCAAGGGCAAGGTCGGGCACACCCGTACGGGTGCCTGTACTGCCAAGGGCCGCTGCTATCATGGTCGGACGAAGAGTCGATGAACATGTGGGGGTGGCCAAGCGTCTGCTAACAAGCAGGCGGGAGGCCCCCCTTTTTAATTTTCTAAATTTTTATTAAGCTATTTGGATATGTCTAGTGACAATCTGACCGAGTTTCTTCGTAAAATTAAAGACGAGGTAATCGCTCTCAAGTCCTCGCCTCTTTACCAAGAAAGAATTAAAAATAAAGTTTTCCCTGTTATTGGCGAGGGTAATCATTATGCTAAAATTATGTTTATCGGCGAAGCTCCGGGAAGGAACGAGGCGGCAACCGGCCGGCCTTTTTGCGGGGCATCCGGTAGAATTCTTGATGAATTGCTTGCATCAGTTGGTATAGATAGAAAAGGTGTTTATGTTACAAATATCGTCAAAGACCGTCCGCCTTCCAACAGGGACCCACTGCCTGAAGAAATAAGAGCATACGCTCCGTTCCTGGACAGACAGATAGACATTATTCAGCCTCAGGTCATAGCGACACTGGGCCGGTTTTCCATGGATTATATCATGAGTAAATTTAGTCTTGGTTCTTCAATTACCAGTATAAGCAAGATGCACGGCAAGGTTTTTCCCGCGGAAGCGGATTATGGCCCCGTTAAAATAGTGCCTCTTTATCATCCGGCCGTAGCCGTATACAATAATAGTATGAAGGAAGCACTTATAAACGACTTTAAAATATTTAAAGATTTTAAGTAAATGGAACAGTTTCTAACTTTTCTCCAACAGAATTTTCCGGTAATTGTCTCATATAAATACCTCTTTTTATTTCTGGGCGGAATGGTAGAAGGCTTGAACACAATGGTTTTGGGTGGGTTTTTGGTGTCGGTAAACAGCATTAAACCATTGCCGACATTTCTATTGTTCGTCTTGGCTTATACCATCAACGGTTACATCTGGTATGCGGTCGGATTTTTTGCCGGTGCGAAACCGATAGATAAATGGGGAAGGAAAGACAAAAAAGGACGCAAAATAATTGAGAAAGTCGAAGAATACTTTGGAAAATACAGCGGGCGGGCGATAATCATTACCAAATTTACTTTTTCTTTAACCATTGCCACACTTATAATGGCCGGTTCGCTGAAGTATAATTTTAAAAAATTCTCCCTTTATAATTTTCTTGGTTCTGTCGGGTGGGTTGTCGTTACTTTGTTCGTCGGATATTTCTTCGGTGAAAGCTATAAGTTATTCTTTGTTTATTTAAAAAATTTCACCTACGGCCTTGTGTTTCTCGGCGGCGCCATAGCCCTTATTTATATTATTAAATTGATCTTTGGCTCTGCCTTTGTTAAGTCGTTATTTATTACCGACAAAATCAAAGAACTGAGCTACAAGCTTCGCAATGGCCTTGAGGAATTTTTGTCGAATGAGTCGGAAGAAAAAGAGAAGTAGCCTTGACACAAACAGGTCCTTGAAATACGCTAATTTTGCTAGGGTTAAAGTTAAGGGGTTAACGCGTGGAACAACAAAGAAAAGAGTTGTACGAACAAAAAGCAGAGGAATTTATCGAAACACTTGGCAATGTACAGACTGTACAGGAACTCGGTTCGTTAATAAATCAAATGAATTCGTGGGTACCCCAAGACGAGGCTGAAAGAGTCCGGGTATTGCAACTTTTAGGCAGAGATTTGCACTTGCTTTTCAACCTAGAAGAGGACGAAAACCGCAAGATTTTTTATGCAATCCTGGCGGGTTCACTGGGTGCCCAGGTCTTGATTGACTTTGTTTCAAGACTTCTAGAGAACTTCGATAGGGTTTCTGAGGACTTGGATTTGCTCGAGGGTTTGCTTGAGGATCCGTTTCAAGATGGCAAAATGGAAGAATTGCCTTAAGGCCCAGATAAATCAGACGAAAATCGTCTCGACAACATTTTAACCGCTTAACGCGGTTATTTAATTTGATAAAACCTAAAGAGGGGTTGAGCGACCTGCCTTCGGCAGGCGAAGGCCTGTGGATTGCTGGCTTGCGAGGAATATGGTAGCATTAAAAGTACAATAATGAATACAAATAAAATAGCGTATTTACTCGCGTTTGTGTTGTTTTTCGGGGTGGCGTTTTATGCTAATGCGGCCGATGATAACAGGTATTTGATCAAGTCAACCTCCGGGATGTGGAAAAAGTATTTCGGGGTTAGGCATACTTTTGACAATGGTTTTACCGCTGATCTATCCGATTTTCAGTTGAGGTTTGCCAAGATTTTTGGGGTAGAAGTTGAACCTGTCAAAAAACTATATATCTTGCCGGAAGAAAACTTACAAAAGGAAGTTAAACTGGCTAAGGGTCCGGCTGGTTCAAAAAACCAAAGAATGCTTCCGTTAGACCAAGTTCCGTGGGGGATCAAGGTGCTATATGACGACCAATTTTTAACAGCTACTTCAGGCGGGGACGGAGTGAATGTTGCTGTGTTGGATACTGGTGTGCTCAAAACTCACCCGGATTTGAAGAACAGAGTTAAAGATTGCAAAGACTTCTCCAGCCCCAGGTCTCCAATAGTTGACGGCAAATGCGATGATAAAAACGGCCATGGTACTCACGTTGCTGGTATTATAGCCGCTGACGGAGGAAGCGACGGTCTGGGGATTTTCGGTATTACGCCTGCGGCAAATATCTACGCTTATCAGGTTTGTTCCGCAAGCGGTTCTTGCTGGGCTGATGATATTGCTACAGCCATAAAAGCGGCGGCAGATAACGGAGCTAATATTATAAATCTTAGTTTAGGTTCAGACTCTCAAAGCCAGCTGATATATGATGCTATTATATATGCTTCCGGGAAAAATGTTTTGATTGTCGCAGCTGCCGGCAATGACGGATCTTATGTTGGAAGCATTGACTATCCGGCCGCTAATCTTGAAGCGGTTGGCGTAGGTGCTTTGGATATAAATAAAGATGTTTCCGACTGGAGTTCTAGGGGCATAAACTCACAAACCAAGGCATATGTAGTTGAAGAAGGCGACATTGAATTTGCCGCTCCGGGAGTTAGTGTAGAGTCAACGTGGAAAGACGGCGGTTACGCCATTCTCTCAGGAACATCAATGGCCGCTCCCCATGTTTCAGGGCTCGCCGCTAAATTGTGGCAAAAGGATTCTCTTGATCCCGCTGCCGCTACAAGAGACATTTTGCAGAAGTTTTCTACCGACATTTTGCCGTTGGGTGACGACGACGATTCGGGGTGGGGGCTACCAACACTCTAAGTTAAAAGTTTAAAGTGAAAAGTTGAAAGTTTTGATATCTCGCTATTGGCGGGATAATTTTTATTTGCTAACATAAAACCTATGCGCGTTAATCATGTTATAAAAACTTTAGTCTTGTCGGATTTTTTCGTTAACGCCGGTTTTAGTGTTTTTGCTCCCATCTTTGCCATATTCATTACTAAACAAATTAGCGGCGGAACTCTTGAAGTAGTAGGATTTGCGGCCGCTATCGTCCAAATAGCGAAGATATCTTTGGAGGTACCGATTGCCAGATTTCTTGATAAAAACCACGGAGAGTATGATGATTTCTATTCTTTAATTTTGGGCAGTTTTTTGATTGCGATGGTGCCATTTATGTATTTAATAGCGACTGAGGTTAAACATATTTATTTTATCTCGGCCCTTTATGGCGCTGGTATTGCTTTTATCGTCCCGCCTTGGTATGCGATATTTTCGCGTCACCTTGATAAGTTGAATGAAAGTTTTGAGTGGTCGCTTGATTCCATATCTATTGGCATTGCCGGAGCCGGAGCGGCTGCTGTCGGCGGTATTTTAGCTCAGAAATTCGGGTTTAACTTCGTCTTTATTATCGGAGGCATATTTGCCGTTTTTGGCGGTCTAAACCAAATTAAAATTTACAAAGATCTCAGGGAAAAAGTCGGCATAGGACAGGTAATGCCTCAACCCAACAAACAGCCCCCATCTGTTTGATTAGATAAAAATTTTAATCCTATTTTCTTTTTAGAACGCCGCTGGCTTGACCAAGATTGAGGCATAAGCGAAGCCCGGACTGAGCCATAGTAAACTATGGTGAAGAAGGACTGGATGCTTATAACGAAAATATTGGTCAAGAGCGTATCCGCCTAGATTGCGGTGGAAGCGACCAGCAAGTTATAAATATGGTTAATTATAATTTGGCAAAAATACTCCGCGAAATATCGGTTCTTCTTGAAATGAAAGAAGTTGATTTCAAGCCCCAAGCATATGAGAAAGCGGCGCATTCCGTTGAAATGCTTGAACAGGACGTGCGGGATATCTATAGAGAAGGCGGTATTAAAGCGCTTGAAGATATTCCGGGAGTGGGTAAAGGTATTGCTGAGCGGATTGAAGAATATCTGAAGACGCACCACATCGAGGACTACGATAAACTCAAAAAACAGATTCCTGTAAAAATAGACGAACTGTTTTCCGTTGAAGGTGTGGGGCCGAAGATGATTTTAAGGTTATATAAAAAGCTTGGTATTACAACCAGAGCTCAGCTTGAAAAGGCGGCTCATGAAGGAAAACTGCGGGGCATAGAAGGATTCGGCCAAAAGACCGAAGAGAATATTTTGCGCTCAATAGGATTTCTCAAGAAAGAACACGGCCGGTTCATTCTTGGTTTTGTAATGCCGGCGGCTAAAATTATACTTGACAGAATCAGGGCTTTGCCGGAAGTGAGGTTTGCTGAATATGCCGGTTCACTGCGACGTAGACAAGAAACGATCGGCGATTTAGACTTTATTGTCTTTTCCGAAAAACCCGAGATGATAATTAAGAAATTTTTAAATTTTCCGGAAGTTAAACATGTATATTCAAAAGGCGAGCACAAAGTATTGGTTCGCTTAAGCATGGATATTGACGCCGACATTTCAGTTGTATCACCTAAGTCTTTAGGCTCAGCTCTTGTAGCGTGGACGGGAGACAAAAACCACAATATTGCCCTTCGAACTTTAGCGGAGAAGAAAGGGTGGCTTTTGAACGATTATGGGCTTTGGGATGGCAACCCTTCGACTATTGCTCAGGGCAAGGGAAAATTACTAGCATCAAAAACCGAAGAAGATGTGTATAAAAAACTTGGAATGGAGTGGATACCGCCAGAGATCCGCAACGGAACCGATGAAATAAATGCCGCCCTTGAAGGCAAACTGCCGAAACTCATTGAGTACGGCGAACTTAAAGGCGACCTCCAAGTCCAGACCGACTGGACTGACGGCGACCATTCAATAAAAGAAATGGCCGAAGCGGCTAAAAAGCTAGGGCTAGAATACATCTGTATCACCGACCACACTAAATCGCTTGCAATGACCGGCGGCTTGGATGAGAAGAAGTTAGTTAAACAAATGGCGGCGATTGACGAAGTCAATCGCGAGTTGGGAAGTTCTAAGTTTAAAGTTCTTAAGGGCGCGGAAGTGAATATTATGAAAGACGGCTCGCTTGATATTGACGACGAGACTTTAGCAAAGCTTGATGTCGTTGGCGCGGCGGTTCACTCGCATTTTAATTTATCAGAAAAAGACCAGACAGAGAGAATAATCAAAGCGACAGAAAATCCAAATGTCGATATAATTTTTCATCCTACTGGCCGGATTATTCAACGGCGAGACGCGTACAAGGTCGACATGGATGCATTGTTAAAAGCTGCGAAGCGAACCAAGACTGTGATGGAAATTGACGCTTATCCCGACCGTTCCGACCTTAAAGACGAGTATATCCGAAAAGCGGTTGAAATAGGCGTGAAACTATCTATTGATACCGATGCTCATTCTATGAATCACTTCCAATATCTTGAATATGGCATTGCCCAAGCCCGCCGAGGTTGGGCTTCCAAGTCCGACATCATTAACACCCGCTCCTGGCAGGATATGTTAAAATTGCTTAAGCAATCGAAATCCTGAGTTTATCGAAAGACCGAAATCCTGAGCGATAGTCGAAGGGTTAAAATTATTGAAATAGAAAAAGGCCTACGGGCCTTTTTAGACGATTTGAACCGAGACAGTACCCTCGTATATTTTGGGAACGTTTGACCTTACGGTATTAAGCCATTCACTCTTTTGACAGCAGCTGCTATCAAAAGGACTGTAGATACAGTCCTGCAGCAATTCAACGCTAAGTCCTTCTTTTACGGCTCCGCATGCCGTATCCCTAACACAGCAAGTAGTCGAACATCCGGCTAATCCGATACTTTTGGTATTTCTCTTATTGAGGTATCGGATCAAGCTACGGTTGGTAAAAGCGTCGGTCTTATTCTTGAAGAAGACCGGCTCAAACGGGTCGTGACGATGTTCCAGAAATGGTGCTAGCGGACTGGGATTTTCGCAAGCCAAACAGGAGTTAGGGCGTTTGAAGTTTAATTTCAGGGACTTGTAACCGTTAGGAAGTTTTTGAAACCAAGCTTCCCAGTCCTCAAAAGGGAAACTTGCTCTTACCAGTTGGGCTCTTTCTGCTAAGTCATAGTCGCCAAAGAAAGGAAACGTAACAAAGATAATTTCAGTACGCTCTCCGCGGAGTTTATCCAGGGTTGCTTTGATATTTTTAGCAACCCTTAATTGTGTTTCCTCATATTTACCCATATCTGCTGTCCAACCATAGGCACTCTCAACATCTATTACAAGCAAAACATCCATTCTTTTGCCTCCTCGTTGTCGAAGTTCTGAAGACTACTCTAATCTTAACATTTTTTTGCCGACTGTCAAGACAAATTGATAGTGTGTACACGTTTCTCCGATATTTGACGCATTGCGTTAGTTATAGTATTATAACGACGCTCGACAGAGCGTGTTGCTTTGACAAGGAGGAAGAAAAGTATGGGCAAGTGGTTTGCTGGAGCTGGGATGGTTATTTTTCTAGGGCTTGTTATCGGCGGTTGTTCAGTGCTTTCATTCGGCTGGAACTCATACAATAATTTGGTGACTCTCTCCAACAGAACAGACGCCCAGTGGGCAAACGTAGAGAATGTTTACCAACGCCGGACCGACTTGGTGCCTAACTTAGTTGAAACTGTTCGTGGATATGCTATCCACGAGAACGAGACGTTTGTTGCAGTAACTGAAGCAAGAGCTAAAGTTGGTCAGACTAATATTCAAGCTGGCCAGCTTACGCCGGAAAGTTTGGCGATGTTTCAAGCGGCGCAAGGCGAACTTTCAAGTGCTTTGTCGCGTTTGATGGTCGTGGTCGAAAAGTATCCCGACCTGAAGGCGAGCGCACTTTTCAGTGACCTCATGGTCCAGATGGAAGGAACAGAAAACAGAATTTCTGTTGAACGAAACAGATATAATCAGGAAGCTACTGAGTATAACACAACTTTGGAAAAGTTTCCGACTAACGTGGTTGCGAACTTCTTCCAGTTCAAGCAGAAGCCGTACTTCCAGGCTCAAGAAGGCGCAAAAACAGCTCCAAGGGTTGATTTCAAAGATTTGAGGAAACAGTAATGCCTGAAATTAAGGAGTACTTTTCGCGGGCTGATCTGGACTCAGTAAAGAGGGTTATACAAGAGGCCGAGAAATATACTTCCGGCGAGATCAGGGTCAAGATCATAAACAAGTTCGATAGCGATATAAGCGATCTCAGGCAACAAGCAGAAAGAGAGTTTCTAGGAGAAGGCCTGCATAATACCAGAGACAAAACAGGCGTACTCGTCCTGGTGGTTTTAAGGGAGAGAAGGTTTATTATCCTTGGAGATAGCGGTATCTATTCTAAGTTAACCCAAGGATATTGGGATAAATTGGCGAGCCGGATGTCCTTAGCTTTTCGGTCGGGGAATTATTCGAGCGGTATTTGCAGAGTTGTGGAAGAAGTCGGCAGGGCTCTTTCTACACTATTTCCTCGTCGTGATGACGATACTAACGAACTCTCAGACGATGTCGTAGTTGGAGGCGGACGATGAGAAAAATATTCACCTATCTTTCTCTTGTTGTCGGTCTACTTTTTTTTCGAGCTGCCTATGGCCAGGTTAATTACCCTAGTCCGATCGGTCACGTCAATGATTTCGCAAACCTTCTTAATCCTCAAGATAAACAGGAACTTGAGCGGAAACTGCGTGACTATAGAGACAAAACATCAATTGAAGTTGCTGTCGTAACGGTACCTTCTTTAGAAGGTCTGACTGTCGAAGAATATACACTGAATCTAGCTACAAAATGGGGAGTGGGTGATAAAGAAAAGGATAACGGCATTGTGATGCTAGTTGCTCCGAATGAACGAAAAATGAGAATTGAAGTCGGCTATGGCATGGAGCCGGATTTAACTGATGCTCAGGCGGGGAGAATAATTCAAGGAACGATAGTTCCTTATTTTAAGAGTAACCAGATGGCCGAAGGAGTTGTGGCTGGAGTCAATGCTATTCTTGATGGACTCGGTAGTACGCCGTATCAAGCAAGAGTTGAAGAACGAAAATTAGCTGAACAAAAAAGGTTGGCTGAAGAAAAAAGACGTGCTGAAGAGTTGACGGCATTTATGGCCATTGCTATTCCAGTGGGACTGGTAATTGTTACTTTAATAGTAATTGTAGTACTGATTTGTAAACGGAGTGCGAAACGTAATTATCTAGAAGAACTTTATATCGATAACTCTCGCTTTCTTAAAAAGTGCGGAGAGAATATTAAAAAAGCGGAACAGGAAGCCCCAAAAGCTCATGAAAAACTAAGACAACTTCAGAGGGATAACCCGAAGGAAGTTTGGACAGACCTTGAAAAGAGTTTGGAAAAGTTGCCGGCAAATATTGAAAGCAAAAAAAAGAAGCTGGCATCTTTGCAGGAAGAGCATCAAAATTCAGACTGGAGAAATTCAAATAAAATCCACGATAAAGCCAACGTGTTGCTCGTATCTATAACCGTCCTCTCAGGAATACTGGAAGCAGTTATTAAGAAAATCCAGGAAGTAAACGCGGCCAAAACCCAAAGCGGCAAATTAATTGATTCAATCCCGGATTCAATCAAGGCGACTCGAAAAGAATTAGACGATAAAGACGTGAAAGATAAAAGCCGTAAGTGTCTTGACCAGGCTGAGGGCAAATACCAGAAGGCCAAAGGTTTGTCTAACAACCAGTCGGTCAACTGGCTTGTGGTTGTTGCTTTGCTGGCCGAAGTAATGGCGCTTGTGGCTAACGCTAAGTCGCAGGCCAAGTCGGACAGAGAAGATGCAGAAGAAAAACGGAATCCAAAGCCACGTTCCTACGGTTATGATTCACATAGCAGTTCAAGCTATTCAAGCTCCTCAAGCTGGTCATCTTCCGGTTCCTCAAGCAGTTTCGGTGGTTTCGGCGGGGGCAGTTTTGGCGGCGGCGGTGCCTCAGGAAGTTGGTAAAGAGCCCATGTGGGCTCTTTTTTAACTTCTGAAAAAAAACTATAATTTAACTAAGGATAAGAATTTTATGAGAAAAGAACAGTTAAAAAATTTTAATCTTTCTAAAGAAGTTAAGGAGGACTTCGAACGGTATTTACAGGACTTTGATTTTATCGTGGAGGACTTGAAAGACAGAGCCATTTTAGATGTTGGAAGCGGAATGATCCCCGGTTTTGTTGAATATCTCTTACAAAATAAAATTACGGATAAAGTTTATGCCGTTGACCAATGGCCTTTTGGCCATGAATTAGAAAGTTTTACGACAGATGAAGATTTAGAAAATATCGAGTTTTATCCACTAGAGAAAGCACAACAAATGCAAAGCAAAAAATACTTTGTTCAAGCCGAAGGCCAGAAATTGCCTTTCAGAAAAGACGCCAAGTTTGACTTTATTTTTATGCGGGCATCATTAAATGACAGTGAAGGAATCTCTGAAAGAATAGAAGAAGCGGTTGCTTACTTGCAAAATGGTGGAGAATTGAGGATAGCGCCAGTATGGCAAAGGGGGCCGAACATTAAAGAGCTACGCAAAGCGGCTGACAAACTAAACAAGGACAGCTTTAGTGTTGAATGGAAAAAGGGTATAGTTAAAAGAGAAAATGTAAAAGAAAAAGCCCTTTTGCTAATTATTAAAAAGAAGCACCAGTCATGAGAGTGGCGGGAATTATAATTAAAGACGGGAAAATTCTTTTGATGAGACGCGTTAAGAACGGCGAGGAGTATTTTGTTTTCCCGGGCGGAGGCGTGGAAGAAGACGAAAGTTTGGAAGAAGCCCTTGAGAGAGAAATAAAAGAGGAATTGGGTTTGGATATTAAAAATTATAAGAAAATATTTGAAGTCGAGAACCGGGGCGTAAAAGAGGTCTACTACTTAATTTTTAACTTCAGCGGTGCGCCGCAGTTGGGAGGGCCGGAAAAGGAAAGAATGAATGAAAGCAACCAGTATTATCTCGAGTGGCTGGAGTTGGTGAAAGCCGCGGAATTAAAAAATCTGTTTCCGCGCGAAGCGGTTGAAAAATTAAGACGTTTGCCAACGACGCATCCTAATCCGGAGTATTATAAATCACTTCCAAGAAAGAGAATGGCCGCTGGAGTGATTATGTTTAACAAAAAAGAAGAATTACTGTTAGTAAAACCAGGATACAAAGATCACTGGTCCGTTCCAGGAGGGATAGTTGATAAAGACGAATCGCCTTGCTACGCAGCTATCAGAGAAGCAAAAGAAGAAGTTGGGATAGGTATAAAAACCTGTCAGCTATTGTGTGTAGATTATAATCAGGCAAAAGGCGCGGAAGATGAGCGTTTGGAATTTATATTTTTTGGAGGAAAATTGTTAGACGAAGAAGTGTCAAAAATTAAAGTGGATGGAGATGAAATAAGTGAATATGAATTTTTCAAAACAGAAGATGCCCTGCTACTTTTAAAAGGAAAATGGAATAGCCGCTTACCTAAATGTCTTGAGGCGCTTAAAAACAGCACGGCAATTTATTTGGAAAATGGCGAGGAGATTGGGGCTAATTAAAAAATTGTAATATAATAAAGATATGAGCAACAACACATATCGTAAAACAGTGGGGTCGGTCTTTGCGGTGGTAGCCGTAGTCCATGCCTTGAGGGCTCTTTACGGCTGGGATTTCATCGTAGGCTATTGGCATGCGCCTATATGGATCAGCTGGGTTGCTGTCGTCTGCATCGGCTGGCTCGCTTGGAATGGGTTTAAAAAATAAATGAACGAAATTAAAAAAGATTCTGAATTGCCATCGGAGTTATACGAGATAGCTAGGCGTGGAGGCACGGAGGCGCCCTTTACTGGCAAGTACTGGAATGCTCACGACAAAGGGATGTACAAGTGCGCCGTGTGTGGCAATGAGCTTTTCTCTTCCGATGCTAAATTTGATTCCGGCACCGGCTGGCCGAGCTTCACCGAGCCGGCCAATCTGGAGAATGTGGAACTTGTTCCCGATAACAGCGGCGGGATGAACCGCACCGAAGTAAGATGCAAGAAATGCGGCGCCCATCTGGGCCACGTTTTTAACGACGGCCCCGCAGAAAAAGGCGGCAAAAGATACTGTATTAATTCCGTGTGCCTTGAACTGAAAAAGAAGCAATAAATAACATTCCAACATTCTTTCTCGGAGTGGTTTCCTGATCGTGCTTTAGCCGATCAAAGGAACTCTATAGAATGTTGGAGTGTCATTAAGTAGTGTTGAATTAAAATCTCCTTGTAATACCCAAATTTGCAATTTATCCTTTTTAATATAGAATTGTTTCAATTGTTCTTTTTGAGGCGCGCAAATGAGCGGAAAGGTTGTTCAGATATTTATTACTCCCGATGAAGGTGGGTCGATGCAGGAAGTAAATGAGGTTAAAGCTATCAAAGGTCGGGGTCTTAAAGGTGACAGATACGCCGGTGACAGGAGTGCTTGGTCAAAATCAGGACGGAAAGTGGTAAGTCAGGTAAGTTTGATAGAACAGGAGGCGATAGAGAGGACGAACGGCAAATTTTCAGCCGCGGAAACAAGACGGAATATTGTCGTAAGCGGTTTCCGTCTCAATGACAAAGTCGGCAAATTATTTATCGTTGGCGGCTCGCTTATGAAAGGCGTGGAATTGTGCCACCCTTGTCGAAGGCCGTCAAAACTTGCCGATAAGGAGGGTTTTGAAGAAGCATTTTGCGGATTTGGCGGTCTGCGCGCAGAAATTCTGCTCGGAAGCATCATTGAGGTTGGTGACGAGGCAACTTCGGAATATTTCTGCTGTTTATGCAACTCTGTCCGACAACTGTCCCATGACTGCCCAATGACATACGCAGAAAGTTAAGAAGTTGGCTGGGTTCTAAGCCCGGCTTTTTATTTCGAACTAAACTGCTATTTCCAAACAACATTCCAACATTCTTGAGAATGTTGGAATGTTGTGGTATTACGAGTGTATGAATAATAGGGTCAAAACGGCCAAGCAAATGGAGAGGCACTTTAAGGGCATTGCCAACCATCGCCGCATTGATATATTGCTTTTGATCAGCGGGAAAGATGGAATAATCGTGGAAGACATAGCGGAAGAATTAGGGGCAAACATAAAGACAGTTTCCGAACACACGCGACGTTTGGTGCAAGCTGGTCTGGTAAATAAAAAATATCATGGCAGGATGGTTGGGCATTCGCTCTCACCCTACGGCAAACAGCTAATAAAATTCATCACAACATTCCAACATTCTTGAGAATGTTGGAATGTTGTAGTGCGTGTATCTGAAGATATGCATGTCAACGTTAAAGCTAAGCCTAACTCTCACGAAGAAAAAGTCGATAAAATTAGCGACACCGAACTTATCGTCTCCGTGAAAGAGTCTCCGGTTCATGGCCTGGCAAACAAAGCTATTATCAAGGCCCTCGCCAACTATTTCAATGTATCTCAAGTTAGAGTTCGGATTGTCTCCGGTTACACATCAAGACAGAAGATAGCGGAAATCCTGTAACTGTTGAAGTTGTGGGGGGAATATGGGATTCTTGCTGGAGGTCCCTAACAATCGGAGTAAATATGGCGAAGAGACCCGCAGTTGATAAGATAGAGTTTGACCCCAAGCGGGCCGTATATCTGAACGGCGCCGTTGGTCCCCAATCTGGGTGGGAGACAATATCAGGAATAAGCAAACTCTATCTAGAGGATCCCAAAACATTGATCCCTCTCTATGTTACTACGACTGGTGGTAGTGTGAGCGATGCCTTCGCTGTTTACGCGTATGTTACGAAGTTATTAAAACCGATCCTGCAGACAATTATTCTTGGAGAAGCAAGTTCATCCGCAGTTGTACTTTTTATGATGGGACAAAGAAGATATATGGACGAAATGGCGGTTTTGCGGCTTCATAACTTTTCTTTTACATTTGAACAGGGTGCGACTCTCAATGTATCAAAAGCAAGAAAGATAATGCTAGATTTGGAAGTATCCCAAGGGGCGTACATAGACGCTATTGCAAAAAGATCCGGCGGATTGGCTTCGAAAAAAGTACTACAAGATTTAATGGACAAAGATGCAGTTATTTTGCCCGATCAGGCATTGAAACTTGGTCTAGCTCATCGAATTCTGTAAATTTCCAACCCCAAAGCCGCTTCTGTGTGGTTTTTTGTTGCTTCCCATCAGAAGGTAGTTGAGATTTTGTGGGCCGTTTGGGCCTAGTTGGGTTTTTGACTTAATTAAATTTCCGTATTATTGTAGCGTCAGTTGATTGATATCACAGGAGAATATATGGGAAGCATTGTTACCTTTGCGGTAGAGAAAGGCCCGAGGTCTTATCAAGAAGACCGCCATTTGCACATTAAAGTTGTGGGTGAATCCGGTCCGCACGGAAAGCTTCTTGCTGTTATGGATGGTCATGGCGGGAAAGAAGTTTCTGAATTTTGCGAAAAGGAAATTAAAAACGTTTTCCAACTTTCCCGGCCAGAACAGGCCGAAGCCGCCCTTAAAGACCTCGTTGCGTGGCTTAGTTTGAGAACCGCTCATTTTCATGAAGGATCAACAATCTCTTTGGCTCTTATTACCGACGTTCCAAGAAAAGTATCGATTGCCGTTCTTGGCGATTCTCCCGTTGTGGTTTATGACAAACAGGGAAAATTACACACGAGCCCAGAACATAATGTGCGTTCAAATATCGAGGAAAGAAAAGCGGCTGAACAACGCGGCGGTATATATGGCGGGGGATATATTTGGAATGATTTAGGCGATTTAGGCCAGGGTCTTCAAATGGGACGGGCATTGGGCGATGCTCGTCTGGGTAACATTCTTTCCAGAGAGCCAGATGTCTATACTATCGCCGAACCTTTGTGGGTATTGGTTGCGTCCGACGGTCTTTTTGATCCCGGACATTCTAATACCGACGCCTTGGTTGAAGAGATAAGAAAATATGCAGAGCGTAATGCTAATGCTGATGAGCTTATGAAATGGGCCGAAAGAAGAGGTCTTCAGGACAATGCCACTGCCCTTGTTTGGTATCCCGGTTAACTCCGGGTTTTTTATTACAAACAATCGTGATAGCATTTGTGTAGATTGTTTAAAAAGGAATAAATATGAAAAGGGCTGAATGCGATTATCGGCGTTATCTGGAACTGAGTGGAATTATCAATGAGACGGATTACCAGAGCGCTATGAACAGGATATCCGGCATGTGTCGAATCGTCATGTTTGAGAGTAGTAGCTCGATACAGTCCAGAGTAGGGCAGGTCGGGTGGATAGCGAAATATTCTGGAATTGAATTACTGGGTCCGGAATATGTCCCAGACCCGAGAATTCTGCTGTATGTAATACTGCGTGGAGATACGAGGCCTGAGGGTGTGAGGCACCACCACAGCCAAATGTCCGACCAGCGCATATTCGGAGAGGTCTTGAGAATGCTGGGAGATACTGACTCATTCGATAAACTCGTCAAAGCCCATCCGCACATTTCTTTCGAATACGAAAGAGGGGATAGTTGACATCTTCCGGTTTTTTAGTATCCTTTGGCCAAGTTTCGTTTACAACCGGAAGGAACGGAT